>Ga0207428_10007449_pt1 | contig 9978 bp, 13 predicted proteins | sample RhiMethybrSRZTD1_FD_187600 | JGI IMG/M metagenome (GOLD analysis project Ga0207428, IMG submission 187600) | Populus rhizosphere microbial communities from Tennessee, USA - Rhizosphere MetaG P. TD hybrid SRZTD1 (SPAdes) (version 3) | ecosystem: Host-associated > Plants > Roots > Rhizosphere >... | reverse complement strand
GTCCGGGCGTCCTTCGGCGAGAACTACGCACGTCTTCGACAGGTGAAGACGATGTACGACCCGACGAATCTGTTCCGCTTGAATGCGAATATCCCTCCAGCCTAGGTTGTTGCACTGCGAGAATGGATGCCTAACTGAGCATGCAGCCGCGGCGCCGCCATTTCCCCGCGCCGCGGCTGATGCCCATCGTTAGCCCGACAAACCTGGTTCATCATCCAGCCTTCGCAAGAGAATGGAACAAGCGACAATCCTGTTCGATTCGCTCTCTGGTCTAGAGGCCATCAAACAACTGATCGTGGACAGAGTGCAGGAGAACTTGTATCTCGAGCTGAAGACAAAGAGGGATCGAAGTCGCCCTGATCTGGACGAGTCGGACGCATGGCAGTTTTCGCGAGCTCTTTCTGGTTTCGCGAACTCAGACGGGGGAGTACTGGTGTGGGGCGTTGAGACCGACAAGGAGGAGCGCGCCGCCAAACTGAAGCCGATCCAGTCGGTCGCCGAGTTCGAGTCACGACTGAAGAAGTCTCTGATCAATTCTGTTCAACCATTCGTTGACGGTGTCCAGATTGTGACCATTCCAGAAGAGGGAGCCAACGGAGACGGCTACATCAAGGTGCTCGTTCCTCGGAGCGAAAAGACGCCGCATCGTGCGCTCCGTGCCGATCGTGAGTACTTTCGCCGGAGTACTGAAGGATTCTACAAAATGGAGCACTTCGACCTTGAGGACGCCTTCGGTCGACGGCCCCAGCCCGTTCTGAAGTTCATCGCTACCCTCGTGGTTCGGCCTGGCGATGATCCGTTTGAAGACGTACATCTGGCTCTGCTGAATGAGGGCCGCGGGATCGCCAAGTACCCTGGGCTCACCCTGGAGTTCTCGCCAGATGTCTCGATCGAGAACGTTGCGCGAGGACTCAACAACAACAGCAACATCAACAATGGTCGGCCAATCGTGTCGTATCAGGACGATATCCGAGTCATTCACTCCGTGCCGATCCAGACGGGGCTCGGTGCAGTGACAATCAAGAGGATGCTAGTGGGAGCGCCGCTGCGGATCGATGTTCGTTGGTACTGTGAGGGCATGAGTCAGCGTTCGTTTTCTGGGTTGCTTCGCCCGCAAGAGCCTCTGGTGGCGGGCTAACAAGCAATTGGAGCCGACGGCGGCAAGTGCTGTGGCAGAATCCGCGCGCACAAGCCGCCGCGGCTCAATTGCGGACGTTAGCCGGAACGTGCATGAATGGACTCGGCACTCCTTGAAGCACTGCTCAATGAAGACGAGAGTTCGTCTCTCGACTTCAAGCGCGATCAGTATCCGTTCGAGGGCGCGTCTGAGGACGACAAGAGCGAACTCTTGAAGGACTTGCTGGCGTTTGCGAACTCATGGCGGCGCGAAGAGGCGTACATCCTCGTCGGGGTCGAGGAGATTCGTGGCTCTCGCAGCCGTCCGGTTGGCGTCGCGGCCCACCTTGACGATGCAAAGCTTCAACAATTTGTAAATTCGAAGGTCCAGAAGCCGCTGCAATTCGCCTACGAAGTGCAGCGAATCGACGGAACCGAGATTGGAGTGATACGCGTACCTGTTCAAGATCGCCCGTTCTTTCTGAAGAAGGACTTCGGGCGCGTGAAGAAGGACACGGTGTACTTACGCCACGGCAGTTCGACAAACACCGCAGATCCAGACGAAATCGCGAGGATGGCAGTCGCCACGCGAAAAGAGTCGCCGCCGCAGCTGTCGGTTCAAGCGCGAGTCTGGCCGATGCAGCAAGGCGTCTTCATAGTATCCATTTCAAACGCGGCTGGCTCTGGCGTCGCACGCGCGCCGTATCTCGAACTGGAGCCGCGTGGTCCGTTCATGCTTTCCCAACACGGGTTGGATGGCACCACTCGTCAGCACGGACTTCCGCTTCTGCCACAGGGTGAAGCGTCGCGACGGTACAAGTTCGCGGGTACGACCGATGTAGTGGTTCATCCCGGCACGAATCGCGAGATTGCCAGAATCGAATGGCGCGGCGCGGTTGACAAGGTACCAACCGAGGCGCAAGTCGAGTACGTAGTCGGTGCGGACGGTGTAGCGGTCGTGCAGGGAGTCCTGAGTGTTGGGTTCCACTGATTCGACAGGATTGATTGTCCGGCTAACACGCGTTGCACCAGACGGCCGCCGGTGCAATCATAAGCGGCCGCTGGTGAACGCTATCCGTTAGGCCGAACCGCTTTTGGACAAAACGAATAGACTCGACCGGTGGAGTTCGAGTGGGATCCAGACAAGGCAGCGACGAACGTCAAGATACACCGCGTTGAATTCGCCGAGGCAATGACAGTCTTCGGGGATCCCCTCGAAGTGACGATCCCGGACCCGGATCACTCCAAAGGCGAGTTTCGTTTCCTCAGTCTGGGTCTGTCGGCCGCCGGTCGTCTACTCGTCGTGGCGTACACTGAACGTGCAGGCCGGATTCGGATCATCAACGCGCGCGAGGCGACGAGCCAGGAACGAAAACAGTATGAGTCCCCAGCCAAGCAGTGACGAGATGCGGTCGGAGTACGACTTCACCAACGGAATTCGTGGCACGCACTCCCAGGCCTACCGAGCTGGCACCAACGTGGTGTTTCTCGACCCAGACGTTGCGGAGGTGTTCACCGATTCAGCGGCAGTGAATCAGGCGTTGCGGCAGCTCGTGAAGTTGGCTAAGGCGCATGCGTCGCCGACACGTCGGCCTAACAAGGCGCTGCAGCCGACGAGCCGCGCGCGACCGAAACGTAAGGCGCGAAAGCGATCCAGCGCGGCTCGCGGCTGAGCGCCGGAGGTTAGACCGCTGAACGATCTACATGCAAGATGGGCAAGGTTCGGATGAACTTCGTGTATTTCGGTTGTTCGCCGAATCCGCCGGCCTCTCGATCCCGAAGGACAGTATTCAGAAGCGCGAGCCGCCTGAACCAGACATCTGCTGCGAGGTCCCGGGTTATGGTCAGACGTCTTTCGAACTGGTCGAAACCATAGATCCTAGATTGGCCCAGAGTGTTGCTGCGCAGATACGGCTGCAGGAATCGCTTCGTGAGCGGGCGAGTGAGGTGCTCGACGGCTTTGGCGACGCCCTGGTGTTCGTCAGGTACGTGCGCGATACGCTCATCAAGCAGAGAGTCAGGGCGGTCGAGAGACTGCTCGACTATCTTGGCACTCTGCCTTCAGGGTTCAAGGGCGATCATGTCGTGCCACCAGGTGCTCCTCTCAGCTCCCTCGTGCGCGCAGTCCGCGTAACGAGGGGCACTTTTGTTGGGCCAGTCTTTCAAGTGGAAGGCGGAGGGTTCATCTCTGACCCGATCATCGAGTGCATCGAGCGGAAGTTCACCAAGGCGTACCAAGTGCCGCACCGTCTCGAGCTCCTCGTCTTCTATGAACTGCAATCCACGCCGATGGCCAAGATGAGGGTGCCCGAAGTTGAGGCTTTCGTAATGAACAGGCTGCCTGGATCCCAGTTTGCCCGGGTTTGGGTGTTCGACGTGGAGAATCGCAGCATCTTGTTCTCCTCTGACCGGGCAGAAACGAAGGAAGAACACGCGGTCTAACATCGTTTGCAGCCGACGGCGGCCGGTGCGATCATGAGCCGCCGCGGCTGAAACGTGGACGTTAGGCCTCAACTCGAAGCACTTGGCCAGGTCGAACAACGTCAATCGCGTTGATCGCAGCCGAGACGAGCGGCACGAGGTCCTCGAGAGCGTTGCTCGCGCCGAAGAGCGACGAATCCCAGTTGCCATTTGACGAGATTCTGTTGGAATTGAAGATTGCGATCTCCCGTCACGAGGACGGTGAAGCCCGCGGCTTCGGCCGCGTCGAGCAGCTGTCCGTTCTTCAGCCCGGCCCACGATTGCTGCTGGACCGTTCGAACGTCGTGCCCGGTCAGAAGAGGCGCGAGCTGCCGAGGAAGTTGTTCGCCACGCGAGCGCCGAGTCCTTCACAATTGCTATGGACAACCCCGGCACCTTGGTGTCCGCTAACAGCTCCGGAACGCGCGTGTCCAGGTATTCGGGGACGCTCGTACGGAGTCGCCAATGTCGAGACCAAAGCACCGATCTCTGATAACACGATCTTTGAGGCCGGGTCCGTCAGCAAGAACGCGAACGCCGGACCCAGGGTATTCCGGCGGCCTGAGTCGTGCGACTGTATCCTCGTCACCAAGGACGAGGACTTTCATCGGCTAAGCGTGCTGCGAGGCGCGCCGCCGAAAGTGATTTGGTTACGGCTTGGTAACTGCACAACCGACGAAGTCGCGGAGTTGTTGCGCCGCCACGCGATCGACATCGAGCAGTTTGGCGGTCAGGTCGAAATCACGGTCCTGGAACTCGGGTGACGAAGAGCAGCGCCCGCATTCGATTGCGCAGTGGTCCATGCTGAGAGATCAGCGACCCGTCACCGTCTCCAGAATGTCTCCACGAACCCGGTCGATTCGAGAGGACTCCGAAAGAAGTGAGTGGCCTTCGTCCCGCCACAACTTCGTAGTTTCGGTAGATAACGTCCTCAAGTTCTCCAGCTATTTCCAGGTGATGCCGAGCTGCAGCGCTGGGTCGTGAACCCAGCCGGCTCGTCTGGCGCCGATACCCCGACTGCGGCAGTCGGGGCCGTACCCGAAGTAAACGCAGTCGAAGGGCTCGTAGACGACGTATCCGAAGAAATCCTGCACCATCACGCGGAAACCGATCGACCTCGCGACAAAGAGATCCAGGCCCGCACCGATCTCGATCGGCTGGCCGGTGGTCGCGAAGGCTCCGGCGTCGACGAACGGCTGGACGCGTCTCCCCGGTCCGAGAACTCGATACTGGCCTACGAGCCCGAGGCGCGCCCCTCCATAGAGCAAGTTCCGGGGGAACACGTCGAGCTGGACTCCCCCAGACAACCGAGGATTGAACAATGAATGCAGGACGCCGACGCTGATCGGATAGTCGGTTCCCTTTTCGTCCAAAGAATTCGCTCCGGAAGTGGCGGCCACCCCGGAGGAGACGAAGCCTTCCCAACCCTGGGCTTGTGTGGGAACTTCTCCGACCAGCCAGAGTGATGCGGCCATCAATCCAACACGCGCCGCGCGGATGATTCGCGCGCCGGCTCGTCTCGTTGATCGTCTCACGACATTCTTATCGGCTTATCTCGCTTTACTACCCTGCTCGCGGGTCAACCCGGGCCTGGAGACATTTGTCCGGGACCATTACTTGCACTTTACAAAAACGCACGCCTGAAGGGTTCGACTCCCGCGTCCTTCGGCGTGAGCAAGCAGTTGCGAAAGTCGTCCCGGACACCCCGCCACAATCCCTCGCTTCGCTCGGTCTCGTCGGGCTGGACGTTCTCGGTCACGCCGCTGAAGCCTTCAGTTCAGCGAGTCCCAACATCGTTTCGCTGGCGGGCAGAGCAGATTGCGAGCGACGGGGTCTAAACGTTCGTGATGACCTCCCGCAACCTGATGTGGGTGCGACGGGGCCTCGTGGGCGTGGCGGCCGGGGTCGTCCTGGGTTACGCGTCGGCTCTGATCAGCGTGGGTCAGTGTGAAGTGGCGGCGGCGGGCCGCGTGGCTGACGAACTCGGCGATCGCGATGTGTTCGTATTGCCCGTCGAATCTGCCTCGATCGAGTACCCCGGAAGCGAAGCCATCCTCCGCCGAAGCGGATTCAACGTTCGGGCCTGCAATTCGTCGCCACAAGAGTTTTCGTGCTTTCCTTGGGCGGGCGTCGCCAATGGCAAGGTGGTTTACCCTTTTCTGGTGGATGTGCGCTGGGGGTTTGTTGCCGCACCTCTAGACGGGTGGGGTACCCGCACGCGCTATGTCACCTTGTTCGGCCTCGTCATCCGAGTGCGTGATTTTGGCGGGTGGGTCACATAGAAGCCTGCCGAACCGGCCGCAAGCCATTTTCGTCTTCGGCGGCGAGTCGAAAGGCTCGCTCATACTAGATGAGTCACTACGATCACATGCTCGTGAGCGCGCACGAGCTACAGGATCGCCTGCGCGATCCGCGTCTCCGTGTGTTCGATGCGACAACTTACCTGGATCGCACGCCCGCGGGTCTCAGAGCGCGCAGCGGTCGGTCGGACTACGAAGCCGCGCACATTCCCGGCGCCGGATTCCTCGACATCACTGATCTTTCCGATCCCGACAGCCCGCTCCCATTCACGCGACCACCTGCGTCGCAGCTCGAAAGGGTCTTATCGAGCGCGGGGGTGTCCAATGACCACCACGTCGTTGTCTACAGCAGGACGCATGTCATGTGGGCCACGAGGGCCTGGTGGATACTGCGCTCTGTCGGACTGGACTCGGTCGCGGTGCTCGACGGAGGATTTGACACGTGGCAGTCGGCGGGCTGTTCGCTCTGCAACGAGCGGTGCACTTACCCCGAAACGGTGTTCCAGGCACGGCTGCGCGAGGAGATGTGGGCCACGAAGCAGGACGTGCTTCAGGCCATCGAAGACGGTAGCGTCTGCACGATAAATGCCCTGCCTCGAGACGTGCACACTGGGAAAGCCGGGCTCGGTTATGCACGGGCGGGTCATATCAAGGGCAGTCTCAACGTCCCATTTCCTGCCCTGCTCATGCCCGAGAGCGGGGTGTTCCGTTCGGCAGACGATCTGCGCCTGCACTTCGCGACGACGGGAGTCCTCAACACGGCGCGCGCCGTCACCTATTGCGGCGGTGGCATCGCGGCGACACTGAACGCCTTTGCGATCGTTTTGCTCGGACATCCCAGTGTCGCCGTGTACGACGGCGGTCTTGACGAGTGGTCCCGGGAGCCGGAACTTCCGATGGAAACGGGAGAGTAGAGCCGGACGCGCCGAGGCTGCGGCAGGAGGGCACGCGTCAGGCAGGCGACGCGTATTCTCATGAAATCCTCAGCAGCTTGTGCGCGTTGTCCCACACGATCTTCCTGAAGACATCTGCGGACGCAGAGCGCTTCAAGACCGTCAACGTCTCGCGTGCGACGCACTTACCGGCCATCCGCGCCGCTGCCGGGTTGTTCCCCTGGCTGACGCCGCCGCCCCGTCCGTCGGCGCAACTACAATCGCTGCCGAACAGCAGCTTGTTCTGATGGCGGCGAAGGAAATCGGCGGTAAATTCCGCATCCCGCGCGAGCATGTTGTTGCCCGAATTCGCCGACAGATCGCCGTAGAGGTTTGGATAGTCGCCGAGCAGTTTGTCCGTAATCCCGCCGCGAACCACGGGCCCCGATGGATACGCGGCTTCGTTTCGATAGTCGGCGCTCACATTGGCCCAGAAGGCATCGGCATGGCCGATGAACGTCGTCTTGGGATACGCCTTCAGGATTCGCTCGAAGCTCCTGGCGAATCCCGAGCCCCAGGTGCCTTCGTTCTCGAAGTGATCGACCTCCTGGAAATGGATCAGAATCGGCACGTTCAGCTCGGCGGCGAGCGCGTACGCCCGACGGAATTCAGAAGCGTCGGCGGCGAGGTGGTACTTCATCTCGCCGAATCCTCGGGCACCTGATTTCACGCTCGACGTGAGCGCGTCGATGCTTTCAGGCGCGGAAGGGTCGGCGCTGCAGAACCAGGTGAAACGGCCGGGCGCCGCGGCCTGCACCGACCGGACTTGATCGCTCGCCGTGGTCCGCGTGAGCAGGTTCGCCTTCGCGATACCGGCGCCATCGAGATGCGCGAGGTTGGCGGCGGGTTGTCCACGCATATGAAAGTGGAGATCGAAGACCGGCGATCCCCACTCGCTCGCCTGCGCGGCACGCAGCGTCGCCGGTAACGACAGCGACGCTCCGACAACTCTCAGAAAGTGACGACGATTCAACATAGCGGGGGATCCCTCCATCGCCGCAATCACGAATAAGCGACGCGGCAAGCATACGCAGATCGTGAGATGGATTCATCAGGTGGAAACGGTCTCGCAGTGCGAAACTGTTCTGCCTCAGTGGAGGGCCGTGCTGGCCCGCGACAACTCGCGCACCCTTTCATGTGTCCATCCACCGTTGCAGAGAGCGCAACGGTGCCGGTTCGCAGCCTGAGGCCGATTGCGCCAGCCACTCGCCACCGACCAGCGATAACGATTGCAGTGAATACGACTTAGCCCCGCCGCACTCGGCAGTCCCGGCGTTTGGTCCTCCAAACGTCATTTCACGGAGAGAAACGCTTTGACCCTCCTCGAACGACGGCCTACAACGGCCCCCACGGCCGCGCAGACGATCGGCCGTCTCGCGTTCGCGCACTCGACTTGATGAGGAGGTTCTCCATGTTGCGCAGGCTCGTGGGCTCAGGCCGCTGTTCAGTCCCTCCTTGGACTCCGGCGCAACGGCGCGACCCTGAGCGTGAACCCCTGCATTCCCGCCGTCTGGCCAGAGTACTCCCTGCCTGCGACGGCGGCAGGGCTCGCGGAGCATCGACAGGGCTCATCGTAGCCGCCTCGCCGCCGGGGAGGTCGCGGGCGGCCGCAGAATTACTTCTTCAGTGCCCAGTCTCGGCATGCGGCGCATGCACGGGTTTCGATTCCGGCGACCAGCGTTGTCGGAGGTACACCGCCAGCCAGACCATCGAGGCGATGGCCAGAAACTCGCTCTGCCAGTTCTGAAACGATTCGAACCAGAATCGAGCCGACATCAGGTAGTCGGTGAAGGTGGGCCGCGGCTGGCGATGAGTCACCTGTTCCGCCGCAAACACCGCAAACCCACCGATCGCGTGGCCCACCCACGCGATGAGGAAGAGGAGCACGAATGCCAGGCCGAGCGAGTGCTCATAGAGCCGCAGGATCCAGCCGCCGCGCCTGACCGGCCAGGGTGCGTCTGGAGCGTCGGCGAAGTCCCGAGGATCGGTATCGACCAGTTCCGTGACACCTGGTCGTCGCGATTCTGGTGACCCCTTCTGAATCAGGAACGTCGTCAACAACACGAACACGGCCATCTGCAAGAACTCGCTTTCCCAGTTCTCGAAAAGGGCCTCCCAGGGGTGGCCCGTCGCGAGATAGTTGGTCATCGCGACGGTTGCGTGTCCATGCTGTTCTTCTTCGCTGTTGTACTCCGCGAATCCCGTGATCAGCTGTCCCGCAAGAAACAGCAGAAACATCGCCATCAAGGTCAGCGTCAGCGCTCGATCTCGAATCCACGCCATCGCCGTCACTGCGCGCGGGGAGCCGTCGCGGAGAAGGTCCGCTTCACCACGGCGCGCTCGCCGCACGACGCTACCGTCGACCCGATTTCGCCGGACTCTTCCTCGCATTGCCGGCGCCGGCGCCTACCGGTTCCTCCTCATCTTCAGCGTGCGCGGTATCGGCTGCACTCCGATTGATGCCGCCTTCGGCCAGGCCAGACAGCTTCTTGTCGGCGGCCTTCTCCTCATCGAGCGTCTGCTGCAGGAGCTTGGCGGCCTCGCTATGCCCCATGGCCTCGGCCCAGGCGACCAACGTCCCGTACGCCGCCATCTCGTAGTGCTCGGCGCGCTGCCCCGCGGCGATCAAGCACGCATCCATCGTGATGTCATCGAAGTCCTCTTCCATGATCGACTTGCCTTCTTCGATGATGCCGGCGATGCCGTCGCAATGTTTGCCCCGGACCTTTTCGTCCAGGCCCTCGAACACCCGTTCGAGACGCTCGATTTGTCCCTGGGTCTCCTGCAGGTGCGTCTCGAATGCCTGGCGCAGCTTGGGATTAGATGCTGCCTTTGCCAACTTCGGCAGGGCTTTCGTCAACTGCTTCTCTGCGTCGTACGTGTCGCGCAATTCATCGATGAAAGCGTCGTGGAGCGTTCCTGTTTCAGCCATGGTCGGGTCTCCTACTAGATGGGTCGCCGCTGCCGCGTATCTCACCGCGCCGCTGTGTTCAGCGTCGCTCGGAGATGTCGTTCGCTTTACAGAGGATCGGCGTGCATTGACTATGTCAGCGGCAGCATCTTGCGTACCAACGCGCGAGGCGTGCGGTTCAGCGTCTTGTTTCTCCTCGCACTGGCGAGCTTCTTTCTCCAACATCACCGACGATGTCGGTCGCTCACTCAGTCCGTTC
>Ga0207428_10007448_pt1 | contig 9979 bp, 12 predicted proteins | sample RhiMethybrSRZTD1_FD_187600 | JGI IMG/M metagenome (GOLD analysis project Ga0207428, IMG submission 187600) | Populus rhizosphere microbial communities from Tennessee, USA - Rhizosphere MetaG P. TD hybrid SRZTD1 (SPAdes) (version 3) | ecosystem: Host-associated > Plants > Roots > Rhizosphere >... | reverse complement strand
TCTCCAGCACCTGCGACCAACCATAGACCGTGTCGCCGGCAAAGCAGGGCGCCACGTGCCGCCCGCCGTTGACGGCGGCGATGTGAAAGGCGTTGGCCAGGCCGTTGAAGGACAGCGCCCGGGCCAGCGACATCACCACCCCGCCGTAGACGAGGCGGCGCTTGAACTGGCCCTGCGCCTGCTCGTGCAGATTGAAATGCACCTTGGCGGTGTTCTGATAGAGGCGCGTGGCCGTCTGGTGCTCCGCCTCCTCCACGGTCATGGCATCGACGTGGTCGATCCTCTCGCCGGCAGCATAGTCGTCCCAACGATGCGGCGCTCCGGCGAGCCGCACGTCGTAGCGCGCCACATCGAGCACCGGCACGGCCTGGCCGAGCCCCGCCGGATCGACCCGCTCGGGGAGCTTCGGCACCACGGGCGCCGGCGCGGCCGATGCCGGATCGCGCTTCCTCACCATCACCCAGCGCACGTATTGGACGACGATGTCGCCCCGGTCGTTGCGGCCGGTGGTGCGTACGTACACCACGCCCGAGGCGCGGTTGGCGTTCTCACGCAGGCCGATCACCTCGGAGGCGGCATCCAGCGTGTCGCCGGGATAGACGGCGCGCAAGATCCGGCATTCGGCATAGCCGAGGTTGGCGATGGCATTGAGCGAGATGTCCGCCACGGTCTTGCCGAACACCGTGTGGAACACGAGGAGGTCGTCGAGCGGCGCTTGGGCGTAGCCGAGGGCGCGCGCAAAGGCATCGGAGGACTGCACGGCAAAGCGCGGCCCATAGAGGCCCATGTAGAGCGCGGCATCGCCGGTGGTCAGCGTGCGCGGCGTGGCGTGCTCCAGCACCTGGCCGACGGCGAAGTCCTCGAAGAAGCGCCCCGAATTTGTCTTGGGCGCGGTCATGCGGCGCTCATCTGCGCAATGGCCTCGGCTACGCCCACGGTGCGGCGTGCCATCTCGGCGTGCAGCAACTCCACCATGCGGCCCTCGACGGTGATGACGCCCTTGCCCTTGCTCTCCGGCCGGTCGAAGGCGGCGATGATCTTGCGCGCGAACGCGACCTCCTCGGGCGGCGGCGCGAACACCTCGTTGGCGATGGCGACCTGGTCGGGATGGATCAGGGTCTTGCCGTCGAAGCCGAGCCGCCGGGCGTGCACGCATTCGCGGCGCAGGCCGTCGGCATCCCTGAAGTTGTTGTAGACGCCGTCGAGCACGTCGAGGCCGTAAGCGCGCGCGGCCGTGACGGTCGCCGACAGCCAGTAGAGCGCGGGACGCCGATTGGCAGTGAGATCGGCGCGCGTCTCCTTGACGAGGTCGTTGGTGCCCATCACCAGGCAGGCGAGCCGCGCGCCCGCCTGCCGGGAGGCAGCGGCGATCTCGGCGAGGTTGAGGATGGCAAGCGGCGTCTCGATCATCGCCCACAGCCGCGTCTTGTCCGCCGCACCGGCGAGCGCCTCGGTCGCCCGCACAATGTCGGCGCCGGTGGCGGGCTTGGGCAGCAGTACTGCATCCGGTGCTGCGGCCGCGGCAGCGGCGATGTCGGCGGCCCCCCACGGCGTGTCGAGCGCATTGACGCGCACCACGACCTCGCGATGGCCGTAGCCGCCCGCCTTAACCGCGTCACAGACCTGCTTGCGCGCGGTCTCCTTGGCCTCGGGCGCCACCGCGTCCTCCAGGTCGAGGATCAGCGCGTCCGCCGGCAAGGTCTTGGCCTTCTCCAGCGCCCGGGCATTGGAGCCGGGCATATAGAGCACGCTGCGTCGGGGGCGGATTTGCATGGGCACCATTCCATCACGATTCTTGCCCAATCTGGCAAGGGCTTGTGCCGCGTGGCTGTCCACGACCCGCTAGGCAAACGCACTCCGGATTAGAAAGTTTTGCGGGGTCGCTTGGGAGTGGTAGATCTATCGAGCCATGACCATAGACACGCTGGAGTACGTCAAGAAACTGGAGGCGGCCGGCGTCGACCGGAAGCTGGCCGAGGCGCACGCTGAGGCTTTGCGCGCCACGGTAGTGCAAGACCTAGCCACCAAAAACGACCTGCAGATCGAGGTGCAACGGCTAGAGGCAAAGATCCAGCTACTAACGTGGATGGTCGGCTTCAACCTCGCCGCAACCATGGCCATTCTGTGGAAGCTGCTTCGTTAGCCAAATGCGACGGCCGACGGCTGAGCGTGTCCCATGCAAACCGCCGATGTCGTGATCGTGGGCGGCGGGATCGTCGGCAGCGCCACCGCTTATTTCCTCAGCGCGGACGCCGCGTTCCACGGCCGTCGCATCGTGCTCGTCGAGCGGGACCCGAGCTTCGCCGAGGCGAGCACGGCGCGGTCGGCCGGCGGTTTGCGCCAGCAATTCTCGACCCCTGAGAACATCGCCCTGTCGCAGTTCACCCTGTCGCTGTTCCGACGGCTAGAGGCGGAGTTCGGACCGGGCGCAGACGTAGGCTTCCGCGAGCAGGGCTATCTGATCATGGCCTCTTCGGAAGCCCGCACGGTGCTGGCCGAGAACGTGGCGCTGCAGCAGTCCATGCGCGCCGACATCGAGCTGCTCGAGGCCCCCGAGCTTGCGCAGCGGTTCCCCTGGATCGCGACCGAAGGCGTGGCCGCCGGCGGCTTCGGCCGCTCCGGCGAGGGCTGGTTCGATCCGCCGAGCCTCGCCGCGCTGTTTCGCAATGCCGCGAAGCCCCGAGGCGCCGTCATCGTTCACGATCGCGTCAGCGGCATCGATCTGCGCGGCGACCGCATCGCGGCGGTGCGACCGGCAAGCGGCGCCGGCATTGCCTGCGGCGTCCTCGTCAACGCCGCAGGCCCGTGGGCCGGTGAGCTGGCGGCGCTGGCGGGCGTGGCGCTGCCGGTGGAGCCGCGCAAGCGCTACGTCTATGTCATCGACTGCCGCGAGGCCAGGGACGCGCTGCACCGGGCACCGCTGACGGTCGACCCGTCGGGTGTGTGGTTCCGGCCCGAGGGCCGCTTTTTCCTGTGCGGCAAGTCCCCCGGGGCGAGCGAGGAGCCGCCGGCTACCGACCTCGACGCAATCGATCATACCTTCTTCGAGACCGAGGTGTGGCCGCGGCTGGCAGCTCGCGTGCCGGCGTTCGAAAGCGTCAAGGTGGTGAACGCCTGGGCCGGCTACTACGACACCAACACGCTCGACCAGAACGCCGTGATCGGCGCGCACCCCGGGGTCGGCAATCTCTATTTCGCGAACGGCTTCTCCGGCCACGGTGCCCAGCAGGCGGCGGGTGCCGGCCGCGCCGTCGCCGAGCTCATCGTGCACGGTGCCTTCCGGACCATCGACCTGACGCGGCTGGGCTACCCGCGCATCGCCGAACGCCGGCCGCTCCTCGAGCGCAACGTGATATGAGAGGGGTATGGCAAGGGTGCTCGCCATCTCCTCGCATGTCGTACGCGGCCACGTCGGCCTCGCCGCGACGGTGCCGGCGCTGCAGAGCCTCGGCCACGAGGTGTGGGCGCTGCCGACGGTGATCGTGGCAAGCCGCCCGGGCCTCGGCCGCATGGCGCGCCACGAGCTGCCGGCCGCGGAACTAGCGGACATGCTGGCTGCGCTCGACGCCGACGGCTGCTGGCCGTCGCTCGATGCCGTCCTGACCGGCTATTTCGCGAGCCCCGAGGCGGTTGCGGCAGCCGCGCAGGCGATCCGCCGCATCCGCGCCGTCAATCCGCGCGCTCTTGTGCTGATCGACCCGGTACTGGGCGACTCCGGGCGACTCTATGTCCCGCCGGCGGTGGCCGATGCGATGCGGCGCGAGCTGCTGCCCCTGGCCACGGTCGCCACGCCCAATCTTTACGAGCTGCAATGGCTGACCGCCAGGACGGTGCCCGACATCGCCGCCGTGGCGCAGGCAGCCGAGCGGCTGGGCCCCGCCACGGTCGTGGTCACGTCCGCTGCCGAGGCCGACGCGACCGTGACGACGCTCATGGTCGCCGGGCGCGAGCGGATCGAGCGCACCGCCCGCACGCATGCCGGCATCCCCAACGGTGCCGGCGACCTGTTCGCCGGGCTGCTGCTGGGCCACCTGTTGCTCGGCCGGGCCGATGCAGCCGCCCTCGATGCCGCCCTTGCCGCCCTCGAGCGCGTGCTCGCCGCCAGCGCCGGCCGCGACGTGCTGCAGCTCTCGGCGCTCAACTCATGACGGCGCGGCCCGACAGGCACGCCAAGCTCAAGGGCGCGCTGGCGTTCTTCCAGCACGAGGCGGCGGGTGGCGTCGTGCTGGTGGCGGCGGCGACCGTGGCGCTTGTCGTCAGCAACTCGCCGCTGGAGCCCCTCTACGAGCGCCTGCTCGATACCCCGGTCGGCGTGCACGCGGGCCCGTTGGCGCTGGAAAAGCCGCTGCTGCTGTGGATCAACGACGGTCTGATGGCCGTGTTCTTCTTCCTCGTCGGCCTCGAGTTGAAGCGCGAGCTGTTGCGCGGAGAGCTTTCGACGTTCGGCCAGGCGGTCCTGCCGGCGCTTGCGGCGGTCGGCGGCATGGCGGTGCCGGCGCTGATCTACGTCGCCCTCAATGCCGGCGATCCGGTGGCGCTTCGTGGCTGGGCGATCCCATCCGCGACCGACATCGCCTTTGCGGTCGGCGTGCTGGCGCTGGTCGGCCCGCGCATTCCGCCCTCGCTCAAGGTATTCCTGCTGGCGCTGGCGATCCTCGACGATCTCGGTGCCATCCTCATCATCGCCCTCTTCTATACGGCCGACCTGCACTGGGTGTCGCTGCTGCTGGCAGGACTGGGCGCCACGCTGCTGCTGGCGCTCAACCGGCGCGGCGTGACGCGGCTGGCGCCCTATCTGCTGACGGGCCTCTTCATCTGGGTGTGCGTGCTGAAGTCGGGCGTGCACGCGACCTTGGCCGGCGTCGTGGTGGCCATCGCCATCCCGATCGGCGCTGCGCGGGGCGCCAAGACCGCGGGCGAAGCGACGCTCATCGAGCAGCTGGAGGAAGCGCTGCATCCCTGGGTGGCCTTCGCCATCCTGCCGCTATTCGCGTTCGCCAACGCCGGCGTGTCGCTGCAAGGGCTGTCGCTCGCCAGGCTTGCCGAGCCGGTGCCGCTCGGCATCGCGCTCGGCCTCTTGCTGGGCAAGCCGCTCGGCATCTTCGCGGCCACCTGGCTAGCTGTCGCGGCTCGCCTCGCGCCGCGGCTGCAAGGGGCAAGCTGGACCCAGGTGCTCGGCGTCGGCATGCTCGGCGGCATCGGCTTCACCATGAGCCTGTTCATCGGCATGCTGGCCTTCAGCGAGCCGGGGCACGCCGCGCAGCTGCGGCTGGGCGTGCTGTCGGGCTCGCTGCTCTCCGCGCTCGCGGGGTTCGTCGTGCTGCGCTTCAGCGCGCCTGCGCGGCCCGGATCGCCGGGATGATCCTGGTCTCCAGCGCCTCGGCGCCGATCGGGCCGACGTGCTTGTAGGCGATGCGGCCCTGGCCATCGACGACGAACGTCTCGGGCATGCCGTACACGCCCCACTCGATGGCGGCGCGGCCGTCGCTGTCGACGCCGACCGCCGAGAACGGGTTGCCGTAGCGGCCGAGGAAGCGGCGCGCGGCTGCGGCCTGGTCCTTGTAGTTGACGCCGTAGAGCCGCACGCCGGTCTTCTCCTTGAGGGCGACGAGCACCGGGTGCTCCTGCACGCACGGCACGCACCAGGAGGCCCAGAAGTTCACGACCGACACCTGCCCCGCCGCCAGATCGGCGCCGGCAAAGCCGCCAATGGGGCGCGTGCCGTCGCTGAGCCCCTCGACGCCCGCCAGCGCGATATTCGGCACCGGCTTGCCGAGCAGCGCCGATGGCAGCTTGGAGGGATCGCCGCTCCGCAGCGCAAAGGCGAAAATCCCGGCAAGAATGGCGAATATGGCGAGTGGCCACAGCAAGACGCCGACGCGCCTCTCCCGAGCCACAGAGCCGTCGAGGCGCTTTTCCTGCATGTTCAGTCCGAACCCCGACGCGCCGCTCCGCCCTGCTGCGACCGGCGGCGCACGCCGCGCGCCTCGAGCTCGTCGACCAGCCGCTGCTGGCGACGCCCGTCGAGCACCAGCCAGGCGACGAGCCCGGCCAGCACGGCGGCCACTATCGCATAAGCAGCCCAGATGAACGCGGCGTGCGGTCCAAGGTCCATGCGCCTACCCCGCGGGCTGGCCGGCCAGGCCGCCCGCGCCCTCGACCTCGACCGCGCGCAGCGCCTTGACGCGTCGGCGCAGGATCTCGTTGCGCATGGCCTTGAGATGCAGCGCCGCAAACAGCGTGGTCATGGCAATCGCCATCGCCAGCAGCGGCCATAGCAAGGTGGCGTGGATGGTCGGCGCGCCCAGCCGCATGACGCTCGCCGGCTGGTGCAGGCTGTTCCACTCCACCGAGAACTTGATCACGGGCAGCATGACGATGCCGGTGAGGGCGAGCACCGCGGTCAACTTGGCGGCCAGCGCCTCGTCCTCGATCGAGGAGCGCAGCGCGATCAGGCCGAGATAGAGGAAAAACAGGATCAGCACCGAGGTCAGCCGCGGGTCCCACACCCAGAACGCGCCCCACATCGGCTTGCCCCACAGCGAGCCGGTGACGAGGCACAGGAAGGTGAAGGCGGCTCCGAGCGGCGCGGCGGCCTTGGCCGAGACGTCGGCGAGGGGATGGCGGAACACCAAGAGGCCGAAGCTCGAGGCCGCCACCAGCGCATAGCCCGCCATGGCGAGCCAGGCCGAGGGCACATGCACGAACATGATCTTGGCGGCATGCCCCTGCTGGTAGTCGAGCGGGGCTGTGAAGGCCATGTAAAGGCCGACGGCGAGCAGCACGCAGGCCAGCGCCGAAATCCACGGCAGCAGGCGGCCGGATAGCTCCATGAACCGGGTCGGGTTGGCGAGCCGTTGCGTCAAGTTCGGCATGGAGATCATCTAACTGCGATATCTTCCGAAGACAACGCGTCAGAAATGACGCTTGAAGTCCGCGCGGGCATAGAGCACACGGACGATGAGCACGTGATCGGGCTCGATGGTGTAGAAAATGGTGTGGGATACGTAATGGTAGCGATACAGGCCGGGTTATAGATCATAGGTGGGTGTGCCGATGCGCGGGAATTGGCCCAAGAGTTCAAAGCGGCTTTCAAGCGCGAGATGGTACTTCAGGGCCTGCGCCAAACCGAAAGTAGCGATGCCATAGTCGCCGATGGCCGCGATGTCGGCAGCGGCCTCGACCGACAGCCTATAACTTGGCATCGGGATTACGGGCCCGAAGCTCAGCCCAAATCTCATCCATGGTTACATCGGCGGGACCAGAATCGATGCCGCACCCAATCGCCGCGCGCAAACGCGCAAGTTGTTCTTCCGGGGGCAGGGCGTCCCAACGCGCCTGCTCGTCAGGGTTCATCACGGCCTTGGGCTGGATGTCGTCAACTGTCTTCGTGACCATCATACAATCCTAGCACATGCCCCGGGCGCGGCCAAAGCCGGCAACCGCATAGAGCCAACCTTTCTGCGGGTTCCGCAAATCTTCGCCTCTAGCTCAGCTGGAACCGCAATGCCGCCGCCGCCGCCAGCGGCGCCAGCACCAGGGACGCCAGAGAAATCGCGCACAGGATGAGGAACGACGGCAGGAAGGCCTCCGACTCGAGCGCAGAGGCCCGCACCGCCTCGATGCCGAACATCAAGGTCGGCACGAACAGCGGCAGCATCAGCAAAGCCAGCAGCAGGCCGCCGCGGCGAGCGCGCAGGGTGAGCGCGGCGCCGATGGCGCCGACGAAGCTCACGGCGAGCGTGCCGGCAAGCATGCTCGCCACCAGCGCGCCGTAGGCGTCCGGCTGCAGGTTGAGGAGCAGGCCCAGCAACGGCGCCAGCACCGTCAGGGGCACGCCGGTCGTCAGCCAGTGGGCGAGGCTCTTGGCGGCGGCGATGGCCGAAAGCGGCAGCGGCCCCGTCGCCAGCACCTCCAGCGACCCGTCCTCGAGGTCGCCCTCGAACATGCGGCCGAGCGACAGCAGCGCGGCGAGCAGCAGCGCCACCCACAGCACCCCCGGGGCAATGCGCGACAGCAGGTTGAGGTCGGGGCCGATGCCCAGCGGCAGAAGCGTGACGACCATCAGATAGAAGCCGAGCGCCACCCCAATCGTGCCGCCCTCCTTCCAGGTTAGCAGGAGATCGCGGCGCATCAGTTCGATGAATGCGCTCATTGGGGCCGGGCCGGGCCGGCAAGCTCCAGGTCCCGCGATCCGGCGAACCCGAGCGGCACATGTGTGGCCGCCACCACCAATCCTCCCGCAGCCACATGCTCGTTGACGGCGACACCGAGCATGCCCTGGGCGGCCCTGTCGAGCGATACAGTGGGCTCGTCGAGCAGCCAGATCGGGCGCTTGGCCAGCAGCACTCGGGCAAGGCTTAACCGCCGCTTCTGGCCGGCCGACAGATAGGCGGCGGGCATGTCGCGCAGCTCCGCGAGCCCGAAGCTCGCAAGGGCAGGCTCAATGCGATCGCCGGCATCCGGGGTGCCCAGGAAGCGGCACCAGAAGGCCGCGTTCTCCTCGACCGTGAGGCTGGACTTCACCGCATTGAGGTGCCCGACGTAATGGCACTGCTCGCCGAGGCCCAGCTCGGCATCCCCGCCCTCGAGGCCGATCCGCCCGGCGGCAGGCGCCAGCAGGCCGACGATCATGCGGATCAGCGTGGTCTTGCCGGCGCCGTTGGGGCCCTTGAGCAGGAGCGCCTCGCCCCCCTCGATGGCGAACGACAGCCCGCTGAACAGCGTGCGCCCCCCCCTGGCGCCGGCGAGCCTATCCGCAACCAGCTTCATCGAAGGGCTTTCCCCGACCCGGCCGAAGCATTAGAAACCGTCTTATAAGACCGGGGTCCGCTGCGAGCCAGTGTGCTGCGAGCCAGTGTGATGCGGGCGCCCCCGCCCCCGGCCGACAGCTTGCAAGGCAGCAGTCTGCGCGCAAGCGAGTTGGCAACGGATCGCAAGGAGATCGCCCGCATGAGCGCCGCCCCCGCTTCCCTCGACACGTTCAAATGCCGCACGACCCTCAAGGTCGGAGCCAAAACCTACGAGTACTTCTCCCTGCCCCTGGCCGAGAACAGCGGCCTGGCCGGCATTTCCAAGCTGCCCATCTCCCTCAAGGTGCTGATCGAGAACCTGCTGCGCCACGAGGACGGGCGCTCGGTCAAGGCCGACGATATCCGCGCCGTGGTCGACTGGCTGAAGGCCAAATCCTCCACCCGCGAGATCGCCTATCGCCCGGCCCGCGTCCTCATGCAGGACTTCACCGGCGTGCCGGCGGTGGTCGACCTCGCCGCCATGCGCGATGCCATGAAATCGCTGGGCGGCGATCCCTCCAAGATCAACCCGCTGGTTCCCGTCGACCTCGTCATCGACCATTCCGTGCAGGTCGACTTCTTCGGCTCGGCCGACGCCTTCAAGAAGAACGTCGAGATCGAGTACGAGCGCAACAAGGAGCGCTACGAGTTCCTGCGCTGGGGCGCCGGCGCCTTCAACAACTTCCAGGTGGTGCCGCCGGGCACCGGCATCTGCCACCAGGTCAACCTCGAGTATCTCGCCCAGACGGTGTGGACCAAGCAGGCCGGCAAGCTCGAGCAGGCCTTCCCCGACACCTGCGTGGGCACCGACAGCCACACCACCATGGTCAATGCGCTGGGCGTGCTCGGCTGGGGCGTGGGCGGCATCGAGGCGGAGGCCGCCATGCTGGGCCAGCCCGTCGCCATGGTCATCCCGGAGGTGATCGGCTTCGGCTTCAAGGGCAAGCTCAAGGAGGGCGTCACCGCCACCGACCTCGTGCTCACCTGCACGCAGATGTTGAGGAAGCGCGGCGTGGTGGAGAAGTTCGTCGAGTACTTCGGCGAGGGCCTCGACCACCTGTCGGTGGAGGATCGCGCCACCATCGGCAACATGGCGCCGGAATACGGCGCCACCTGCGGCTTCTTTCCGGTCGATGCCGACACCATCAAATACCTGAAGGCCACCGGCAGGGCGCCCGAGCGCGTGG
>Ga0207428_10007447_pt1 | contig 9980 bp, 5 predicted proteins | sample RhiMethybrSRZTD1_FD_187600 | JGI IMG/M metagenome (GOLD analysis project Ga0207428, IMG submission 187600) | Populus rhizosphere microbial communities from Tennessee, USA - Rhizosphere MetaG P. TD hybrid SRZTD1 (SPAdes) (version 3) | ecosystem: Host-associated > Plants > Roots > Rhizosphere >... | reverse complement strand
GGAGGGCGGTGATCACGCCCACCGCGGTGCTGATCGCCGCGGCCCCGAGCCGCGACGTCGAAACCGAACGCTGCAGGACGCCGCGCAGGACGATCTCCTCGGCCAGCACCGCCAGCGCGGCGACCGACACGGCGAGCGCCGGCAACCGGGCGTGCACCCCGCGGGTCGCCAGCACGATGCCGCCCGCGAGCGCTCCGACACCCGCGGCGAGCAAGAGCGAGCGTGCGCGCCCGGCGCGCGCGACCCCCTTGGGGCGGCGCGCGAGGTAGATCGCCGCCCAGACCGCGACCAGCACCAGTAACGCCAGTTGAAGGGCCAGCGCAATCTGCACGCCTCCCGCGCCCGCGCTCTTGCCGGCGTTCATCAGCGCGCGGCCGCCCAGCGCGTAGACGATCACCATCGTCGCGGCGTCCGCGGCGCGCACGCGGCGCGCGCGCACCGCCTCGGCGTCCAGGCAGAAGCCCGCATGCTCGACGCCCGCCTGCCAGTAGGTCCACCCCGCGAACAGGTACAGCGCCAGGCCCGCGGCGCGCGTCACCGCATCCTCCACCAGCACGAGATTGAACAGACCGCCCACGAACAGGTACGCGTAGATCGTCGCCGGGCCGACGGCGGTGCCCGTCTCATCGGACAGGTCGGCGCCGGCGCTCGCCATCGCCACCGCGACGAAGCTCATCCCGGCGGCTCCGGCGGTGACCAGCAGGCCGGCCCCCAGCCGGGCCGCGACCGGAACGTCGCCCAGCGAGAACGACATCACCGCGAACACCACCGCCGCCATGCCGCCGACGATGACGGCCCAGGCGCGCGCCTTGGCGGCGAGCAGACTCCCGAGCGGTACCGGCACGGTGCGCAGGATCCAGAAGGCCCGCCGCTCGGCCTGCATGTGCGTGAGCGGGCCGATGGTGCCCATGTACAGCGCGAGCGAATAGGCGAAACACGAGACCCGCTCCAGGCTGCCCGTCGTCCAGCTCCAGCCCGCGGCGCCGAAGATCTGGACGCCGATGAAGATCACCGGCATCGCGACCAGCGCCAGCAGCTGCGAGCGATCGCGGACGATCAGCCGGAGATCCTTGGTCGCCGCCGTCGGCAGGCGGGATGTCAGCCGCGGCGCGCGCGTCGCCTCGGCCCAGACCGCTCCCGCCTCTTCCCAGCCCGCCATCCCGGCGCGCCGCGCGACCCTGACGGCCAGCCAGATCGTGAAGCCCACGGCCATGGCGAGCGTGAACAACATCTTGGCGACCAGCACCGGGTTGCCGCGCGCCAACGCCGCCAGCGGCGCGGTCACCAGCATGCCCGGCGAAAACAGGACGACGCGCCCGATGGCGCGCACCTGGGTCGCCAGCGCGGCGGGTGTCCGCATGACCCAGGTGCCCAGCATCCACAGCGTCGCCAGCGACATCGCCGCGACCAGGCGCAGCAGGGTCCACATCATCCGGCGCCGCCCGGCGGGGACGTAGCGGACCACCGCCAGCTGTACCGCATACGCGAGCATCGAGATCGCGACCTGCGTCAGCATCGAGATCACGATCGCCAGCGGCCACCCCAGCGCGCCCAGACGCCAGACGACGCCCGCCGAGATCAGCACCGGCAACAGGAACAGCGCGCCCACCGGGTCGACGACGGCGTCCGCCAGGCCGCGCGCCGGCACCAGGACCTCCAGCGCCACCGGCCGCGCGAGCATGAATTCGTTCTCGGGCGATCCGGCGCGGACAGACTCGCTGCTGGCCGCGCGCGCCGCCAGGCTTCCGAAGCCGATCGTGCTGATGACCAGCGACAGCACCGCCACCTGCCCCAACCAGTCGACCGTGTGCGCCATGACCGAAAACGCCTGCGTGAACAGACCGACGTACGCCAGCCCGGTCGCGACGCCGATGATGGTGGCGAACAGCGTCGATCGCCCGCGCCCGCGCGCCCGGAAGGCGTTGCGCATCGTCCGAAGCCGGTAACGGATGAGGATCGACGCCAGCCGGAACACGCCGATCGCGCCGGGGCGCACGGACGTCCCGGGCGCAAGCTCCTCGACCGGGGGGGGCGCCCCGACCGTCACCGCATCACCGGTCACCCGATCCGCGTCACGGGTCACGCGTCACGCGTAGAAACAGGTCCTCCAGCGTCGTCCCCGGCGCCTCGTAGCGGGCGCGGAGCTCGTTGGGCGTTCCCACTGCCTGCAGCGACCCACGCTGGATGATGGCGACGCGGTGACACAGGCGCTCGGCCGCATCCAGCAGGTGCGTCGACAGGAAGATGGTCCGGCCGCCCGCCGCCAGCTCGGTGATGGTCGACCGCATCTGCCGCGCCCCCGCCGGATCGAGGCCGTTGGTCGGCTCGTCGAGGATCAACACGCGCGGGTCGTGAATCAGCGCCAGCGCGAGCGCCAGCCGCTTCTTCATGCCCAGGGAATACGTGACGGTGTAGGCGCGGGCGGCGTCACCCAGCCCGATCCGTTCGGCGACCTCGGCGGCGCGGCGGCGCCCCTCGGCGGGTGCGAAGCCATGCAGCCCCGCCACCAGCTCCAGCGTCTCCGTCCCGCTGAGGTACGGGTACAGGAAGGGCTCATCGGGCAGGTAGCCGACGTCGCGCTTGAGCGCGACCGCGTCGCTGTGGCAGTCGCGGCCGAGGATCGCGGCCCGTCCCGCGCTGGGGCGGAGCAGGCCCATCAGCAGACGGATGGTTGTCGTCTTGCCCGAGCCGTTGGGGCCAAGGAACCCCATCACCTCGCCCGCCTCGACGCGCAGGCTCAACTCGGAGACGGCCAGGGTGCCGCCGAAACGCTTGCTCAGGCCTTCGGTCTCGATCACGAAACGCGCGGGCCCGCCGGCGCGGCCGGGATGTCCGCTCTGGCGCGGAGACCGAGCCGCGCCACATCCGCGCGACCGGCGACGTCATCGCCGAACAGCGCCTTGAGCGCCTCGGAGGGCCGCGCGCTGCCCTCCGGACCGACGGCGATCCGGAAGGTCACCGTCTGGCCGCCGTCCCAGTCGAGCCGGCGGCGCGCGTCGCCGTCGTCCCAACGCGCGGCGGACAGCAACGTCTTGCGCACGTCGATCATGCGGCCGATCTTCTTCTCGGACGTCCGCAGCACCGGCATCGGATCGCCGCCGCCGGCCCGCGCGAACGCCGGCGCCACATCGACGTCGTCGGGGAGGCGCGCCGCATATTCGGCCTCGGCGATCACGCCGCCGACCGGCCGATCCGCCAGCCCGAGCCGCGCCGCCTCGAGAAACTCGATGCCGTCGAGCGTGACCCGCGCCAGCCGGCGCAGCAGCTCGTCGGGCGCGACCTCGTCGACCAGCGTGACGTCGACGAGCTCGCCCAGCGACGGGATGCCGAGCCCCAGCGCGGGTCCGAACGAGAGCTCGGGCTTCGGGTGAAACCCTTCCGAGTAAAACAGCGAGAACCCGGCGCGCCGGAAGATGCGCGGCAGGTGGCGCACCAGATCCAGGTGACCGAGAAACGCGACCCGCCCCAGCTTCGTGTAGCGCAGCCGGTAGCGGTGGGGCGTCCCCTGCGGCGCGCGCTTCGGGGGCGGCGTCGTGCGGCGATGGCCGGCGTTCGCCTCGCCCGCCGGCTCGCGCACCGCCGGTTTGTTGTCGGAGGGCAGCCAGGCGTTCATCCGCCGCAAATAGAACAGGCGCTCCTGCTTCATCGCGCCCAGATCGCACGCGACCCCGCAGTCGTAACAGATCAGCTTGTCGGCGGCGCCCGCCTCGGCGGCGGCGACGCTGCTCGGGTGAAGCAGCTTCTTGAACGGCTTGCCGCAGGGAGGCGACAGGCGATCCTTCAGCGCCTTCCGGTACTCCTTCGCGAGAAAATCGTCCTCGAGGCCGATGTCGATGTGACTCCAGGGCAGCCGCGCCGTCACCGGCAGCGTCCCCATGTAGCGGGCGATATCCAGGCCCGTCCGCGCCGCGGTCTCGGCGATGGCGCGATCCCAGTGCTCGACGCGCAGGGCGTCGTCCCAGCTGTCGAAACGGCAGCCGAGCCGGAACGCCGCCTCCAGCACGTCGGCGACCAGGCGATCCCCGCGCGAGAAGATACCCTCGATGTGAGAGGCCTGGTTCTCGTGCATCTTGAGCGTCACGCGCAGCGCCCGCGCGCGCGCCGCCAGCAGCTCCTGCTTGCGCGCGATCTCCTGCTCGCCATCCATCGCCGCCCACTGGAACGGCGTGTGCGGCTTGGGGACGTGGGTGGACACCGACGCGGTCACCTGCGCGCCGCGCTGGTAGCGGCGCCCGATCTCCTGCACGCGCGCCGTGGTCTCGACGATGCCGAGCACGTCTTCGTCCGTCTCGGTCGGCAGCCCGATCATGAAGTAAAGCTTCATGCGCGAGAACCCGCGGCCGAACACGCGGTGCGCCGATTCGATGATGTCCTCTTCGGTGACGTTCTTCGCGACCACGTCGCGCATGCGCTGCGTCCCGGCCTCGGGCGCGAACGTCAGCCCCCCCGCGCGCACGCTGGCCATCTCGCCCAGCAGGTCCTCGTTGAGGCCGTACGCGCGCAGCGACGACACCGACAGCGACACCCGCTCGGGCGCCAGCCGCGCCATCGCCGCCTTCACCAGCGGCGTCACGCACGAATAGTCGGCCGTCGACAGCGACGTCAGGGCCGTCTCGTCGTAGCCGCCCTTCTTGACGCCGCCCAGCAGCGCGTCCAGCACCGCGACCGGATCGCGCTCGCGCACCGGGCGGTAGATCATCCCCGCCTGGCAGAAGCGGCACCCCTCGGTGCAGCCGCGCGCGACCTCCACGGCCATGCGATCGAAGATCGCCTCGGCGTAGGGCAGCGGCGAGTCGTCCGGAAACGGGAAGCGATTGATGTCGGCCACCATCGCGCGCTTCGGCCGCGCCGGGACGCGCGCATCCAGCGGCGCGCCCACCACGACCAGGCCGGTCTCGTCGTCGATCTCGGTCGCGTACAGCTCGGGCACGTACAGCGGGAAGGCGGCGGCCAGCCGGATCAGGCGGTCGCGGCGCGGCACGCCGGCGCGCGCGAGCGCCGCCGCCTCGCGCACCAGCCCAGGCAGCGCCTCCTCGCCCTCGCCGATGAAAAACGCGTCGATGAACGGCGCCAGCGGCTCCGGGTGCGTCGCGGTCGGGCCGCCCGCGATGATCAAAGGTCCGCCGTCACCACGATCGGCGCTGCGCAGCGGAATGCCGCTCAGATCCAGGACGTTCAGCACGTTGGTGTACGTCAGCTCGTATTGCAGCGAGAACCCCACGACGTCGAACTCCGCCAGCGGCGCCGCCGACTCCAGCGTGAGGATCGGCAGACCGCGCGCGCGCAGCTCGGCCTCGCAGTCGAGCCAGGGCGAGAACGCGCGCTCACACGCGATGTCGTCGGCGCGGTTGAGGACGCCGTACAGGATCTTCGTCCCGAGGTGCGACATCCCGATCTCGTACACGTCGGGGAACACCAGGCAGACGCGCGCCGCGACGCTCGCCGCGGGCTTGCGCACCTGCTGGTACTCGCCGCCGACGTAGCGCGACGGCTTCTCTACCTTGGTCAGAAACTCCGAATACGGGTGCCGCATTGGCCAGGTCCTCGCGGCGCCGTTCGCGCTATTCGTTCCCCTGAAAGACGAGCGGGAACTCGGTCCCGTATTCTTCAGACGCCTGCGGGAACACCCAGCGCTGAACGACATCCTTGATGCAGGGCTCGAGCAGCAGGCGGAACTGCGTTGGCCCGTCCAGGCCAACGTGTTTGACCCGGCCCGAGATCCCGATCGACAGCTTCACCGCCAGCTTGCCGTGCGTGAGGGTGTTGTCGCGGGTGAGCGCGCGCTGGTAGCAGATCTTGATGCCCGCGCGGTTGTTGCTGATCACCTTCGTGATGTCGCTCTGCGAGGGCGGCGGCCGCGTCGCGGCCGTGGTCGGCCGGACGGCGAGGTTCGGCCGGCTGGTGTCGCCGAAGCGGGCGGCGTCGCCACCTGGCGGGGTCACCGGCGTGCCCGTTCCGGTCGGCTGCTCCTTGGTCGTGGCCGCGCCTTTCTGCTTGCCGCCGCGCTTGCCCGCCTTGCCGGGCGGTGCCGGGGGCGGAGCTGTCGGCTCGATGATCGGCGGCGCCGCCGGGGGCGGCTCGGGCACGACGGGCGGCTCGACCACCGCGACCGGCGGCGGCTTCACGATCGTCGCCACCGGCTTGGGCGGCTTCTTGAGCGAGATCACCGCGACGACGACGATCAAGGCGATCACGCCGAGCAGCGCGAGGATCATGATCGAGCTGCGGCTGCGCGGTGCGGGGGCCGGCACCGCGACGACGCCCATCGCGCTGGTGATCGACATCAGGCGCGGCGGCGCGCCGGGCGCCGTCTGCACGCCGCCCGGCAGGTTGAGCATCTGCATGACGTCGGAGCTGGCGCTTCGCGGCGGTCCGTGCCCCGCGCCGCCGACGCCGTTCGTCTTTTTCCCGTTGGCCGGATGCGGATGCGCGTGCGGCTGCGGCGCCGGCGTCTCGAGCAGCGACGACGGATCGCCGCCGGTCTCGTGGGCGCCGCGCGCGGCCAGCGCGGGATGAACGCCACCCGGCGGCGGCAGCTTCGAGCCCGGGCCGCCCGCGCCGTGACCGACAGGCGACGGAGGGGCGTGGGGCGTGTGGGGCGTATGCGAGCCCGTGGGCTTCCGGCCCGGCTGGCCGTGCGACGGCCCGCCCGACATCAATCCGCCCAGCGGCGGAATCGGCGGCGGCGTGGGACGGCGTGGCGCCCCGGGCAGGGGCGGCGGCGGCGGCGGCGCGCGCCGGCGGGATATCTCGCCGGCCACCTCGGGAACATCGCCCGGCGGCTTCCATCCGCCCAGCCGCTCGTTCCAGATGTGAACGTCCGCGTTCTTCCCGAGCGGAATCAGCTTGTCGACCAGCTTCTGCCTGGTGAACGGACCGGTGCGGGCACCGTCGAGCGCCATGTACCACTGGACGCCGTCGTCCGCGGCGGCGACGGGCGCCAGCGGCCCGGTGGTCGGTCGTTTGGCCACCGGCGCGGGCGGCGCGAACACATCGAGATCCGGAAACGGATCGGCGTCCGGGTTCGGCGGGTAGTGCGCGAGCTGCGTCCGCTCTTCGGTCTCGGCCGACGTGTCGATGGGCGGATGCACGCCGCTCTTCGGCCGGGTGCCCGTGCCTGCGGACAGCGTGGGCAGGCCCGCCGAGGAGGGACGTCGGGCCTCGCGAACGGTGATCACGTTCGCGCAGGTCTTACACTTGACCTTGAGGACCTTCCCGCGAACCCGCTCGTCCGCGATGGAGTACTTGGCCTGACAGCGATCGCAGACGAATTTCATTCCACACAGAGCGGTCTGGCCGCTCGCAATGAGCGGAAGAACTTATCATTTCAGAGTCATGATTGCTATCGCCGCGACGCCGATCGCGAGGCACATTACGAGGATCACCCAGCCCGCCGCGCGGGACGTTTTGCCCTCGCCTTCTGCCTGCACGGTGACCCCCGCGGACGCGCTGCCCGGACTTGCTGAAACCGGCTGAGCACGCCCCGATTGCGACGGACTAGCGGCCGCAGTCGGCGCGGCTGTTTCATCCGACCTTGCCACCTTGCCGGATCCGCTCGAGCTGCTGCGGGGGGCGGGCACCCACTCGGGGGCAACCTCTATGCGCATCGCCAGCGGGGCGCGCCGATCGAGGTCCAGCTCTTCCGAGTCGTGGTCGTACGGGGCGGCGGGCACGCCCGGCGTCTGCGGCCGCGCTTCGGCGAACGAACGCGAGGTCGCGACGCCCGCGTCCGACGTCGCCGCGTCGGGCGCGAACAGCTCCTGCATGTAGAGCGACATGCGGCGGTTGCCGCTGCGAAGCCCGCTCTCTTCCAGGAACTCCTCGAGGTCGTGGCTCATCTCCTCGGCGGACTGGTAGCGATCCTCGGGCCGCTTCTCGAGCGCCCGCATCACGATCAGCTCGAGCGGCGGCGGATAGTCGCGGTTGATCGCGGTCGGCGGCGTCACCTTCTCCTCCACGATCTTGCGCATCATGACCTCGGGCGCCCCGCGGTACAGACGCTGGCACAGGGTCAGCTCGTACAAAATGATGCCGAGCGAGAAGATGTCCGAGCGATAGTCGGCCGGCTCGCCGCGCACCTGCTCGGGCGACATGTACGACGCCTTGCCTGGGCGCGTGCCCGACTCCTCGCGCAGCTCGTCCTGCGCGCGCGCGATGCCGAAGTCGACGATCTTGGTCTGCCCTTCGAAGCTGACCAGGATGTTGGTCGGCGAGACGTCGCGGTGGACGATGCGCAGCACGTGCCCGTCGGCTTCGCGCCGCTCGTGCGCGTACGCGAGGCCGGCCGCCGTCTGGCGGACGATGTGGACCGCGTGCTCCAGCGGCAGGTAGTTGTCGACCGCGAGCCCGCGCTTGACGATGTCGGCCGCCGTCTCGCCGTGGATGTACTCCATCGCGATGTACTTCATGCCGCCTTCGTCGGCGACGTCGTACAGGTGCACGATCGACGGGTGGTTCAACTTGGCGGCCAGCCGCGCCTCGTCGAGAAACATCGACACCACGCGCGGGTTCTCCGCGTAGCGCGGCTGCAGCAGCTTGAGCACGACCGACTTCTCGAAGCCACCCATCGCCTCCTGCTTGGCGATGAACAGCTCCGCCATCCCGCCCGAGGCGAGGTGGCGAACGACCGTGTAGCGGCCGACCTGGGTGCCGACGAAGCTCTCCGGCTTGTTCAGGCTCGGCGGCCGATGGGTCTGCGGGTTCGGCATGCGCCCGGGAATCCTAACATCTAGGCGCCCCGCCGTCGGCTATCGACAGCCGAACGATGGTATTCCTACCCCGTGCGCCTGGACATCCCACGCGACGTCTCGCTCGACGGACATGTCGTCGATGGTGTGATGAGCTACCTGACGCTCTCCACGGGGATCGCGTTCGCCCTGCTGGTCTTGGTGCTGGTGGTGACGCTGCTGTTTCATCGCGCGCGCCGCAGCCGCCCCCACGCGCACTTCACGCACGGCGACGGCCTGAGCGCGCGTCTGCTGACGGTCGCGGTCGCGTTGACCCTGTTCCTCGCCATCGACGTGACGCTGGCGGTGCGCGCGACGCAGAACCTGCGCGAACGTTTCTGGAACTACCCGGACGGCGATCCGAACGCGCTGCGCGTCGAGGTCACGGCGCGCCAGTGGGCATGGACGTTCCGCACGGCCGGGCCCGACGGCCGCTTCGCGACACCTGACGACGTGGTGACGCTGGGCGACCTGCACGTCCCGGTCGGGCGCCCTGTCTACTTGAAGCTTCGCTCGAAGGACGTCGTGCATTCGCTGTACCTGCCGAACTTTCGCACCAAGATCGACGCCATCCCCGGCAGCACGACGCGGCTCTGGTTCCAGGTGGAGGATGCGGGCCGCTTCGAGATCGGCTGCGCACAGCACTGCGGCGTCAGCCACTACAAGATGCGCGGCTGGCTGATCGCCGCGCCGGAGGACGCGTACCGCGGATGGCTCGCGCGCGCCGAGACCGACAGCCGGCTCCGCTTCGACCCGGCCGACGTTGCGGCCCACGAGGGCTGGGACTGGGAGACCGGCCGGTGACCGCGCCCGCCGCCCCACCCGACCCCGCGGCACCGTCGCCGTCGCCGTCGCCCTCCGCGTCCTGGGTCAACCGCGTCTTCTCCACCGATCACAAGGTGATCGGGAAGCAGTTCCTGTTCCTCGGCCTGACGTTCCTGGCCGTCGGCGGCGTGATGGCGATGCTGATCCGCTGGCAGCTCGCGCGCCCGGGTCAGCCGGTGCCGCTGGTGGGCCGGCTGCTGTTCCCGGGCGCCGGCGGCGTCATCTCGCCCGCCGCGTACACGTCGCTGTTCACGATGCACGGCACGATCATGATCTTCTTCGCGGTCACGCCGATCCTGATCGGCGGCTTCGGAAACTTCTGTTTGCCGCTGCTGATCGGCACGCGCGACATGGCGTTCCCGCGGCTCAACATGCTGTCGTTCTGGACGATGGCGGCGGCGACCGCGACACTGACGGCGTCCTTCTTCG
>Ga0207428_10007445_pt1 | contig 9980 bp, 9 predicted proteins | sample RhiMethybrSRZTD1_FD_187600 | JGI IMG/M metagenome (GOLD analysis project Ga0207428, IMG submission 187600) | Populus rhizosphere microbial communities from Tennessee, USA - Rhizosphere MetaG P. TD hybrid SRZTD1 (SPAdes) (version 3) | ecosystem: Host-associated > Plants > Roots > Rhizosphere >... | reverse complement strand
GTACCGCGCCGGCGACGTCGCCCGAGCGCATCAAGTTGTCGATGAAGGGCTGGCATCGGAGCCCGGCAACCCCTCGCTGCAAGCTCTCAAACGACGCCTTCCCCGTTAACAGGAACCGGCGACATTTTTTCGCGTTGCGCAATTACGCGAATCATAAAAATGTCGCTGGCTCATTTACGGTGAGGGTCTATCGCGTCGCGTAAGCCGTCGCCCAGGAAGTTGAAGCCGAGGACGACGATCGCCAGGAACAATCCCGGGAAGATCGTGAGGTGCGGCGCATCGAGCAGGTGGACGCGGCCGCCATTGATCATCGTGCCCCAGCTCGGCGTCGGCGGCTGCACGCCGAGACCCAGAAAGCTCAAGGCCGCTTCTGACAGAATCGCGCCGGCCATGCCGAGCGTCGCCTGAACGAGCAAGGGCGGCAGCGCGGTCGGCAACACGTGCCGCATGAGCACTCGTGCCGTGCCCGCGCCGAGCGCCTTCGCCGCGGTGACGTACTCGAACTCGCGCGCGCGCAGCACCTGTCCTCGAACGAGCCGCGCATAGCCCACCCATCCAATCACCGCGAGTGCCAGCACGACGTTCACGAGACTTGGCCCCAGCACGGCGACGAGCGCAATCGCGAGCAGCATCCCGGGGAACGCCATCAGCACGTCCATCACTCGGCCGATCGATTGGTCGATCCATCCGCCGTAATAGCCGGACACTCCGCCGATCGCCATGCCGAGAATCGACGACACACCCACGACCACGCTGCCGACCATCAGCGACACGCGCGCGCCGAGCAGGACCCGCGCGAGGATGTCGCGTCCCAGCTCGTCGAGGCCGAACCAGTGTTGCCAGGTCGGTCCCTGCAGGCGGTTCGGCAGATCCTGGGTCGCGGCATCCCACGGCAACAGCCACGGCGCGGTCAGCGCGGCAACAACGACGATGGCGACGATGATGAGACCTGAGCGCGCCTGCCCTGAGCGAGGCTTCATGCGAAGCTCCCGAGCATGATGCCGAGTCGAAGGGTCATTCGAGCCTGATCCGCGGATCGATGAAGCCGTACATCAGATCGGTCATGAGGTTGACGCTCACGTAGGTGACGGCGATCAGCAGGATGCAGCCCTGCACCATCGGGTAATCACGAAAGCCGATCGATTGAATCAACAGGCGCCCGATGCCGGGCCAGGCGAAGATCGTTTCCGTGATGACGGCGCCGGTCAGGACCGCGCCGAACTGGAGCGCGATGATGGTGATCAGCGGCACCATGCTGTTGCGTAACGCGTGTCGGGTGATCGACGCCGCGTTCGAGACGCCGCGGGCGCGCGCGGCACGCACGTAGAGCTCGTTCAGCTCATCGAGCAGGCTGGCCCGCGTCATGCGCGCGAGGATCGCCGCCAATGCCAGGCCCAGTGAAATCGCCGGCAGCACGAGATGCGCGAGCGTGCCGCGCCCCGATACGGGCAGCCAGCCAAGCTCCACGGCGAACACGATTGCGAGCAGGGGGCCCAACCAGAAGTTCGGAATCGAGACGCCGGCCAGCGCGAAGGTCATGGCGCCGTAATCGATGGCGGTACCGCGCCACACCGCGGCAATCACGCCGAGCGGGATCGCCAGCATGACGGCCACCAGCATCGCAGCGACCGCCAACTCCGCCGTCGCCGGGATCCGCTCGACGATCATCATCGTCACCGGCTGCCCGGTGCGAAAGGAGACGCCGAGATCACCGGTGACGGCGTGACGGAGGAACGAGACGTATTGCGTGAGGAGCGGCTGATCCAGCCCGAGTTTGGCGCGCAGCTCGGCCACGTCCTGCGGCGACGCGCCGTCTCCCATCATCGCCTGCGCCGGATCGCCGGGCACGAGATGAATCAGCGAGAACACCAGCGTGGCGACACCGAGCAGCACCGGAACGGTCAGCAACACGCGGCGGACGAAATAACGCAGCACTCGCGCTCATTCTAATGCGGGGCTCGTCTTCGCGATGACCTCGAGTCCGAGCCTCGTCGTCAATTTTCGCAAACCCTGCCGCGAGACGCCGAGCTCCCGCGCGGCGACGATCGCCCGCCCACCCGATCGCGCCAGGGCCGCCCGCACGTATCGCTCTTCGAATTCGCGACGCGCGTCGGCCAGCGTGGCCCGGCTGGTCATGGCGGTCGTGCGCGTGATGTGGCTCGGAAGACCGTGCGGCCCGATGACGCCGCGCTGCGGGCCGGCGACCATCGCCGACGCGAGCACGTTCTGCAACTCGCGCACATTGCCTGGCCAGTCGTGGGCGCCAAGCATCGACAGCGCCGAGGGCGAGAGCACGGCGCGGCTGCCGGTGCGCTTCGCCAGCACCGACCAGATATGGCGCACCAACGGCGGGATGTCCTCGAGCCGTTCGCGAAGCGGCGGGATGGCGATTCGCAGCACATCGAGCCGATAGCGGAGATCGTTGCGAAAGCGCCCCGCGCTCACTTCCCCGTTCAACGGACGATTAGTGGCGGCGACGATCCGCGCGTCGATCTTCCGCGTGCCCGATTCGCCGACCCTGCGCACTTCGCCTTCCTGCAGCGTTCGCAGCAGCTTCGCCTGCACGCGAGCGCTCAACTCGGCGACCTCGTCGAGGAACAAGGTCCCGCCCTGGCATTCTTCGAACAAGCCGACCCGCTCGGCAACGGCGCCCGTGAACGCGCCGCGCGTGTGGCCGAACAACTCCGCCTCGACCAGTTCATCCGCGATCGCCGCGCAATTGAGCGCGCAGAACCGGCGGCCGCGACGGATGCTCGCGGCATGGACGGCGCGCGCCACGAGTTCTTTGCCGGCGCCGCTTTCACCTTCGATCAACACCGGGAACGGCGAGGCCGCCGCCTTCATCACCGCGCGCCGCACGGTTTCCATCGACGCGCTGTCACCGACGAGATCGGGAATCATCGCGGCCGCGATGTCAGGCGATCGCAGCCGCTCACGCGCTTCGTGAACCGCCGGCGCAGCGGCGGTCGCCGCAAGCCCGAGGATGCTCGCGACATCCTGGGCAATCAGTGTGATGCCCATCGACCAGTGGCACCACAACGCGCCGACCACCGTTGCGCCGTAACGGATCGGCCACGCCGCCTCCTCCGACTGCCCTCGAGCCGATGAGGGCACGACGATACCGGTATCGAGGACCCGCGAGGCGACTTCGAGATGCGAGACGGATGGCGCGAACGTGCCGGCATGCGCGATCGCATGCGGACGATTCCGATCGGCGATCACGAACGCCACCGCCGTGGCGCCAAGAGAGTGATGCAAGCGGATCGCCACGCGCGTCAGCGCCGTCGATGGGTCCTCGCTTTCCTGGCAGGTGCGCAGGATCTCGAGAAACGACTCGACCATCGCCGGCTCGGTCCTCGGTTCGGCCACGTCTCGCCTAATGCGCTCGCGAAGGGCCGCCGCCTCTTCGTCATCGATCGGCGCCAGCGTGGCGCGTGCTTCCAGCAGCCGCCGCTGCCCGATCAGCGAGCGCGCCAGCGCACACCGCGCCGGTGACTGATCGCCGGCATCGGACAACAAGATGCTCCATCGCGCCGCCGCCTCCGCATCCACGAACTGTCCTCCCTCGATCAACGCGTCGGCGCGCGCGATCAACGATGACGGTGATTCCAGGTCGTCAAGAGGCGCGCTCTCGTGGACGTGAATCGGCGCCGAGACCAGCCGCGGGCGCCATAGCTCGCTGGTGATGCCGCGGACGATGAGGTGCGGACGCGCGTCCTTCGTCGCGAGTTTGAAGAGCGCCAGGGTGGCGTCCGGAGACAGCCTCGTGTCGGTGGCGAAGACGACGATGGCGCGCTCCTTGAGCCAGGACGGCCACCGCCATCGCGCTTGCGACAACACGGCCCCGAACGCATCGGCGGCCATCGGCACGAAGCCTGACAGCCTCGCTTCACGCGCCAGCACTCGCTGCGTATACGTCCATCGTTCGGCCGAGGGCTCGATCAGATCGAGTGCACGCGGGCGGCCGTCTCGCGCATCGGCCAGCGCGGCGCGCAACGCATTCAGCGTCTCGGCGGTGTCGTCATGTCTGACCCCGGCCAGCCGCTCCCATATTTCGATTCGCGACGAGCTCCGCTGATCGAAATCGATCAGCCACGATCTTCCCTTGACGGTGAACAACGGCGGCGGCGACGCGCGTCCGCTCCGAAGGTGCCACCGGATCGCCGCACCGGTAGCGAGATCGAGCGCGCGGCCGCTCGCGACGAGATAGCGATCGAGCATCAACATGCCGCTCGATCACTGCAAACGAAAGGCCCTGCCCGGATCGGCGCATCGTCGCGTGATCCAGTGTGTGCCGCTCCTGAGCATCGCAGTTTCTTCATATACAATGCTCGACGGATGCTGCGTTTTTTGACGTCCGGTGAGTCACACGGACAAGGTCTCGTCACGATCCTCGAAGGGCTGCCCGCCGGATTGGCGATCGATTTCGATGCCGTCACGCTCGAGTTGCGCCGCCGCCAGGGCGGCTACGGACGCGGCCGGCGCATGGCGATTGAATCGGATCGCGCGGAGTTCCTGTCGGGCGTGCGCCGCGGCAAGACCACCGGCGCGCCGATCGCGCTGCTGGTGCGCAACAAGGATTGGGAGAACTGGCAGAACACGATGCACGTCGAGCCGCAGGCGCCGGCGGGCTCGACGGGCGCCAACCGCGCGCCCGTGGTGCGGCCGCGTCCCGGTCATGCCGATCTCGCGGGAGCGCTCAAGTACGATCACGACGACATTCGCGATGTGCTCGAGCGCGCCAGCGCGCGTGAGACCGCCGCCCGCGTCGCGGCCGGTGCGGTGGCCCGGCAGCTGCTGCTCGCCGTGGGCTGCGATATCACCAGCCATATCACCGGCATCGGCGGCGTGGTCGTCCCGGCGGGCACCGCGGTGTCGTTCGATGCGGCCCGGGCACTGGCTCCTGAAGCGCCGCTGCGGTGCGTCGACACCGCGATCGAAAAGCAGATGATGGCCGCGATCGATGCGGCCAAGGAGGCCGGCGACACCCTCGGCGGCTCGTTCGAGGTGATTGCCCGCAACGTGCCGCTCGGCCTCGGCAGCTACGTGCAGTGGGATCGCAAGCTCGATGGCCGTCTCGCGCAGGCGTTGATGTCGATTCCGGCAATCAAGGCCGTGTCGATCGGCGACGGCGTTGACGGCGCCCGCCGTCCCGGTTCGCAGGTCCACGATGAGATCGTCGCGAATCCGAAAGCCGCCGCCGGTGAGCCGATGATCATGCGCCCGACGAATCGCGCCGGCGGCCTCGAAGGCGGCGTGACCAACGGCGAAGAGCTGCGCGTCACCGGATTCATGAAGCCGATCTCGACGTTGATGAAGCCGCTGCGATCGGTCGACCTGACCACCCTCGACGAAGCGCCGGCGGCCATCGAGCGCAGCGACACGTGCGCGGTGCCGGCGGCCGCGGTCGTGGCCGAGGCCATGGTCGGCCTGGTCCTCGCCGATGCGCTGCTCGAGCGATTCGGCGGCGACTCGATGATCGACCTTCGCGCCCGCGTGACCGGCACTGGATCGCGCATTCGCGGCCGGGTCTCGCGCCGCCCCACCCCCGCTCAGGCCTGAGACGTGCTCCGTCCCATCCTGCGACTCGGGGACTCGATCCTGAGCGAGCCGGCGCGTGTGGTCGACGACATCACGCCGGAAATCGAAACGCTGATCGACGACATGATCGAAACGATGTATGCCGCGCCCGGGATCGGACTGGCGGCGCCGCAAGTCGGCGCGTCGCTGAAGATCCTGGTGATCGATTTGTCGCTCGGGAAAGATCCGGCCGGCCTGCACACGATGATTAATCCGCACTTCATCGAACGCGACGGCATGCAGCTCGAGGAAGAGGGCTGCCTCAGTATTCCGGGCTTCACCGCCACAGTGGCGCGTCCCAAGCGCGTCATCGTCGAAGGACTGAATCGACAGGGCGAGAAATATCGCCTCGAGGGTACCGGCCTGCTGGCCCGCGCGCTGCAACACGAGGTCGATCACCTGAACTCATGCTTGTTCGTCGATCGGCTCCGCGGCATCTCGCGCGATCTGATCCTGCGGAAGATCAAAAAGCTCACGAAGGCCGGCAAGTGGTGAGGCGCTGATGCCGCTGCGCGTCGCCTTCTTCGGGACGCCGGGTTTCGCGGTGCCGACGCTCGAGCATCTCGCGAATTCGCGGCACCAGGTGGTGGGCGTCGTCACGCAGCCCGACAAGCCGCGCGGGCGCGGGCAGAAGATCACCGAGGGTCCCGTCAAGTCGCTGGCCACGTCGTTGCGCGTGCCGGTGCTGCAGCCCGCGAAGCTGGCCCGCGATGAATTCGAATCCCAATTTGCATCGCTCACCGCCGACATCGGCGTCGTGGCTGCGTACGGCAAGATCCTTCCGGATTGGCTGCTGGCAGCACCGAAGCTCGGACTGCTCAACGTCCACGCGTCGCTGCTGCCGCGTTATCGGGGCGCATCGCCCGTGCATCGCGCGGTGATCAACGGCGATTCCGCCACCGGCGTCACGATCATGCGGGTCGTGAAGGCGCTGGACGCCGGGCCGATGCTGGCGGCGGCGATCGTGCCGATCGGCGGCGATGACACGACGACGATCGTCGAGTCGGTGCTGGCGATTCGCGGCGCCGAGCTGCTCGTCAAAACGCTGGATGCGGTCGAGGCCGGCACCGCGCGCGAAACACCGCAGGACGAGTCGCTGGTCACCTACGCGCCGAAGCTGGCCAAGACCGAAGGGCTCGTGGATTGGTCGCTTCCCGGTCCCCGGATTCACAACCTGATTCGCGGCCTGTGGCCGTGGCCGCACGCGTATACCTATCTCGGGCAAACGCGATACATCCTCCATCGATCGCGCGTATCCACCCGCCCGACGCTGAACGAGGCGCCCGGAACGATCGTTCACGCCACGCCGAGCGAAGGCCTGCATGTGGTGTGCGGTGATCGCACCACGCTGGAGCTCGTCGATCTTCAACTCGAAGGCAAACGGGTGATGGGTGCGCGCGAGGCGATGGCGGCCAAGGTCCTCGTGCCCGGGGCCAGATTCCTAGAGCCATGATCGCGACCGCACGGCGGGCGGCGATCGATGCACTCACCGTGATCGATTCCGGCGAGCTCGACATGGGCAGCGCGATCGCGCGCGAGCGTGCTGGACTCACGGACGAACGCGATCGCGCCCTCCTGCTCGAAATCGTCACCGGCACGCTGCGGATGCAGGCGGCCCTCGACTACCAACTGTCCCTGCGAGTGAAGCGGCCGTTGATCAAGCTGGATGCCGCAGTGCTTCGCGTGCTCAGGATGAGCGCGTTCCAGTTGATCTACCTGACGCGGTTGCCGGCATCAGCGGTGATTCACGACGCGGTCGAGCTCACGCGGCGATCCGGAAAATCCAGTGCCGCGGGTCTGACCAACGCGGTGTTGCGGGCCCTGGCGCGCGATCGAGAGTCGCTTTCGTGGCCGCCGCGGGAGAACATCCTCGAATACTTTGCGGTCGTCCATTCCCATCCAGGCTGGCTCGTCAAGCGGTGGCTCGATCGCTACGGCGAGGCCTCAACGGAAGCATGGCTGGAGTTCAACAACGAACCGGCGGCGATGTGCCTGGCCGTGAATCGACACTTCACCACGCGGGCGGCTCTCGCGCAGGAACTGGCCGAGGCCGGCGTCGAGACGGAGCCTACCGAACGCGCCGCACACGGCCTTCGCGTGATCAAGGGTCGCGCGATGAGCACGGCCGCATTCACTGAAGGACGGTTCGTTATCCAGGATGAGGCCTCGCAATTGATCGGCGAGCTGGTCTCACCTCCCGAAGGCGCGATCGCGCTGGACCTCTGCGCCTCACCCGGCGGCAAGACGATCGCGATCAGCGCCGCGATCGGCGCCGGCGGAGTCGTGATCGCGTCGGATGTGCGGCCTCAACGCGTGCGGCTGCTCGCGCGCACGCTGGCCAGGTGCCGCGTGCCCAATGCGAAGATCGTGCACGTGCCGGCGGAAGGGCCACTGCCGTTCGCGACCGAGACGTTCGATTTCGTCCTCATCGATGCGCCGTGTTCGGGTCTCGGCACCGTGCGCCGCGATCCCGACATCCGCTGGCGCCGATCCGCGGATGACCTGCCAGCATTGGCCGCCGCGCAGCGTGAGCTGCTGTCGCGCGCCGCCGGCCTCGTCAAGGCGGGCGGCCGGCTGCTCTACTCCACCTGCTCGAGCGAGCCGGAAGAGAACGAAGACGTGGTGGCCGCGTTCCTCGGCGGGCGGCCCGATTTCTCGCAGGAGCGATCGCATCGCACGCTGCCCTTCCGCGACCACCTGGAGGCCTTCTTCGGCGCGATTCTCAGGCGCGCCGTGTAGAATTGAAAGGTTGGTAGCTTTTAAAGCCCGGGTCTGGAGCTACGGAAAGATCCTCCTGCTCGCAGGCGCTCTCGCCGCGACCTTCTTCGTATTTGCCGGCATCGCCATGCGTGTGGCGGTCCGCGCCCGCCAGGTGACCGTGCCCGATCTGGCCGGCAAGTCAGTCGACGACGCCACTAACTTGGCTTCCGCCCTCGACCTTCAGCTGCGCATCGATGAAGTGCGCCGGCCCGATGCGAAAGTGCCGGTTGGTTTCGTGCTTGGCCAGGATCCGGTGTCGGGATCGACCGTCCGCCGCATGCGCAGTATCCGCGTCTGGGTCAGCGCCGGCGCGCACATCGCGCGCGCACCGAGCCTGCTCGGTGAAACGCAGCGCTCCGCGGAGATTCGTGTCGCGCAGGATGGATTGATGATCGGCACCGTCTCCGAAATTCGATCGGCCTTGTACCCGCCCGACGTGGTGGTCGCGCAGGATCCGCCTCCCGCCACCCAGACGTCGGAGATTCGCCTGCTGGTCAACCGCGGCGAGGATCGCGCGACCTACATCATGCCCGATCTCATTGGCTTGAACGGCGAGCGCGCCGCCGATGTGATGCGCATCAGAGGCTTCCGGGTGTCGATCACGTCGCAGTCCGCGGCATCGGCGATTCCGCCTGGCGTCGTGGTGCGGCAAACGCCGGCCGGCGGTTATCAAGTGCATCCCGGCGACGCCATCGCGCTCGAGGTCAGCCGATGACGATTCGGCTCGCCCCGTCGATTCTCGCCGCTGACTTCTCGAATCTCGGTGCCGAGATCGCCGCCGCCACACGTGGCGGTGCCGACCAGGTGCACGTCGACGTGATGGACGGCCACTTCGTTCCCAACATCACGATTGGCGTGCCGGTCGTGAAGTCGTTGCGCAAGGCGACCAAGCTGCCGCTCGATGTCCACTTGATGATCACGGACCCCGATCGCTACATCGAGGCGTTCATCGACGCAGGAGCGAACATGGTGTCCGTGCATGTTGAGGTGCTCCCACACCTGCATCGCACCATCACGCAGATCAAGAAGCTCGGCGCCAAGGCCGGCGTCGTGCTGAACCCGTCGACACCGGTCTCCGCGATCAGCGAGATCGCCGCGGATGTCGACTTCGTCCTCGTGATGTCGGTGAATCCCGGCTTCGGCGGACAGGTGTTCATTCCGCACAGCCTCGCGAAGATCGAGAGCGTGCGGGCGCTGCTCGATCGCGCCGGCAACCGCGCGCCAATCGAAGTGGATGGCGGCGTCGATCTCACCACCGTCGCCAGCGTCGTCAAGGCCGGGGCCGAATGGCTGGTCGCCGGCAACGCGATCTTCGGCAGCGGCGACGCCGAGAAGGCGGCGAAGGCCCTCAAGGACACCGCCATCGCGGCCGCGAAGGGATGAGTACGTCGCTGGTGCGGGTGCGCTACGCTGAGACGGACAAGATGGGCGTCGTCTACTACGCGAACTATCTCGTCTGGTTCGAGGTTGGCCGCACCGACTGGCTGAGGGAGACGGGCTGGTCCTATCGCGAAATGGAAGCGGAGGGCATCCAGCTGCCGGTGATCGAAGCGCACTGCGAATACCGGCAGGGCGCGCGCTACGACGATGACATCGAGATTCGCACGCGGGCGAAAAAACTGTCGCCGGTGCGGGTGCAG
>Ga0207428_10007443_pt1 | contig 9982 bp, 5 predicted proteins | sample RhiMethybrSRZTD1_FD_187600 | JGI IMG/M metagenome (GOLD analysis project Ga0207428, IMG submission 187600) | Populus rhizosphere microbial communities from Tennessee, USA - Rhizosphere MetaG P. TD hybrid SRZTD1 (SPAdes) (version 3) | ecosystem: Host-associated > Plants > Roots > Rhizosphere >... | reverse complement strand
CACCTGCACGAGCATCCGGTTGACCTGATAGACCGCTTGCGGATCGGCAACTGGGGTGACTTCGAGCGCGAACGACTTCAGCGGTTTACCCTCAGCATCGACGACCGCACGCACTGCACGCAGCGGTGTGCTGAAGCCACCGTTCGCAAACGCGTTGTACAGCTGTGCGACTTCGAGCGGCGAAACGTCGAGAGCACCGAGCAGCACGGACGGCAGTTGCGGCGGCTGTCTTTCCAGTCCAAGTGCGACGAACTCATTCGTCACCTTCGGCAGGCCGACTTCCAGTCCGAGATGCACCGTCGCGAGATTCAGCGACTGCGCGAGCGCACGCACCAGCGGCACCTGGCCGTAGTACTCCTCGGAGATGTTCTGCGGCGCCCAGACCTTGCCATTCGCGAGCTTCACTTCGACGGGGCCGTCTTCGACGATCGATGCTGCGTGGTAGCGGCCGGTCTCGACTGCGGCGAGATAGATCACCGGCTTCACCAGCGAGCCGATCGAGCGCTTCGCGTCGAGCGCGCGGTTGAAGCCGTCGAAGCTCGCCTGCCTGCCGCCGACCATCGCGATCACTTCGCCGTTCTGCGGAGCCGTCACGACCACCACGCCTTCGAGCAGCTGTGCCGTCTTCCGCTTGCGCGCCTTGTCGAGCCGCTCCAGCTCCTGCGTCAGCGCCTTTTCCGCCTGACTCTGGATCAGCGGATTGAGCGTCGAGAAGATCTTGAGTCCTGCTTCCGTCAGATCTTCCTCGCGATAGTCGCGGCGCAGCGTGCGCCGGACCAGGTCGAGAAATGCCGGGTAGTAGCTGCCGGCCAGCGTCCCGGTGTTGACGACGCCGAGCGGCCGCTTCGCTGCCTCTTTCGCAGCGCGCTCGTCCACGACCTTGTACTGCGCCATCAGCTTCAGCACCAGGTCGCGACGCGCCCGCACCCGCTCTTCGTGCCGGCGCGGATCGTAGTAGGACGGGCCGCGCACGATCGCCACCAGCAGCGCCACTTCATGCAGCTGCAGCTCGGCGAGCGGCTTGCCGAAATAGAACTGGCTGGCGAGCCCGAAGCCGTGCACCGCGCGGTTGCCGTCCTGGCCCAGATAGATCTCGTTGATGTACGCGTTCATCAGGTCCTGCTTGTCGAAGTGCACTTCGAGCAGCCAGGCCATCATCGCTTCCTCGAGCTTGCGTCCCAGCGTGCGCCGGTTGTCGAGGAAGTAGCTCTTCACCAGCTGTTGCGTGAGCGTCGAGCCGCCTTGCTCGATCTGCCCCGCACGCAGGTTGACCCACGCAGCGCGCGCGATCGCGCCGAAGTCCACGCCGCTGTGCGAATCGAACTTGCGATCCTCGACGACCTTGAGCGCCGCGGGCAGGAGCGGCGAGACCTCGGCCGGCGTCACGACCACGCGATCCTCGCCGTGAATCGGAAAGATGCTGCCGATCAGCAGCGGGTCGAGGCGGAAGATCGGCACGTCCTCGTTGCGGCCGTTGCGCATGCTCTCGATCGAGTTGCCGCGCGTGTCGATCGATATCAGCTGCGGCTCCTGCAGCGCATCCCAGAACTGGAAGCGGCGGTTGACCAGATCCACGTGCGCGCCGCGCCGGCTATAGCTGCCTGGCGCCTCAGCCTTGTCCGCGCGCCGATAGCCGAGGCGCTTCAGCTCCTGTTCCAGCGTGTCCGCGCCGAACGATTGGCCGGCGTACAGCTCCAGCGGCTCGGCAAAGACCTGCGCCGGCAGCGTCCAGCGCCGACCTTCGAATTGCGCAGTGATGATGCGGTCGAGGTAGACGATCCAGGCCAGCAGCGCGATGAGCAGCCCGCCCATTACGAGGCCGACGCCGGCGAGGATCGTGCGCTTGGTTTTACGGGTGAGGGCCATCTGGGGCTTAGACGCGCGGAGCCGCTTAATGATCCAGCCTACGGGTCAAATCGGGCGGAATTGTGGCTGACGGCTCAGCGGCGCCAGAAGGTGGGGGAGACCAGCACCAGCAGCGGGAACACTTCGAGACGGCCGAGCAGCATCGCCACCAGGCAGATCCACTTGCCCGGATCTGACAGCGTCGCGAAATTCTGGGCCACCTCGCCGAGGCCGGTGCCGGTGTTGTTCATGCAGGCCGCGATCGCCGAGAACGCCGTGACCTGGTCCTCGCCGATCGCGATCAGCAGCACCATGAGCGCGCCGAACGCGACGATATACACGCCGAAGAAGCCCCACACCGCATCCACGATGCGCTGGTCGATCGCTTTCTCGCCGAGCTTGACCGGCACTTCCGCGCTCGGGTGCACCAGCTGCACGACCTCGCGCTGGCCCTGCTTCCACAACAACAGCCAGCGCACGACTTTCATGCCGCCGGAGGTCGAGCCGGCACAGCCGCCGATGAACGTCGATAGCATGAGGATCACCGGCAGAGCTCCGGGCCAGTGCGTGAAGTCATCGGTGAAAAAGCCGGAGCTGGTTTGCATCGACACTGCGTGAAACAGCGAGCGGCGGAAAGCGTGGCCCGGATCGGCATCCGGCTGGCTCAGCCACAGCACCGCGAAGTAGACGGCTATGGCGAGCAGCAGCACGAACATGTAGGCGCGGAACTCGGGATCGCGGAAGTAGCTGCCGACGTTCTTGTAACGCCACGCCAGGAAGTGCAGCGAGAAATTCACGCCGCCGACGAACATGAAGAACACCGCGATGCCCTCGATCACTTCGTTGTCGAAGTAGCCGAAGTTCGCGTCATGCGTGGAGTTGCCGCCGGTCGAGACGGTCGAGAAGCTGTGCGCAATCGCATCGAATGTCGACATGCCCGCGAGCTTGTATGCGACCGCGCAAGCGATGGTGATCGCGATATAGATGCGGCAGAGCTCTTTCGCCGTTCCCGTGATGCGCGGCGTGAGCTTCGAGTCCTTGATCGGTCCTGGCGTCTCCGCGCGCATCAGCTGCATGCCGCCGACGCCCAGCATCGGCAGCAATGCGACAGCGAGCACGACCATGCCGATGCCGCCGAGCCACTCCATCTGCACGCGGTAATACAGCAGCGACTTCGGCATCGAATCCAGTCCGCTGAGCACGGTTGCGCCGGTGGTCGTGAATCCGGAAACGGATTCGAACACGGCGTTGGTGAGGGAGAGCTGCACTTCTTGCGCGAGCAGCAAAGGCACAGCGCCTGCTGCGCCGACCACGAACCAGAACAGTGCCACGACCAGGAAGCCATCGCGCACGCGCAATTCGCGCACGCGGCCACGCGCGGGCCACCAGATGAGCGCGCCGATTGCGAGCAGTGCGAAGAACGCGTGCGAAAACGGCGGCCAATTGCCGTCGCCGTAGTACAGCGACACGCCGAGCGGCGGCAGCATGGTGATGCTGACCAGCATCACCAGCAGGCCGAGGATCCGCTGCACGGCGAGGAGGTTCATGCGCCTTTGCGCCGCGGCACGTCGAACAGCTTTTCCACGACTTCGACGTAGCGTCGATCGGTCAGGAACAGGATCACGTGATCGTCGCGATGAATGACCGTGTCGTGGTGCGCGATGATCACTTCGTCGCCGCGCACGATCGCTCCGATCGTCGTGCCGGAGGGCAGCGGGATGTCTTCGATCTTGCGGCCGATCACGCGGCCTTCGCCCTGGATGCCGTGCGCGACGGCCTCGATCGCCTCGGCCGCGCCACGGCGCAGCGAGTGCACGCGCACGACATCGCCGCGGCGGACGTGTGCGAGCAGCGACCCGATCGTCACCTGTTGCGGCGACAGCGCGACGTCGATCGAGCCGCTTTCCATCAGCTCCGCATACGCGGGCCGGTTGATCAGTGCGACGACCTTGTGACAGCCCAGGCGCTTGGCGAGCATCGCGGACAGGATGTTCGCCTCTTCCGCATTCGTCACCGCGATGAAGATGTCCGCGCTGTCGATGTTCTCTTCCAGCAGCAGCTCTTCGTCCGCTGCGTCGCCGCTCAGCACGATCGTGTTGCCGAGCTGCTCGGAGATGCGTCGCGCGCGGCGCTGGTCGCGTTCGATGAGCTTCACCTGGTGCTGGCGTTCCAGCCGCTGCGCGAGGCGCAGGCCGATGTTGCCGCCGCCGGCGATCACGACGCGGCGCACCGGGTCCTCGGCCTTCTGCATCTCGTTCATCACCAGTCGGATGTCTTCGCGCGCTGCGATGAAGAACACTTCGTCACCATGCTCGATGATCGTGTCGCCGATCGGCTTGATGCTCTGGCCGTTGCGATAGATCGCGGCGACCCGCGCGTCGCGCCCCTTGATGTGCGTGGCGAGCTGCTTGAGCTGCTGACCGACGAGTGCGCCGCCGCGCAGCGCCTTGACGCCGACGAGCCGCACGCGGCCTTCGGCAAAATCCAGCACCTGCAGCGCGCCGGGATATTCGATGAGGCTCGCGACGTGATCGGTGACGAGCTGTTCCGGACTGATCGGCACGTCGACCGCGAACGCGCGGTCCTCGTCCTGGAACAGCTTGCGATGCTTGGTGAAATCCGCCGAGCGAATGCGCGCGATGCGGGTCGCGTCCTTGTTGAACAGGCTCCACGCGATCTGGCAGGCGGTCATGTTCACTTCGTCGCTGTTGGTCAGCGCGATGAAGATGTCCGCCTCGCGCGCGCCCGCGGCTTCCAGGATGCTGGGCTGCGTCGCGCTGCCGACCACCGTGCGGATGTCGATGCGGTCCTGCAGATCCCGCAGCAGCTCGTCCTTGACGTCCACTACGGTGACTTCGTTCGCCGGCTCCCGGGCCAGGTGGTAGGCCGCCGTGCGGCCGACCTGGCCGGCGCCGAGTATGATTATTTTCATTCTTTTAGATGGGCTCCAGATTGGCGTACGCCAGCATCAGCCACTTCTTGCCCTGGCGCTCGAAGTTTACCTCCACCTGCGCGTGGCTCCCCTGCCCCTGCAGATTCAGGATCACGCCCTCGCCGAATTTGCCATGCCGCACCCGCTGGCCGAGGCGCACGCCGCCCGGCGCGGGATCTTCCTCGACGTTGCCACGGCGCGGCATGTAAACCGGCCGCGACACCTGGATGCGGGGCCGCACCTCTTCGAGCAGCTCGGCGGGAATTTCGCGAATGAAGCGCGAAGGCGTGCCGTAGCTGTCAACGCCGTGCAGCCGGCGTTGCTCCGCATACGTGAGGAACAATTGCTTCATCGCGCGCGTCGCCCCGACGTAACACAAGCGGCGCTCTTCTTCGAGGCCGTCGATGTCGGTGGTCGAGCGCGTGTGCGGGAACAGGCCGTCCTCCATGCCGCAGAGGAACACGACTGGAAACTCCAGTCCCTTCGCTGAGTGCAGGGTCATCATCTGCACGCAGTCTTCCCAGGCATCCGCCTGGTCTTCGCCGGACTCCAGCACCGCGTGCGCAAGGAAGCTCGCCATCGGCAACGCTTCCGAATCGGCATCCGGCTCGTAGCCGCGCGCGGCACTGACGAGCTCGTTCAAGTTCTCGACCCGCGCTTCGCCGCGGTCGCCGCGCTCCTGCTGGTAATGCGCGAGCAAGCCGCTCGCGTTGATGACGTGATCGACCTGCTCATGCAATGGCAAAGGACGCATCTGCTTGTCCAGCTGCTCGATCAGCAGCATGAAGCCGTGCAGGCTCTGGCCGGTGCGTGCGCCGAGCTCCTGGATGCATGCGCCGGCGGCTTCCCACATCGTGCAAGTGTTGGCACGCGCGTAGTTGCGGATCGTATCCAGCGTCTTGGCGCCGATGCCGCGCGTCGGCAGGTTCACGACGCGCTCGAACGAGGCGTCGTCCGCGCGGCTGAACACGAGCCGCAGATAAGCGAGCGCATCCTTGATTTCCGCGCGCTCGAAGAATCGCAGGCCGCCATACACGCGATACGGGATGCGCGCCGAGAGCAACGCTTCTTCGAACGCTCGCGATTGCGCATTCGAGCGATACAGGATCGCGCAGTCGCTGCGCCGGCCGCCTTTGTAGACCCACTCGCGGATGCGATTGATGACGAAGTCCGCTTCGTCGCGCTCGTTGAACGCCGCGTACAGCTTGACCGGCTCACCCTTCTCGCCGGCGGTCCACAGATTCTTGCCGAGCCGCCCGTTGTTGTTCTCGATCAGCGCGTTCGCGGCGGCCAGAATGTTGCCGGTCGAACGATAGTTCTGTTCCAGGCGGAACAGCTGCACGTTCGGGTAGTCGCGACGGAACTGCTGCAGATTCTCGACGCGCGCTCCTCGCCATCGGTATATCGACTGATCGTCGTCGCCGACCGCAAACGGCAGCCCTTCCGAGCCCGCCAGCAGCTTGATCCACGCGAACTGAATCGTGTTCGTGTCCTGGAACTCATCGATCAGCACGTGACGGAAGCGCGCGCGATAGTGCGCAAGGATGTCCGGCCGATCGCGCCACAATTCGAACGCGCGCAGCTGGAGCTCCGCGAAGTCGACCACACCGCTGCGCTCGCATTGCTCCTGATACTGCTCGTACAGCTTGATGAACTGGCGCCGCGTCGGATCGCCCTCGTCCTTCAGGTGCTTCGCGCGCAGGCCTTCGTCCTTGCGCGCGTTGATGAACCACATGATCTCTTTCGGGATCCAGCGCGACTCGTCGAGATCGAGCGACTTGAGGAGCTTGCGGATCGCGCGCAGCTGGTCCTCCGAGTCCATGATCTGGAACGCCTGCGGCAGGTTCGCGTCGCGCCAGTGAATGCGCAGCAGCCGGTGCGCGATGCCGTGGAACGTACCGATCCACAAAGGTGAGCTCGGCGTGTGCAGCAGCGCTTCGATGCGGCCGCGCATCTCGCCCGCGGCCTTGTTGGTGAACGTGACGGCCAGGATGCCGTGCGGCGATACGTTTTCGACCTGCACCAGCCAGGCGACCCGATGCACCAGCACGCGCGTCTTGCCGCTGCCGGCGCCGGCCAGAACCAGCGTCGGCGCGAGCGGTGCGGTCACGGCCGCGTGCTGCGCGTCGTTGAGACCGCCGACGATGGGAGTGATATCCATGAGGGCCGGCATTCTACCGCGATTTCGCGGGGTGCTCTTTCCGCGGTATGCTTTTTGCCGACTCCGATTCGAGCAGGGGGATTTGCATGCGCGGCTCGCGGCGGATTTCAGCGCTGATGTGCTCGACGACACTGATGCTCGCGGCTTGTTCGCGTCAGGCAGAGCAGCCCGCGCCGACCACACCCGACACCACTGCCCCAGTTACTGCCACGGCGACCGAGCAGCAGCAGACGCAGCTGCAGTCGCCGCCGGCGCAGCCCGCGCCGCCGGCCGATTCCAGTCTTGCGATCAAGCGCGGCATCGTCATGCTCGCGCAGGACCGCATGACTTTCCGCCCGTGCAACGAGAAGGCCGAGCTGTGGCTGCTCGACCAGAGCGATGGCGTGTTGCGGCAGACCTTCGAGAGCGAGATGCAGAAAGGCCCGGCGATGTTGTACGTCGAAGCGTACGGCGAACGCGCGCCGGTTGCCGAGGACATCGCCGAAGCTAAGGCGTATGCCGGAACATTCGTGCTCGAGGAAGTGACGTACGCGGGTGTCCAGGGCCAGGTGCGCGGTTGTGACGAACCGGCGCCGAGCTACATCGTCGCGGCGCGCGGCAGCGAACCGTTCTGGGCTGTAGAGGTCGGCGATAACGGCATCGTCTGGCGCCAGCCGTCCGAGCCGAAGGAGATCGCTCTCGGCGCACCGCAGACGCAGGATGCAGAAGGCACCGTGCGTTACCACGCAAGCGGCAACAGCCACGAGCTCGAACTGCTGGTCGACGGCCAGGTCTGTCGCGACCCGATGTCGGGCGAGCTGTTCGCCTATGCGGCCCGCGCAGTGCTCGATGGCAAGGAATTCAGCGGTTGCGCGCGCGTTGGAAAATAGTGTCGCGCGCGAACGCGCGCGGCCGCATGCGCTGATACAGCGACCGAAACGCCAGGCCGACTCCCAACGCCAGCAGCGGATCCGTGATCGACGCACTCTGCTCCGGCAGCCACGCCTGCAGCAGCTCGATCGCAAGCACCGTGGCGACGAGCGAGAGCACCGCGACTCCGATCGAGGCGCCCCACTCCTTGATGACCCAGAGCAACGCGCCGTACAGGAACAGCTTGCCGAACAGCTCGCTCCAGTCGATGAGCTGAATCGCCGCCGGCAGTCCGATCTCGAACCAGCCCAGGAACGGCCATAGATCGAAGTGGCCCATCGGCGGCGCGAAATCGAACGGCGCCAGGCCGTCGATGAGCAGCACGACGATCACCGCGAACACGAGCACGGCGCGGCGCGGCCGCGGCCGCAGCCGATGCATCACCAGCAGCATCGGCAGCAGCAGGAGCAACGCGAGCAGCTCGCCCGGCAGGAAGGTCTGGCTCGCGACCAGCAGCCGGCCGACGAGAACGGTTGCAATCACCAGCAGCAGCGCTTCGAGACGCCGCGGCCGGCTCACGACGGCAGCCACTGCCTGGTTGATGACCAGCCAGAACGTCAGAAAACTGAACACGATCACCGGATCGAACTGCGGACTGAACAGCGGCCGCAGCGCCTCCTTCAGCTTCCCCAGGTCGAACTGCGGCACGAACGGCGCGAAGCGCCAGGCGAGCCAGAGTCCCAGCAGCAGCATCGCGCCCGGATCGCGCAACGGCTTGTCCGCTCGACCCGGCAGGTGCATCAATCGAGTAAGGCCGCCCCACGCGAGACCGGCGCTCACGCCGAGCAGCGTGCCGAGTGCATTCAGCGTCACGTCCCAGAGGCTAGGTACCCGCGCCGAGATGTAGACCTGCGCGATCTCTATCGACAGCGACAGCAGCGTGCCCAGCGCTGTTGCCGCGATCATCGAAAACGCGCGGGGCCAGCGTGTTTCCAACCAGAGGAACAGGCAAAAGCCGAGCGGCAGGTACAGCAACACGTTGGAAATGCGATCGGCGCGGCCGGCCCGTGCCCACGACAGCTGGTGCAGTGCTTCGAGCACGCCGCCGTGGATGGCATCCGCCTTGAAATTGAACGGATACAGCGAGCCGTAAACGATCAGCGCGAGGACGACGAGCAGCAGCCAGAGGATGACTGAGCGACTGTGCGTGCCGGCCACAGCGCCTCACCCGATGCGGATCGTGAAGTAGTGATCGACCAGCAGCGCTGCGAACAACAAAGCGAGGTACGTGATCGAGAAGCTGAAGGTACGCATCGGCAGGCGCACGTCCGAGCGCGCTTTCAGCTGCAGCACGCGATACAGGAAGAAACCGCCGAGAATTGCCGCCGCCGCGAGATAGATGAGACCGCTCATCCCCGTCAGATACGGCAGCAGCGTCACGATCACCAGCAGGATCGTGTAGAGCAGGATGTGCAGCTTGGTGAACTCGTTGCTGTACGCGACGGGCATCATCGGCACGCCGGTCTTGGCGTAATCTTCGCGCCGCGCAATCGCCAGCGCCCAGAAGTGCGGCGGCGTCCACGTGAAGATGATCAGGAACAGCAACAGCGAGTGTGCGTCGACCTGACCGGTGACCGCGGTCCAGCCGAGCACGGGCGGCGCCGCGCCCGCAGCTCCGCCGATGACGATGTTCTGCGGCGTCGCATGCTTGAGCCATGCCGTGTACACGACGGCGTAGCCGAGCAGCGAGGAAATCGTGAGCACCGCCGTCAGCGGATTCACCCAGCCCCAGAGCAGCAGTATCGACAGCAGTCCGAGGATGGCCGCGTACGCAAGCGCCTGTCGTTGCGTCAGATGACCTTGCGGCAGCGGGCGATTGCGCGTGCGCGCCATCTGCGCGTCGATGCGTCGATCCAGCACATGATTGACGGCCGCGGCGGCGGAAGCTGCGAGCGCGATGCCGAGCGTGCCGAACAGCAGCGCATTCGGCGGCGGGAACCCCGGAGCGGCGAGGAACATGCCGGCGATCGCCGTGAACATGATCAGCATGACTACGCGCGGCTTGCCGAGCTCGTAGTAGTCGCGCCACGTGGCGTGAGGATGCGGAATGGTGGGGGTTGCCACGGGCCGGATTCTACCGGAGTCAGGCTGAAGCCTGACCCACAGGGTGATTGAGCTTGTGGGTCAGGCTTTAG
>Ga0207428_10007441_pt1 | contig 9983 bp, 11 predicted proteins | sample RhiMethybrSRZTD1_FD_187600 | JGI IMG/M metagenome (GOLD analysis project Ga0207428, IMG submission 187600) | Populus rhizosphere microbial communities from Tennessee, USA - Rhizosphere MetaG P. TD hybrid SRZTD1 (SPAdes) (version 3) | ecosystem: Host-associated > Plants > Roots > Rhizosphere >... | reverse complement strand
CGAGCGCGGCGTCCTGGCCGTCCACCCGGATCGCGCGGTCGGCGCCCATGGCGAGCGCGTTGCGCAGCTGCTGCGCCGCGTCCTCCGGCCCGACGGTGACCACCACGACCTCGCCGTGGCGGGTGCCGTCGGCGGCGTTCTCGGTCAGGCGCAGGGCGGCCTCGACCGCGTACTCGTCGAAGGTGTTCACCACCCAGGTGGCGTTCGACAGGTCGATGGCGCCGTCCTTGATCTTGGTCTTGAGCTCCGGGTCGGGGACCCGCTTGAGCGGGACGAGGATCTTCACGTCGGTCTCCTTTCCAGGCCTCGCAGCACCAGCGCGCCGAGCGAAGCGGCGGCGCCCACGATATCGAACTTTTCCCCGCGGCTGAGCAGCCAGGCGAGCGCCAGCTCGTCGAGCATCCCGAAGATGGCGCGCGCCGCGATCGGCGCGGGGAGCGAGCGGTCGAACGCGCCCTGCTCCTGGCCCTCGGAGATGACGGCGGCCAGGAGCTTGAGGAAGTCGCCGAAGCGCGGGTTCTGGTACTCCTTCATGAACTTCGAGCTCTGTCTGAGCTCGACGGTCAGGACCTCGGCCAGCTCCGGGTGGTCGACCACCAGGCGAGCGAAGATGTCGAAGAACGCGGCGAGGCGATCGGCCGGCCGCGGGCCGACCCGCTCGAGCGCGGCGGCGAGCTCGGCGGTGACGCGCTCCATGCGCGACTCGAACAGGGAGATGAGCAGGTCGTCCTTGTTCTTGAAGTAGAGGTAGATGGTTCCATCGGCGACGCCGGCCTCGCGCGCGATCTCCGAGACCCGGGCGTGGAAGAAACCGCGGCGCGCGAAGATCCGCTCGGCGGCGTCGAGGATGCGCGACCGCTTGTCGCCGCCGCCGCTCTGCCCCTGCGGTCCGGGCTCACGCGATGAATGAGCGGTCATTCATAGGGTTCGTAGCAGCCATGACGCGCAGTGTCAAGCCGGGCTCTCCGCTTGATGGACCGAGGATTTGCGCATACAACCAGTGCCGTGAACTCGATGAGACACGGGGCCGTGGCGGCGCTGGCGCTTCTGGCCCTCTGGGCCGGCTGCACCAAGAAGAACGGCGCCCCCGAGACGGACGAATACAAGGACATCGCCAAGACCTTCGATGAATCCGAGCCACCGCCCGACAAGCGAAAGCCGGTCGAGGGGGCCGATCTCGGGAAGCTGTCGGATACCGACAAGCAGCGCTTCGAGAAGCTGGTCGATTCGCTCCCCTCGCCCTGCGGCAAGTCCCACAGCCTGAGGACGAGTCGCAACACCGACTCCGAGTGCATCCGCGCCCGGTTCGCCGTCGACTTCGTCATCGCGCTCATCGGCGACGGCGCCAACGACGACGAGACCCGCGAGATGTACAAGGCCCGCTACGGCGCCGACGCGGGGAAGAAAAACAGCTTCAAGCTGTCGGACGCGGTGCCGCACGCCGGGCCCGGCGACGGCCGCATCGTCCTGGTCGAGTTCTTCGACTTCGGCTGTCCTGCCTGCCAGGAGTTCGCCCCGCAGCTCAAGGAAGTGCTCGAGGCGTATTCGACCGACGTGGTCATCTACTACAAGCAGTTCCCGCTCGACGCCCACGAGGATTCGAAGGGGGCCGCGCAGGCGGCGCTCGCCGCCCACAAGCAAGGCAAGTACCTAGAGTACCACGAGCTCCTGTTCGCCAATCCGAACGCCCACAAGAAGGACGCTCTGGTCGGCTACGCCAAGAAGCTCGGGCTCGACATGAAGAAGTGGGAAGCCGATTACGCGGCGGCCGAGGTTCAGGTGAACGCCGACAAGGCAGAGGGCGAGGCATCGGGTGTGGCATCCACGCCCACCCTCTACATCAACGGGCGCGAGTACGGTGGCCCGCAGTGGGCCAAGTACGTGAAGATGTGGATCGAGGAAGAGCTCGCGGTGAATCGCTAGCCGGCCCCTCTCGTCACAACCCCGATGATGCGCCGCCGCTTCCTCTCCGCTTTCGCTCTCGTCGCCCTCCTCTCGAGCCCGGCGCTCGCCGGGGTCAAGCAGGGTGATCGCGCCGCCGAGTTCGTCCAGGTGGTGGACGGCGCCGGCAAGGCGATCTCGCTCAAGCGGTTCAAGGACCAGGTGGTGGTGGTGACCTTCGGGGCCAGCTGGTGCGAGCCGTGCAAGAAGGAGCTGCCGGCCTGGGAGAAGCTGGCGCAGAAGTACCAGAAGCGCGGCGCCAAGGTGGTGTTCATCGCGGTCAACATCGACACCGAGTCGGCCAAGGCGAAGAAGTTCATGAGCACGGCCGGGCTGCACGCGGTGCGCGCGGCGTTCGACCGGCAGAAGTCGACGGTCGAGAGCTACGACCCGCCGAAGATGCCGAGCACGTTCGTCATCAAGCGCGGCATCGTCAAGCACGTGCACGCCGGCTACCAGAGCGGCGACGAGAACAAGCTCGCATCGGTCATCGATCGCGAGCTCAAGTAGGCGTGCGGCGACTCGCGACGCTCCTCGCGCTGTGCGCGGCATGCGGCGGCGGCGCGGGCGGCGCGCCCGGCCCCGAGATGCCGGACAACGCGTCCGAGGGCGACGCCGCGCGAGGCGCGACGCCGGCGGTCGGCTACTTCGCCGCCGGCACCATCGGCCAGAACCCGGAGACCGGCGCGCTCGAGTTCACCGGCAACCCGCTCGCGGTCGCCTGGGTCGAGGGTGCGCTTCGCCCGCTCGCCGGCCCGGTCGACCTGGACGCGGCGGTCGGTGCCTTCCGCGACGCCCACCTGGTATCCGGGATCGACGGCAACGGCAAGCCGGTGCGCGTGACCATCGGCCCGTCCGATCCGCCGTCGCAGGGGATGTTCACCATGCGGCTCGGCGGCGCGGTGGAGGGCGCGGCCGACGGGCGCACCGCGCTCCTCGCGGTGCCCGGCGTGACCCTCGAGTCCGTGACCCGGGCGGCGGCGACCGTGCCCGACGCGACGGCGCAGGAGCAGAGCCGCCGCCTGCGGGCCGCGCTCCAGGCCCGCCCGCCCCACGACGAGTGCGGCGACAACACCTACGACCTGGTCGAGGACGTCGGCGCCGCCTCCGGCACGCGCGTCGGCGAGGGCGCCGGCCTGGCCGTCGGCTACAAGGTCACGGTCAACAGCCGGGCGCGCAGCAGCACCGGTGAGGCGCTGTCCGCCCTCTTCGTCGGCGCTGACTCCAGCGTGGAGCCGCCCTACCTCGGCCTCTGCCGCGACCACCCGGCCTGGCGCGCCGACCCGGAGCTCGCCGCCCGCATCGACGGCCGCCTCATCGTCCTCCTCGTCCTCTCCGCCTGCGGCTGCGAACAGGAAGACTGGCAGCTGATTCCGGTCAGTTGAGCCGCGGAACAGGGTGTTCCGCGGGGAGTTACGCCCTCGGGGCATGACCGACGCGATTCGCACCCTCATCCGCGCCACCCTCCTCCTGGCGGTCACCTCGTGTGCCTCCGCCACTGCCCCGGATCGGGTGGTCCTGCCGCCGCCCACCGCCCCGGTCAGCAACAACGTCTCGTGGGAGCTGGTCGGGACCGACTGGGGCGAGCCGGTCGGCGCGCCCGAGGGCGACGCCATGTGCGAGCTGGCGCGACCGACCCCGGCGCCGGCCGGCCGCCCGTCGCTGGCGCCGTCCAGCTGCGCCGACTAGCGGTTCTGCTCTTCCAGGGCCTGGGCCTGGAAGTGGGCGCGCAGCGCCTCGATGACGTCGGCGAGGTCGCCGTCGAGGATGGCGGGGAGGTTGTGCTTGGTGAGGCCGATCCGGTGGTCGGTCAGCCGGTCCTGCGGGAAGTTGTAGGTGCGGATCTTCTCGGAGCGGTCACCCGACTTGACCATCGCCCGCCGCTGGTCGCGCTCGGACGCTTCCTGCTTCTCGCGCTCGTGCTCGAGCAGGCGTGAGCGGAGGATCTTGAGTGCCTTCGACTTGTTCTTGTGCTGCGACTTCTCGTCCTGGCAGACCACCACCAGGTTGGTCGGGAGGTGGGTGACGCGCACCGCCGAGTCGGTGGTGTTGACCGACTGCCCGCCCGGGCCGCTCGAGCGGAAGACGTCGAAGCGCAGGTCCTTCTCGTCGATCTTGATGTCGACCTCCTCCGCCTCCGGCAAGACCACCACGGTGGCGGCCGAGGTGTGGATGCGTCCCTGCGCCTCGGTGGCCGGCACCCGCTGCACCCGGTGGACGCCCGACTCGTACTTGAGGACCGAGAAGGCCCCCTTGGCCGAGAGCAGCGCGATGATCTCCTTGAACCCGCCGGCGGTCCCCTCGGTGGCGCTCAGCACCTCCGCCTTCCACCGGTTGCGCTCGGCGAAGCGCATGTACATGCGGTAGAGGTCGCCGGCGAACAGGGCGGCCTCGTCCCCGCCGGTCCCGGCCCGGATCTCGAGCATTACGTTGCGGTCGTCGTTGGGATCCTTCGGCAGGAGCAGGACCTTGATGCGCTGCTCGAGGGCGGCGAGCTGCTCGTCGAGCGCGGCGATCTCCTCGCGCGCCAGCGCGCGCATGTCGGAGTCTCCCTCGGCCAGCATCGCCTGCGCCTGCGCGCGGTCGGCCCGGAGCTTGCTGAGGTCGCGCCAGGCGTGGACCAGCTCGTCGAGATCGGCGTGCTCCTTCGACAGCCTGGTGAACTCGCCGCGCTTCGCGATGACCTCGGGATCGCCGAGCAGGCTGGAGACCTCCTCGTAGCGCTTCTCGAGGGCGCCCATGCGGGCGGCGAAGGCGGCGTCGTCAAACACGTGGCACCCGCCGGCCCCGGTCAGGCCGCGAGGAGCGGCAGGTCCACCTCGCTGCCGCTCTTGTAGACCTCGATGCCGCGCGCGCCGATCGGCGGGGCGTCGGCCCCCATCCGCTCGCGCCACAGGGTCTTGCGGATCGACAGGAGGGCGATCTCGAGCTGCTGGTCGTCCGGCTCGCGCGTGGTGATCTTCTGCAGCCACATGCCGGGGGCGGACATCGCGCGCGCGATCCGACTGGTCTCGCACCGCCGGCCCGACAGCTTGATGATCTCGTAGGCCAGTCCGGCCACCGGGAACATGAGCGGCACCTTGATGGCGATCTTGAGCAGGTGATCGATGAGGACGGTGTCGGACAGGCGGTAGGTGAGCGCCGCGCTGAACAGCACGACCGACACCATGATGACGATGAGCAGGAACGAGGTCCCGCAGCGCGGGTGGAACCGGGTCTGCGCCCGGGCGTTCTCCACGGTGAGGGGCAGCCCGCGCTCGTAGGTGAAGATCGCCTTGTGCTCGGCGCCGTGGTACTGGAACACCCGCCTGACGTCGGGCAGGAGCGAGATGGTCGCCATGTAGCCGACCAGGAGCACCAGCTTGATGGCGCCGTCGACCAGGTGGAAGACGAAGCTCGAGGTGTCGAAGCCCAGGAGCGAGCCGAGCCCCCAGGCGGCCACGTGCGGGGCGCCGACGAACAGCGCCAGCCCGAAGATGACGCTGATCGCCACCATGCCCCAGGTCGCCAGATGGGAGCTGTCGCCGGGCTCGTCCGCCGCGCGCGCCCCGAGCGAGCGCAGCTTGGGCTTCTCCGGCTTGTCGGCGCTCTCCTCCGGCACCACCTGCTGGTTGGCCGAGAAGGTGAGGGCGGAGATGCCGTTGACCAGCGACTCGAGCAGCACCACGCCGCCGCGCAGGAAGGGGGCCCGCAGGAAGCGGAGGTTGCCCCAGAGCGGCCGCCAGGCCTCCTCCTTGATGACCACCGAGCCGTCAGGCCGGCGGCACACCACGGTGAAGGAGGACGGCGAGCGCATCATGACCCCCTCGATGACCGCCTGGCCACCGACGTCGGCGCGCTTGGCCGCCGGGAGCTCTGCCACTCGTCAGCCCTGCCCGCTGGTGCCGGTGCTGGTGCGCCCGTACTTCTTGTTGAAGCGCTCCACGCGACCGGCGCTGTCGAGCAGCTTCTGCTTGCCGGTGTAGAACGGGTGGCAGTTCGAGCAGACGTCGATGGCGAAGTCGCCGCGGGTGGAGAAGGTGTCGTACACCATGCCGCACGCGCAGGTGATCTTCGATGGTTTGTAGTCGGGGTGAGCTGCTGTCGCCTTCATGAGCCAGACCTCGGGCTATGGAACGCGGCTGTATAGCAGATCGCGCGGGGGTACACCAGCAAGAGCCAGGCGCCGGCCGCCCCTCGGCTGCCATTCAAGTGGCTGATCTTGCCCAGGATCACGAGTTCAGCGCAGCCAGGCGGCGCGAAAGCGGCGGGCCGCCCCACTCTCGAGCTTCTTGCAGGCGGTGCCGCCCATGCGGCGCTCGCCGTCGTCGCTCAGGACGAGCATCCGCTGGCCGACCCGCGCCAGGGCCTCCGGGTTGAGGTCGCCGAAGCGCACACCGTCCACCAGCCGCGCCGGGCCGCGCCCGTTCCAGCGGTAGAGCCGGGGGGCCAGCGTTCGCGCGCCGGTCCCGCCGGCGACGATCCAGTGCTCGCGGCCGTCCCACTCCATCGCGCGCACGCCCCGCCCGGCGAGATCGAGCTCGATCGGCGCTCCCAGCCGGGCTCGCTCGCCGTGCTCGATCATCGCGGCCGGGTTCTCGATCGGCACGATGATCGCGCGGCCCCGGCTGAGCGGGCTGCGGAAGCCCAGCAGGAGCTCGCCGCTCGCGGTCTCGTCCAGCCCCTCGATGTTGAGGCCGCCCTCGTCGCTCGGCGAGCGCGCGGCGGCCGCGGCGAGATCGAGGCCGGGCAGCGCCGACAGGTCCTCCACCAGATGCTCGTAGACCGTGCCGTCGAAGGCGAGCGTGCCGTCGCCGGCGAGGTCGGTGGCGAACAGCCGGAGCCGGCTCGGCGCCGGCTTGCCCGACTTCTTGCGCCCGTGCGACGCCAGCCAGTAGAGGCGGTCGCCGATGCGCGCCGCCGCCTCGAGGTCCATCTCCGGGTGCTTGCCGCGCGGGTCCGCCATCGCGCGCCGCGTGTCGATGGTCTCGATGGGCGGCCCGGGCGCCGCCAGGTCGTACATGCGGAGGGCGTTGTCCTCGTCGTCGGCGACCGCGATGGTGCGCCCGCGCAGCCACACCGCCCCCGACGCGTCGCACGCGCCGGTGAACACCAGGTTTCCCGTCAGGCCTGCCCTGGCTGCCACCACCGGTCCGCGCGGCGACGGCGATGCGCCGCCGCTGCACGCCCACGCCGCCAGCAACGCGGGCAGGGCGCGCCGGCTCAACCGGCGGTGCCTCCCAGCGAGCGGGGCGCCTTGTCGGGATAGAGCGGCTGGATCTCGAATCCCACCCGGAGGTCGTAGACCGTCTCGTAGCGGCCGGCCAGGTCGAGGACCAGGTAGACCTTGTTGCTGTCGAACACGCCGAAGCTGGTCGACACCACGATCTGCTCGTCGCCGATGCGCTCGAACCCCTCCGGGATGACGTCGTGGCCGTAGATGGCGATGGTGCCCCCCATCGCCTTCAAGAAGCGGCGGGCCACCTGCGTGTGCGCCGAGCGCGCCCACAGGAGCGGTCCGACCACCGGCACATCGAAGATGTCGACCGGGCTGTCGAAGTGCAGGCCGTCCAGCCGCGCCTTCTCGACCTCGCCGATGGAGGTGATGTCGGCGGCCGGCGCCCCGTGGGTGAAGACCGCCCCGCAGGGGGCGATGGCACACAGGGGAAGCTCGCGCAGGAGCGCGCGCAGCCACGAGGTCTGGTCCGGCCCCAGCCGGCTCTCGAGCAGCTCGACCTCGTCGGCCGCGAATTTTGCGGTGTGGGGCCCGCCGATGTGGCCGTGCTCGTGGTTGCCGATGATGGCGTGGACGTTCTTGGGCTGCGACGCCCGCAGCCGCGCGAACTTGCGCATCAGCTCGCCCGACTCGTCCCGGTAGAACTCGCCGAGGAAGTCGGGCCAGTCGTTCGGGTCGATGTGCGGACCGTGCACCAGGTCGCCGGTGAAGAGCAGGTGGGCGTCTCCCCCGGTCTCCTTCATGTGGCGGTTGAAGATGGCGACGATCTGGTCGTAGTCGCGTAGACACCCCTGCAGGTCGGTACACACGATCAGACGACCGTGGTCGGGAAGGCGCAGGATGCCTGCCATCGGGCGGCAGCGTACCACGCCGTCGGGCCACGTCGCCCGGCGCGCCGGTAAGCTAGAATGCCGCCGCGCATGACAGCGAAGCGAATCCGCGCGCGCATCAGCGGGCGCGTCCAGGGCGTCTTCTACCGGGCGTCGGCGGCCGAGCGGGCCGGCGAGCTCGGTCTGGTCGGCTGGGTCAGAAACGCCGCCGATGGGGCGGTCGAGCTGGAGGCGGAGGGGCCGGCCGAGCGCATCGAGGAGCTCATCGCCTGGTGCCGCCGAGGTCCACCCGCGGCGCGGGTGTCGGATGTCCACTCCGAGTGGATCGACCCGATCGGGCAAGAGCGGGGCTTCCGCGTGCGGCATTGACCCCCGCTCCGCTGATATAAATCGGTTTCGCTGGTGACCTCGCCTGCCGTCGATATAGCCGCCTGGCTGCGCCGGCTGCCTCACTACCTCTTCCTGGTCGATCTCCTGCCGGGCAAACGGGTACTCGAGGTGGGCTGTGCGACCGGCTACGGATCTCAGTTCCTGGCCAATCACGGGGCCGGCCGCGTGGTCGGCATCGACCGCTCGCTCCGGCGAGTGAGCGAGGCGCGCTCGCGCTACCGGCAGAGCAATCTCGAGTTTCGCTGCGAGGAGCCGGGCTCGGTCGAGCTCGAGGACGGCAGCTTCGACTGCATCTTCGTACCGGACGCGGTGGACATCCTGCGCCGCCGATCGGTCCTCGCCGAGCTGCGCCGCCTGCTGGTCCGCCAGGGGCACTTGATCCTGTGCGGTATCAGCGCCGATCGGCGCGGCGCTCCCGGCGGCGCCTCCTTCTACGAGTTCCGCGACCGGCTGGAGCGGCTGTTCTCGCCGGTCAGGATGATCGCGCAGACCCCCTTCGTCGGCTTCAGCCTGATCGAGTACGCCGACGACGGCGGGTCGCCCGGCATCGAGCTCGACACCTCGCTCCTCGAGGTGGCGGGCGGCGAGACCGAGCCGAGCGACTACGTGGCGGTGTGCGGCGGCTCGAACATGGCGCTGCGCGGGTTCACCATCGTCCAGCTGCCGGATCGCGAGGGGGCCCTGGCGGTGACGGCCGCCATCACCGGCAGCGAGAGCGTTGGTGCTGCCGCGGTCGCTGCGGCTGGCGATCCCGAGCGGGGCGAGGATCCGGTGGTGGCGCGCGAGCTGCGCAGCCGGCTCGAGACCTCCATCGAGGAGCGGGCGCGGGCGCAGGAGCTCATCGAGGACCTGCGGGCGCAGGTGGAGGAGCTGCGCGCTCAGCTGGTCGATTCGAGCACCGGGTCGGCCGAGCGGCCGATCGAATGGGCGCCGGCCGCGGCGCCGCCGGCGGCCGCCGCGCCGGCGTTGGCAGCGCCGGTCCCTGGCGCGCCCGAGTTGCCGGCACCCGGCGGCGAGCCCGAGGCGCCGTCGGCCACCGAGCAGATCGCCGAGGCGCTGGCAGCGCATCGCGACGTCGTGCGCTCGCTCGAGATCGCCGTCGAGGAAGGGCAGGTCTACGCCGACGAGCTGCGCGGCGAGCTCGAGCTGGCGCAGGGGCAGGCGCGCCGGACCGAGGCGGCGCACAAGAGCGCCGAGGCGCGCGCGGCTCGCTTCGAGGCGGAGCTGCGCGAGTGGCGGACCCGCGCGTCGGTCGCCGAGGGCCAGCTCCTCCGCGTCGCGCGCGGCGGCGGCAACGGGCAGCTCGGGGCCGGCGACCGGGTCAAGCTGGCCGAGCTGGAGCGCGAGCTGGCGCGCGTGCGGACCGACTGTCACGACACCGAGAAGCGACTCGAGGCGGCGGTCAGGCGGGCCGAGCGCGAGCGCGACGATCTGGCGGTCCGGCTGCAGCGCGCCGAGGGTGAGCGGCCGGTGGCGGTCGCCGCCGTGCGGCCAGTGCGCGAGGGCGAGGTGACCAGCCGGCTGGCGCGCCTGGAGGGAGAGCTCGGCACCGGCCGGGATCTCCTCCGCCAGATCGAGGACGGGCTGACCGCGCTCGAGAAGGAGGC
>Ga0207428_10007440_pt1 | contig 9983 bp, 3 predicted proteins | sample RhiMethybrSRZTD1_FD_187600 | JGI IMG/M metagenome (GOLD analysis project Ga0207428, IMG submission 187600) | Populus rhizosphere microbial communities from Tennessee, USA - Rhizosphere MetaG P. TD hybrid SRZTD1 (SPAdes) (version 3) | ecosystem: Host-associated > Plants > Roots > Rhizosphere >... | reverse complement strand
GCTCACCTTCCGGCGTATCGTATATGCGTTGTTTCCTGCCCTTACAGCCGAGCGGCGGTCGGTTTGCATCCCTCGACGGGGCATGATGCCTGGCAGGGGGTGGTTCGTTCCGGCGCTGATGCTGATCACGGTGAGTCCCGCGGCGCAACCGCCGCAACCGCCCCACGATCCGTATCGCATCGCTGCGATTTGCGTCGCTCCGAGTGCCACGTCGCGCGCGCCCATCGCCGTCTCGAACGGCGCCGAGTTGCAGCAGGCGCTCGATCGCGCGACGGCCGGCGACACCATCCTGCTGACCGCTGGCGCGACGTTTCGTCCGACCGCGTCGGAAGGCAGCTTCATGCTGCGAAATCGGCGCATCCCCGAAGGGCAATGGGTCACCATCCGGTCGGCGGACCGCGCCTTCGACGCCGGCGGGACGCTGGCGCCAAAGACTCGCGTCGCCGCCTCGAACCAGGATCTGATGCCGCGGATTCGCGCCACCGCGACCAACATCCCGGCGATCCGCGCCGAGGCGAGGGCCCGTGGATACCGGCTGATTGGCCTCGACATCGGCGTCGAGCCGGGCATCACCCAGCTCGCCAACCTCGTCGAGCTCGGCTCCGATCGCGACACCAGCGTCGACGCCAAACCCTCCGACATCGTCATCGATCGCTGCTACCTGCACGGCAACGACGCCGGCAACTACCGCCGCGGCGTCGCGTTGAACGGCATCAGCCTGTCGGTCGTCGATTCCTGCTTCGAGAATTTTCACGACGCGAACGGCGACTCGCAGGCGATCGCCGGATGGAACGGCCCCGGCCCGTTCAAGATCGTCAACAACTTCCTCGAGGCGGCCGGCGAGAACATCATGTTCGGCGGATCGGATCCGTCGATCGCGCAGCTCGTGCCCTCCGACATCGAGATTCGCGGCAACCTGAGCACCAAGCGCCTGGCGTGGCGGACCGCCGGCGTCGCGGTCAAGAATGCATTCGAGCTGAAGAGCGCACGGCGCGTGCTGGTCGAGGGGAACATCTTCGAGCACGTGTGGTCGTCGGGCCAGGACGGCACCGCGATCGTGCTCAAATCCGCCAACCAGGAAGGCGCCTGCACCTGGTGCGTCACCGAGTTCGTCACCTTCAGGAACAACATCGTCCGCGGCGCGGCGCACGGGCTGCTGATCAACGCGGCCGAATCGGGCGCGCGCGGGCTGCCGCTGCCGCAGCGCGCGAACCATGTCCGCATCGACAACGTGCTCTTCACCGACATCGGCGGGGCGACCTGGGGCGGCGGCAAGCTGTTCCGCGTGTTCGGCGGCGTGTCGAACGTCGAAATCACGCACGTGACGTCGACCGGCAACGCCACCGGGATTCTCGATCCGCGCAGCCCCAGCGACCTCAACCCGAACCTGGTGTTCAAGTACAACATCGTCGAGCGGCGCTACTACGGGATCGGCGCCGGCGGCGACGAAGGCATCACCACGGTGACGAGGAACTTCGCGCCCTACGTCTACAACCAGAACGTGCTGGTCAACACCTCGCGGTCGACCGATCAGGCGATCGGAGACGATGCCCTGAAGTCGCGGTATCCGCCGGTGACAACGATTGCGCGCGATTGGAATGCGGTGGGATTCGTCAGCGGCACCGAGCGGCTGGCGCCGACCAGTCCGTACTACCGGGCCGGTGACGACGGGAAAGATCTGGGCGCGGATCTCGACGCGGTGATGGCAGCGGTGGAGGGCGCCGCCGGCGCCGGATGCGCGACCCGGCCGGAGAACCCGACCGAGTCGAAGCGTCCGAAGTAGTTACCGCTCGAGCAGGGTCGTGTCGTTCTTCGTCGCGCCCGGCGCGACGGTCGCATACCTGTCGGCGCTCAGCACGATCTGGTCGAGCGACACGCCGTCTTCACGCACCTGGATGCGCAGCGTCTGGGTGCCGCTGGTCGCGAAATACATCGCGCTGCCGAAGCCGCTGTAGGAGTCATCCGCCCAGCCCCAGCCCGACAGCCCCGCGTTGGTGCCGTCTTCGATGCTCACCGTCGCGGCGCCGGTCGTGCCGATCCGGTTGATCGGGGCGCCGGCCGCGTCGACGCTGCCCGCGAACTGCACGTAGACCGAATCGTTCGCCCACGCGTTCTTGTCGGCCTTGCCGCGCATCCAGAAGTGATACGCCACGCCTGCTTCAGCCTGGAAGGTCACCTCGAAGTAGTTGGCCGGGTTCGCGAGCGCGGTCGTCAGCTTGGCGGCCGCCGCATCCGGATTCGCCATCCGCGCGCCGCCCGCCGCCGTCGGATCCGCGACCAGCGACCAGGCGCCGGCGACGCGCGTGGCAGCGGCGGCGTAGACGACGATCTCGCGCGCACCCACCATCAGCTTCAGTTCCGCCGTGGCGACGTTTCCGGTCCAGCCCGCGTCGGTGGCTTCGACCGTGAACGTGAAGGCGCCGGCCGTGGTCGGCGTGCCGCTGAGCGCGCCGTTCGCGCCAAGGACGACGCCGGCCGGCAGCGCTCCGCCGCTCACCCGCCACGTCGTCAGGCCCGTGCCGCCCGTCGCCGCAAGCGTGTTGTTGTAGGCCTTGCCGACCGCTGCGGCCGGAAGCGTCGCGGCGTTCACCGCGAGAGCGGCCGGCGCCACTTCAATCGCGACCGCCGACACGACGAGTCGCGAGGCGTCCCACGAATCCTCTGCCTTCACATCGGCGTTGAAACGGCCGAACGCCGTCGGCGTGCCGCCGATGCGTCCGCTGACCGAATCGAGCACGACGCCCGCCGGCAGCGAGCCCGAAGCCAGCGACCACTTGACGTCGCCGACGTTGCCGCTGGCGCTGCCCGCGAGCGGCTGCAGGGCGGCGCCGACGCGGCCCGAGACCGCGGCCGGGGCAACCGCAGCGGTGAAGACCGGCGGCTGAACCACGAGCGTGATCGACTTCGTGTCCGCGTCGCCTTCCCACTTGGTGTCGGTCGCGCGAACGTCGAACGCGAACGTCCCGGCCTGCGTCGGCGTGCCCGAGAGCAGGCCGCTCGCGTCGAGCGTCACACCCGCCGGCAGCGCGCCCGCCGCCAGCGTCCAGACGATCGAGCCGGTGCCGCCGTCGGCAGTCAGCGCCGCGCTGTAGCTCGTCTTGTAGCTGGCCGGCGCGACATTCGTCGTCGAAATCGTGAGCGGCGTCGGCGAGACGACGATGGCGAGCGTCGCCACGCCGGAACGGCCGAGGCTGTCGGTGCCCTGACCGCCGACCGCGAACATGCCCCACGCCGTCGGCACGCCGCTGACCGCCCCTGAAGCCGCGTCGAGCGTCAGGCCGGCGGGCAGCTCACCCGACGCGATCGTCCAGACGACGTTGCCGACGTTACCCGAGGCAGCGAACGAAGCGCTGTACGGCTGGCCGACCATCGCCGCGGGCGAAGCCGCCGGCGGGTTCACGCTGAACACCGGCGGAACAACCTTGAGCGCGACCGATGCGGAGGCGACATTCGCGTGCCAGTCGGCGTCCTGCGCCTGCACGGTGAACGAGAAATCGCCGAGCGACGCCGGCGTGCCGTTCAGCGCGCCGCTCGCGTCGAGCGTGATGCCTGCGGGCAGCTGCCCGGACAGAACGGACCAGACCGTCGAACCGGTGCTGCCGGTCGCCGACAGCGTCGCGGCATACGGCGCTCCGTAGGTCGCGTCGGCCAGCAAAGCGCTGTTAATCGTGATCGTCGGATCCGCAGCCCCGGGGGTCAGGATCGTCGTGTCGTTCTTCGTCGCGCCGGGTGCCTTCGCCGCGAAGCGGTCGGCGCTCAGCACGATCTGATCGAGCGACAACCCGTCTTCGCGCACCTGGATCCGAATCGTCTGCTTGCCGGTCTTCTCGAAGTACATCGGGTTGGCGAAGCCGCTGTAGGAGTCGTCCGCCCAGCCCCAGCCCGACAGCCCCGCGTTCGAGCCGTCCTCGATGCTGACCGTCGCGGCGCCGGTCGTGCCGATCCGGTTGATCGCCGTGCCGGCGGCATTGACGCTGCCCGAGAACTGGACGTAGACCGAGTCGTTGGCCCAGGCGTTCTGGTCCGCCTTGCCGCGCAGCCACAGGTGATATGCGGTGCCGGCGTCGGCGTTGAACGTGAGCTCGAAGTAGTTCGCCGGGCTGGCGAGCGCCACCGTCAGCTTCGGGGCGCCGTTGTCCTTGTTCCACACCCGCTTGCCGCCCGCTGCCGAAGCATCAGCCACGATCGACCAGGTGCCGGCGATGCGCGTCGCGTCGGCCGCGTAGAGCACGATCTCGCGGGAGGGCTTCACCGGTTCCACGGGCGCCGGCGCGTCGACGGTCAGCGCGAGCGTGGCTTCCGCGAAGTTGGTGGCGTAGACGGCGTCCGTCGCGCGGACGGTGAAGGTGAAGCCGGCCGCCGAGGTCGGCGTGCCGCTCAGCAGGCCGCCCGCGTCGAGCGTCAGCCCGTCGGGCAGCTGGCCGGTCTTCAGCGACCACAAGGTCGAACCGGTTCCACCGGTCGCGGTCAACGACGCGGTGTACGGCGTGCCCACCGTGGCGTTGGCCAGAGTCGTCGGAGCGATCGACAGGTCCGCCGGCTTGACGGCAATCGTCACCGTGACGGGCGCCGCGGTGCGCGGCCCCTCGGTCCAGGAGTCGGTTGCCGTCACGCTGGCGGTGAACGCGCCGGGCGCAGTCGGCACGCCGCTGATCGCGCCGGACAGCGTGTCGAGCCAGAGGCCCGGCGGCAGCGCGCCCGAACCGGACACCATCGACCAGGTCGTCGCGCCCATGGCGCCGGACACTTGCGGCATCATCGCGAACGTCCGGCCGACCTGCGCGTCGGCCGCCGGCGGCAGCGCGATCGAGAAATCGGGCGGAGCGATTTTGAGCCTGAGCGTGACTGTAGCCGTGTGCTGCGCCGCATCGCGCGCGTCGATCGTGATCGAGCCGGTGCCCGGCTCCGAGGGAACACCGGAGATCAGGCCCGCGGTCGCGTCGAAGCCGAGGCCAGGCGCCAGCGTGCTCTCGCTCACCGAGAAGACGCAGTCGCCGATGTTGCCGGCGCATGACAGCGACTGGGCGTAGGACTGGTTCATCTTGCCGTCGACGAGCGTGGTCGGCAGGATCGTCAGCGGGTTGCCGTCGTCTTTGCCGGACAGCGCGATCGGCACGTGCTTCTCCAGCGTGTCGATGTCGGCGCCCAGGTCTTTGCCATCGAGGCCGAGGCGCTTGAACGGGCTGGCGTCGCGCAGGCGGTAGTCGCCCTGGGCGTAGTTCGGCATGTCGGCCATCCACGCGGCCACCGTCGGAAAGAAATTGCCGGCCGGGTACTTCGACGCGCTGCCGCCGGCGAAAACGTTGGCGGTGACGTTGTTGACGCCGGCGAAGTACCGGTTGATCGAGTCGATTCCAAAGCCAACCGCATTGCCCATGATGCCGTAGGCGTTGTGCTTCGCCATGTTGTTGGTGAAGAACGAATTGGTCGCCGGCACGCCATACAGCCACAGCACCTGCGGATTGGTGGAAAAGACCGTATTGTGGTTGATGGTCACCTGGTCCGGACCGTCGCCGATGATGAACGGCCGCGAGCCGGATCCCCAGCTCGCCGCGGTCAAATCGTCGAACACATTGTCCGCCACCGTGATCGTGTTGGTCCGCTGGCTCGGGTTGACGTTGTCGGTGCCGAGGATGTTCACGCCGCCGGCGGTGTGCCGCACGAGGTTGTGAATGAACGTGACCCGCTGCACCACCGTCCACGGCGCGCGGCCGCCCTGGTTGCGCGGCGTCAGCGTAATCGGATAACCAGTCTGATCGGCGACCCAGAGAAACTCGAAGACGTTGCCTTCGACCACCACATCCTGCGCGTTCTTCAGCTCGAACGTGTTCTTGACCGACCACTTCGTTCCGCCGAAGGTCGGCTTGTCATTTGGGCTCGGCGTGCCCACGGCGGTGCCCGCCGTGCCCGTATCGGTGAAGTACGTGTCGCTCGTCTTCCAATACATCGTCTGGCCGCCCGGCGTCCGGCCGTAGACGAGGTACTGCTCGGCGCCGGGGAGCGCCTTCCAGGAGACTCGCACGGCGCCGGTCGTGCCGGCCGCGATCGTGACGGAGGCTTCGACCGATGCTGCGGACGTCGCCTGGGTGGTCTGGTACGACGTGAGCCGCGCGGCGACGCGATAGGCATATGTGCCGGCCCCGAGCGACCCACCGGCGACGACGGCGGCCGAGGCGCCGGTCGGCGTCGCGACGATCGGATCGCGCCAGGCCACCGGCTTGGACATATGGTTGTGGCGGACGATCACGTTCGTCGTCACCAGGTTCGGAATCGTCGGGTCGGAGCCGCCGATCAGCACGTTCTCGGCCGCGCCCTCGAGGTAGTTGTTCTCGATGCGGAAATTGCCGGGACCGTTGAAGCCGCCAATTGCCTGCGAGTCCTGGCCGATCGCCTTGCACTCCGACACGTAGGAGTTGAGCACGTCGGTGTCGCGGCTGTTCAGCGCGATGCACCGCTTCTGGCCGAACAGCGGATCGCCGTGGACGTAGATGCGATCGAGGACCAGCGCGTACGGCGCCTGCGACGCCATCGTCTGCGTCGAATCACCGGCGCCGAGCGCGATGATTTCGCCGAAGCCGGCGAGGTTCGCCTGGAACTCGAGAAACTGCAGCTTCCAGTGATGGGCGCCGACCGCCGTGCCAAGCGCCGACATGCTGTTGGTCGATTTGATCTTCGGCAGGAACGCCTCATAGGCCGGCGTCATGCGGATACCCGCGGGAGGCAGCGACGCATCGGGGGCCGCCGAACGGACGGTGATGAAGGCGGTCGTCGCGCCTTTGTTCGGCAGCACGAAGTTGCCGACGTAAGTGGCGCCAGGCTCGAGGGTGATCACGTCACCCGGTTTCGCCGCATCGAGGGCGTCCTGCAGATTGCCGCCCGCTGGAACCGAGATAGTCGCTGCACTGGCCAGCGACCCGGTCGCAAGCAGGCACACAAACGTGCACAACGCGCCCCAATACGGGGTCCGAAACCGCATGATCCGCTCCCTGAGTTGTTCGGAATGAGTCGGCGGACCGCGTCGAGAGCCCGCCGTGCCGGCCGACGCTAGCGCAAGCGTAGTGCCACCTGGTCAGGACAGAGCTCTGCCGTGAAATCGTGTGCTTTACGGGGAAAAATGACCGGACTGTCGCTGCGCGTCCCAGGGTGGGCCACGAAGCCCCCCATCTGCGCCTACGAAAACGTAATCGAACTCAACAGAATTGAAACTGCGGAGCTTAGAAAAACGAAAACGTTATTGTTGAGCTGAGAGCGCCTCGCGAGCCGCGGCGAGGATCGACTCCGGCGCTCCGGTGAGGCCGCCGCCTTGTGCGAAGTCTGCCTTTCCGCCCCCTCTCCCCCCGAAAGTCGCGTGGAGGGCTGACAAGAGTCGCTGCGCAGGCAGACTGACATCCGGCGCGCGCGCGACGACCGCCAGAGCAGGCGAGGACGCGGACACCAGCACCGCGACGTGCCGGGGACGGGCGGCGATGGCCGTCGCCAGCGACTTCAGCGCGTTGGCGTCGGCATCGACGACGCGGGCGACCAGGCGGCAGGTGGGAGGGGCGGCACCCTCGGCCCCTGGGCCGAGCGCGACCGTTTCGGCCGACGCCGCGAGCTCATCGGCGCGGTAACGCGCGAGCTCACCCTGCACCGCGTTCATCGCGCGCTTCTGATCCTTCGCCTCCGCCTGCAGTCGATCGATGGATGCGGGCAGCTCTTCCGGCAGCACCGACAGCTTCTGCACCGCGCCGGTCACCGCGTCGCGCAGCGCGCGATATGCCGTGAGGGCGCGCCCGCCGCACAGGAAGGTGAGCCTGTGGCCCCCCTTGAAGCGCTCCCACGCCGCGACCACGACCACGCCGATCGCGCCGGTGCGCGACACATGCGTGCCGCCGCACGCGGACAAGTCGAACCCCTCCACGTCGATCAGCCGCAGCGTCCCGCCGCGCGCGGCTTCCTTGCGCAGCGGCATCGCCGCAGCCTCTTCCGCGCTCGCGAATCGGATCGCCACCGGTCGATCTTCCCAGACGACGCGGTTGGCTTCGGTCTCCCCCGCGGCGATCTCGGCGACCGAGAGCTCGCGCGCGAGATCGATCGTCGCCGCCGCCGCGCCGAGATGGAAGCTGACCGTGCGGACGTGGAACAGCCGATCGAACGCCGCCGACAGCACGTGCTGGCCGGTGTGCTGCTGCATGTGATCGAAACGGCGCGGCCAGTCGACGTCGCCGTGCACCGCCTGCCCCGGCGACAGCGTTCCACCCTCCACGACGTGCGCGATCGAGCCGTCGTCCTCGTCGAAGACCTCGACGACGCGCGTGTTGCCGAGGGTGCCGGTGTCGAAGGGCTGGCCGCCGGAGGTGGGATAGAAGGCGGTGCGATCGAGCCGGACGACGGTACGCCCGCCGCGCTCGTCGACGCCTTCGACCGTGGCGTCAAACGCCTTTAGATACGGGTCGCTGTAATAGAGGCGGTCGGTCATCGGGTTTCGGCGTGCCCCGGGCAGGCGTCAGCGGCCGCGCCGCCGGCTCGGTGACCGGCAGCTCAAAGAAGAACGTCGCGCCGCCCCACTCGTTGTCGCGATAGCCGATCGCGCCGCCGTACGACTCGATGATGCCGTAGCTGACCGAGAGCCCGAGCCCGGTGCCCTTGCCCACCGGCTTGGTGGTGAAGAACGGCTGGAACAGCTTCGGCTCGTCTTCCGGCTTCACCCCCGGCCCATCGTCCTGCACTTCGAGGCGGACCTTCTTGCCGGCGTCGAACACGCGAATCAGGATGCGGCCGCGCTTGCGCCCCGCCGACTCGATTGCCTGCTGGGCGTTGATGACGAAGTTCAGCGTCACCTGCTCGACCTCGGTGAAGTTCGCGTAGACCTTGCGCGTGGTGGTCATCTCGACGTCGAGGGCGATCGAGAGGTTGTCGAGATCGCGCCGCCGCAGCTGGACGACCTCGCCGATGACGTCGCGGAGATCGACCAGCGTGGGCGGCCCCGACTGCTGGCTGCTGAAGCGGGAGAGGTTGCGGATGATCTCGCGCGCGCGGCCGCTCTGCGTCTTGACGAAGGCGACTTCGTCGAGCGCCTCGGCCCCGAGCTCGCGATGCCGCTCCAGGAGCTCGGCCGTGCCGAGGATCGCCTGCAGCGGGTTGTTCAACTCGTGGGCGACGCCGGAGACGAGGACGCCGACCGCCGCCAGGCGCTCCTGCCGAACGACCTGGCGCTGCAGCGACTGCAGCGTCTCGCGCATCTTGCGCTCCTGTTCGACCTGCTTGTCGAGCGCGTCGTGCGCCTCGCGCAAGTTCGTGGCCATGGTCACGAAGGCGTCCTGGAGCTCGGCGAGCTCCCGGTTCGGCACGCTGGTCCGCGCCGGCGGCGAGAGGTCGCCGCCCGCGATCTTGCGGGCTGCATCGCGGACGGCGTTCAAGCTGCGAGTCATCTGCGTCGACAGGGCCAGCGCGAGCAGCAGCACCGCGCCGATCGCCGTGATGGCGATGATCGTGTTGCGGCGGTAGAGCGGCGCGACCCGCGCCAGCGCCAGGCTGGTCGGGATGCCGACGCTGAGCAGCCACGGCCCGCGATCGACGACCGAGTTGCCGTAGGCGCGCTCGATGCGGTCCGGACCGGTGAGCACCCGCGTGCGGGGCACCTGCTCCGGCGGCGTCGTCCCACCCAGCGGCTTGCCGATGTAGAGCCCGGTGTCGCGGCTGCGCGCGAGGACGCGGCTCTGGGCGTCGGTGAGCGTCACCACCGAGTCGGGCGGCAGCGGGATGCCGCGGAACAGCGTCTCGAGGCGTTCGAGGTTGAGCGAAAGGGCGAGCACGCCGTTGATCGATCCGGACTGGTCGCGCACCGGATAGGCGAGGGCGACGGTGGGCCGGCCCGAGACGGCACCCGTGACCAGGTCGCTCACCAGCGGCTTGCCGGTCGCGAACACCTGCTTGACCTGCTCGACGGCAACCACCTTCGTCACGCCGGCGGCGGGCGGCACGCCGCTGGCTCTGATCGTTCC
>Ga0207428_10007433_pt1 | contig 9989 bp, 5 predicted proteins | sample RhiMethybrSRZTD1_FD_187600 | JGI IMG/M metagenome (GOLD analysis project Ga0207428, IMG submission 187600) | Populus rhizosphere microbial communities from Tennessee, USA - Rhizosphere MetaG P. TD hybrid SRZTD1 (SPAdes) (version 3) | ecosystem: Host-associated > Plants > Roots > Rhizosphere >... | reverse complement strand
CCAAAGGTGCAGATCATCGCGATGCCGCTGCCCTTTTCAGGATCGGCGAGCGCGTGAGCCTTCACCGGCACCCGTACGCCGAACAGTGGCGTGATCACATGCGTATTGAACAGATGCTTGTAACGCTCATCGTCGGGGTGAGCGACGAGGGCAACGCATGCCGGGATCAATTCCGGCCGTGTCGTCTCGATCGCAACCGGCTCCTGGTTCCCGGAACCCGGCTCCCGGTAGAAATGAATCTTGTGGTACGCGCCCGGCTGTTCGCGATCTTCGAGCTCCGCCTGCGCGACCGCGGTGCGGAAATCGACGTCCCATAACGTCGGCGCTTCCACTTGATACGCCAGCTTCTTCGCGAGGTGGCGCAGGAACATGATTTGCGACACGCGCTGCGCGTTGCGGCCGATCGTCGTGTAGGTCATCGACCAGTCGACCGACAGGCCGAGATGGCGCCACAGCTGCTCGAACACCTTCTCGTCGGCGACGGTCAGCTTGAGACACAGCTCGATGAAGTTCGGGCGCGACACCGAGATGGGCTGCTTGTCGGGCTTCTCAGGCGGCGTGAAGTCGGGGTCGTACGGCAGCGACGGATCGCACCGCACGCCAAAATAGTTCTGCACCCGGCGCTCGGTCGGTAATCCGTTGTCGTCCCATCCCATCGGATAGAAGACTTCCTTGCCGCGCATGCGCTGGAAGCGCGCGATGAAATCGGTGTGCGTGAACGAAAAGACGTGGCCGACGTGCAGCGAGCCGCTGACGGTCGGCGGCGGCGTGTCGATCGAATAGATTTGCGGCCGCGACTTGCTGCGATCGAACCGATACGTGCCGTCGCGCTCCCAGCGCGCAGCAAGAGCATCTTCGAGGCCCTCTAAGGCGGGCTTCTCGGGTACGGGCATATCTCTCTATTATTACTTTTTGTTCTTCGACTTGATGCGCTCGATCTCGTCGCGGACCAGGCGCTCGGACGTTTCGGAGACGACGGCGCGCAGGGTTTCGCGGACGAGACGCTCCGAGGTCTCGGACAGGGCGCCCGGGACGCTGTCGCGGACGAGGCGCTCCGACGCTTCGGTGACGGCCCCGCGCACGCTGTCTTTGACGAGCCGCTCGGAGGCTTCAGAGACAGCCGCGTGAACGTGGTCGCGAACCAGACGTTCGGACGCTTCGAAGACCGCCGCATGAACACTGTCGCGCACCAGACGATCGGAGGTCTCGGCAACAATGGTCGGAATCGAATCGCGGACCAGGCGCTCGGACATGTCGGTGACGATGAGCGGGACGGTGTCGCGGAGCATGCGTTCGGACATGTCGGTGACGACGGCCGGCACGGTGTCGTGGATCAGACGCTCGGACATGCCGTTGATCACCGCCGGAGCGGTCTCGCGAACGAAACGCTCGGACGCTGCGGCCACCACGTTCGGCACCGATTCGCGGACGAGGCGCTCGGACGCTTCGGCCACCAGGTTTGGCACCGATTCACGAACGAGGCGCTCTGACGTTTCGGCAACGACGCTCGTCACCGATTCGCGAATGAGACGTTCCGACGCGTCGGCAACGACATTCGTCACCGACTCGCGCACGACGCGCTCCGATGCCTCGGCGACAGCTTTCGGAACGGACTCGCGCACCACGCGATCGGACGCTTCCCACACGGCGAGCTCGACCGATTCACGCACGACACGCTCCGAGGCTTCGGCGACAACGCCGGGAGCCGCGTCGCGAACGAAGCGCTCGGTAGCTTCGGCCACCAGACCGGTCACGGTGTCGCGAACGAAACGATCGGAGGTTTCGGCCACGACTCCGGGCACGGCGTCACGAACGACGCGTTCGGACGTCTCCGCCACGACTCCGGGAACGGCGTCACGAACGAGGCGTTCGGAGGTTTCCGCCACCACACCCTGCACAGTGTCGCGAACCAGGCGTTCGGAGGTATTCGCCACGACTCCCGGAACGGCGTCACGAACGAGGCGTTCGGATGTTTCGGCAACGACGCCCTGCACGGCATCGCGAACGAAACGCTCGGAGGTTTCCGCCACGACTCCGGGCACGGTGTCGCGAATCAGGCGCTCGGACGTTTCGGAGACCACCGCCGGAATGGCAGCGCGCACCAGGCGTTCCGATGCTTCGGCGACCGCGCCGGTCACGCTGTCGCGCATCGCGGCCAGGATCGCGTCCTTGAGCTGATCGGCGAACGCGCCGCCACTCAAGCGCTGCGTCACGCGTGACGCGATCGAATCGATCATCCCCTCGCTGATCTCAAGGGCCGGGGGCTCATGATGCTCGCCTTGTTCGAAGGCAAGCAGTTGCTTGAAATCGGCAGCCACTCTCGTGGCGGGTGCCTGGGGTGCCTGGGGTGCCTTGGGTGCCTGGGGTGCCTCAGGTGCCTTGGGTGCCTGCGGTGCTTTGACGGACGCCACGGCCGGCAGCGGCACGATCGGCGCGATCTTCACTGTTTGAGGTGCCTGAGGTGCCTGAGGTGTCTTAAGTGCCTCGGGTGCGGGCGCAGGCGGTTTCGCGGGCACGGGCTTGAGATCGTCGAGGCCGAAATCGGACGCAGGCGCACCGATCCGTGGCTCAACCTCGGGGAGATCGACGTCGTGAATCCCCATCTCCTTCGCGAGCTGTTCCTGTTCGAGCTGCTGTTCGGCGCGGGACTTGTTGTTCTCGGCAAACCACTCATCGTCAACTTCGAACACCGCGTTTGGTGTCGGCGCCGACGCCTTCGGCGGTCCCTTCAACTCCGGATCGCTCAAGTCTTCGGCGATCTCGCGCCGGCCGGCACGCGCGTCGGCGCGCGCCTGGCTCTCGGCGGTGCCGAACCAGTCGTCATCGACCTCGAACACGGGATTGCCGGTGGCGCCGCCGCTCAGGGGCCCGCGGCCTGGCGATCGCGGATCCGCGGCGCCGCCCGACTGGCCGATCGGGCCCGCGGGATTGCGCGTGGTCTTGGCGGTCGGCACGCGGCCGGACAGCTGCTGATCGAGCGTATCGAACGCGGCGTCGAGACTGTCGCGGTAATCGTTCGAGCTGCTCGGCGCTGCTTCGACCGGCGCGACTTTGGCCTCGATCCCGGATTGCTTACGGAGCTCTTCCAAAAACTTCGCCGGCGTGAGGCCCGTTGGCGTGACGGGACGCGGCGGCGGCGCTACCACCGCAGTTTTCTTCTCCGCGGGAACGCTGACAGGCGTGATCAAACGACCCGCCGGTGCCGGCGTCTCGTCGGATTTCAATCCCAGCAGCTCCTTCACTCTATTGATCACAAGCGTTGGCTCAACCGGTTTCTCGAGGACGCCGTTCGCGCCGCACGAACCGAGGCGCGCCTCGTCGACCGTTTCAAACGCGCCGGCCAACAGCAGCACCGGCACCCTTTGCAACTCCGCCTTGCCCCGCATGAACTTCGCGAGGTCGTAGCCGCTGATCTGCGGCAACGTCGTTCCGGCCAGGACGATGTCGGGCCGCAGTGCCGCCATCTTCTCCATCGCCTGGTGTCCGTCGGCGACGGTGACGACCTGGATCGTTTTGTCTCCGGCGAACGTCAGTGCGATCACCCGTTGGACAGTGATGTTGTCGTCCGCCAACAGGATTGTTCGCATGCGCCGGGCTACCTCAGAATATCGGCCTGAGGACTGTTGAACAACAGCCTCATACCCTGACCCGGGCGTTGGCGGTGATGTAGTCGATGATGTGCTGCATCGGCGTGCCGGGAATGAAAATGCCCTTGATGCCCATCGCGTTCAATTTGGCGATGTCGACGTCGGGAATGATGCCGCCGATCACGACCTGCACGTCGTCCAGGCCCTTGTCCTTGAGTAGCTCCATGACGCGCGGGCAGATGTGCATGTGGGCGCCCGACAGAATTGACAGTCCGATGACGTCAGCGTCTTCCTGGAGCGTCGCGGCCACGATCATCTCCGGCGTCTGCCGCAGGCCGGTGTAGATCACCTCCATGCCGGCGTCGCGCAGCGCGCGCGCAATCACCTTGGCGCCGCGATCGTGCCCGTCGAGTCCGGGCTTGGCGATGACGACGCGAATCTTCTGGCTCATATGACCGGCACTTCCTCGTATTCGCCCCAGACATCGCGGAGCGCGTCGCACATCTCGCCCACCGTCGCATACGCACGCACGCAGTCGAGCAGCAACGGCATCGTGTTGTCGCGGCCCTTGGCGCCGGCCTTCAACGCATCGAGCGTGCGGCGGACCTGGTCGTTATCGCGCGAGCGCTTCAGTTCTTCGAGGCGCTGCAGCTGCAGTTCGGCGGTCGAGTCATCGATGTAGAGGATCTCGATCGGCTTCTCGCCGGTCTGCACGAAGTCATTGACGCCGACGATCGTCTTCTCGCCGCGCTCGACCGCCTGCTGGAACTGATACGACGCTTCCGCCACTTCCTTCTGCGGGTAGCCGCGCTCGATCGCCTCGACCATGCCGCCCATGCGATCGATCGTGTCCCAGTAGGCCAGCGTGCCTTCTTCCATGTCGCGCGTCAGCCGCTCGATGAAGTACGAGCCGCCCAGCGGATCGACGACGTTGGTGACGCCGGATTCGTGGGCGATGATCTGCTGCGTGCGCAGCGCGATGGTCGCGGTCTCCTTGGTCGGCAGGGCCAGCGCCTCGTCGAGCGAGTTGGTATGTAGCGAATTGGTGCCGCCGAGGACGGCCGCCAGCGCCTGCAGCGCGGTGCGGACGACGTTGTTGTACGGCTGCTGCGCGGTGAGCGACACGCCCGCGGTCTGCGTGTGAAACCGCAGCTGCCACGAGCGCGGGTTCTTCGCGCCGAACCGGTTTTTCATCGCCTCCGCCCACAGCTTGCGGGCGGCGCGGTACTTCGCGATCTCCTCGAAGAAATCGCTGTGCGAATTGAAGAAGAACGACAGACGCGGGACGAAGTCGTCGACGTCCAGCCCGGCATCGACGCCGTACTGCACGTACTCGAGGCCGTCGCGCAGCGTGAACGCCAGCTCCTGGAGCGCCGTCGAGCCCGCTTCGCGGATGTGATACCCGCTTACCGAGATCGTGTTCCACTTCGGCACTTCCTTCGCGCAGAACGCGAAGACGTCGGTGATCAGCCGCATCGACTGGCGCGGCGGGAAGATGTATTCCTTCTGGGCGATGAATTCCTTGAGGATGTCGTTCTGAATCGTCCCCGAGATCTTCTGCCAGTCGGCGCCGTGCTGCTCGGCGACAACGAGATACATCGCGAAGATCATCGAGGCCGGCGAGTTGATCGTCATCGACGTCGTGATCTTCGGATCGTCGAGCGGGATGCCGTCGAACAGCCGCTCCATGTCCTTCAGCGAGACGATGCTGACGCCGCACTTCCCCACTTCGCCGAGCGAGAGCGGGTGATCGGGGTCGCGGCCCATCAAGGTCGGCAGATCGAACGCGACGCTCAGGCCGGTGCCGCCGGCGGCGATCAAATCCTTGTAGCGCTGATTCGTCTCTTCGGGCGAACCGAAGCCGGCGAATTGCCGCATCGTCCAGAGCTTGCCGCGATAGCCGGTCGGATGGATCCCGCGCACGTACGGGAACTCGCCGGGGTTCGCAATCTCGGCGTCGTAGTCGATGCCCGCCACGTCCTCGTTGGTGTAGAGGCGTTCGATCGGGCGGCCTGAGATGGTCGTGAACGGACCCTTGCGCTCGGGGGATTTCTTCAGGGTCGGCTCGAGGACCTCCCGCTCCCAGCGCGCCTTCTTGGTGTCCGCACGATCGGCAACGCTTTTCATACTGCCCCTAATTATAAGACCCGCTTACGCTTTCCCGACGGTTTCGCAAGCCACAGCGAGGCCTCCCCGTAACGGCTTACGCCGCGGAGGCGCGCCGGCCCGCGCGCTGATTTGACTTCGCGAAACGATACCAAAAACTGATGGCACGGATAGCGAATTGACATTACGCGGCAGAGACGGTTACTTTTGATCGTTTGGACTTCTCGGGATTGGCGCTGCAGGATCACACTTTCGTCGCGAGGACTTGATGGCCGCACACGGTACGTTGTTCAGCGGGATGCTCGAGGAATTCGAAGGAGCCGCCCGCATTCTCAATCTCGAGCCGGGCATCTGGCAGATGCTCACGCATCCCAAGCGCCAGATCATCGTCTCCTGCCCGGTCCAGATGGACAACGGTGAGATCCAGGTCTTCACCGGCTACCGCGTGCAATACAACGTCACGCTCGGTCCCGCGAAGGGCGGCATCCGGTATCACCCCGACGTCACGCTCGACGAAGTGACGACGCTGGCGGCGTGGATGACGTGGAAGTGCGCGGTCGCGCAGCTGCCGTTCGGCGGCGGCAAGGGCGGCGTGATCTGCGATCCGACGAAGATGTCGAAGCGCGAGCTCGAGGCGCTGACCCGGCGCTACACCGCCGAGATCATCGACGCGATCGGCCCCGACAAGGACGTCCCCGCCCCCGACGTCAACACCAACGAACAGATCATGGCGTGGATCTCCGACACCTACTCGATGCACGTCGGCCACAGCTCGACGTCCGTCGTCACGGGCAAGCCCGTCGAGATGGGCGGCTCACTCGGCCGCCGTGAAGCGACCGGACGCGGCGTCATGATCGTCGCGCGCGAATCCGCGAAGCACCTCGGGTTCGACCTCAAGGGCTCCCGCGTGGCGATCCAGGGCTTCGGCAACGTCGGCTCGATCGGCGCGGACCTGATGGCGCGCGAAGGCGCGAAGATCATCGGCGTCACCGACTGGAAAGGCGGCGTCCAGAACGACAAGGGCCTCGACGTTCCGAAACTGATCGAGCACGTCGCGAAGCACAAGACGGTGGCCGGCTTCACCGGCGGCGAGCCGCTCGGCGCCAAGGACGTCTTCAAGCTCGACGTCAACATCCTCATCCCCGCCGCGCTGGAAAAGCAGATCACCGAGGAGAACGTCAACGACATCAAGGCCAGGCTGATCGTCGAAGGCGCCAACGGCCCGACGACGCCGGAAGCGCACAAGATTCTTCACAAGCGCGGCGTGTTCGTGGTCCCGGATATCCTGGCCAACGCCGGCGGCGTCACCACCTCGTACTTCGAGTGGGTGCAGGATCGTCACGGCTATTTCTGGACCGAGAAGGAAGTGAACGAGCGTCTCGAGGCGAAGATGTGCGAGGCGTTCAAGGTCGTGCTCGAGACGGCCTTGAAGTTCAAGGTCGACATGCGCGTCGCCGCCTACATCGTCGCGATCAATCGCGTCGCGACGGTCACCAAGCTGCGCGGAATGTACGCGTAAAGGGATTTCGGATTTCGGATCGAGCGGATCTCGGATTATCTCTAGATCGACGATCGACAAATAATCCGAAATCCACTCGATCCGAGATCCGAGATCGTCAGGAGCTCAAGCGGAACGCGATGAGCTCGGTGACGGGTTTGTGGCCTTCGCTATTTCCGGTAATCTCGAGCAGATATTGTCCCGGCGCCAGGCTGGCGAGCGGGAAATCGATCGAGTAGGTGGCGCCCTCGGTGGGCGGGGTCACGGGAAGGTCGGTCATCTTCGTGCCCTGCTGATTCAGCAGTCGCGCCGTGACGGTCGTCGGCGCATCAGCGGGCGCGTAGGCATCCAAACGGACGAGCAAGCGATCGGTGCGGCGGAACTCGCGTCCCGCCGTTGGCGCGGGCGGCAAGCCGGTTGTCAGGGACGTAAACTCGCGGGCGCTGCGCGCGAACCAGACCTTCGGCGTGCTGAGAATCACTTCGGGCGACGACAGATCGGGGATCATGAGATCACGATCTTCAGTGTCGAGTGTGCCGGTGCCATCGCCCTCAATGGTCAATCGCATCTCGAGCTTGCCCGGCGGCGCCTGGAAGCGAATGATTCCGCCGTTGCCTGGAGTCGCCAGCTCCGTCGGCACTTTCCCTCGATAGACGATGTCGCCTGACGCGGCGGTCGCGAGGACGGTGACCCGCCGCGGCACGTCGCGCGTGACGCCCGGCGTCGGCGGCAGCGGCTCCCACAACAGGGTGACGCGCGTCTGCCCGTCCTGTCCCCTGTCGTTGCCGATCCAGGTGCGGATGTAGCGGCGATTGGTCATCGGCGCCAGCGTGGCCAGCGCCTTGGAGATTTCCACGGGCGGTCCCGGCTTCGGTCCCGCCACCGCGCGCTTGGCGTCCTCCGCCGAATAGGCCCAATACCCCTGGCGATGCCTGACCTGGAGTCCGGATCGCTTGACCCGCACTCGAATCGAATGGAACTTGCCGTCGGTCGGCGCGAGCGTGGAGTTGTAGCCGACCAGGTAATACGCGCTCGAGTCTTTGATGATCTGCTTCATGCCGGCGGCGAGATCGTTCCGGTTCACGATGGCGCGGCCATCGGTGTTGTCCGCCAGCTCGCGCAGCGTATCCATCGAGGCATTGAGATAGGACTGGCTCGTGGTCTGCGAGATGTTGGCTGAGATGTCGAACGCGCCGGTCGCAAGGCCGCGCGGATCGACGGCGTAGATGGCCGTGTTGTTGCGGTTGCACGCGTCCCACACGTCCTGGAGCTCACGCTGCATGTCCATGCTTTGCGAGAACTGGACGCGGTCCTCCATGACGCTGTCGCCGGCGAACGGATCGCGCGTGCCGCCCCCGACACCGCTGGTGCCGGCGACACCGCCAGGCAGACTGCTGCGCATCTGCGGCGGCAGCGTCGCGTTGAAGCCCTCGCTCAGCAGGATGAGCGACTTGCGGCCCTCACGGAGCGAGCCGAGCTTGGTGCACAGGCCCCGGAGCGCGCTGAGCGTCACCTGGCGGCGGATGATCTCGATCGCGTCGGGCGTGAGCTTGAAGACGTAGTTGTTCTCGACGGCGTTAATCGGCTCGTAGCGGTACTTGCGGCCCTCGAACTTTTCCACGGCATTGATGATGCCCTGGTGGTTGCGGGTCAGCACCGCCGCGTCCACCGGCGTGAGCGGATACATCACAGTGGCCAGATCGCTCGGCGCCAGCTGGTTGGCGATGAAGTCGATGACCGGCTTCCGCATCACCATGCTGCTCTCACGCATGACGTGATAGTCATCAAGGAAGAACGCGAAGATGCGCGAGTTCTCGTCGGCGGCGGCGATCTCTTCGTCGTTGCGCGTGCGCAGCGCGCGCTGCGTGTACGCCGGCTGCGTGGTGGTGTCGATCTTGATCAGGCGGAACGTTTCGGCCTTCTGCGGCTTGCCGTCTTCCTGGATCTCGAAATCTTCGAGCTTGAGATCGGTGACGGGATTGCCCTGCTTGTCGGTGACGATGACGTCGACACGCACGGTGTTGATGCCGGTGCGGAAGATCGGTTGATCGGGCGCCGCAGGCGGTTGAGCGGGCTGTTGCGCGGCCGGAGCTGGCGTCTGCGCGCGCACACCAGCCAGGCCGGTGAGGACCAGCGCCAGTGCGAACGTCAACGCGCGGCTTCCCGTGGTGCGCATGCTCGTCATGTCGATGATAACATTGACGTTTTCCGCCGGGATTTGGCCTCTTTCGGACTTATTCGACCCATTATCGAGGAACACGTTGAGGATTTCATGAGCCAGACGATGACCGCCATGCCCGCGTTGACGCGGCTGGCCGAAGACGAAGCGATTTTTCGCGACAGCGTCTACGAATTCGCGGATCGCGAAATCCGCCCGCTCGCCCGCGAAATGGACGAGCATGCGAAGTTCTCACCGGAGCTCATCAAGAAACTGTTCGAGCTCGGCGTGATGAGCGTCGAGGTGCCCGAGAGCTTCGGCGGCGCCGGCGGCACGTTCTTCCACTCGGTGCTCGCGGTCGAATCGCTCTCGCGCGTCGATCCCTCGGTCGGCGTGCTGGTCGACGTGCAGAACACGCTCGTCATCAACGCCGTGATGCACTGGGGCAGCGAGGAGATCAAGCGGAAGTACCTGCCCAAGTTCGCCACGAACATGATCGGCGCCTACTGCCTGTCGGAAGCGGGCTCCGGCAGCGACGCGTTTGCGATGGCGACGCGCGCCACCGAAACCGCCGACGGCTTCACCATCAACGGCCGCAAGCTGTGGATCACCAACGGCAACGAAGCGGACATGTTCATCG
>Ga0207428_10007432_pt1 | contig 9990 bp, 11 predicted proteins | sample RhiMethybrSRZTD1_FD_187600 | JGI IMG/M metagenome (GOLD analysis project Ga0207428, IMG submission 187600) | Populus rhizosphere microbial communities from Tennessee, USA - Rhizosphere MetaG P. TD hybrid SRZTD1 (SPAdes) (version 3) | ecosystem: Host-associated > Plants > Roots > Rhizosphere >... | reverse complement strand
CCACTTCAGCGCCCGTGAGCACGAGCTTCACCACCGGCTTGCCGAGGACCACAACGTCGTCGTATCCCGCGAGGGCAGCCAGGGCCAGCTGGGCGGGATTCAGCGTGGTGCCGGCCTTGACCAGAACGTCGCCGGCGGCGGCCTCCTCGCCGGCCTTGCGGATGTGCTGGCCGTTGCGGGGTTCGCCGGGCCGGGCCGCGCCGCCCAGGGCCAGCACGGGCAGGCCCTCATCGTCCGTGGACATGACGCCGCTTTCGCTGCGGAGCACGGCCTTGGCGCCCGGCGGAATGAGCCCGCCTGTCACTATGACGCTCGCCTGGTGCGGCACCAGCCGTGTCCCGGCGTCGGCCAGGATCCAGGGCCCTGCGCCGTTGACGGCCCACCCGTCCATCGCGGAAGACGCGTAGTGGGGTATGTCCTGCAGCGCGGTGATGTCGGCAGCCAGGGTCCGCCCCAAGGCAGCACGTAGCGGAACGGGGCCCGGCGGGATGGGGGCCGCACAGTCAAAGGCTGCCTGCCGGGCTTCCTCCCAGGTATGTGCCAGGTGCCTCGCGGGCGCGTCAGCCTCCGGAGCGGCGTCGGCGGAAGGGGGATCGGAAGGGGCGGTCATTCCCCCGGTGTCCTGCTGGGAGCCGGAATGCCGGCTGTCCCGTCCGTAGCCGGCGGAACGGCGGGGCCCTGCGGCTCGTCGGCCGCGTATGCCTGGGACAGGGAGCGGGCCACATCCATGGCGGCCTTCATCGATGCGGAATCAGTGGCCTGGCCGGAGGCGGAGGCAAGACCGGCGGCATAGCCGGCAATGAAAGTGGTCAGCGGAGCGGCCGGCCGGACAACCGAGTGGGCAGCAACCCCGGCGAGGGACAGTACCTCGTTGATGTCCACGTCCACGTCCTCGAGCTCGAGAGCCCGAAGCAGCAGCCGGCACCACTCCTCAAGGGTTTCGTCCTGGCTTTTCATGCCTGCCTCCAAAACTCGACTGCTGCTGCGGCGCTGCGGAGGCGGATCATTGCTCCCGCGCGGCCACTCCTAGTGCGGCGGCATCGTCCCAGGTATCCACGTCATCCGTGGAGCCGGCAGGGACAGTGACAGCCTGCACGTCAAGCCTAGCAAGGAGAGCGAAAACTGACCCATGCGTCAACGTACCGCCGGCCTCGGCGTCGTCGACCGCGCGTTGTAGCGCAGCTGTGCGGTAAAACCCGGCCAGCGGCTGGAGCCGTCCGTCCGGCGAGGACGCCATGACGCCGCCGGCCCCGGCGGCAGCGGCCGACTCCCGGAGTGCACGGACAGCGTCGGCCGCCCGCGGCATGTCACAGGCCAGGACCAGGACCATCTCGGCATCTTCCTCCCCAGCCGTGCGGGCCCGCCGCAGACTGGCCAGTCCTGCCGCGATGGCCGCCGCCGGCCCGGCGAAGGGCGGATCCTCGCGGCAGGACAGCACGCCGGCCGGGAGGCCGGCCGGTTCCGGGCCGACCACCACGATGCGCCTCGCGCCCGCGGCAGCCGAGATCGACCGCTCGAGGAGGGTGGCGCCGTCGTACATCAACCCGGACTTGGGCGTGCCGCCCAAGCGCGAGGAACGGCCGCCGGCCAGAACTATTGCATCAAAGTCCACGTACCCAGCGTAGCGGGGCGCAGGTCAGGCGGCGGTCTCCGGAAGCAGGAAAGGGTCCCACGCAGGCGTGGGCTTCTCCAGCTCCTTGATCTGCCAGACAGTGCCCACGGGAGGCGCGGGCACGAACCGGAGCTTCCAGCCCATTTCGCCGGGGGTGTGGTCACCCTTGACGTTATTGCAGCGGAGGCAGGCCGCGACGAGGTTTTCCCAGGAGTCGGCACCGCCCCGGGACTTCGGGTGGACATGGTCTATGGTGTGTGCTGCCTTGCCGCAGTACGCGCACCGGTGGCCGTCCCGGCGGAGGACGCCACGGCGGCTCACGGCGGTGATCATGTTGTACCGCGGCCGGATGTAGCGGTTGAGGAGAATCACGGACGGACGGCCCATGATGTCCTGCGGCCCGACGACAGGATCGTCGCCTTCGGCCACCACGCTTGCTTTTCCGGTGAGCACAAGGACCAGCGCCCGGCGGAAGGTGACTACCGCCAGCGGTTCATATCCAGCATTCAGAACGAGAGTGCGCATGCACATACCTCTTCACGGCCGCACCCGACAGAGGCGCGAGGGCCGGCTGCCCTCTGCTTGTCCGGGCTATGGATCGACACCACAAGAGTAAACACTGACTGGGCAGATGAGCGAATCGGGGGCACGGGCGGCAATCCCGTGTCGGACCCGGAATGGCCGGAGGGAACGCAAAAGGACCCCCGCCGAAGTGGCGGGGGTCCTTTGGAAGCCTGGGGCTTTAAGCCTTAGCCGCCGACGCGGATGAAGACCGGGCCGGAGCCGACGTTGACGCTGAACAGTGCGGTGGTTCCGCCGTTCCAGCCGCCGTGCACAGCCTGGCCGTTGCCGACGTAGACCGCGATGTGGGCCATGCCCATGCCGCCGTTTTCGTAGTAGGCGAGGTCGCCCGGCTGTGCCTCAGCGGCGCTGACCGTCCGGCCGAGGGACAGGTAACCTGCCGGCCAGCCGTGGTAGTTGATGCCCACAGCCGCGAGGGAGTTGGTTGCCAGCGCGGTGCAGTCCTGCGAAACACCCAGCTGAGCGTAGGCAGCTGCGGCGATCGAGGCGCCCATGCCGCTGCCGGAAGAGATCTTCGGAGCGGAGGCCGAGACGGCCGCGTTGGCATCCACTGCCGGAGCTGCGGGGTCCGCTTCCTGAACCTGGACGACAGGCTTGGGAGCCTCGACGACGGGAGCCGGCGTGGTGGAAACAGCAGGCTTCTCGTAGGAGATCGCGATGCTCGAAGCGGCCGAAATGGTGGCCGGCGCGGCGGACTGAACTTCAAGGGCCGACGCAGGAGCGGACTCCCGCTGAACGTTGGTCTCTGCGGCGTTGGCGGCGATGCCGCTGGTCAGAACGAGTCCGGAAGCAGCAGCAATAACTGCAGCCTGGCGGCCTACTCCACCGGCGTTGTCGCCGACGGCCTTGGCAATGACGGCCAGCGAGTTGGTCTTGGTGACCTCGGCGCGGTGGCGTGCAATGGTCGCACGTGTAGTCATGATTTCTCTCTTTCGTGTTCCACGGACCGCGGTAGCAGGCAGTGGTTTATCGACGCGCCGGCATCTTGGGGGTACGCCGGATCGTCTCGAATGGGGTTCTTAGCGAAGGGTGTAAAACGAGGAAGTGCCCGTGGCGGACACTGCATGCAGGATGGTGCCGTCCCCGGGGTTCAGCGCGCTGATCATCATGCCGTTGCCGACGTAGATGCCCACGTGGGCGCCGCCGTTCTGCATGACCAGGTCGCCGGGAGCCGGCGTTGAGGTGGGCGTCATGGCGTTCCACGCATTGACGCGGGGAATGCTGATGCCGGCCTGCGCGTAGACCCACTGGGTGAAGCCGGAGCAGTCCCAGCCGTTGGGAGTGGTGCCGCCCCAGACGTACGGGTGGCCGATTCCGGTGTACGCGATGGCTGCCAGCCCCGAAGCCGCAGCGGACTTCGCGGCGTCGGTCAGCTTGTCAGCCTTCGCGGTGACAGTCGCGTCAGCCGCGCTGTCCTCGCTGGACTGCGCGGCAAGGGTGTCGACGACCGGAGCTGCCTCGGTGGTGACGGCAGGACGCTCGAAGGAGACAGTGGCGGTGGGCGCGGCGGTCACAGCAAGCTGCGTAGCCTGGGAACCGGACTCCGCGGAGGCGGAGACACCGATATTGGCATCGGCGGCGTTAGCCGGCATGCCAATGCTCAGGATGAGCCCTGAAGCAGCTGCGATGACAGCCGCCTGGCGACCTACTGTGCCAGCATTAACGCTTACTGCCTTGGACACGGAGTCCAACGGGTTCATACGAACCGTTTGCGCACGGTGGCGCGCAAGATTGTGGCGTGAAGACACGAAGGTAGCCTCTCCCAATGCCTACGAGGTGAGCTGTCGGATTCGGATGGGAGTCACCCGGCCGCGCTGCTTCCTGGGAAGCTTTGCGACTTAACCCCAAGGTCTTCTTGCGAAGACCAAAATTGGTTCCCCCGCCCCTGCCAGACGATGTAATGCGAACGGACCTTGAGCGGTGGCAGAGTTAGGCAATCCACTCAAGAGCGTCAACTTCGGAAAAGTTGACGCGGTTTAGACGGTACAACAGTTCGGAGCGAATGTCACATTCAGGTCACGGCATGTCACAGGAATGAGAGAGCACTCCACCGGCTTGGCTCAGAGCCATCCGGTGGGATCAACGACTTCTCCGTTGACCATCACCTCGAAGTGGAGGTGGCAGCCGGTGGAGGCGCCGGTGGTCCCGCTGAGGGCCACGACGTCGCCCCTGGTGACCTTCTGGCCGACCTGGACGTCGAATGACGACAGGTGGTTATAGGTGGTCTCCAGGCCGTTGCCGTGGTCGATGACGACGCGGTTGCCGCCACCGTAAGGGTGCCAGCCCGCGAAGGTCACGGTGCCGCTGGCGGCCGCGAACACAGACGTGCCGCACTGGGCCGCAAAGTCCTGGCCGCGGTGGAACTCGCCCACACCGCCGGTAATGGGGCTCACGCGGTAGCCAAAGGGCGAGGACTTGACCAGGGTTTCGAGCGGCGACCCGAGGGTTCCTGCGGACGCCGCGCGGGAAATGCTGCCGGCCGACTGGGCGCTCAGAAGCTGCTTGAGTTTGCCGTCGGGATCACCCTGGGTGGACACGGACGTGCGGCTGAAATCCACCTTGGCTGCGGCTTCAGCAGAGACTTCCGGCTGGGCAGGCGAGGCAAGGGAAGCGGACGTGGAGCCCGGCTCGCCAACGGCCATAACGGGGCCGGTGGCAGGAACCGTAACGGTCAGCAGAAGACCCGTGGCCGCGAGGGCGACTCCGGCTTTCTGGCCCACGCCACTGGCTGCGGCAAAGTCCGTGACCTGGCGGAACGGGCCGCGGCGCCGACGGGCTTCGCGCTGAGCATCCCGGGGGCGGTCCACGGAAAAGGCTTCGGGGAGGCGCGGCTCCGAAGCGGGACCGGCCGCGCGGCGGCGGCCCCGGGCATGCTGCATGGTCAAGAACTGTTTCCTCTCTGGATAGCCTGCGAAGTTAGCTGTCGGATTCGGGTCAGAGAGATCATCGACCCGGTCCGCCGTGACAAGCTTTTCGACGCAGGGGTATCCCGGGAGATTCCTTCTGCGGAAAGTGGCTTGCTGCTGCGGACTTCACCCCAAGGCTGTTTTTCAACAGCCGCTTGTGGTTCCCCCGCCTCTGCCAGTAGGTGACATGTGCTACTGATCCGCTGGCAGAGTTCGGCTCCAGATCAGGTAACGCTTTAGTATCGGCGCTGCCGTTTAACTATAAGTGATTAAAGTGCGCAGTAATAATTCCGTTATCTTGCCTGTGCAAAAGTCGTAGGGCATCCTGCCACCTGATGTCAGACAACCCAGGTATTGGTGCGGGACTAACCTACGCGGACGAAGACGTGGGCGGCCACTTCGGGCGGCAGCTCCAACGCGCCCTCGAACCCGGGGACGCGCACGGAGATGTACTCCCCCACGCGTTCGAGTGACACCGACGCGCCCGGGCGGATCCCGCCTTCGTCCAGCTGGACCAGCAGCTCGGGCTCAACCTGGATTGGCTCCGCCAGCCTGCTGACAGTCACACGCGAGTCCGGTCCGTAGCCGGCCATGGCATCGAGGAGGTTCAGGACCCCGTCCGAGAAGGAATCCGACGGCTTCCCGCCGAGCGCAGCCAGGCCGGGAATCGGATTGCCATAGGGCGACTCCGTCGGGTGGTTGAGCAGTTCGAATATCCTGCGCTCCACACGCTCGCTCATGACGTGCTCCCAGCGGCAGGCCTCGTCGTGAACGTAGGCCCAGTCCAGGCCGATGACATCGGCGAGGAGCCGCTCGGCAAGGCGGTGCTTGCGCATGACCTCGGTGGCGCGCTTCCGGCCGGTCTCGGTCAGTTCGAGGTGACGGTCGCCGGAAACAACCACCAGTCCGTCGCGTTCCATTCGGCCAACGGTCTGGGACACCGTGGGGCCGGAATGGCGAAGCCGTTCGGCGATTCGTGCCCGGAGCGCCACGATGTTCTCTTCTTCAAGCTCCAAAATGGTCCGAAGATACATCTCCGTGGTGTCGATCAGATCCGTCATTCAGCTCAGCTCCTCGAGCACAGTACTTTGTGTCCGTCCCACCGTACCGCGGGCCCACCGTTCCGGGCTCCGGCAACCTGCTGCCGCGGTCGCGATCCGACGGCGGAGCAACACCGGCTTTACCGCCCGTACGTCCATACAAAGCTTAGCCTATTTTGAATTACTCCGGATAATCCCCGGCTGCGCCCCGACCTGTCTCAAAGACTGGACTGTGACGGCCGCGTTTCCCGGGATTTCCGGGTCTCAGGCAGAATAAAAGGGGCCTTCGCGGGCAGCCCCGCTTGCCCGCCGGTCATCCACTGACCCCGCCGAACCGCATGTCCATGCCGAAAATTGGAGCCACTGTGAGCGACACCAGCATCACTATCCCAGCAAACCTCCTGCCCAAGGACGGACGGTTCGGCGCCGGGCCCTCCAAGGTCAGGCCCGAGCAGATCGAGGCGCTGTCCGCAGCCGCCACAACACTCCTGGGAACGTCGCACCGCCAGGCCCCCGTCAAGAACCTCGTCGGATCGGTCCGTGAGGGCCTCAGCACCTTCTTCCGCGCTCCCGAAGGCTACGAAGTGGTCCTCGGCGTGGGCGGATCGACCGCGTTCTGGGATGTGGCCAGCTTCGGCCTGGTGGAGGAGAAGGCGCAGCACCTGTCCTTCGGCGAGTTCGGCTCGAAGTTCGCCGCGGCCACCAACAAGGCCCCGTTCCTGGCGGAATCCTCCATCATCAAGTCCGAGCCGGGAACGTGCCCCGCACCGCGGGCCGAGGCCGGCGTGGACGTCTACGCCTGGCCGCAGAACGAGACCTCCACAGGCGTTGCCGCTCCCGTGCAGCGCGTGAACGGCGCCGACGCCGGCTCCCTGGTGTTGGTGGACGCCACGTCCGCTGCCGGCGGGCTGGACGTCGACGTTGCCGAGACGGACGTCTACTACTTCGCGCCGCAGAAGAACTTCGCCTCCGACGGCGGCCTGTGGCTTGGCCTGTTCTCCCCCGCCGCGCTGGAGCGTGCCGCCCGGATCAAGGCCAGCGGCCGCTGGATTCCCGACTTCCTGGACCTGCAGACCGCCATCGACAACTCCAGGCTCAACCAGACGTACAACACGCCGGCCCTGGCGACGCTGGTCACGCTGGATGCCCAGGTGCAGTGGCTCAATGCCAACGGCGGCCTCGACTTCGCAGCCGGCCGCACCGCCGACTCTGCGGGCCGCATCTACAAGTGGGCGGAAGCCTCCGAGTTCGCCACGCCGTTCGTGGCCAACGCCGCGGAACGCTCCAACGTCATCGCCACGATCGACTTCGATGACTCCATCGATGCGGCCGCCATCGCCAAGGTGCTCCGCGCAAACGGCATCGTGGACACGGAACCGTACCGGAAGCTGGGACGCAACCAGCTGCGCATTGCCACCTTCGTGGCGATCGAGCCCTCGGACGTCACGGCCCTGCTCGAATGCATCGACTATGTGGTGGGCGAGCTGAAGAAGTAACCCCGTTCCCTCAGCTAAGCGGTGGCGCCTTGGGCGTCAGCGTTCGACGGCGTCGTCCGGGCTTGTGTCCCGGCCGGCGCCGTCCGCCGTTCCGGCCTCAAGGTGGACATCATGGCCGATCCCCGGGACCTCAATCCCGGCTGATCCCAGCGGTGCGGTCAGCCCCGCCCGGAACCTTCCGGGCGGCTTTCAGCACGGGCGGCAGCATCATCCTGGTCCGTGTCGCTGGCCGCTGCGGGAATCCCGCCGGCAGCCGCCGCGGCGTTCTCCTCGGGGTCCGCTCCGTCGTCGGCGTTCTCCCCGGCATCGCGCCCTTGAGGGGCACTGTCCTCGGCCACGGCGTCCCCGGGAACGCTGTCCTCGGCAACACTGTCCTCGGTAACATCCTCCTCATGGGCGTCCTCGGGACGGACCCGCTCGGCCCAGGGCACCCACTCCGGCGCGAGGATTGAGTCCTCGGAGGGGAGCAGGCCAAGTTCGTTCACCGTTATCACCTTGGACCGCGAGTTCCGGGTCAGGACGGCATACCACTGCCAGCCGATGTAACCGGGCAGCCGGGACTCAAAGAGATGCGTCACCACCCGGTCGCCCTCGGTGCGGGCCGCGAGGTGTTCGCCGATTTCGGATGCCTTCGCAATGCCTTCGACGGCGGCCCTGGCGACGTCCACGGCCGCGGCCAGCACGGCGTCCGGCTTGCCCGTGCGCCATACTGGGACGCCGGCGCGCCGTTTGGGCGCCTTGGACTCCGACTTGGCTTCGGCCTGTTCAGGTTCCGGGTTCATCAGGGGCCTAGGCGTCCAGCTCGTCGGCAACCTTACGCAGGGCGGCGGCGATGGCCTTGCCCTTGTTGCCCTCCGGGTATTTGCCCGCCGACAGTGTTCCCGACAGGTTATCCAGGACCGAGACGAGGTCCTGGACCAGCGGAGCGAGATCCTTGGCGCTGGGACGCTTTGCCTTGGCGATGGAGGGCGTCTTATCGAGGACGCGCAGGCCCAGGGCCTGGGCGCCCTTACGGCCGTCTGCGACGCCGAACTCGACGCGGGTGCCGGCCTTCAGTTCCGTAATGCCCTCGGGGAGGGCAGACTTGGGGAGGAACACTTCCTGCCCGTCCTCGCCTGCGAGGAATCCGAAACCCTTGTCCTTGTCATACCACTTGACCTTGCCGGTAGGCACGTAATCAACCTTCTTCATTCTGACGTTCTGAGACATGTCCGGCCATCACCGCATCCACACTGATGTGCGGGTTCAGGGCATGACGTCCTGGTCCATGTTGGTCTGTTAATTCAAGGTTATCCTGATTGGCCCCGTTATCCTGCTTTGCGGCGCGGCCGCAGCGCCGGACTGTTAGCGTTACGGCATGATAACCACGCGTTTCCGGCGTCCGCTGACGATCGCCGCAGCGGTCCTCGCAGTCTTTTCCCTCGTGGCCGTCGGAACGGTGATGGCCATGGCCTTCGGCGGCCAGGCCGCGCCGCAGTGGATCACCTCCACTGCGCTCTACGGGCTTCCGGCCGCTTTCCTGCTGATGCTCATCCTGATAATCGACGGCGTCGGTGCCCGCCGCCGGGCGGGAAACCCCGGCGGGCGGTAACGTTGGACTGATGTCCCTTATTCGTGCGCTCAGCAAGGAACTGGAGGCACGCAGCGACGAGTCGTTGCGTGCCCTCTTCGCTGCGCGGCCGGATCTCATGTCCCCCGGTGTTCCCGACTTTGCGGCCCTGGCCGCAAGGGCCAGCGCACGGGTGAGCGTGCAGCGCGCCCTGGAACGGCTGAACCGGCCCCAAATGCAGGTCCTCGAGACCCTCCACCTGTGCACGAACACGGACACCGGCCACAGCGCATCGGCCACGGTCCTCAAGAAGCTGATCGCCGGTTCAACCGTGGCCGCCGTTGAACGGATACTGCTGTCACTGCAGGAACTGGCGCTGGTGCACCGGGCCGAGCCGCCGCACAGCGCCGGGCCGGCGGCGCACCGGCAGCGGTTCTACCTCCCGGTGGGCAGCCTCAAGGACGTCGTCGGAATATATCCCGCCGGGCTGGGCCGCAGCTATACCGAACTGGTGCGGCTGCAGCCGGCCTTCGCCCAGCGCGTCGTCCAACTGGTCGGCGAGCTGCACCGAAGCGGTGCCGACATCCAGCCGGCCACCACTCCCATGGAGGCAGCGCTGGCGCTGCAGCACTGGACGTCCTCCCCCGAGGCCTTGCGGGCAGCCCTCGCCACCGCTCCGGAGCGCACGACGGCGTTGCTCGCCAGATTCAGCAACTGGGCCATGGGTGCCGTCCCCCAGGCGCAACGGAAGGCATCCGTGACCGCCGAGGGGCCCGACGTCGGGCCGGTCGACTGGCTCTTGGCA
>Ga0207428_10007431_pt1 | contig 9990 bp, 7 predicted proteins | sample RhiMethybrSRZTD1_FD_187600 | JGI IMG/M metagenome (GOLD analysis project Ga0207428, IMG submission 187600) | Populus rhizosphere microbial communities from Tennessee, USA - Rhizosphere MetaG P. TD hybrid SRZTD1 (SPAdes) (version 3) | ecosystem: Host-associated > Plants > Roots > Rhizosphere >... | reverse complement strand
CGCATTGCTTTCAATCTCTAGCATGTTGCTGGCGAAACGGATCATGTCCAGGCAAGCGCCGAGCACTTGCGGCTGGCATCGGATACTGTAGGGGTCTTGCACCTTGCCCGACGCTTCGGAAATGGCTCGCATCGGGCTGCCATCGAGCAGACGTTTGAAGGCTGCGCCGACCGTAATTTGCCCAGCGTGGCCCCGAACTTCGTGGATGCGGGGGTCGAAGGGGCTCGCAATACCCGCGAGTGCTTCAGTGGTAATGCAGCCTATGGTCAGTGCGGCCTTGAAGGCATTCTCCAAAGCAAACAATCCGGTAAGCGCCAGCGCAGTGGATACTTGGGTGCCGTTCATCAACGCCAAGCCTTCCTTAGGCGCCAATACGATGGGCTCCAGACCGGCGCGACCCAGCGCCTCGGCGCCGTCGAGCAGTTCGCCGTCATACCAGGCTTGACCCATGCCGATCATTACGGCGGTCATGTGTGCCAATGGGGCGAGGTCACCGCTTGCACCGACCGAACCTTGAGCGGGGATGTAGGGAATCACGCCACGTTCGCGCATGTCCTCCAACAACTGGACAGTTCGGTATTGAGCACCGGAAACACCACGCCCAAGGCTTGCGACTTTGAGTGCCATCACCAGCCGCACGACATCACTGCCCAAGGCCGGCCCATACCCCGTCATGTGCGACATCACTAGGTTCTTCTGCAACTGACGCAGATCCGCGTCGCTGATGCGCACGTTGGCGAGCTTTCCAAAGCCGGTATTGAGGCCGTAAACAGCGCGACCACTCTCGACCAGGGTATCCACCGCTGTGGCGGAGGCCTCGATGCCTGCGCGTGCACTTTCACAAAGGCATGCAGGCGCGCCGTTGTAGATCGCGCGCCAGGTCGCGAGGCGGGTTTTGCCGGGAACGATTTTTTGTTCTTTAGTCATTTTTGTGCTCACAGGTCGTCAATATGTTGATCGCTCTAAAACGCTTTCGGCGCTTTGCGGGGTTGGTTGAAGTAATTGATTGAGTGGCGAAGTTCTTCCATTTGCGGGTCGCGCAGGCAGTCCTCGTAGGCCCCTTCAAGATACGGCCGAAGGATTTCGCGAGCTTTTTGACCGCTGCCAATTCTTCCTTGCAATGTCAGCATGCGTTCAGCAACTTCGAGTAGGAGTGCCTCTTCATCCAGGCGGGTGATGCGACCCTTGTCGACAACCTTCTGGCCTCCCACATAAACGTCCCGCACCGAATTGCCTTGCTCGCAGAACACCAGTTGGGTAAGCGCGTCATTGAGTGGGGTGAAGGCAGAGGTCTTTAAGTCGATCAGGCAAAAGTCTGCCTGCTTGCCGATTTCAATTGAGCCGATTTGGCGTCCACGGCCTATGGCTTTGGCACCGCCCGTAGTAGCCATCGTGAACACTTGAAGAGCATCCACCGGACTGGAAGACGATTGATCCAGTAGTGCATTGGAGAGGGCGGCAAGGCGCATGGCATCGAACATGGAGTTCAAGTCGTTGCCATTGTTATTGTCAGTCCCCAAGCCAACCGGAATACCACGCTTGAGCATCTCGGCCACCGGCGCCACTCCGCTGCCCAACTTCATGTTGCAGGCAGGGTTGTGCACCACGCTCGACCCTTTGCTGGCGATCAGGTCGAGTTCATCGGCCGTGAGCCATACCCCATGGGCGAGAACGCTGCGCGAGTTCATCAGGCCGAGCTCGTCCATGTACTTGGCCATGGGCATGCCGTAGAACTTTGCCGCCGTGAGTGCCTGGATCCGGGTCTCCAGCAGATGGATGAGTACGGGGCGGTCATACTGCTCGGCCAGCTCCCAGGTTTTCTGCAAAAAAGAAGCGGTGCAGCGCTGAGGGCCAGAGGGCGAGAAAACGAAGCGCACTCTGCCGTTCCAGCGCTGCGCCATCTCCTGCCAGTATGCAAGCACCTGTGGAGCCGCTTTTTCGGTTACTGCTCCTTTGAGCTCCGATGGCAGACGCTCGGCGAGATAGGGAATTCCTTCCTGATAGGGTCGGTCGCACCAAGCTACGCTGACGTCGGCCCGGATGCCTAGGATCGAATATGCCTCAAATGCCGCGTGCACCACCTCAGGTTCCAAGTGGCCACCGAAGTGCACGTCATCGACTACAGTGGTGATGCCATTGCGCAGCATCTCGATTCCGTTTACCAGGGTGCGCAGGTAAACCTCTCGCGGTGTCCAGCCTCGGCGGTGGGTTGGTGGACTGTAGAGCCCCATCCAGATTTCCAACGGTATGCCGGAAAAACGGCCCTTATCAAAACGGTCGTGCGAGTGATGGTGTGCGTTGATCAGACCAGGTATCAGCAGCTTGCCGCGCCCATCAGTACGCTCGTCGAGATTGACCGTCGAATGATCGATTCGTGGTGCAAGACCAACGAAACGGTCGCCGTCGATCAGCACGTCGATAACACGGGCTGTGCCGTCCGTGCCTATAACGTTGACTTGCTCAATCAAATGAAGAAGGGCCATGACTTCGTCCTTTATGGGCGATGCAGGGTGGCTTGCGGGCTCCACCACAGCGGGACTTGAATCTCTTGGTCAGTCAGCGGGCCGAGGCCTTGGGCTACCAATTTCGCCATCGGATAGCCCGCTTGGGCGTGGCGCACTACGCCAATGCCGGCATCGGTGGTGAGACAAGCATCCAGACGTAGGTCTGCCTCTTCGGATCCATCGGCGATCATGGTGACGCCGGTATGGGCGGAAATGCCCATCGTGCCGTTGGATTGAATCGCCACGAGGTCTGCCATGGCCGAGACGTTGAGCAGAGCGTTCAGGTACGGCCAATCGGAGATGGCATCCGAACCGTCAAGCATGTTCTCGGTTTCAAATGCGGGGTTGGCAATGGAACCGGTATCGAGGTTGTCCCGCGAGAAAGCGACCGGGCCTTTGAGTTCGCCCGAACGCACCAGGGCGTTGACGGCCAAACCAAAATCGCGACGCTGACCAAATCCGAGGAAGCAGATTCGGGCTGGCAGGCCTTCTACCGGCAAGCGATCGCGGCAGCGGCTGATCCAGCGAGTTACAAGTGGATCGTCCTTGAACATCTCCAGTGCCAAGTCGTCGAGTCGACGTTGATCCGATACTTCGCCGGACACGCAAGTCCAACGGAAGGGGCCACGCCCGATGAAGAAGAGCGGGCGGACGTATTCAGCAATGCAGCCTGGATAGGCGAAGGCCTCTTCGCGGGACATGCCAGCGTCAACCGCCTCTTTGCGCACGAACGTGCCGTATTCAAAAACCACCGCACCCTCATTCTTGAAGCGGTTCATAGCCTTGACGATGCGTTTCATCGATTCACGGGATTTCGCCATGTAGGCGTCACGGTCGCGCTCAAGCAATTCGGCGGCTTCCGCTAAGGACAGTCCGGCCGGAATCAATGCGAACGGGTCATGGCATGGGCACATCTCTGTAACGATGTCGGGTTTCCATCCATAGTTCAGAGCCTGCTCCAATGCTTCAACCATATTGCCGAGCACTACTATGGAAAGAGCACGGCCTTCTTTCTGGGCAGAGTCGGCCATTCCGATCGCTTCTTCGAGCGAGGCGGCCTGAATGTCTGCGTAGCCGTTGGCCAGGCGTTCGTCGATGCTCTTTTGGCGTACTTCCACTGTCACACTGACGCCACCATGCATGGTCATTGCAAGTGGCTGCGAGCGCCCCATGCCGCCTAAGCCGGCGGTGAAGAACACACGGCCTTTGAGCTCGCCGCCGAAGTGGCGGTCAGCGACCAGGGCCAAGGTTTCAAAAGTCCCTTCGATTACGCCTTGGCTACCGATGTACTGCCAAGGCCCAGCAGTGTAGGAGGCGAATGCGGTGAGGTTCTGGGCGCTTAGGTCGTAGAATTTTGGCCAGTCGGCCTTGATAACGTTACTGTTGGCCATTACTACACGTGGGGCCAGACGGTGTGTTTTGAAAATGGCCACCGGCATGCCCGATTGAATGGCCAAGGTCTCATAGTTCTCCAGATTCTTTAGTGACTCAACGATCGCGTCGTAACTTTCCCAGTTACGTGCAGCCTTGCCGATCCCGCCGTAGACCGTCAGTCGTGACGCGTCCTCCGCGTTTTCCAAGTTGTTTTCGAGCATTCGCAAGATCGTCTCCTGCTTCCAGCCCTTACACCGCAAGGTACTTCCACGCGCAGCTTTTATCTGTTGAGGTTTTTGTTGGGTCATATCAAGCCACTCTCAGGTTTTTTTACGGAAGCACAGTTGGCAGGCTTCCCCTCGGGTGACTCGATTATTTAAGCCGGCACCTCGGCGAACCATGCAAAAAGCTGCAACCGAAGTTTCCATATGCGTCATGGTTCATGCCGCAGGCACAGTTCGATACTCACTCGTAAAAAGAAACACCTCAGGAGGTGGAACGATGAGTGATTTCGATCTCGTAGTGCGTGGCAGAATCGTCGATCACGAACAGATAGTTGAAGATGGATGGCTTGCCATCCGCGCCGGAAAAATTGCCGCTCGTGGAGCAGGTCAGCCGCCGGCCGCCAAGTGCAGGCTCGACGAACGCCGGCATTGGGTGCTGCCAGGTGTTATCGACGGTCAGGTGCATTCTGGTAGTCAGGCGAACCAGGAAGGCTTGGGGTGGGCCAGCCGTGCGGCAGCAGCCGGGGGCATCACTGTGATGGTCGATATGCCATATGACGATCCTGAGCCTGTAGCTTGTGCGGCACAGCTACTGCGCAAGGCGGCCGAAGTCGAGCGGGACTGCCATATCGATGTGGGGCTTTTCGCTACCGTGGATGAGAAGCATGGGGTGGGCGCCATTCCCGGACTAATCGAGGCCGGTGCTTGTGCCTTCAAATTCTCAACGTTCGAGGCAGCCCCTGGCCGTTTCCCTCGCATCGAGGAGGACTTACTGAACGAGTTGTTCAGTCTCATAGCTCCTTCTGGACTGGTGTGTGGAGTGCATAACCAGATGCAGGAGCTGACCCGCAAAAACATCAAACGTCAAATCGAAGTGGGTGATACGGGCTGGGACGCCTTTCTTCGAGCTCACCCGCCGTTGATCGAAGATCTGGCTACGGCGCTGATCTATGAGATCGGAGCGCAGACAGGGGCTCGTGCACATCCAGTTCACGTGTCCACCGGGCGCGGTTTTGAGCTTTGCGAGATGTACCGCAAGGCTGGTCATACAGCGACTATTGAAACCTGTATCCAATATCTGATGCTTAACCATGAAGAGCACACACGACGGCTCGGAGCCAAGACCAAGCATTACCCACCGATCAGACCCAAGACAGAAACTGAAAAAGTGTGGGGCCACATAGCTGCTGGCCATTGCACATTCGTTTCTTCCGACCATGTCAGCTGGGGGCTGGAGCGCAAAAATAACCCAAATGTGTTCCGCAACTCTTCCGGCGGCCCCGGTTTGGAAACGCTGCTGCCAGCGCTTTGGACAGGGGCGACCACCCGTAGCCTTTCACCCACGCTGGTCTCGAAACTGCTTAGCCATAACCCTGCTGCACATTTCTTATTGGACGATCGCAAGGGCGGGTTTGAAATCGGTAAAGACGCGGATTTCGTGATTCTCGCTGAAGAGCGCTACCGCTTCGATCCTTCCGGAAGCCTCAGCGCCGTGAAGTGGAGCTCGTTCGAAGGAATGGAGTTTTCCGCGCGGGTCAAGAAAACATTCTGTCGCGGCCAAGGCGTATTTGACCAAGGAACAATACTCAACAGCCCAGGTTACGGTCGTTTCCTGCGCCCCCACAATCAAAACAAGAGCATCGACCGAAATGAGTGATTCCCAGGTGAAATTGAACCGCGACCGGCTGTGGGGCCGGGTTGAAATGCTCTCCAGTTTTATTGTTCCTGGCGTGCCGTGGACGCGCCGTGCTTTTTCCCCTCAGTTCGAAGAAGCACGACGCTGGCTCAAAGGCGAGTTCGAGTCCGCAGGTCTTTGCGTAACCTTGGATGCAGGTGGCAATTTAATCGGTGAGATGAAAGGCAGCGAGCCTGGCCGCAAGCCTTTAATCAGCGGTTCGCATTGCGATACCGTGGTCGCCGGAGGGCGCTTCGATGGAATCATCGGCGTATTGGCAGCGCTAGAGGTTGCCCATGCGTTTAAGGACGCAGGACGGTGCCTGCGCCATCCGTTCCAGGTGATTGATTTTCTCTCAGAGGAGCCCAGCGACTACGGCATATCCTGTGTAGGAAGTCGCGCGTTTGCTGGGCTATTAAGCACCGATATGCTCGCTTCCAAGAATCGGGTTGGCGAGAGCCTTGCGCAGGCTTTAACACGTATCGGCGGCGATCCAAATGGTTTGAACCAGGCGTTGAGGGCACCCGAGAGCACCGCCGCGTTCGTCGAGTTGCACATAGAACAAGGGCCCGTGTTGGAGAGCCAGGGCGTGCAGATCGGCTCGGTTACCAACATCGTCGGCATCCGGCGGGTGAGCATCACGGTGTGTGGCTTACCTGATCATGCCGGTACGACACCCATGGATCTTCGCCGAGACGCGTTGGTCGGTGCTGCGCACATGATCGTAAAGGCCCGCGATATGGCCGCTGCGCTGTCCGGAAAGCCCAACTATGTCGTTGCGACCGTCGGCCGTCTTGATGTGACCCCAAATGTACCAAACGCAGTGCCGGGGAAGGTTGAGATGGTGCTTGAAGTGCGCAGTGACTCCAAAGATGTGTTGCTGAAATTTCCAGAGGATCTGTTGAACCAATGTGAGCCGGTGCTCAGAGATCTGCGCTTGAGCGCGGTATCGGTGGCATTGACGTATGCCGACCCAACCGATTGCTCCATGCTGGTAATCGGAGCTGTGAGCGCAGCCGCCCAAAGTCTGGGCTACACCAACATAACCATGCCCAGCGGCGCGGGACATGACGCTGTCTACGTGGGCGCTACCGGGCCAATCGGCATGGTGTTTGTTCCATGCCTCAATGGCCGAAGCCATTGCCCCGAAGAGTGGCTTGAGCCTGAGCAACTCATGCACGGGACAGAGGTGCTGGCTGCAACACTTATGCGGCTGGACGCTCAACTGGCCCCAGATTAATCTGCTCCACACGATTCCAATAACAAGGACGAGTGCGCAGGTATGCCGATACCAGCGCTTTACTCACCAATCCTGGAGTACAAGAAGTGAACAGCCCAGCGGTTCCCCCTCTACACGACATTGACCTCAAACACTGGCGGCTTTTCAAGGCTGTTGTGGAGTGTGGCGGGCTGTCCGCCGCCGAGGAGGCTACTGGTATGGGCATATCAGCGATCAGTCGACAACTGTCCGATCTGGAAGGGCGCTTCGGTAGCCAGCTGTGCCAGCGAGGGCGCAGCGGGTTTCAGTTAACTCAGGAAGGGCAGGTCGCGTACACAGCTGTTCTACGGTTGCTAGATTCCATAGATGAGTTTCGCGAAACGCTTGCCCACTCCAAAGGCGAGGTCAAAGGTGACCTTAGTCTGTGGCTAATTGACCACAGCACATTCACCCCCGCCAATCCCATCGCCACTGCCCTTGCAAGTTTTTCTAACATGTATCCGTTGGTGAACCTCAGTATCAGCGTTGCCCCGCCGGACGCGGTCGAACGCGCGGTAGCCGAGAAGAAGGCTGGAGTGGGCATCACAATCTGTAAGTCGGATTTGCCGTCGCTCACCTATCAAGTGATCAGCAACGAGACCTCTGCGTTGTACTGCGGGCGAGGTCATCTAGCTTATGGCAAAGACGAAGATGAGACGCGGTATATCATCGAGCAGGGAGCGCGATATGTGCGTCGCGGTTACCTGATCCAAGATTCAGCCCCAACTTCCTTCCTACAGCATTCCTCACCCCTGGCCCACCATGTCGAAGCAACTGTGCAGTTGCTACTCAGCGGCGGTTTCGTCGGGATTGTGCCCGATCACATTGCTCAACCTTGGGTCTCTAGTGGAGAGCTATATCGCTTGCCTCTTCCCGAGTTCATAGTCGACCGTCCGGTGTTTGCTGTCGCTCGCGAGTCAGAGCACCGCACGCGCACCGCAATGCTCATGCAGGACGCGTTAATTGAAGCTTTCGGAAGTGGCCGTCACGGGGTATAGCAGGAGGGGCGGGGAGCAGCTCCTAAAGCCACCATGAGTCGAATACAGCGGGTTTTCAATCAGGCGTTATTTCTAAGCCTGCGACTCGGCTATTCGCTATTCCCGCCGATGTCGGACGTGTTCAAAAAATGGTGTAGGTGCTGACGCTGCTTCCTCTGGCTAATACCATCCCTAAAGGTCAAAAACACGTTACCTGTGATATAAATTGTGTACTGACCGGTCGAGACGCTGGTCGTATCAGCATTAGATCCTCGTACAACTGGCCTCAGTGTATCGCCCGCTGAATAGGTCATGATCTAGTGAAAAATTTGTATCAAAAGGAAGGAAGCGCATGGCAAAGGCTGAAATGGCTGGCCAGTTGCCCATTGCCGAAGGTGGCACTAAAGAGCGCATTCTGCGTATCGCAGCGGAGCTATTTTCCACCCGAGGCTACCATGCGACCGGAATGGCCGAGCTTGAAAAGGCAACCGGGTTAGGTCGAGGGGCGCTTTACCACCACATAGGTAGTAAAGAGGAACTGTTGTTCGAAATCACGAGCCGCTACCTGAGGGTGCTGATCGCGAAAGGCGTTCCTTTAATCGAAACCGATCTCCCCGCAGAGGAGAAGTTTAGGCATTTCTCGTCGGTGGTTATGCGCGCAATTGTCGATCATCTTGCTGAAATGACAGTTTGTTTCCGAGAGGTCTATTCAGTAATTGGCGAACGCAAAATAGAGTTGCTCGACCTTCACCGCCAGTACGAGCAAATCTGGTCGGCAATACTGAAGTCGGGCGTTGAGGAGGGAGTATTCGTTACAGCGGACTCCTTAGCTGTCAAAGGGATACTCGGAATCCACCACTACAGCTACCTATGGATTAAACCTGGTGGCCGGCGCTCGCCAGAGGCAATCTCTGATTTTTTCTGCCATATGTTACTCCCTGGGTTGAAGACTCCTACCCTTGCGCCTGAGGTTAGAGCTTAAGCTTCTGAATTAGAAAAGGGGGCAAGCATCGGGAGTGATCTCTTGAAAGAGGTCAGCCTCTAGGCCTAAGAAGCTGACGCTCCAGCTCTCGGACTATTGACAGTCCTTGTAGCAAGGCTTCACTTTGACATCGGGCCTATCGTCGACGTAGAACGCGTCGCGATTTGGCATTTTGACCTTTATAATTGTCTCTGCATTAACCGTAGCGTTCGCTTCCAGCAGCTCGTTTTTGTTCAGAATATAACCAACCACTGAGTACACCTGATCATTGCTCAACGATTGAGGTTGTTGGAACGGCATAGCGCGCCTGACATAGTCGTATAGTGTGGTCGCGTAAGGCCAATAACTGCCGACTGTTTTCACCGGTTTTTGAGAGGTTAAGGTGCCTTTTCCGCCCATTAGCGCTGGCCCCATGCCGCCCTCGAGGTTGGCGCCATGACAGGCAAGACAGGATGTCTGATAAATCTTCTCTCCGTCCATGACTGTACCTTGACCGGCGGGCAGGTTCTTACCATCGGGGGCAACGTCAATATTCCAACTTGCGATTTGTTCCTCTGACACTGCATGTCCCAAGCCATGCTTTTGGTCAGCCGCTACGCTCGCAACAGTACAAATACTTAATACCCCCAGCGTCACGACTATCATTTTATGCACGGCCATTTGTCACCTCCCCATTGGAGTTGATTCGCCAAGGCTGGGTAGCATTATTGTGGTAGAAAGAGACCTCTCCGCGCACTTCCTTCAATTGTTCGAGGCTTGGTTGAACGTACCCTGTCTCATCAATAGCGCGGCTCATGATGACCATTTCCGCTCCTGACCACTCAAAAGGAGCGCGGAACGCCGTCAAAGATTTGTTGAGTACAGGTTCTTGGAGTTTCGCTTCGTACCAGTTACGCCCGCCGTCGATGGATACATCAACTCGCGTGATTTTTCCGTTTCCGCCCGGCGGCCCTACCGATTTGCTCGGGCGCGCGGTTGCCCAGAAGTTGTCCGACC
>Ga0207428_10007430_pt1 | contig 9990 bp, 11 predicted proteins | sample RhiMethybrSRZTD1_FD_187600 | JGI IMG/M metagenome (GOLD analysis project Ga0207428, IMG submission 187600) | Populus rhizosphere microbial communities from Tennessee, USA - Rhizosphere MetaG P. TD hybrid SRZTD1 (SPAdes) (version 3) | ecosystem: Host-associated > Plants > Roots > Rhizosphere >... | reverse complement strand
CGCGCCCTTCGAATCGAATGACGCCTGACTCCGCGTCGACCATACGAAGAATTGCCTGTGCGGTTGTTGTCTTCCCTGATCCCGATTCGCCGACAAGCGCCAGCATCTCGCTTTGGCGCAGTTGAAAGTCGACGCCCTCGACAGCGTGCACAGCCTCCTGTGGTCGCCGGGCGAGGGCCCCAAACACACCTCGGTCAACGTGATAGCGAACGACAAGGTTCTCGACTGCGAGAACCGACTCTCGGTGCTCCGAAGACTCGGTTTGGTTCACGAGGCTTTGACGATCGCAGGGTCGTTCAAATGACATACGGCGTGATGGCCGGGCTCAAACTGAATGCGACGAGGCGCTTGGTCACCACAGGGGGCGAAAACCCGGTCGCAGCGTGGAGCAAACGGACAGCCTGCGATCTCACGGTCGAGTCGCGGCGGGCCGCCTGGGATCGACACAACCGACCGTTGGCCAGAAAGATCCGGGGTAGCGCTGAAGAGGAGACGCGTGTACGGATGGCGCGGGTCGTGGTAGAGGCGGGTGGTCGAGCCCTCTTCCATGACGGAGCCCGCATACATCACAGCCGCACGCTGACAAACCTGGGCCACTACGGGGAGATCATGCGTAACAAGGACGAGTGTGAGGCCAAGCTCATCCGATAGCTCGACCAGCAGATCGAGTATCTGAGCCTGCACCATCACGTCAAGAGCCGTCGTTGGCTCATCGGCCAAGAGCACCCTGGGTTCGCAGGCGAGTGCCATCGCGATTGCGGCTCGCTGACGCATTCCTCCCGAAAACTCATGCGGATAGCGCTTCGCGCGGCTTGCCGGAATGCCGACTCTTTCAAGCAGCTCCCCCGCACGCTGCTCTGCCTCCTTGCCTCGAGCGACTCTATGCAGCTCCATTGGATCAACGATTTGACGACCGATCGTTCTCACGGGGTTGAACGCATTCATCGCACCCTGAAAGACCATGGCAACGTCCTTCCACCGATGTTCACGCGCCGACTCCTCTCCCCGCGCGAGCACGTCATCACCACCGAGTAGGACACGCCCACCGACGGTGGCGTTCGCCGGAAGGAGTCCCATGAGCGCCAAGACGGTCGTCGTTTTGCCGCAGCCTGACTCGCCGACCAGACCGAACCTCTGGCCTCGCTCGAGCGAAAACGAGACTCCGCGAACAGCGTGGAGTTGACCTCCGCCCGCCAGATCGAACCAGACGTGAAGATCCTCAACCCCGAGAACGGTCTGGTTCACCCGTCCACCCTATTCCGCAGGCACCGTTCGATCATCGCGCTAGACACATTAGCGCTGACAGCGTGCCGGCATGTGAGGCCTACCGGCGCCGACTGAGCGGTTTCAGTCCGGTTCGCCAAGAAAGCAAGTGCCGCTTCGTACGATTCGCCAGTTCCCTACTCCGCACGCGTTTGGTTGACTCTCTGGGCCATGTGGCACCGCGAGCTCTGCTCTTTCACGCCCCCTCGCATGAGGATCTAGCGCGACCGTTCGTCTCCCGATGCCTAGACGCGCCTTGCCGTTCAAGACGGAGGTTTGATGCCAGTCATCGACGTTCATACTCACGCCATTCCAGAGCCGTTCTTAGACGCCGTTAAATCCGATGGCCTATTCGGCATCAGGTTCGAGAAGGACGAGTTGATACATCCAGACGGCGACCGCTACCCGGTCGGTCCAGAATTCTTTGATCCTGTGGCTCGCGCAGCCGAGATGCAGCGCTTTGGTCTTGACAAGTCGATCCTTTCGGTAAGCCCGACGCTCTTCTTTTCATCAGAACCGGCCGACGAGGCGCTCCAAATGGCTCGCATACTGAACGACGCCTTGGGATTGTGGGTCCGCACGGATCCAATGCACTTTTCCGCGATGGCCACTGTTCCGCTTCAATCACCAGAAGCGGCTGCCATTGAATTGACGCGCGCCGTTGATGAACACAGCCTCGTTGGGCTCTCGATTGGGACGCGGGTTGGTGAAAAGACACTCGACCAAGCTGGGCTCGAACCTCTTTTCGCCGTCGCTAACGATCGCGCGTTGCCGATCTTGCTACATCCCAATGACCCCCCTGTGCCTCAATTGGGAAATTATGAACTGGCGAACGCAATTGGGAATCCACTCGATACGACTATTGCAGCTGCTCGATTGATTTTTTCAGGAGCTCTCGACCGCTTCCCGAAGCTTCGCATCGTACTTGTGCACGCCGGGGGCTTTCTCCCGTACCAGTTCGGACGTTTTGACCGTATCTACAAGATGCGCCTGCAAACGGATTCCAAGATTTCACGAACTCCAAGTGAATATCTCGACCGCTTTTGGATTGATTCGATTACGCTATCCACCCAAGCACTGATGTATTTGCACCAACTTGTCGGTTCGTCCCGACTTGTCCTAGGTAGCGATTACCCCTTTGACATGCAAGACCCCGACCCAGTTGGTCAACTGAAGGCCGCGAGCATCGATCCGGGCGCCCTCGGCGAGACTGCCGAAGCCCTCTTCCCACCGGCGGGATCGTGACCACCTCCCGATCGGAGCGGAAGCGTGAACCGCCTCTCTCTGGGGTCTTGCAGGCCTGCAGAGACGCCCACCCACGTGACTAGCGTCGCGCACTCCATCCGGGTCACTGCGCTGCTTCCGAACTCTTACGGGCCATCACTTAGTAACGTGATCAAGTGATCGCGCAGAAGGTCCGCCGAGCTGGTCGCCGCTGAGCGCCTCGACTGCGGGGAGGCATCAAAAATGCCAGATCCGCGAACCCGAAGGCCCACGGATCTGACGGGGCGAACTTAGTGGCTTGAACTGAGCGTGTCAAGCGGCGCTGCGGGGCTAGCGCCGGCGCGTACCTCACCTGACTTGCGATCGCCGCCGAGCCGGCCGAGCCGTCCGCCGCTGCAAGCACCCGCGAGCCGGAAAGTCCCTCCAACGCGCTGGTCGAGCCGCGCTAACCAGGATCGGGCCCTCGGCGTCCACATCGGCCGGTGGTAGAGGGCACTCGCTCCGAACCACCCCCAAGACAGGCTGCGAAAACGAGCGCGCCCGCAACCTTTGACCCATCATCCGCATCGCCCTCGGCGATGCCGTAGATGACATGACCGCCACCCGCGTTCGCCAGCCCCTGCACATCGTGCTCCGCTTCGGACTTCTGACTATCCCGCCCGAGTGAGAGTTCCTGCTTGAACTCTAGATTCGGCCTGCTCGCGCCGGCGCTCATCGCACAGCTCTTGGAGATCGGCCTCGTTCCACGCAGCCGTGGGCTTGTCGTCAATGGCCATGGTGACCCTGTCTGGCTGAAACTGGCTGCCGTGCCGGCAGACCCGCGCCGCACGATCCTAACGCGGAGAGAACTGCGGTGGCGGAGAAGAAGCCTCGACGATATGCCCGGCACCGCCTACTTGACCAAAACTTGACCACGGCCCGTTTCGCCCACCGGTTGCCGAAGCGTAGCGAACCGTCAAAGCCAGCTTTTGCAGGCGTTTTCTTGGATGGAGCTAGCCGGACTCGAACCGGCGACCTCCTGGGTGCGATCTCTGCGCTCTGTTGGCCGGAATTCGGCTTGACTAGAGGCTTCCCGAGGCTGTGCGTCGGTTCCCCCAACACCTTCCCCAACAGTCTGCGGCCCGTTCTCCAGTAGGACAACGCCCGCTGTTGCGAACGAGCAGAACAATCGGGCCGGCCTGTCACGCCGGTCATGATGAGCGCCGGTCAGGGCAGCGAGCGTCAGCTGGCAGCTGCTCCACGAGGTACGAGCGCATGCGACGAGGCTGAGGAACAGGTGGCGTAGCTTGTCGCCGGCTTACGACGTGACGCCGTATAGCCGCCAGTGGCCGGGGACGCCCTTGAGCTCGTGAGTGCCTCGGTCCTCGAAGGCAATACCTGAGCCAACGACGGCATCTCTGACAGTTTGCGAGACGAGCACCTCGTCGGGCCCGGCGAGCGCGCTGATCCTGGCCCCGATATGAACGGCGATGCCGCCGAGGTGATCGCCGAGAACCTCGAATTCTCCTGAGTGAACGCCGGCCCGCACGCGCAAGCCGAGGCCGTGCAATCCGACAGCGATTGCCTGCGCGCATCGAATCGCCCGCGCTGGGCTCGCGAAAGCCGACAGGAAGCCGTCTCCTGTGCGATCGACCTCCCTGCCTCCAAAGTGCTGAAGCTGACCGCGGATCAGGCCGTCGTGACGTCGAATGAGCGCTCGCCATTCCGAGTCGCCGACCCGGGCAGCGTGTCGAGTCGAGTCGACGATGTCCGTGAACAGGACCGTCGAGAGGATTCTGTCGGGCGCAGGGAGCGACTTGCCTGCCGCTTGCAGCGCTCGCCGATATTCCTCGAGGTACTCGGGAGCGCGGGCCAGGTAATCAGGTTCGAGGCGCCGGCGGAACGTCGGCGCGCTGAAGACCTGGGCCCACTCCTCGACCGGCAACACGTAGTCGCCGGCCGCGTGCCAGTGGTGAAGCCATCGGGTGAGGTGCTCTTCCGACCGGAAGAGATTCATGCGAGCTCAGTTGAAGGCTGCGGACCCCACCCTCGATGCGGCGAAGGGTGAGGGCATATATCCGACGGCCGTCTCCGGATCGATCTCGAGCATCTCCTCGTCGCGCATGCGCAGGCGCACCGATCCCCCGCAGTCGAGGCATCTGGACTCGACTAAAACCTCTTGCCTTGGGAACAGCCAGCGCACGGCTAGCGATTCCATTCCTCATTGCCCGTACCACTTCTGAATGCCGTCGACGCTGATGAGGTAGTGCGTCGGGACATTGCTGAACGGGGCCCACGACTCGATGTAATCCGTGTCGTGAGCCAGCCAGCAGCTTGCGAGCGGAGCGGCGTCGACAGCAGCACGCTGCACCTCGCGCGCCTGCTCGGCGCCGATCTCGAGTGCCTCCGCCAGCTCGACGTAATGGGGTGCCCGGCCGGTGGCCACGAAGTGATTGAGAACGGCCGTATACGCCTTCTGCGTCAGGTTCTCGTGGGTCATGTCCGGCACTCTTGCACGGCGAGCGACTCGTCCAGCCGCTCTTTGCCCCGCGTTTGCCGACTGATTAGCCGACGCATGCCTCCGCAAACTCGGAGTTCTTGGCGCAGCAACGCACGAGGGTTGCGATGAAACCGCGTTCGCTTGGGCTGAGGGGTCGTCTGACAAGCCGTGCCACGTACAGGCGACGCTCGATCTCGGGCGCCCCTCGAAGCCGGAAGCGCTCGAGCTCGCCTCGCCCAAGCTCTTCGGCCACGGCATAGCGGGAGAGGAACGCGATCCCCAACCCCTCGCGAGCCGCGCGCTTGATCGCCTCGCTTGAGTCGAGCTCCCACACGCGCTTCGGAAGGACGCCCGCCTGGCCGAGAGCGCGCTCGGCCGTCTGGCGCGTGCTCGAGCCTCTTTCGCGCACGAGCAGCGTCTGCTCGACGAGCGCGTCGGCCTTCACGCGCCCGCCCTTGATGGGGAGCAGGCCAGGCTTGGCGATTCCGATGATCTCGTCCGCCAGGAACGGCGTCAGCTCGATGCGCTCGTCGACTTCCGTCTCGCCAACGAGGGCGAGTTGCACCTGCCCGGCGAGCAAGCGCTCGATCATCTCGTCCGTCGACGCGATCTCGACCTCGACGTCGACGTGCGGATGGTCGCGCCGGAAGCAGCCGAGCGTGTCGGGGAGCAGGTAGACACCCGGCGTCGTCGAGGCTCCGATGTGGATGGTTCCCGCCTCGAGACCTGCGAGCGCGCCCAGCTCCTCCTCACCCGCATGCAGGGCCGCGAGTGCTTCACGCGCCCGTGCGGCTAGCAGGCTGCCCGCCTCGGTGAGGCGACTGCCGCGGCCGTTGCGCTCCACGAGCCGCTGCCCGGCCGCGGCCTCGAGCAAGCGCAGGTGCTCGCTCGCAGTCGGCTGCCCGATCCCGACGGTCCGCGCGGCCGCCGAAACGGTGCCCTGCCGCTCGATCTCGACGAGGAGGCGCAGGCGCGTCGTGTCCCAGAGCAGGGAGAGCGATGTATCGGCCACGGCGATGGGCGGTATCGGAAGATTCGCCTTGCCCAATACTAGGCCGGCGCCGTACCGTGAGGCAAACCATGGTCTTGCGGCCGTATCTCTTTGCGCCCACGGCGTGCGCGAGCTACCTGTTGGGCTGTCTCACCCACAACCAGCTCGCGGTCGTCGATCCGCACGCCGAGCTCGTGGACGAGTACATGGAGGAAGCGCGGCGTCTCGGTGCACCGATCGACGCGGTCTTCGAGACGCACGTGCAGGCCGATCACGTCTCCGGGCTCCCGGCCTTGGTCGAGGCCGGCGCGACGGCATACGTCCCCGCGGGGGCGAGCGTCGATTTCGAGCATGTGCCGCTCGCCGACGGTGAGGTCGTCGAACTCGGCAACACGGTCGTCCGCACCCTGGCGACGCCCGGCCACGCGCCTGCCCATTGCGCCTACATCGTCGCCGACAGGCGCCGGGATACGGAGGAGCCGTGGCTCGTCTTCACCGGCGACTCACTCCTCGTCGATGACGTCGGGCGCCCCGACCTGCACGCGGGCGGTGATCCGGAGCCTGCCGCGCGAGAGCTATACGCATCTATCCAGCGCCTGCTCGAGCTCCCAGACTACGTCCTTGTCTACCCGAGCCACTACGGGGGTTCCGTCTGCGGACGCGGCCTCTCGGGCAATCCTTTCTCGAGCATTGGCTTCGAGCGCCGCCACAATGCGGCGCTCCGGCACCCGGATGCCGCTAGCTTCGCACACGCTCTGCTCGTCGATCTGCCCCCTGCCCCGGCAAACCAGCGAGAGATCGTCGAGGCGAATCGTCGGGGGGCCATCGCCACGCGGACATGAGCGCGGCGGCGACCCGGCTTGGGCTTCGCGAGAACGCCGGTCAGTTCGCGCTTCTCGTCGGCCTGAACGCGTTCGTCGGCGCAATGGTCGGGCTCGAGCGGAGCATGCTGCCGCTCGTCGGCGAACGTGACTTTGGTCTCGCCTCGAAGAGCGCCATCCTCAGCTTCGTCGTCGCCTTCGGGATAGCCAAGGCGATCTCGAACCTTGCGGCCGGCGGCCTCGCCGATCGCGTTGGTCGCAAGCGCCTGCTCGTGGTCGGCTGGCTCCTTGCCCTGCCGGTGCCGCTCCTGATCGCCGTCGCGCCCAGCTGGGGCTGGATCGTCGCCGCCAACCTCTTCCTCGGCGCCAATCAGGGGCTTGCCTGGTCAATGACCGTCGTGATGAAGATCGATCTCGTCGGCCCACGGCGGCGCGGGCTGGCACTGGGTCTGAACGAATCGGCGGGCTACCTCGGTGTAGCGGCAACCGCGCTCGTCACCGGTGCCCTCGCAGCCACCTACGCCCCGCGCACGCTCGTCTGGGTGCTGGGTGCGGCGATCGCCGTGCTGGCGACAGTCATCTCGATTCTCTTCGTGCGTGACACCGCCGGGCACGTCGAGCGCGAGCAGCGCGCACATGGCGCTGGAGTTACGGGCACGCTTCGCTCGGCCTTCGCCCGAGCCACGGTCCATCACCCGACCTTGCGTGCCTGCTCGCAAGCCGGGCTCGTGAACAACCTGAACGATGCGCTCGCCTGGGGACTGGCGCCGCTGTACCTGGCTGGGCATGGCGCCAGCACGACGCAGATCGGCATTGTCGCGGCTGTCTACCCGGGCGTCTGGGGTGCGGGCCAACTGCTGACGGGATGGCTCTCCGACCATACGGGACGCAAGCCCTTGATCGTGGCGGGCATGCTCACGCAGGCAGCTGCGCTCGCCTTGCTCGTCGCCGGCGGCGGGGCCTTCGATCCCGCCCTCGGCGCTGCGGTCTTGCTCGGGATGGGAACGGCGCTGGTGTATCCGACGCTGATCGCCGCAGTTTCCGACACCGTTCAGCCGATCGAGCGGGCGCAGGTCGTGGGCGTCTACCGCTTCTGGCGCGACTTCGGCTTCGTCGTCGGCGCCCTTCTTGCCGGGTTTGTCGCCGATGCTGCTGGCTCCGGGTCGGCGATCGTCATCGTTGCCGCTCTCACAGGAGCGAGCGGGGTTTGGGTTGCCGCAACGCATTTCGGCCCGAAACCCCTGCCACTGCGACGAACGGCGGCCGAGCTCCTCTCAGAAGCGCAAAGCCGCATTTCCCCGCGACTCGATCCTGCGGCTGCCTTCCAGGCCCTTCGCGATGGAGCGGTCGTGATCGATCTGCGCTCGAGCGACGAGCGCCGGCGGGAAGGTCTCATCCCCGGTTCCGTGCACATCCCGCGCTCCGTGCTCGAGTGGCGACTCGACCCTGACTCGGGCTTCTCGAACCCGCACGTGGAGCCCGGGCAGCGAGTGATCGTCTTTTGCGCGCACGGGTTTTCCTCAAGCTTTGCGGCGGTGACCCTGCGCGACCTCGGCTGGTGGAGCGCGACCGACATCGTCGGCGGCTACGAGGGTTGGAAGGCGGCCGGGCTGCCGACGCGCGAGGCGGGCATGGCCGACGAGATAGAAGATGGGGAGCTTCCGGGAATGGGTGGTCCTGCCCAGCTCCAGGAGGAGATGCAGGCGACTGTCGAAGACATGCGAACGAAACGCGGTGTGTGATGGCGGAGTCTCAAAAGGTCGTCGTGAACCTGGCCACTGGTCTCGATGACGCGGAACGAGTCACCGTGGCCTTCCTTGTCGCCGGCGCCGCGCTCGAGAAGGGCAAGCAGGTCGCGATGTTTCTCACGAAGGAAGCCGTCCGCCTTGGGCTTCCCGGCTACGCCGAGGCGGTTGCGTGCGACGGTTGTCCACCCGTTTCGAAGCTCTTCGCCCAGTACGCAGAAGGAGGTGGCGAGCTCCTCGTCTGTCCGATCTGCTTCAACGCACGCAAGCTTGACGAAAGCGTGCTCGTCGCAAACGCCCGCCTCGCCGGAGCGACGCCCCTCTGGGACTGGATCGATGACGGCGCTACGGTTTTCAGCTACTGAAAGGAGACGAGTTGGCAGTCGACGTTGACATCGATGTTGCGGTACTGAAAAGCGAGATTCAGAAGACATACGCCTCCGTTTCGGCTGAGCCGGAGCGGGATTTCATCTTCCGACCGGGCGGGCGTGGGCAGAAGACCTTGGCTACCCGGGCGAGCTTGCGAACGTTCCGGATGGGGCCGTCGAGTCCTTCGCGGGGGTAGCGAACCCTTGGGAGCTCGGCCGCCTGGCGCCCGGTGAACGTGTCCTCGACCTGGGCTCGGGTGCGGGGACGGATTCGCTCGTCGCGGCGCAGATGGTCGGCGAGACCGGGCGGGTGACAGGGATCGACATGACGCCCGAGATGTTGGCGAAGGCAAAGGCTGCCGCAAGCGAGATGGGCGCGGCGAACGTCGAGTTCGTCGAAGGCGAGGCCGAGCGTCTGCCGCTTGAGGATGAGACCTTCGAGGTCGTCATTTCCAATGGCGTCATCGACCTCATCCCGGACAAGGACGGAGTCTTCGCAGAGCTCCACCGGGTACTCGTGCCGGGCGGACGGCTTCAGATCGCCGACGTCACCATTCAGAACCCGGTCAGTGAAGAGGGCCGGCGGAGGCGCCCGACTACCCGGCCACTCTCCACGTCGCTTACCCGGAGCGACTCTCGCGCGGGCTCGTGCTCGTGAAGTGGTGGCTACTTGCGATCCCTCACTACATCCTGCTCGGGATCTTCCTCGGCGGTGCTGGCTCCGCTGCCGGCAGAACTGAGGACTGGGGCGGGTGGAATTGGTGGTACGGCGGGGGTCTGATCGGGGCGCTCGTGCTCTTCGCCGGAGTAGCGCTCCTGTTCATGGCGCGGTATCCGCGCGGCCTCTTCGACTTCGTGCTCGGCCTCGATCGGTGGGTGGCGAGGGTCGTCGCGGCAGGGACTTGAATCCACCCCGTCCAGGTCGGCCACGAGACGGATCCAGGCAGATTCCTCGATGACGTTATACGTCTCCCCGCTGCTGGCGCGGGTTGCGATCAAATAGCGCCGCCAAGCCATCCACTCGAGGAGGCGTGGTTTCTGCATGGCCCATTCTGCTCGGTCGACGCTCATGATTGCGTGGGCCGCAACGCTGAGTCCG
>Ga0207428_10007428_pt1 | contig 9992 bp, 8 predicted proteins | sample RhiMethybrSRZTD1_FD_187600 | JGI IMG/M metagenome (GOLD analysis project Ga0207428, IMG submission 187600) | Populus rhizosphere microbial communities from Tennessee, USA - Rhizosphere MetaG P. TD hybrid SRZTD1 (SPAdes) (version 3) | ecosystem: Host-associated > Plants > Roots > Rhizosphere >... | reverse complement strand
CAGGCCTCACGGAGCACGAACTCGCCGAGCCCGAGGATCAGCCCGGTCGCCTCGGCGACGCGGATGAACCGGTCCGGCGGCACGAGGCCGCGACGCGGCGAGTTCCAGCGGACGAGCGCCTCGACGCCGACGATGTGGCCGTTCTCGAGGTCGACCTCAGGCTGGTAATGGAGCGTGAACTCGCCCCGCTGGAGCCCGAGCCGGAGCTCGTGCTCGAGCCCGAGCAGCTCGCCGAGCTCGCGCGCCATGTCGTAGTGGAAGAGCTCGAAGCGCCCGCGCCCGGCTTCCTTGGCCGCGTACATCGCGACATCCGCGTGGCGAACGAGGTCCTCGCTGCGCGCCGGCCCCCCGGGGTGGAGGGCAACGCCGATGCTCGCCCCGACGCTCAGCTCGCGGCCGGCGATCCATACCGGCTCCGCGAGCGCGCTGAGGAGGCGCCGCGCGACCGAGCTCGCCTGCGCCTCGTGCGCCCCGTCGATCAGGACGGCGAACTCGTCGCCGCCGAGCCTCGCCAGGGTGTCGCTGGGACGGAGCTCCGCTTCGAACCGCTCGGCGACGACCTTGAGCAGCTGGTCGCCCGCGTCGTGGCCGAGGCTGTCGTTCACCTGCTTGAAGCCGTCGAGGTCGATGAGGAGTACGGCGAGCACGCCGAGCGACCGCTCGGAGCGCGCCAGCGCCTGGTCCAGACGATCCCGGAACAGCGCCCGGTTCGGCATCTCGGTCAAGCCGTCGTGGAACGCCTGCCGGGTCAGCTGCTCCTCCAGCCGCACGCGCTCGCTGATGTCTCTCGCGTTGAAGACAACGCCCCGGATCTGTCGGTTCGCACGTAGGTCGGTGACGTGGGCCTCGAGGTGCCGCCACTCGCCGAAGCGGTTGAGCAGCCTGAAGACGATCTCCGCCGGCTCGCCGTGGGTGTACGCCGCGTGGACGAGCGCGAGATCGTCGGGGTGGACGAAGCCGGCGAACTGCTCGCCCATCAGCTCCCGTTCCTCTTGGCCGAGCATCTGCGCCACCGAATGGCTCGCGTAGCGGCACCCGCCGGCGCCAAAAACGAGCACGAGGTCGGTCGACGCCGTGACGATGCTCCGGAAGTGGGCGGTCTGGCGCCGCGTGGTCGCGATCAAGGCCCAGCCGAGCAGCAGCGACGCGACGAAGCCGACTGCGCCGACGACCGCCTGGAGCGTGATCAGCCCGTCGATGTCCCGGTCGTGGGCACTGGCGATCGATCGAGCCGCGTTCAGCGAGACGTTCGAGGTCAGGGCAGAGAGAACTCGGAGCCGGGTCACGGGGTCGTGCATCGCCAGACGTTCGCCCGCCGTCAGCCGAACATCGCGCAGCGGTCGCCCGGCCACATAGGCCGCGCCGCTCGTGCGCAGGTCGCGGATCAACTTGCGTTCCTGCTCGAGTTGCGCGCGGATCTTCTTTCCGGTCGCGGCCGAGAGCCGGGTCTCGTCGTCATCGCCGTTGGCGGCATCGGCGACACCACCGTCGAGCAGCGCCCGCGCGCTCTGGTCGAGCAGCCCGCCGACGTACGCGGGATCGCCCTGTTGCCCGTCGTGCGCCAGGAGGACCTCCCGCAGGTACCGCTCCGAAAGCGTCCGCTGGCGCGCGGCGACCTCGAGCACGGACGCCTTGTACTGCGAGCGGGACGTCGACCAGATCGACAGCGCCACGCTCACCGCCGAGAAGAGCGCGAAGGTCGCGAGGATCGCGGCGACCGCGCGGCGACCGCGCGAGGCGAAGGGCCTGAACGCAGGACCGGAGCGCACCTTCAACTCACCACCAGACGCGCGCGCATGCCGCCGAGGTAGTGGCCGGCCATGTTGCAGAACAACTCGTAGCGTCCCGGCCGCAGCTTCACCCCGAGCACCTCGACGCGGCCGGGTGGCTCGGCTTCGACCTCGTCGACGGTCACCGGCTCGAGCGCATCCTCGTCGACCGTGATGTTGTCCGCCCGCAGCGGCAAAGCCGCGCTCGTGCGTGCGATGAGCACCTCGTGCGTGTCCGGCCCCTTGTTCTTGACAACGAAGCGCACGTCGCCGGCGCGAACGTGCGTCCGCGAGAGCTTGATGCGGAAGTCCTTCACCGTTACGTGGACGACGGTGCCCTTCGCCGAGGTCGAGCGCGACGAACAGGCAGAGAGCGCGCAGAGCGCAACGACGCAGGCCAAGAAGCACGGGAGAACCCGTGCCGCTCGTCGCAGCATTGGCGTCCGCAGGCGCACTTCGTGGCTTTTCGGCCAAGCGAGCGCTCGTGCCGACGCCCAAAAAGGGGATCCGCGCTCTTGCGCGACAATCCCTCACGATGCGGATCGTTCCCTGGATGCAGCCGCTGTTTCGCGACCGCGCGGCGGCGGGACGGGAGCTCGCGGAAGCGCTCACTGGCCGCGGCGGGGTCGTCGTCGGCGTCGCCCGCGGCGGCGTCGCAGTCGCGGCGGAGGTGGCGCGGGAGCTCGGGCTGCCGCTGACCGCGGTCGACGTCGAGCGGGTCAACGCCCACGGCCGCCGCCTCGGCGCCACCACCGCGCACGGGCCGCCGTACCTGCTGGTTCCCGAGCCAGCCGTGGAGGACTTCCTCGCACGTGCGAGGCGTGACGCCGAGCGGCTGGAATCGCGGCTCGAGCACGAGACGCTGGCGGTCGAGGGCCTCGAGGCGCTGCTCGTCGACGACGGCGCGGTTACGGGCCTGACCCTCGCGGCCGCCTGCCTGTGGGCGCGGGCGGAGGGCGCCTCGCAGGTCATCGCCGCAGTCCCGGTCGCGCACGTCGACAGCCTCGACCGCCTCGCCAACGCCGCCGACGAGGTCGTCTGCCCGCACCCGCTGGAGGAGATCGCGGTCGTCGGCCAGGCCTACGACAGCTTCGACCCGCTCGACGAGTGGTACGTCGCGGGCCTGCTCGCCGGCCGCTGACTCTCAGCAGAACAGGCGGACCGTGAACGGCTTCGGCCGAGCGGGGAACAAGGAGCGCGCGGACCGCGCCTACAATGGCGGGGCCTGCCCTCTTAGCTCAGTTGGTAGAGCACCTCCATGGTAAGGAGGGGGTCGACGGTTCGAGTCCGTCAGAGGGCTTCAGAAAAGGCCAGCAAATGGCTTTTGTTGCACTTACGCCACGCCTCGAAGGCCACTCGCGCCTCGACTGAGCAGCGCCCACCCTGACAACGCCACGCCCAGCGCGACGGCGGTGCCGAAGCCGAGCACGGTGTTGGCTGCGGAGACGCCCTGCGAAAGCGCTACCCCCGCTCCTACCACGGGAATCGAGAGCCCGAAGAGTGCCGTGATGATCAGCGTGGAGGTCATCGCGACTCGTTCCTCGGGGGCGGCAGCCTCGAGCACGATCCCGGTCGTGCCCTTGAAGACGAGGCCTGCGCCGGCCCCGATCAGTGCGCCGCCGACCAGAAACAGCACGAGGCTCGGCGTCGACAGGCGGACGGCCGTCACGATCAACCCAACACCGGCCAGCATCGACGTCACCCCGAGTGCGAGCACGCGGGGTGCTCGCACCTTTCCCGTCGCGAGCTGGGACAGCACCCCTGAGGAAAAGACAAGGAACAGCGTCGCTCCTGCGAGGGCGTGTGAGGGCCGGTCAAAGGTCGTCGCCAGGAAGATCCCGGACAGGCCGGCAAAGAGCCCTGTCGCGGAGAAGGCCGCGATCGTCGCGGCCGCTGCGGTGCCCGGGATGCCGGCAACGGCGAGCGTTGCCTTCGCGTCTGGGTTCGGCGTACCGGTTTCCGGAGCGCCCGCCAGGCCGACGAGCGCGAGCGCGCCGAGCACGATGAAGAGCACGTAGGGCAGGGTGAGCGGCAGGCTGGTCCACTCGGCCAGAACGCCTGCGATGAGCGGGCCGACTCCCAGGGCGCCGATGTTCACCGACGTTCCGATCGTCCGAGCGCGCACGACGGACGCGTTCGGGTTGTCTTGGAGCCGTAGCTCGATGAGGTAGGTGGTGGCAGTTCCGGCTGCGAGCCCGACGGACACCCCTGTGATCACGCGCCCGACGAGCAACCCCGGTAGGGCCTTCCAGGCTCCGATCACCGCCGCCGCGGTCATCATCGTCCCCACCCCGCCGAGCATCGCTCCGCGACGGCCGATCCGCGCGACGACGACGCGCTCACAAAGCAAGGCGACGATCGCGCCGCACGCGAAGACCGCGTAGACCACCGTCACCGTCAGCGTCGAGAGGTTGTCGCGCGTTCGGTACAGGCCGTAGAGCGGGCTCGGCAAGGTCGCGAACGCCATGACGATCAGAAACGCGAACGCGACGGCCCAGAACGCGCCGGCGTATCGGCGTCCGACCGCCGCCGGTAGGGCATAAAGGAGCGGCGTATCGCGGCTCGCTGTCACGTTGTGCTGGCCGAACATCTGCCGTCGATGGTCACTCGGGGCGGGCACGGAGCACATCCCGGCCACCCGCAAATGATGTTGGAGGGTAGCCGCACCTACGGCTTGCGGCTCGTCGCGATGCGCTCAGGCATAGCCGGTACCTGGCGCCGTGAATGACCGGCGATGCGGTCGACCATGGCGTCGGCGGCCGCGAGACCGGCCGCGATCTGGTCGTGGCCCGGCTGGCCCAGCACGACTCCGGTGATCGTCGTCCGCTTGCCGTCGATCGCGCGGATGGCCCGGAAGGCGAAGCAGCCACCGGCCGCGGCGGTCGAGCCGGTCTTGACGCCGACGAACCCGTCGTACCCGAGCAAAGTGTTGGTGTTGTGGACGGTGCCGGCAACCGGCAGCGTCGCACTCGGTGTGGCGACGATGCTTGCGAACACCGGCAGGCGCATCGCCTGATCGACGATGCGCACCTGGTCGGCGGCAGTCGAGACGGTTGCGTCGTCGTAGCCGCTCGGGTCGGTGTAGCGGGTGTGGGTCATGCCCAACGCCCGGGCGGTGGCATTCATCCGGGCAACGAACCGGTCTGGCGAGCCGGCGTCCCAGCGCGCGAGAACCGCGGCGATGTTGTTCGCCGACGGCAGCAGCAGTGCCTGCAGCGCCTGCCGTTCGGTCAATTGCTCTCCGGCGGCGATGGGCACGACCGACTCCTGCTGTCGGCGCCGGCGGTCGGTGTCGGCGACATCGGCGTCGGTGAGCGTGATCGTCGGGCCGTCCTGGCCGGGCGCCAGCGGGTGGTCACGGAGCACGAGATAGGCGGTCATCACCTTCGCGACGCTGGCGATTGCGGCCGGATGCTGGTTCGGGCCGGCCTGGATCTGCGACTGTCCTACTCGGACAGCGGCCTGGCCGTATGCCGGCCACACCGCGGTGGGCGGCGCTTCGCCGAGCGAACCAAAGTGCTCACCGCGAGGGGCGCCGACAGGTGATGCGGCCGTGGAGGACGAGGACGCCAGGAGCTGGTGGCCGAGGGCGGCGATCGCCGCGACGACGACGAGTAGGCCGGCGACACGGATCCAGCGAATCCGAACCGGACGGACCGTCGTTCGTACTGGTTCACGGTAGGTCACGCCTCCATTCAAGGCAGCGTGGTGTTGCCCGCACGTATGCGGTTTTCGATACGCCGACGACATGCGCAGGCTCGTAGCATTGGAGCGTGCGGGTGTTGATCGTCGAGGACGAGCCCTACATGGCAGAAGCGATCCGCGATGGACTGCGCCTGGAGGCGATCGCGGCAGACATCGCAGGTGACGGCGACACCGCTGTGGAGCTGCTGCGCGTCAACGCCTACGACATCGCCGTTCTCGACCGGGACATCCCCAGGCCCTCCGGTGACGAGATCGCCGAGCGCATCGTCGCCTCCGGCAGCGGCATGCCGATCCTCATGCTCACCGCTGCCGACCGTCTCGACGACAAGGCCACCGGGTTCGAGCTCGGCGCCGACGACTACCTCACCAAGCCGTTCGAGCTCCGAGAACTCGTGCTCCGACTCAGAGCACTCGACCGCAGGCGGGCCCACAACCGGCCACCCGTGCGAGAGATCGCAGATCTGCGGCTGGACCCGTTCCGCCGAGAGGTCTACCGCGACGGCCGCTACGTCGCGCTGACGAGGAAGCAGTTCGCGGTGCTCGAAGTCCTGGTCGCCGCCGAAGGCGGCGTCGTCAGCGCCGAAGAGCTCTTGGCGCGAGCGTGGGACGAGAACGCAGACCCGTTCACCAACGCCGTGCGCATCACGGTCTCGGGACTACGCAAACGCCTCGGCGAGCCCTGGATCATCGCCACCGTCGCCGGCGTCGGGTACCGCATCGACACGCAACCGAACACCGGGCAGGAGGGAGAAGAGCGTGGATAGAGCCCCTGGTTTGAGTGTTCGCCTCAAGCTCACCCTCAGCTACGCCGGCTTCCTCATGCTCGCCGGCGCCTTGATGCTGGTCGCCGCGTGGCTCGCCGGCCGGCAGCAGCAATCGTCCGATTTCCTCCTGCGATACGTCCCCGACGCTGTGATCACCACCGCTGGTGGCCTAGTGCCCGGGAACAACTCTTTCCTCCTACGCGAACTTGCGCCGGCGGCGGCCATGGTGCTGGCGTTTCTGCTGGTGGTCGGCCTCCTCGGAGGGTGGCTCCTCGCGGGCCGAATGCTCGCTCCCTTGACGCGCATCACAGACGCCACTCGCACGGCCGCGACCGGATCCCTCTCCCACCGAATCCAGCTACCGGGGCGAACAGATGAGTTTCGCGAACTCGCCGACGCCTTCGACACGATGCTCGCGCGCCTCGAGGCACACGTCGCCGAGCAGCAGAGATTCGCAGCCAACGCCTCTCACGAACTACGCACCCCGCTGGCGATCACGCAGACGCTTCTCGACGTGGCCCGCGGTGATCCGAGCCGCGACAACGGTGAACTCGTCGACCGCCTTCGCGCCGTCAACACCCGAGCGATCGACCTCACCGAAGCACTGCTCCTGCTCAGCCGCGCCGATCAGCGGTCCTTCACCCGGGAACACGTCGATCTGTCGCTCATAGCGGAAGAAGCGACCGAAACACTCCTGCCTCTCGCAGAAGAACGCGGCCTTGCCATCGAGACCTCCGGCGACCCGGCCGCCGCGATGGGCTCACACGCACTGCTGCTGCAGTTGAGCACGAACCTCGTGCACAACGCGATCGTCCACAACCTGCCTGAACAGGGCGCGGTGTGGGTCACGACGAGCGTTCACCCCAAGAGTGCGGTGCTCACCGTCGAGAACACCGGCGAGACGCTCACCCCACAGGCAGTTGCCACGCTTGCCGAGCCGTTTCTCCGCGGCGCCAAACGCCTGCGCACCGGCCATGCAGGTGTCGGCCTCGGCCTGGCAATCGCCAAGAGCATCACCCAAGCACACGACGGAACCCTCACCCTCACCGCCCGGGACGAAGGCGGGCTCCGCGTCACGGTGCAACTGCCGGCCGCTCTACCAACCGGAGTCGCTGCCTAGTAGAGACCGACCGGACCGCGGAGTAGAGTCGATGCGTGCGTCGAGCGGCCGGCGTCGTCGTCCTCGCGGTACTCGCGGGGGCGGCGCCTGCGAACGCCGAGCTGCCGAGCGTCACGATCTCCGCGAGCGCGGCCGCGGGCGCGGCGCCGCTCACGGTGATGTTCGAGGCGCACGGCGACGCCGCCTCATACCGCTGGCAGCTCGGCAACGGCGAGACGGCGGAAGGTCCCACCGCGAGCGCAACCTACGGCCCCGGGCTATGGACCGTGACGGTGACCGCGACCGCCCCCGACGGCTCGACGTCGCAGGCGAGCGTCACGGTGCGCTCGGAGGCGGTCACGTTGCTGCCGGCGGCCGAGAGCCACTACGGGGAGCCCGCCATCCTCGAGGGCAGAGTCGTGCCGGCGCTCGCCGGCGAGCCGGTGGCGCTCGACGTGGGCGGACGCGTGGTGGCCGCGACGCTCGCCGAAGCCGACGGCACTTTCCGGTTGCGTCTCCCGCGCGTCCGCACGCCCGGCCCGTACGAGGCGCGGACGCCGGTCGCGACTTCGGCGCCGGTCGCGCTGAGAGTGCACCCGGTGCTGCGGGCGGCGTTCATCGGTGCGCGGGCCGTCGGCGGGCGGCTGGCGATCGCCGCGCGCGTCTCGCCCGCCGCGGCAGGCACGCTCTCGATTCGCCTGTACCGCGACGGCGGCCTCGTGGGGAGGTTCCGTTCCCCCGCCGCGGCCAGGCTCGCCGTGGCCACCGACCGCGTCGCCGACTACCGCGCGGTCGTTCGCGTCAAGCCCGCGCCGGGATGGCTGGGCGCGGTGCGCATCGCGCGCGCCCACGTCCTCTGTGCGCGCCACTCGCCCGGCTCGCGCGACGGGCACGGCGACGGCCTCGTGTTCACGTACTACGCCGGCGCCGGCTACCAATTCCAGCCGTTGCTGAGCTTCGCGGCGCTCAACCAGCAGGTGTTGGAGCGGCGATGCGGCGCCGTGCGTCGACTCGCGTCCGCGTTGCTCGCCCGCGCCGTCCATAGCAGCGACGCGGTCTACTGGGAATACGGCTTCCCCTACCAGGGCGGCCCGGTGCCCTGGAGGTCGGGGTTCGCGCAGGTGGTGGCCGCGCAGGCGCTCGCTCGCGCCGGTGTCATGCTCCGCGACCCGGCGCTCACCGCCGTCGCGGCCGCCTCCTTCCGAGGGCTTCGCCCGACGCTGCTGATGCCGCTCGCGGGCGGGTCGTGGATCCGCGAGTACGGGTTCACCCACCAGGTGATCCTCAACGCCCAGCTGCAGTCGATCATCTCGCTCGATTCCTATGCCGCCATCGCCGAGAGCGCCCCCGCGCGCCGCCTCGCACGCGAGCTCGCCGTCGCGGCCCGGAGGCTGCTGCCGAGCTTCGACCTTGGCTGCTGGGCTCGCTACCAGCTCGGCGGGGGCGCGGCCACCCTCCACTACCAGACCTACCACGTCGAGCTGCTCCGCCGGATTGCCGCGACGCACCCCGAGCCGATCTGGCGACGCACCTATCTCCGCTGGCGGCGGTGCCTTCCGCGGACACGCCATCTCTAGCCGTCGCTCCACGGCCACCGGTGAGTCTGGCGCCTCTCGAGGGTCTCTACCCTGAGACGAACCGAGGAAGGGAAGCGACCATGAAGCTGACCCATGACCGAGTCCGCCGGCGACAAAGCTAGGCGTGGCCTGGCGGCCGCCTACTGAGGAGGCACGATGAGCAAGCTGAGGTGTCAGATCTCGATCTCGCTGGACGGTTTCGTCGCCGGCCCGAACCAGAGCGAGGAGAACCCGCTCGGCGAGGGCGGCGAGGGGCTCCATGACTGGGTGATTCAGCTGGCCGCCTGGCGCCGATCCCACGGCATGCAAGGCGGCGAGGTGAACGAGAGCACACGGATACTCGAGGAAGCGCTCGAGAACGTCGGCGCCGGGGTGATGGGCCGGAACATGTTCGGCCCGCCCGGCGGTGGTCCGTGGGGCGACGGCCAGTGGAAGGGATGGTGGGGTGACGACCCGCCGTACCACTACCCCGTGTTCATCGTTACCCACCACCCGCGTGACCCCGTGGAGATGGAGGGAGGGACGACGTTCCACTTCGTCACCGAAGGAATCGAGCCGGCGCTCGAACAGGCAACCAAGGCAGCTGCCGGCAAAGACGTCGTTCTCTGGGGCGGCGGCCACATCGTTCAGCAGTACCTGGCGGCAGGACTGCTCGACGAGCTCGAGCTCCACGTCGTTCCCGTGTTGCTCGGCGACGGTGCTCGCATCTTCGACAACCTCGGAGACGCGGAGGTGCAGCTCGAGCAGGTCCGTGCCGTCGAGGCGCCCGGTGTCACACACCTCAAGTACCGGGCGACCTGACCGCGCGTCGCATCAGGTTTCGCACCGAAAATGGTGGACTGGTCTTGTTCCTCTCCGCATAGTTGAGCCAAATCCGGGAAATTGGTCTTGTCTTACGACGAATGGTATTGACCACCGGGTCGGGTTGTGATTGAGTCGCCCGCGAGAGCGACGGGGGGAGGACCCGGTGAACAGGTCGATCCGCACGACGATTTGTGCGTTGCTGTTTCTGGCCGCCACTGCGCTGTGGGGCGCGGGTGCAGCCGCAGGAAGTCCGTCCGGGAACATGCGTGGTGCG
>Ga0207428_10007426_pt1 | contig 9993 bp, 9 predicted proteins | sample RhiMethybrSRZTD1_FD_187600 | JGI IMG/M metagenome (GOLD analysis project Ga0207428, IMG submission 187600) | Populus rhizosphere microbial communities from Tennessee, USA - Rhizosphere MetaG P. TD hybrid SRZTD1 (SPAdes) (version 3) | ecosystem: Host-associated > Plants > Roots > Rhizosphere >... | reverse complement strand
GCTGCTGGTGTTCGGGAACCCGGTGGGTGGCACGCCGGCCATGGTGACCTCGCCGCTGGTCGCGCTCGACCTCCCGCTGAAGGTCCTGGTGTGGATGGAGGACGACGGGGTCGTCTGGATGAGCTAGCTGGATGCTGGTTGGCTGGCTGCTCGCCATGGTCTGGCCGCCGAGCTGGCCGTTCCGCTGTCGGCGGTCGACCGCCTGACCGCCCAGGTCGCAACCTGATCGACAGTGTTGACCGCGCCGAGGCGATTGCCCATTGAGAGCGCCTGGCCGAATTGGTACCTTGGCCGGGTGCGCTTTCGTGGTGGCTGTGCCGTTGCCACCCTGGTGGTCGTGTCCCTGCTGGGATCCGGATGCACCTCCAGGAGCGCTGGGGCGCCGGTGCCGCTGCCGGTGCCCAAGACCGGCGAGGTCACCTTCTACCTGTCGCTCCCCGGCTCAACGACTGGGCTCGGCCAGGCCGTGGCCAGGGTGGCGACGCCGGGATCGTCGCAGTACCGCCACTTCAGCTCCCTGGACAGGGCCGCGCGTCAGTTCGGCGCCACGGACGCGCAGATCAACACCGTTGCCAAGTCGATCAGCACCCTCGGCCTGCAGTTCGCCGCGGACCCCACCAGGTTGTTCGGGCGCGTGACCGGCTCGACCCAGCAGTGGCAGACGGCACTGGGGACGCCGCTGTCCAAGCAGGCGGCCACCGCATCCAGCCCGTTCATCACCTACCGCCTCCCCCAGGAGATACCCGCCGCGCTGCAACCCACGGGCACCGGTCTGCTGCTGCCACAGACACTGGTCTATGACCCCACCGCCGAAGGGAACCGTCCGCCCAGCGGGAACCGCCCCACGTCAACCTCGGAAGCCGCCAACAGCGCAACCCCCACGAAGGCGGCCAAGCCATGGCCGGTCAACACCGGCACCCCGCTCACCGCCAACTGCTCGGCGCCGTTGCTGCAGCAGCGCCGCGTCTACACCCCACAGCAGATACAGACCACCTACGGCGTCGACCCGCTGCGAGCCCAGGCCTCCGGCACGCCGGTGATCACGGTCCTGGACCTGGGGGGCGGCTGGCTGCCCAGCGACCTGAAGCTGGCCGGGCAATGCTTCGGATATGCCCCACCCAACGTTTCCCAGACCCAGGGCGACGGCGTCGCCGCCGCCATCGCCCAGGCCGACGACGAGACCTCCCTGGATCTGCAGACCGCCGCGGCCGTGGCCCCCGGGGCGCAGGTGCGGCTGGTGCAGGCCACCCTGGGCGGGATCCTCGACGGGTTCAGCCGGGCGCTGGGCGATGGTCGCGGCGTCCCCGACGTCATCTCGTTGTCGTTCGGCGGCTGCGCGCTGGCCGAGAACCGGGACCTCCCCGCCTACACCGCGGTGATCAACGCGGTGCTGGCGATGACGGCGCTGGCCGGCGTGTCCTCGTTTGTGGCGGCGGGCGACTCCGGATCGACCACCTGTGGGACCGGCGTGCCCGGGACCACGTTGTCGTATCCGGCGGTGTCTCCCTTCGTGACCGCGGTCGGCGGGACCCGGCTCACCCTCGGCCGAGGAAACACCCGCGTCGCCGAGACGGTGTGGAACGATTCGGTGTTCGGCGTCAGTGGGGCCGGTGGCGGCGGGGTAACCCGCCGGCAACCGCGGCCGGCGTACCAGGACGGTGCGAACCCCCAGAACCACCGCGCTGTCCCCGATGTCAGCGCGCTGGCCGACATCTCGCCCGGCTGGCCCGTCGTGATCAGCTCCACGCTGCAGACCGTCGGTGGGACCAGTGGCTCGACGCCGTTTGTTGCCGCGGCCACCGCACTGGTGGCCGCCTCGGAGCGTAAGGCGGGTCGGCCAGGGGTTGGGCTGGCCAACGGCTGGTTCTACAAGGCCGCATCGCAGCAGTCGGCCTTCTTCGACGTCACCAAGGGCAGCAACGACCTCGCCGGAGTCGGCTGCTGCCAGGCCACCGTCGGCTACGACCCCGCGAGCGGGCTGGGCGTGCCGAACTGGGCCACCCTGCCCGCCACCCTCCCAAAGCCGAGCTGACCCGCCCGTGAAGCCAGGTCATACCGTTCGGAGGACCGGCAGCAGCTGGGCTGCCGCCCAGGTGATGAATCGCTCTTGGGGGTCGGCGCCGACCTGCACCAACGCGACGTGGGTGAACCGGGCCCCAGGGCACGCAGGTGCCGTGGATAGCCATGATCGCGGCTCGCCGTAGTCCTGCTCAGCGTGGGTCGAGATGAGGATCACCGGCGCGGGAGTCGGCTCGGCCTAGTCGTGCAGGCGCCGGGCCAGCTCCAGGCCGCTCGCCACCCAGGTCGATGTCCACCAAGGTGACGTCCGGTCGCAGCTCCACCGTGCGCCGGAGCGCGTCGGCGCTGGTGGAGGCCACGCCCACGACGGTCATGCCGTGACGTTCCAGGAGGCCGCGGTCGGCGTCCAGGAAGCGGAGGCTGTCGTCGACGATGAGGCAGCGCATGGGCTCGGGATCGGGATCGCAGGTCGGGCTGCCGGCGCGCATACCGGCTAGCTGAAAGGTCATGGGCCGCCGAGGTAAAGATGGCTGTGTTGAGGTCGCGTGTCGGGCCTGGGCTGGTCGCGACGGTGGTGGCGCCGCTGCCATAACTCGGCGATGGCCAGCACGAGGGCGCCCAGCATCAGTCCGCAAGCGCACAGCAGGGCGTCGGAGACCGCCGTGGCGTAGGCGTGGCCGCTGGCCGTCAGCACCCGGTAGAAGACCGAGACCAGCAGCGCCGTGCCGATGGCGGCGCCGATCCGCTGGCGGTCTGCAGCGCCCCCCGGCCGCCACGGCCATCCGCACCGGTACCGACTGCAGGGTCAGGGTGACGTTCGGGGAGGTGACCATGCCGCCGCCCAGCCCGGCCAGCAACAGCGGCCGCGGGCTGGCCACCCCGGTCGCGTCCAGGCCGGCGGCCAGCAGCCTGGTCGACGCGAGCACCAGGACAAAGGCCGGCACCGACAGCAGCAGCCCGACACCGGTCCGGCTCCCGGTGACCAGGTGGGCGGCGAGAATGGCGAGGTTGCCGGTGACGTGGGTGACGAACAGGCCGCCCCTCCCAGGAAGTTGATGACGTCGGCGCTGCCAGCGATCACCCTCAGTAGGGCGACAGGCAGTTGCAGGCGGCGGGAGCTGTCGACCGAATGGCGCCGACGGCCAGCTCGGCGGGCCAGTCAGAGGTCCCGGAGCTGCCGGTTCCATCGCGAGTGCTCCTTGCTGGTCGCACGCCTCGCGGCACCGGCGGGAGGGCTCGGGGTCACAGGGGCAATGCCTGGAAGCGGTGGCGGTTCAGGGATCTCCCGGGCTCCTGCCGAGCCGGTGCGAAACCAGCAGCATGGCCGCGAACAGCAGCGTCGCCCAGGTCGCGAGGACCACGAAGGGGTGGGCGTGCTGGTAGGCCGGGAAGTAGATGGCCTCGCGCAGCGCCGTCACCGTGGCCCCTGACGGTAGCCACTGCGAGACGAAGGCCAGCGGGGGCGGCATCAGCGGCGGCGCGACGGCACCGCCGGAGGAGGTGTTGCCGAGGATGACGAAGAACACGAACGTGGGCAGGACCGCCCAGGGGCCGATCAGCACGGCCATCAGCGAGGCGAAGGACGCGACGGCCAGCAGCTGGAGCGCCAGGACGCCCCAGCTCTCCAGCACTGGCAGGTCGAGCAGGCCCAGCAGCGGCCCCTCCACTAGGGTGAAGGCCAACGACGCGGCGACCGCCAGGGTGAGGACGAACACCGTCCACTGGCCCAGCGACAGGCCGCCGGCGTTGGCGCGGACCTGGAAGGTGGTGAGGAACCCGGCGATGGTCGCCACCAGCATGAGGTAAAAGATCTTTAGACCGTTGGGGTCGCTGGCGGGGAGCGGGTGGGTGTCGACCACGCGCACCGTGGGGTCGACGGTGGAGATACCCGCCAGCACCCGGGCCACGGACACGCCGGCCGCGCTGGACAGGTACAGGGTCGGCGGCTGCGCGGTCAGGTCCAGGGCGACGCAGAGCTGCTGTTCGTCGATGGCGTGCAGCGCGGCCGGGACCGAGGGGGAGCGCTGGAAGATGAGGCTGCCGCGCGCGACGCCCTGCAGCGCGTCCACCGTGCTCGCGTGCCCGGTCGGGTCTCCGACGAGCGCCACCTGGATGCGGTGCGGGATGGGGTCGCCGAGCGCCAGTGAGTACGCGGTGACAAACAGCGAGCCCATGACGATCGCCACAACCAGGATGACGACGACCCGCTCCGGCGGGGACCAGCGGTGCTCGCGTAGGCGGGACAGCCGTGGGATCCGCGGTGCCCTGCGCCGCCTCGCCTTCACCGCCACCGCCTGCAGCCTCCCCCGCATGTGGCTCCTCGCTCGCCACCATGATCGCCGTTGGCGGCCGCGCTGTCGTCACGGCGAGCGGTCAACTCGCCTACCCGCCAGCGGCAATCGGCGGACTTGGGCAAGCGGCAGTCGGGGACGGGCGCTGTGGGTGATGCGCCGCAGGGCCTTGGCCCGACGCTGCCGGTGGCGTAGAAGTAGTGCAAGGGAGGTGTGGCGGTGGAGGTCGGCTCGGAGCGTCCTGACCCCGGGCCACGGGTCGAGCCGCTGCTGCTGGCGTTGTCGTTGCTCACCCTGGTCACCGGGCTGGTCGATGCCGCGTGCTACCTCGGGCTGGGGCGGGTGTTCACCGCCAACATGACCGGCAACGTGGTGCTGCTGGCCTTTGGCGCCACCGGGGCACAGGGGCTGCCGGTGCTGGCACCGACGGTGTCGCTGGTGGTGTTCCTGGTCGGCGCCACCGGAGGGGGGTGGCTGGCCGGCCGCCTGGTCGGGCCGGCCGGCGCCCAGGTGCCCGCGGCGGTGCGGCGCCGCTGGGTCATGCTCGTGCTGTTGGGGGAGTTGGGGCTGGTGGCGGTGGCGGGGGTGGTGGCGCTGGGCCTGCCGGTCGGTGGTGGTGGCGCTCGGCGGTATGTGGTGATCGGGATGCTGGCGGCGGCGTTGGGGCTGCAGAACGCGACCGTGCGCCGCCTGGCGGTCGCCGATGTCACCACGACGGTGCTCACCCTGACCTTGACCGGGCTGGCGGCCGACTCCTGGCTGGCCGGTGGCCGCAGCCCCCGGGCGGGCCGCCGGGTTGCCGCTGTTGGGTTGATGGCCGCGGGGGCGCTGGTTGGTGCACTGCTGCTGCGGGTCGACGTGGCGCTGCCGGTGCTGGCCGCGGCATTGGTGATCGCACTGGCCGCGATCCAGCTCCGGCTTGGCCGCTAAAGCCTCTACCAGGTAGGAAACAGCTCGGCGGGCCTGGGGCGTGCCAGCCGGGTGGGCACACTCCCGCCCATGGCCGCCCCTTCCGAACGCCGGCGTGTCCTGGCCAGAGCTGGGCGGCTCGAGTACGACCGGGTGGTGTTCTTCAGCGACGCCGTCTTCGCCATCGCGATCACCCTGCTGATCGTCGACCTCCAGGTGCCCGAGGTGGCCCACGTGGAGTCCGGCCGGCAGCTCCGAGACGCCCTTCCCCGGATCGGCGGGTTCGCCCTCAGCTTCGCCGTGATCGGGCTGTTCTGGATGGGCCACCACAGGCTGTTCCGCCACATCAAGGGCCTGAACTGGTCGCTGGTCCTGCTCAACCTGCTGTTCCTGGGCTGCATCGCGTTCCTGCCTCATCCGACCGCCCTGCTCAGCGCGGCAGGCGACCAGGTGCCGGCGACGATCTTCTACGCCGCCGCCGGGCTGGCCGAGGCCGCGGTGTGGCTGTACGAGATCCGCATCCCGCGAGCTGGCCCTCCCCGGCATCTCGCCCGCGGTGCGCCGCTGGATGCTGCTGCGGATCATCCCGACCCCGGTGGTGTTCCTCGTGTCGATCCCGGTCGCGATCACCCGGACCGCCCTGGCCAAGTACCTGTGGCTGCTCGTCTTGGTCAGCGGGTTGGCGTTAGGTCGGCTGGAACCGGCCGACGAGGAGCCGGCGGCCACCGACGAGCCCGGCGGCTGAGCTCGGCGCCCCTGCTAAGGCCGGGAAGCGGCGGCGGCGACCTGGGTGACTACTCGATCAAGCAGTCCCACTGTTCCAAGGGCTGGGCCGGGTCATGGAGGCCGAGTAGGGTGTCCGACCGTGCCTGGCGGACCTCCAGGCACGGGATGCAGATCAGCACCGTGAACAGGCCCTGGATCTCGCTGAAGGGCCCAGTGAAGGTTCCACAGAAGGAACAGTGCGGCCCCACTCCGCACCCCCGATGCTCGAACTGGTGTTCGAGAAACGATAGCAGGTGCCGCGTTCCCATGAGCCGCGCAGCTCCGACGCCTTCTCCGGTTGGGCTGCTTGCGGCCGCCGCACCCAATCGCTACCTCCGGCGGAGCAAGGGGCGGGGTTGGTCAGGCGTCGGCCTTGGTGGTGCCGGGCGGCCCGGCCAGCACCGTGGGCACGTACTCCAGCAGCTGGCTCCGACCGTCGAAGGTGCGGCTGGCAACCATGTCGAGGGCGACGTCGGGGTACCCGTCATAGATCCGGTCACTACCGGTGGCTCCGGTGATGACGGGGAAGACAACCACCCGGAAACGGTCCACCAGACCGGCCTTCAGCAGCGAGCGGCACAGGGTGAGGCTGCCCAGGGTGCGCATGGACTTGGTGCCGTTGTCCTTCATCTCCCGCACGGCCTCGACGGGGTCCTGGGTGACCAGTCGGGTGTTCGGCCACGCCAGCGGCTCGGTCAAGGTGGTCGAAAAGACGACCTTCGACAGGCCCGCCAGAACATCGGTCCCCGGCTCACCCTCGGTGGCCAACCCGGACATGACCCGATAGGTGTTTGCACCCATCAGGACGGTGTAGTCCGCTTCCGGGTGGTCTCCCAACCAGGCGAGGTACTCGGGCCCTTCCAGGCCCCACCAGCCGGGCCAACCCTCGGCGGCCCCGTATCCATCAAGCGAAGTGATGAAGTCGATGACCAGTTCTGGCATCGGCGGTTCCTTTCGGTGAATTGGTGAGTGGGTTCAGCCGCAACCACTCGCTACCCAGTGGGACCCTACCGCGACTCCAGCGACTCCACCTCGGATGGCGAGGCAAGCAGCAGGGGCGAGGATGACCTAGATGATCGGTTCCGAGGGGTCGGGGCCTTGATGGCTCGATGGGGCCCCGGATGGCGATGTTGAGGAGGGCGTCCGGGATCGGCGTTGCAACCCCAACGTCGAGCCTCTGGCCCGGTGGACGCCACCCTGGACACCTCGCCACCGCACTGTAGGTGAAGATCGACGACCTGCTGAAGGGTGCCCCGGCACCTGGCACCGTGGCGGCCAGCAGTGGGATCGTGCCCCAGCTGCCCGACGCCGAACTGGTCACCGTGGCGGTGCTGCAGGCCCGGCTCGGCTTCTGCTCTGAGGCCCGCTGGCCGGCGCCAAAGCCGACGAACCCCAGGTGCTGCTCGGCATCCTTGGCGCTGGCCACTGCGGGGTGCGGCTGCTGCGCCCGGCCCGCAAGGGCGAGCCCCAGCGGGCCGGCCCGCGCCTGTTCCGCCCGCTGCGGCAGGTCATCGAGTCGGTCAACCAGAGCTTCAAGGGCCAGCTGCGACGGCGACACCCTGGTCAGCTTCCTCGCCGGCGGCACCAACGGCCCCGGGTGTGGGTGCGCCGCTGGAGCCGCTCCGGCACCCTCGGCAGCCTGCTGGCCGTGTCCTCACCGACCTATGCGGCCGGCTTCCACACGGTCGCCACCGACCTGGACGGCGACTCGATCCTGGTCTGGACCCGCCGCCTACCAGACCGAGCTGCTCGGCCGGCGCCTCTCGGCCGCGGGAACCCTCGGCAGCCCGGTCCGCCTCGGCCTCGGCGACCGTCCCGAGGTCGCCCTGGACGACAACGGCGACGGGCTGGTCGTCTGGCATGCCCCCGGCAGCCCCCAAGAGGCGACCCAGGTCAAGGCCCGCACCATCTCCCAGACCGGGGTCTTCGGCGCCGCCCGGACCCTCTCCACCGACGGCCGGGTCACCCGCACCGACACCAGCCCCACCGGCCGCTTCGCCGTCGTCTGGCAGCGCAAGAGCTACCCGTACATGATCAAGGCCGCCTTCGGCCCCTGACCGCGGCCCGGGGTCAGCGGTCGGAGCCGAACAGGGCCTCGTGCCCGCCGCGAGGGATTCGACCCCCCAACCGCCAGATCCATAGCCTGGTGCTCTGCGTCGATCTGGTCGGCTCCAGACCGATCTGGCCTGCTCAGGTTGGACGGGTGGTCGGTCCAGACGTATCCAGACCGGTCCCGTTCGGACCGTCTGATGATCAACGGATGATCAAGCCGCCGGGAGACGCGAGGCGCCCAGCAGCTGTATGCCCAGGGCGGAGATGCCCGGTGGGCCGTGCGGCGAGTGTTGGTGTGCAGTGACGGCCGATGGCTGTCGACCGGAGAGCCCGGCGACGGACCAGCGCGGCATATGCTCGACCAACCGACAAGAGGAGATAGGGAATGGGCAGCTACGTGCAGCTCGGCGAGGTGCGCACCTACTACGAGGAGGACGGCGACGGGCCGCCGCTGGTGCTGCTGCACCCCGGGGGCGCCGACTCGCGTGCCTTCGAGGTCATCGTCCCCGGCCTCGCCGAACAGTCCCGGGTCTTCCGGCCCGACCGCCGCGGCCACGGCCGCACCCCCGACGTTCCCGGCCCGCTCACCTACGAGCTGATGGCCCAGGACACGATCGCCTTCCTGGAGCAGGTCGTCGGCGGGCCAGCCTACCTGGTCGGCCACAGCGACGGAGCGCCGGTGGCGTTACTGACCGCGCTGGCCCGTCCCGACCTGGTCCGCCGGCTGGTGTTCGTCTCCGGGGTCTTCAACCACGACGGCTGGGCTCCCGGCGCGATCGACCTGGACGAGGAGACCACCGCCTTCTTCATCGAGTACCACGGCCAGGTCTCCCCCGACGGCCCCGACGCCTTCCCCGCCCTGGCCGCCAAGCTGCACCGGATGCAGTCCCAGGAGCCCACCCTCACCGTCGCCGACCTCGCCGGCTACCCGGGGCCGTCCCTGGTCATGGTCGGCGACGACGAGGACGAGATCCCCATCGAGCATATCCTCGCCCTGCGCCAAGGCCTGCCCCGGTCGCAGCTCGCGGTCGTGCCCGGCGCCGGCCATGGCCTCCCGGTCGACAAGCCCGAGCTGTTCAACCGGCTCGTGGTCGACTTCCTCACCGGGGACACCGACGGAGGCGACCGATGATCGCGCATCTGGCGGGGCGTCGTCCGACTCGACGACGCCGACGAGTACGCCGAGTACATCCGCGACACCGGCTTCACCGAGTACGGCCAGACCTCGGGGAATCGCGGCGCCTGGATGCTCCGCCGGTGTCCCGTCTCACCAGACTTGGCCCGGCGGCACCTCGCTGACCTGCGGCGGGCCAGATCGGCTGAGACGGCGTCCAGCTGGTTGTCTCACGGAAGTTGGCCCGCGGTGGCCGTTCTCTCGACGGCGTCTCAGGCTACGCCTGGCGCAACCTTGGTTGACACTCCACCCGCTGTCAACCTAAGATGACAGCATGCGCCACGTCACCGACCCCGCACCCCGACCCGGTGCCGCCGGCGGCTGGACTGGCCGGTGGCGGCGGCTGCTGCACAGGCGGCGGTCCACCCCACGGCCGGGCGCCGGCGGCCCTCCCCCCGCCGGCGTCAGGGAGCCGCGCCGGCCGGCCCCGACGGCGGGGACCGGCGCCGCAGCCCTCCCCGAGCCGACCGCGCACCCGTAGCCGCCCACGGCGCCGCGGAGTAGGGTCGGGGCCGATTCCCCCGGTCGGACCAGGGTCCCCCGGGCGCGGCGATTCCTGCGGAATCACGCCGCATCTTGGTCGTCGTCGACCAGGCCGAGTGCTATGCAGAGCAGCGGCCAGGTTCATTTGAGACGGGACAACGGCTGATGATGACCTCGACACCTGTACTTAATGTCCCGTCTCAGTAGAGCTGGCCGGGCCTCCAGCAGCCGCACCGGACGGGCGAACCCCTTCAGCCGCCGCTCTGGTGCGGACATAGCATGGCCGAACCCGCGGAGAGA
>Ga0207428_10007425_pt1 | contig 9993 bp, 10 predicted proteins | sample RhiMethybrSRZTD1_FD_187600 | JGI IMG/M metagenome (GOLD analysis project Ga0207428, IMG submission 187600) | Populus rhizosphere microbial communities from Tennessee, USA - Rhizosphere MetaG P. TD hybrid SRZTD1 (SPAdes) (version 3) | ecosystem: Host-associated > Plants > Roots > Rhizosphere >... | reverse complement strand
CGCGGTCGAGGATCGCGGTACCTTCGAGCTGCGCGACACACCCACCCACGCCCACGACGAGGCCCGGCCGCTCGCGCTTGGCCTTCTTGAGCCGGCCGAGCGCGTGGTAGAGCTTGTCCGCCGCCTTCTCGCGCACGGCGCAGGTGTTGATGAACACGACGTCGGCGTCGTCGCGCAGCGAGGTCGACTCATATCCCTCGGCTTCCAGAAGGCCAGCGACTTTCTCCGAGTCGTTGACGTTCATCTGGCAGCCGAATGTCTCGATGTAGTAGCGGTTTCTCGTCGACATGGGGCGCAGTTCGATTCTATCGCGCAACGTACCGCGTTAACCATTGTTCGTCGATGGCAGACCGACCAGGCCACAGCCTCAACTTAGCTAACCCAGGCCGATCGATTGTCGTTGCTGTTGTTACGCCCGCGCCTGCTTGACCATCTCACGCGCGTGCCGTCGCGCCGCATCCGTCACCGTCTCGCCGCCCAGCATGCGCGCGACTTCCTCCACGCGCTCGGACGCGTCGAGGACGCCGACCTCGGTCGTGGTGCGGCCGCGCTCGACCTGCTTGCGCACGACGAGATGGCGGTCGGCCATGGACGCGATCTGCGGCAGATGCGTGACGCAGAGGACCTGGTGGCGCTGGGCCATGGCCCGCAGCTTCCGCCCCACGATCTCGGCAACGCCCCCGCCGATCCCCGCGTCCACCTCGTCGAACACGAGCGTCTTGCCGCGCGCATCGAGGCTGGCCACGGACTTGAGGGCGAGGAGGATCCGCGAGAGCTCGCCACCGGAGGCGATACGCGCCAGCGGACGCAGCTCCTCGCCCGGATTCGGTGACAGGAGGAACTCCGCCGTCTCCAGGCCGCGCTCCGTCCACGTGGACGTGTCGTCGGCGGAGCCGGTGGGGCTGTCGGGCGAGAACGCGGTCTGGAATCGCGTGCGCTCCATGGCCAGGAGCGCAAGCTCGGCCTGGACCTTCTTTTCGAGGTCGCGAGCCGCAGTGCGCCGCTTCCGCGAGAGCTGGATGGCTGCGGCCAGATAGCGGCCGGCGACGGCCTCGCGTTCCTGGCCCAGCGCGCGCTCGCGCTCTTCGGGCGAGCTCAGGTCGCGCAGCTCGGAGCGGCTCTTCTCGCCGAACGCGATGACGTCCTCGACGGTGGCGCCGTACTTGCGCTTGAGGCGATCGATCAGGGCGAGCCGGCTCTCGATCTCGTCGAGCCGGCCCGGGCTGACCTGGAGGGACTCGCGGTAGTCGCGCAGGAACAGGGCCAGGTCGTCGAGCTGGGCCCGCACCGCGCCGCGGGCCTCGACGTAGGGCGCGAAGCGAGGATCGATGCGCGCGAGATCCTCGACCTTGCGATACAGGTGGCCCAGGCGCGTGAGCACGGCCTCTTCGTCCTCGTAGAGGGCGCCATACGCTTCGCCCGACAGCTCGGCCAGGCGGCCCGCGTTGGCCTGCAACCGCTTCTCCTGGCGCAACGCCTCTTCCTCGCCCGGTTGAAGCGCGGCCTTCTCGATCTCGACCGCCTGGTACTCGAGCATCTCGCGGCGGCGCTCGTCCTCGCGCCGATCGCGGCGCAGCGATTCCAGCGCGGCCTCGACCTCGCGCAAGCGACGGAAGGGCTCGGCCATCGCGACACGATCGGCATCGAGGCCCGCATGGTGGTCCACGAGATCGAGGTGTGTCTGGGGGTCGAGCAATCCCTGCGGCTCGTGCTGCCCGTGGATGTTCGCGATGAACGGCGCCAGCTCGCGCAACACGCCGACGGGCACCAGCGCGCCGTTGACGGTCGCTCTTCCCTTCCCCGAAGCCTGCACTTCGCGCCGGACCACGATCTCGTCGTCCTCCGCCGGCAGCCCGTGGCGCTCCAACGCTGCGCGCGCGTCGCGGCTCTCGATCAGCGCCTCCACCACCGCGAGGTCTTCGCCCGTGCGGATGAGATCCGCCGACGCACGCGCACCGAGCAGGAGCCCCAGCGCGTCAATCAGGATCGACTTTCCCGCTCCCGTTTCGCCCGTGAGGAGCGTGAGGCCCGGCCCCAGCTCCAGCTCGACGCCGTGAACAAGTGCGATGTTCTTTATTTTCAGCAGCTTGAGCATCGAAGACCCCGACCTGCGCCGTTGAGGACGCTCCTACGGCTGTAAATCATGGTCCTGCAAGGGGTCAAGGGGGGTCCGCGAGCCCTTTTTCGTTGACAGGCCCCAAGGGGTTGTGCCAGTCTCAGCGGACAGCGCTATTAACGAGGTTCCTTGGCATCTTCCGCCCTCTTCATCCTGGCTCAATCCACCACGGCGTTTTCGGGCGGTATCCGCGGTCTCCTCAGCCACATCAGCGGCGTGGCCATGGGGGTCCTCGTCCTCCTGGCCCTGTTCTCCCTCGTCTCGTGGGCCATCATCCTTTACAAGGGGATGGCGCTCCAGCGCGCCTACTCCCAGTCCCGGACCTTCCTGGACGTCTTCCGCAAGAGCACGAAGTTCTCGGAAGTGAACTCCGTCTGCGTCCAGCTCCAGGCCAGCCCGTTGGTCGGTGTCTTCCAGGCCGGCTATCAAGAGGTCAACCAGCAGGTGCGCGGGACGGGCAAGGAAGAGAAACCCGGAGGGGCCGCCGCGCGTCCTACCGTCAAGAGCCTCGAGTCGCTCTCGCGCGCGCTCGTGCGCGCCGCGACGGGAGAGGTCACGCGGCTGGAGCGGCGCGTCACTTTCCTGGCCACGACAGCCAGCGTGACTCCGTTCATCGGATTGTTCGGGACGGTCTGGGGAATCATGAGCGCTTTCGAGGAGATCGGACGGATGGGTTCGGCGAGCCTGCCCGTCGTCGCCGGCCCGATCGCCGAAGCCCTCATCACCACCGCCATGGGCCTGGCCGCCGCCATCCCCGCCGCCTTCTTCTTCAACCTCTACAACAGCCGGATCAAGGTGCTCTCGTCGATGATGGACGACTTCGCCCTGGAATTCCTCAACATCGTCGAGCGTAACTTCACGTAATGCAGGCGGCCGGGGGCGGCAACGGCGGGGGCGAATCGCACGCCGCCGCGACGTATCGCACGATGCGCTCGCGTCACGCGGGCGCGGTCCTGGGCGACATCAACGTCACGCCGCTGGTCGACGTGGTGCTCGTGCTGCTGCTCGTGTTCATGGTGACGGCGCCCATGATGAGCCGCGGCATCGACGTCTCGCTGCCCGTGGCGAATCAGCCGAACATCACACCCGAGGATCGCCCCGTCACCGTGGTCGTCAACGCGCGCGGGACGGTCTACATCAACGACAAGCCCGTCGCGCTTCCGCTCCTGGAGGACCAGCTCCGCGGGCGCCTCCAGGGAATGGCGACGAAGGTCGTGTACTTGCGTGCGGACGAGGCCCTGCGCTACGGCAAGGTGATCGAGGTCGTCGACATCATGAAACACGCGGGGGTCGAGCAGATCGGGTTCGCCTACGACCTGCCTCCCGACAAGACCGCGCGATGAACGAAGCGGTCGATCGGGTCCTCGAGGAGCGCGAGGCCATGGACCGCGGCTTCCCCGCCGGCGTCGTGATGTCGGGCCTGGCGCATCTGCTGCTCGTCGGAGGCGCGTTCGCGGCGTCCTGGCTCGCCCCGCGGCGGCCGGTGCTCGAGGTGATGCCGGGGTTCATCGTGCCGTTGCCGCGTGGAGGAGGAGGCCCACCGGCGCCGGAGCCCGCGCCCGCAGCCGCCCCGCCGGTGACGACGCAAGCGGCCCCCGCTCCGGAACCGCCGGCGCCCGCCCCGCCTCCGAAGGTCATCAAGCCTCCCAAGGAGGAGCCGCGCAAAGGACTGCCCCCTCCCGACGCGAAGCGCACGAAGCCCAAGCCGGAGAAGTCCACGCCGCCTGCTCGTTATTCGGGTCCGCCGCCGACGGAACGCGCACCTAGGTCGACCTCCAGCGGCACGGGAACCGCCGTCGTACCGGGAGGCGTCGGCATCATCGGACCGCCTGGTCCGGGCTCGCCCAACGGGAGCGACGCGGCCGGGGACTGGTACCTCGCCGCCGTGCAGCAGAAGGTCTGGCTCATATGGACGCGGCAGATCAAGAGCGGCTTCAGCCAGCCGATCACCGTCTCCTTGACGATCCTCGCCGATGGAAGTTTGGAGGACGGTTCGGTCCGCATCGTGCAGAGCAGCGGGGTACAGTTGCTCGACAACGCGGCGATGAGGTCCGTGTTTTCGGCGGCCCCCTTCGGCTCGTTTCCCAAGACCTATGGCACCAACAGAATCACCATTCAGGCCCTCTTCCAGCCCACGCCTTAGAGCCACGCTCGCCATCGGGGTGATCCTCGCCGCCGGGTGGTGGGTGCGGCCGGGCCTGGCGCAGGCGCCACCCACGAACAGCCAGATCATCATTAGCGGCGGGGGCCAGCGCTTCGCCGTGCCCGACTGCCTCCCGCGCGCGGGGGACGAGGCCAGCCGCGAGGCCTGCCGGACGATCACGCAGGTGCTGCGGGCGGACCTCAAGTTCGAGGGCCTCTTCCAGTTCGTGCCCGAGAGCCTCTTCTCGGCGCTGCCGCCGCTCAATCCCGAGAACCCGAACTTCGAGGACTGGCGCTCGGTGGGCGCGAACATCCTCGTGATCACGCGGGCGCAGGTCACGGGCGGCGAGCTGGTGCTCGAGGTCCGCGTGTTCTCCATCGACGGCAAGCAGGTCATGCTCATGCGGAGGTACCCCGGACGCGCCGACAACCCGCGCTCCTTCGCCCACATCGCTTCGGACGACATCGTCGCCTTGACCCAATACCGCGGAGTCGCCCGCACCAAGATCGCCTTCACCTCCGACCGCGACGCGACCAAGCCGCCGCGCGGCAAGGAGCTGTACATCGTCGACTACGACGGGTTCAACGCGAAGCGGATCACGGTCAACAACTCGCTGAATATCCTGCCCGCCTGGAGTCCGGACGGGCGATCCCTCGCCTACACCTCCTACCGTCAGGGCAGCCCCGCCATCTTCGTCGCGCGCATCTACGAAGGACGCAGCGACAACATCACGAAGAACGAAGGCCAGGCCTTCGCGCCGACCTTCTCCCCCGACGGCAAGCGCATCGCGTACGCGAGCAACAAGTCCGGGAACATGGAGATCTGGATCGCCAACGCGGACGGCACGGGCGCGCACCGGATCACCTCGAGCCAGGGCAGCGATACCGCCCCCACCTGGAGTCCCACCGGGCAAGAGATCGCATTCACGTCCGACCGCGCGGGATCGCCCCAGATCTACCTGATGGACAGCGAGGGGCTGAACGTCCGGCGGCTCACGACGGTGGGCAACTGGAACGACGCCCCCGCCTGGAACCCGTCGAAGGAATACAGCGAGATCGCCTACACCTCGCGTCTCGAGGTGGGCGGCCCGGTGAGCTTCGACATCGCCGTCATCGACCTGGCCACCCGGCAGGTCCGGCAGGTCACCTCCGGCCGCGGGAGCTGCGAGTATCCGTCCTGGGCTCCCAACGGCCGCCACCTCGTCTTCTCCTGCAAGCGCGGCAACACCTGGCAGATCACCGTCTCCGACCGGGAGGGCCGCGCCATCGACACGCTGAGCGCGGGCGCCGGCAACAACGTCCAGCCGGACTGGGGCCCTTGAGCCGGACCGCGCCATCGCGAATAGAGGTTTCATGAAGCGCCACAGTGTTCCGGTCGTGCTCGTCGCGCTGGTCCTGCTTACCGGGTGCGGAGGCACGAAGCGCAAGCCCGCCGTGCTGACGGACCCGGGCGCGCGTCCTTCGGCCGGCGCCTACCCGCCCGCCACCGCCACTCCGGAGCCGGAGCAGCCGGTCACGGAAGGACCGGACATCGCAGCCGTCGCCCCCGGGAACCCGAGCGGCGAGGACTTCTCGGTCAACGACGCGAGCGGCGAGAACGGCCCCCTGGAAGACATCCGCTTCGAGTACGACCGCGCGGAGATCGGCGACGCGGCGCGCGCGACACTCGAGAAACACGCGCTCTGGCTGCAGAACCATCGCGCGGCGAAGGTGACGGTGGAAGGGCACTGCGACGAGCGCGGGACCGTGGACTACAACATCGCCCTGGGCGACAAGCGCGCGCGCGCCGTGAAGGACTATCTGGCCAGCCTGGGCGTGGCCGGCGACCGGATGCACACGGTCTCCCTGGGCAAGGAGCGCCCGCTCGATCCCTCCAGCAACGAGCAGGCCTTCGCCAAGAACCGCCGCGCGCACTTCGTCGTGAGCCGATAGGATTAAGATCCTGTCTCGGGCCACGTCGGGCTCGATCGAGGAGGTCGCGGTGCTTCGTCGAGTCACCCCGATGCTGTGCGCGCTGGCGGCGACGCTGGCCACGCCGTTCCCCGCTTTCGCGGCCAACAAGGACATCGAGCGGCTGCAGATCCAGATCTCGTCGTTGCAGGGCCAGCTCGCCGACCTGCAGCGAGCGACCGAGGACACGCTGAAGGAGCTCAAGCGCCTCAACGAATCGATGGCCGAGCAGAACGCGTCCATGCGGCGCCTGGTCGCGGACCGGCGGGTGCAGGAGGAGGCGATCTCCGCGGCCCTCAAGGACATCAACGACCGCGTCTCGGACATGAGCGAGCGCATGCAGGCGGCGCCGGCAGCGGCCGCGGTTCCCGCGCCGGTCGTCACGTATCCCGCGCCGGGGACGCCCCCGGTAGCCGCGGGCGGGCCGGCGGCGGCACCCATCACACCGGGAACGGTGGCGCCCGCCGGACCGGGTGTGCCGCCCAACCCGCAGGCTCCCGCGCCCCGCGAGCTCTACACCCAGGCCTATGCCGACTACGCCCGCGGCAACTACGACCTTGCCATCCAGGAGTACACGGACTACCTGCGCAACTACCCGGACACCGACCTCAGCGACAACGCGCAGTACTGGATCGGCGAATGCCAGTACTCGAAGCAGAAGTACCCGGAGGCGATCGAGGCCTGGGACGAGCTGTTCCGCCAGTACCCGTCGAGCGACAAGATCCCCGACGCGCGCTTCAAGAAGGGCATGGCCCTCGAACGGCTGGGCCGGCGCAGCCAGGCCCTCCTGGAGTACCGGTTCGTGGCCGAGCGCTTCCCGAACTCGGAAGCGGGCCGCAAGGCGCGCGAGAAACTCAACCCCCGTTAGAAAGGCACTGACATGGCCAGCGTCAACCGCGTGATCCTGATCGGCAACCTCGGCCGGGATCCCGAGATCCGCTACACCCAGGGCGGCGAGCCCATCGCCAATTTCTCCCTCGCCACGTCCGAGCGCTGGACGGGCAAGGACGGCCAGAAGCAGGAGCGCACGGAGTGGCACCGCGTCGAGGTCTTCGGCAAGACCGCGCAGGTCGTCCGCGACTACTGCTCGAAAGGCAAGCAGGTCTACCTCGAGGGCTCCATCCACTACGACGAGTGGACGGACAAGGACGGCAACAAGCGCAACACGACCAAGATCCGGGTGAGCGGCCCGCAGTCGCGCCTGGTCCTGCTGGGCAGCCGCGGCGAGGGCGGCGGGCCGGGCGGTGGCGGTCCCGGCGGCGGCGGCGGCCGGGGCGCGGCGGAGAAGGAAGCGGGCGGCGGACCGCCGGCGGACGACTTCCAGGTCTCGGACGACGACGTGCCGTTCTAGGCCCGCGGGGGTCGAAGTTCAGGGCTATGCTGGAGCATGGCAACCCTCCTGGCCATAGAACGGTTCGAACCGCCTTACCGTTACCCCCAAGAGGAAGTCACCCGCTGGGTCAGCGATTGGCTCGGCGACGACGACACCGGACGCCGCCTCCTGTCCGTCTATTCGTCCGCCGGGGTCGCCGCCCGCGCCAGCGTCGTTCCCATCGAGCAGGTCTTCCACCCCGGTGACTTCGAGACCCAGAACGACGTCTACCGTGACGTCGCCTGCCGCGAGGGAGCGGCCCTCGTCCGGCGCGCCCTCGCCACCGCGGAGATCGCTCCCCAAGACGTCGGCCTGATCGTCAGCGTCTCCTGCACCGGCTTCCAGATCCCGGCCGTGGACGCCTACGTCGCGGACGCACTGGGCATGGGACCGCGCCTCGTCCGCCTCCCCATCACGGAATCGGGATGTGCGGGAGGTGTGGTCGGGCTGGCCCGCGCGCACGACTTCCTGGTCGCCCACCCCGACCAGGTGGCGGTCGTCCTCGCCCTCGAGTTTGCGAGCCTCACTTTCCAGCGCTGGGACCACTCCTCCACCAACGTCGTCTCCACCGCGATCTTCGGCGACGGTGGCGCGGCCGTGATCCTGGCCGGGGCCGGCCATCCGCGCGGGAAGGCCCGCCATCCGGGCCAGGCCCGCGTCCTCGGCGCGGAGAGCGTGTTCTTCCCGGGCACGACGCACCTCATGGGGTTCCACCTGCGCAACCAGGGACTGCAGATCATCCTGGACCGCGAGCTGGCCCCCTTCGTCCGCAAACACGTGGGCAAGGTGGTGGCCGGGTTCCTGGCCGCGCGCGGCCTGGAGCGCGCGGCGGTCACGCGCTGGATCCTCCACCCCGGCGGGCGGCGCATCATCGAGGTGATGAGCGAGCAGCTCGGGCTGGCCCCGGAGGACCTCGCCTCCACGGAGAAGGTCCTGAGCGAGCATGGGAACATGAGCTCGGTCACCGTGCTCTTCGTCCTCGACGAGATGATCCGCGCCGGCGGCCTGCGCTGCGGCGAGAAAGGCGTGCTGGGCGCCTTCGGGCCCGGCTTCGGCGCCGAGTTCGCGCTCATCGAGTTCTGCTGACCGCCGCCGCGTGATCGACCTTCGCACCCGCGCCCGCGAGCCCGAGGCCCTCGACCTCGGCGTCCCGGAGGACGAGGCCCTGCGCAGCCTCGCCGACCTCCGTTTCGTGAACCGCTGGCTCGGCAACCGCGGCTCGTTCGTCCGCGCCGTGCTTCCCTACCTGCGGGCCTCCGACCGGCCGCGGCTGCTCGACGTCGGCTGCGGATCCGGGGACGTCACCGTCGCCTTGCGGCGCGCGCTCGACGGGCGGCTGGCCGCGGCCGCGGTGGACATCAAGCTCCTCCACCTGCAAGCGGCGCCGGCCGAGCTGCTGCGCGTCGTGGCCGACGCTCAGCGCCTGCCCTTCGCGCCGGGCACCTTCGACGTGGTGACGGCGTCCCTGTTCCTGCATCACTTCGACGAACACGCGCTGCCCGGGCTCCTGCGCGGCCTGTACGCCCTGGCCCGGCGCGCCGTCGTGATCAACGACCTCCGCCGCGCGCGCGTGCCCTACCTGTTCGGCCGGGCGGTCTTCCCCCTCCTCTTCAAGTCGCGCGTGAGCGTCGAAGACGGCCTCATCTCGATCCGCAGCTCCTTCCGCGAACCCGACCTGCGCGCCGCCTTCGCCGCCGCCGGCGTCCCGTCCGTGCGGATCGAGCGCACCTGGCCCTATCGGCTCCTGGCGGTGGCGGAGAAGTCGCTTGCCTGAGGTCGTCGTGGTAGGCGGAGGGCCCGCGGGCACGGCCGCGGCCGTGTTCCTGCGCCAGCTTGGGCACGAGGTGGTCCTCGTGGACGAGGCGCGCTTCCCGCGCGACAAGATCTGCGGGGAGGGGGTCTCGCCGGAAGCCTGGCGCCTCCTGGCGCGCATGGGGGCGGACGCCGCCGTACGCGCGCTGCGTCCCCGCCCCCTGCGCGGCATGAAGCTCACCGCGCCCGACGGGACGGCGTTCCGCGGCGAATACACGGGTGCGCGCGAGCCCGGCTTCGCCGTGCGCCGGTGGTGCCTGGATCGGGCCCTGCTCGAGTGCGCCCGGGCCGCGGGCGTGGACGTGCGCGAGGCGGTGCGCGCGCATGATCTCGTCCGGGGCGACGGCACCGTGCGCGGGGTGGTGGTGGAATCCAACGGGGTCCGGGAGCGCCTCGACGCGCGCCTCGTGGTGGCCGCAGACGGCCGGCGCAGCGTGGTCGCGCGAAAGCTCGGGCTCCTCCGCGAGCACCGGACCCTGCGCAAGTTCGCCGTGCGCGGGTACTGGAAGGGCGTCGAGGGGCTGACCGACCACGGCGAGATGCACGTCACGCGCGGCGGCTACTGCGGTATCGCGCCCCTCGGAGACGAGGAGGCGAACAT
>Ga0207428_10007422_pt1 | contig 9995 bp, 10 predicted proteins | sample RhiMethybrSRZTD1_FD_187600 | JGI IMG/M metagenome (GOLD analysis project Ga0207428, IMG submission 187600) | Populus rhizosphere microbial communities from Tennessee, USA - Rhizosphere MetaG P. TD hybrid SRZTD1 (SPAdes) (version 3) | ecosystem: Host-associated > Plants > Roots > Rhizosphere >... | reverse complement strand
CGGCGCGCTCGGCGCGATTGGCTCGCATGTGGTCGACGGCTTTCGCTGGTTTCTCGGAACGGAGGTTTCCGAGGTGACGGCGAATCTGGCTACCCATATCAGCGAACGCAAAGATCACGAAGGACGTTCGCGACCCGTTACCACGGACGATGAAACCAACATGCTCTTGCGATTTGCTGATGGTGAGTTTACCGAAGGCGCAACCGGCATGGCGTCGATGTCCCTGGTCGAAGCTGGTAAGCCGGAACACCGGCTCGAAATCTTTGGCTCGTCAGGTGCTCTGATGATCGAAGAGAACGGCGACCTGTGGCAATCACAAGTCGGCGACGGCCAGTGGAATCGCGTCGAAGTCGGACGCGGAGAGTTGGCGCCGGGCACGCGCGACAGCAGTTGGGCCCGCGGCTTCACGATTTTTTCCCGGAAGATTGTCGATGCCCTGCGCGCCGGAGAGACCACAGTGGAAGGCGCGGCTACGTTTGAAGATGGCTATCGCACGCAACTGGTGCTGGATGCGGCGCGCACGTCGTTTGAGAGAGGGTGCTGGGAGAGGTTATAAGAGATTGAAAAATGAAAAGTGAGAATTGAAAAGTGCAAATTGGGAAGAAAGCCGCGGCTCGACCTTACTTTCCCGCGGCTTTGTTTTTGTTCTTTTTGGCGGTCACGATTGATTGCCCAATGATGTTGCAGAGTTGATTGCACTCATCCAGGAGTTCGCCCATTCGATGCTCCGGAAGCATCTCGGTCTTAATGATTAGGCGAATCCAACATCGAGATTCTCGTAACTCTTTTAAGCAAATGCTGAGTTTGTGGGAGAAGTCCGCACGACTCTCCGCTGCACACGCTTCCTCATAATTCGGAGCGGGGGACGTGCCACAGCGAACAAATTGACCTGCAATGTGTCGACCCATTCGGGTGTCCGGAAGCGCATCGACTACTTTGCCCACGCGCGCGGCAAAATTTATCAATCGGTCTGCCAACTCGTCGGATGTCATCGGCGTTCTCCTTTAACCTCGAATTTGAAATTTGCAGTTTTCATTTTTCAATTTGCACTCTCTTAACACCAAAAGCCGAGGCGACTACTGCTTAACGGCCTTCTCAGTTCCCGTCTTATCAATCCCCATGCCGCCCCAGAGTCCATCCAGACTGCCATCGGACTGAACCTGGTAGGTAACGAATCCGCAGCGCGTCCCGCCGATGCCCACTGCTACGTTGTTGCCGCGCTTGATGCCGACACCGTCTGAGTTATTGCTCCACACAAAGTGATAGAGGTTGCCGGCCGGTTCGACGGTGAGCTTCGCTTTGTATTGCTTGCCGTCAGGGTTCTTTCCCGTGGCATCGTATTCACCCACCAGACTCGACCCGCCGGTGCGCGTGGCGGTTTCCGTGCCCATTTCGTTTGTGCCCCAGTAACCCCACTTACCATCGAGAGTGCCGTCGCCCTGAATATCATAGTCGACCACGCCACAGCCTTTACCGTTCGCACCGGTGGTGTAGGACACGGCAATGATATTTCCATTCTGGATGCCGACGCCGTCGTATTGAGATCCGGCATCCCAACGAAACTGATAGACGTCACCGCGCGTGATCACTTCCATCGTGCCTCTGTAGGCAGCGCCATCCGGATTGGTCCCGGTGATGTTGTATTTGCCGGCGATGTCCGGTTTCGGAACCGGGGCTGCACTTTTGCTATGGTCCTGGCCGTTGGCAGCAGGCGATGACGAAGAGTTGCCGGTCTTGTTGTCGTTTGACGCGCTGTTCGTATTGCTGTTTGAAGAGGTTTTGCTTAGGTTGCATCCCAGCGCCAGAGCACCGAACGCGCCCACGAGAATTGTGGTTATGATCCAGTTAAACTTTTTCATTTCGGCATCTCCTCGAGACTGAAGGTACGCACGCCTCCGGCGTGCCCGTTAACAAACTCCCCGTAATTCGTTTAGCACGCCGGAGGCGTGCGTACCCTACATTGGGCCCATGCCCGGAGGGCCACCCATACCTGGCAAGCCCATGCCACCGCCGATTGGGGTTCCCGGCAGCGGCGCCTTTGCAGTTTCGCCACGCGAGCGCAACAGCGCCGGATCTACGTTCTTCAAATCATAGAGAGTCTTGTACAAACCCGCTCGTCCAACTAATTCTTCATGCGTGCCCTGATCGGCCACATGTCCCTTGTCGAGTACCAGAATTCGATCCGCCACGGCGGCGATAAAGTTGAGATCGTGGCTAATGACGACGCAGGTTCTTTCTCTGGCGTACTCACGAATCACCTGGATTAACCGATTACGCTGATCGGCGTCGAGATTCTCCGTCGGTTCGTCGAGCAAAAGGATCTCAGGTTTGCGCAAGAGGCAGCGGGCCAGAGCAATCAGACGTTTCTGACCGCCGGAAGGAATCTGCACGTCGACGACCGTGTTGTAGCCTCCCGGCATTCGCTGCGGATCCACAATCACATCATGAATATGGGCCAGGCTGCAGGCCTCTTCGACTTCGGCGTCGCTGGCAGTGGAACGGCCCAGGCGAACGTTCTCGCGAATTGTGTCTTTGAGAAAGAAAGGGAATTGCGAGAGTTTGGAAACCTGCTCGCGCAGGGAATTCAAGGTAACGTCGGAAATGTCGCGTCCTTCGATCAAAATTCGTCCCTCTTGCGGATCGAGGAATCTGAGGATCAGGTTCATGACCGTGGACTTTCCGCACCCGATCCCGCCGACCAGGGCGATCGTTTCGCCTTCCTTGATCTCAAAGGAAATGTCTTTCAAGACTGTCTGGGTGGGCGAGTAGCCAAAGACTACGTGGTCGAATTTGATGTCGCCGTGAACTTCGCCGAGATCCTTGGCGTTGGGTTTCTCAACCACGCTCGGCTTTGTGTCGATCAACTCATAAGTTGAGACAATGCCGGGCACGAGCGATTGATACATCGTGTAAGAGCCGACCAGCCTTTGCACCGGGGTGAACAGGTTCGGGGCCATCTGCATGAAAACGATCGCCGATGAAAAAGTCAGACCCCACTTCCGGCCCAAAAGAATTGCGACCAGCATCACCATGGCGGTGGTCAGCGAGATAAAGACCTGGGCGCCGCTGTTGCTGAGACTCATCCAGGCCGTAGTCGAGGCTGTGCTTTTCGCCGCAGACTTCGAAGCTTCGCGAAAACGGTCGCTGCGTTTCTTTTGCGCGTTGAAGACCTGTATGTCCGAAATGCCGCTGATCGTTTCTTCCAGTTCGGCCCCGAGTTCGCGCGAACTCATGTTGATTCCCATCGCGCCCTGTTGCAGCTTGCCGCTGGTGTACTGAAACATCAGCAACGTCAAGGGCGCGAGCACAAACAGCACCAGAGTCATTTGCCAGCTCAGCGCCAGCAGGTAGCCGACGACGATGATCATTACCAGCACGTCGACTACGGGTGTTAACAGGACCTGCGTTAACAGTCGCTGCACCGTTCCCGTCTCACCCAAAACTCTCTGCATCAACGCCCCGGTTTGTCCGCCCATGAAGAAATCGAGTGACAGCGATTGAATGTGATCGTAAACGTGTTGGCGCAGTGATGAGAGAATGCGCTGCTCAAGGTTCGCTTCAATCCAGGCGCGCAGGATGTCGATCACGTTGCGAAACACCAGTGACACGGTCCAAATAATGAAGATGGTGGTGAAGGTCAGCGGCGTGGAAAGCCAGTTGCGAATAAATGCCGGGGGAAACCATCCGGGACCGGCACCATCTGTCGAGGTATCATAAAACGACGAAGTCATGCTCCAGACCTTGCTCCAATCACCGCCCTGGGCCGCCTGCCCGAATAATTTGAAAATCGGTCCCATAGCGGCGGCGGCCACGAAGGGCAGCAGGCACATGATCAGAGACAGAACAAACGAGACCGCGACGAAGCCCATGTGGCCTTTCAATAATTTGAGGGCGCGCTTGATGTATGGAGCGGCATTCATCTTCGGCATTTCCTTGAAACGAATGTTGCCACCGGGCATTGGCGGCAAGCCGTCTTTCGGAAGCTCGGGAAGTCCTTCTGAAGGGACCGCGCCGCCGGGCAGCGGCGGCAATCCGTCTTTTGGAAGGGCGTCTAACGGAATCGCGCCGCCGGGGCGCTTGGGCAAAGGTTCGCCGATCGGAGTGCCCGCCGGCAGATCAGGTAAGTCACCTGGGAATGGTTTGTTGTCAGGCATAACGGCGCCTTTATATCACGGGAGTCAATAGAATTTCAGGAAGCGAGCGGTACGCACGCCTCTGGCGTGCTATTCAAGCAATGCTCGAGGTCATTCCAAGGCACGCCAGAGACGTGCGTACCGAGAAAAAAGCGGGCAAGTGCGATTGCACCGGCCCGCCGCTTAGGATTTATCTGGTTGTAGACCTCTCAGGTCGCAACCAGCAAACCGTGGGTTTTTAGCAGTAGCAATAGTAGTAATGCCACCAGCAGCGCCACGGATTGCAGAGCAGTTCGCGGCAGACGCAAATCCGAGAATAGGCCTGAACCTCGCCCAGGCTCTCTGCGTTCTCCACCTTCGTCGGGCTCATTTCCGCACTGGCGTTGGGAATGCCGGCGGTGGCTCCCTTTTCGGGGAACATCGCCGCGGCCTTATCGCCGGTCATTGCATATTGCGCTAATACATCATCCGGCACGTCGTAAACTTTTACTTCATTTTCTGCTCCAGGTGACGAAGTCAGGATTGCCATGGTTTTCTCCTCTCCAGGTGTCTGATCGTTTCAGTTGAATTCAATTGAGAAGTGTTCCTGGGTCCTGCGGTCATTTCAGGGATTCAAGTCCTGCGATGATCGCAAGACCCAGGCCTCACTGTTTGCTTCGCAATGCCGGCGTTTAGCAGTAGCAGTAGTAGTAATGCCACCAACAACCAGCCGGGTTACAAAGCAATTCGCGACAAACGCAAATGTCGTTGTACGCCTGAACTTCGCCAAGGCTTTCGGCGTTGTCGACCTTCATCGCATTTCCGCCGCTGCTCTGCGGAATAGTCGCGCCCGAAGTCTTGCCGCTTTCAGGAAACATCGATGCGGCCTTGTCACCGGCCACCGCGTACTGCGAGAGCACATCGTCGGGTACGTCATAAACGCTTACGTTATTGCCTTCATTTGGCACTGACGTCAAAATCGCCATTGTTTGTTCTCCTTAGTAATCAAAAGTAAAGTGAGGAACATTCCTCAGATGATGAAATAACCTGGCCGGTGAGTTTGTCGGAATCTCATCAGACCACATCATTTCCCAAACCGCTCTACACTGCGCGAGCGAACTTCAAAATAGCGAACAGGTCCATCCCCGATTCAACCTCAAGACGATCCTCGGATAATAAGTGCGAACCGAAACGCAATGCATACGTTCAGTGCACGCCTGCTCTAGATCATTGTTGTTTTGAAGCGGGTGCATCCTAACAGCCATGACGTATTCAGGCAAGGCTTTTGCGCTGTTCGGATTAAACCTGTTACCCCTGAACTACGAGGCAATTACGGAGGCTCTTTTCAAAAACCGGATCCTCGCCACCCGGGCCCGCATACTGGACAATGCCCTTGCGGTCAATCAGAACTACCGTGGGCAGACCGTTTGCGCCGAAAGTGGATTGCAGTCTTTCATCGTCAGCTACGGCCACCCGGAAGGTGACTTCATGTTCGCTGACCGTTTTTCGAATCAGATCCAACTCTTCGTTTTTGGCCTCGATCGTTCCGCCATAAGCCATGTAGTGACGAGTGATCCCGAGAATCTCCAAACCATTCTCCGATTCCTGCTCGTAGAGACTCGTCAATTTCGGAAACATTTCCTGACATGGCTTGCACCAGGTGGCCCAAAATTCAAGCATCACCACTTTGCCGCGCAAATCGGCGAGCGTAGACGGATCGCCCACCAGCCACATTCCGAGATTAATCTCGGGCGCCGGATTCCCGAGCAGGCCTATCTGGGCAGTGCGATCACGAATCTGCAGGTAGCCGCTCATAGCCTGGCGCTTCTGATTAGGCGTGCCGGTCGCCTGCATGAGTTGCGAGATTCTTTCAGCAAAAGCAGTCTCTTCTGCCAGGAAGGAGCGGGCCTCTTCCAGTCGATTTAGAGCCAGATAAATATCGGTCAGCATCATCCCCAGCCTGACGCGAGTTAGGAATTCAATTTCGTAAGGAGTGGCGCGCGCGGCCTGGACGCTCTGCTCCAGCTCGGCCGCGGCCGCTTCCAGCTTTCCCTGTGATTGAAATTCGGCCGCGCGATCCAAACCGGCGGCGACCAAAGTCTGCGGTGCAATGTCCGCAACGGTTGATTCAGGACTCATTCGGTGATTACCTCGTTAAATGACGGCTAAGTGACGCAATATATCTGCTCGCATGTTTGAGAGCAAGATGACCCGATGTCCGACAAGCTTTAGCTTGTCGAAAGCCCTGGGGCGACAAACTAAAGTTTGTCGGACATCATGCCCCGGCGCGAAATTCATTGACGAAGCGCGAAAGCTTTTTTGCGGGAACCATGCGCATCTGTATAATGCCGCAACACAAGTTTGATCGGACTTCCATCGATTCGTAATGGAACATGAAGGATGAGTGAAAATCCGCCAGACTCCAGCGCTAACCCAAAATCGTTCGCGGAACAGTTGGGCGACGTTGCTTCGTCAATTGACGTGTCCAACTCGCTGACCGTGTCGCTGTTACGAGCGATTGACGATTTGCTGCAAACTGCAAATAAGGCCGTCAATTCGGCGGCGGCCTCGGTTCTGGTGCGCGATGGCGACGTCGGCGGCCTGAGATTTCTGACGGCGACCAACGGCGTTACCGAAGAGTTGTTGGCCTTGCGTCTGCCACCGGGCGCCGGCATTGCCGGGTTGGTATTTTCGACTCAACAGCCGATGGCGGTTGCCGACGTCGCCCAAGAAGGATCCTTCTGGTCCGAAGCCGACAAACGCTCCGGTTTTAAGACCGTAACCTTATTGGCGACCCCTCTGCGAGCCGAAAACGAATTGGTCGGTGTACTGGAGTTCGTAAATCGTCCTGGTGATCCTCCTTATCCACCGTTCACGCCGGCCGAAATGGATCGCGGGGCGCGCTTTGCCGAGCCCATTGCGCAGTTAATCGACGCTTACGAGATCGCCCAGTTAGTCGAATCACTTTTCAATTTTTCGATTCGATCTTCGCTGACAACCAAATCCTATGCGCAACGGCAAGAAGCCGAACGCGAATGGCTGGCAAGTAATTCGACCGCCGGTGCGCATCGGGATCTGCTGACTATTTGGTTATCGCTCCGGGACATTCTGAATTCCGGAGATGCTGAACGAAAGCTGTGCCTGGAACTGTTGGAGTCAGTTGAGCGGTTCGCCCAAAGCCGGAACAGTGGTATGGGGCAATTCGGTTTTTGATTCTGCGTTGAAGGGGACTTCTGGACGATGACCGAACCTGCCGCGCCGGCCACCATAGTGAATGATATCTGGTCGGCAATTCAGCCCGAGACGCTCTGGAAAGGGCGCACCGGTAAAGGTGTTCGAGTTGCCGTGGTGGATAGCGGCATCGACACTGAGCATCCTGACCTCAAAGGCAAAGTCAAGGAGTCAGTCGAAATCGTAACGGTCGATGGGCGCCTCGAATTCCGGCCGTCAACATCCGGCGATCAGGCGGGCCACGGAACAGCGTGCGCCGGCATCATTGCGAGCGTCGCGCCCGATGTCGAACTCTACAGCGTAAAAGTTTTGGGGCCGCAGGGCTCCGGTTCTGGAGAGATGTTTCTCGTCGGCCTGGATTATGCGATCAAACAAAAATTTAACGTCATCAATCTTTCGCTGGGAACGACCAAACGAGAGTATTTTGCGCCGGTGCACGATCTTCTGGATCGGGCTTATCAGGCCGGATGCATAATCGTGGCCGCCGCAAACAATCTTCCTTACCCGAGTTACCCTTCAATTTTTTCTTCTTCAGTGGTGTCCGTGGTTAAGCGAGCCGGCGACGATCCCTTCAATTTTGCTTATCGTTACGGCCAGGTGATCGAAATGGTGGCGCCCGGTGTCGAAGTGAAGACGACCTGGCCGGGCGGAGGTTATCGCCAATTAACCGGTAACAGCTTCGCCTGTCCCTACATCGTCGGCATCATCGCCTTGATCAAAGAGGCCTACCCGGACGTAACACCTTTCCAGGTCAAATCAATCCTCTACACCATCGCGCAACGCAATCGCGACAAAGCGATGAGAGAGAGCGCGGCGGTCAGCAAATCGTAAGAACATATAGACAGGATTAACAGGATTTACATGAAAAGACCTTTGAACCTGGTTGCAATGCGCCCTCGTGTTTGAGTTCTTGCCTTACATGTAAATCATGTAAATCCTGTCTATTAAAGTTCCGCCATGTCCCGGTTTCAACGCCTTCCTCTAACGGTTTTTTCCCCTCTCAGGCAAAAAGACCGTAGTGCTTACGTCTCGCTGACGGTGGAAACGAAAATCGTGCATGGACCACGCGGGCTGTTCACGAGAGTTCTTTAACAATATAATAGGCCGGTTTTGAACGACGACAACACTCGCCGCCGGACCGTCCTGGAGACGGGCTCACTTAAGAACCTGGGATCGTGCACCGCCCAGCTGAGGCAAAGTCATGCTCAGTGTGTTGAGTCGAACCCGAACTTCGACGTGCCGTTCGAGGAGTTTCGCGATGCCGTGGCGGTCGCTGCGGCTAAATACTTAGTCGGATTGGCCGAGCCAGGCGCGCAGCCCTCGTCAGCCGAGTTAGAGCGTTTTATCGGCGAGCTGAAGATTCCCGATCTCTATCTGGGACTGGCGTGCATGCGCGGCAACGAACACGCCTGGTGGGAATTCGATCGCCAGCATAGATCGTTCATTGAACGCTGGACCCGGCACCTGGTTCGCAGCGACGCCGACGCCGATGAAGTTATTGACGCGGTCTACGTCGAGTTATTTGGCACCCGGGTCGTCGATGGCGTTCGTCAATCAAAATTCAGGACTTACACCGGCCGGGGCTCGTTGCGCGGCTGGTTGCGGGCCATCATTCTTCACGCCGCGGTTGATGTACATCGAGCTCCAAAGGTCGAAGTTTCGATGGACGACTGGTCCGAGAGTGGCGACGAGTTTCCTCTCCAGCACGTCTCGGGCGGCGAAACTGAGGATTCAATGTTAACCAGCGTGGTGCGCGAACGATATCGATCGGCAACCGTAGCGGCGCTGGACCAGGCGCTGGCCACGCTCGACGATCACGAAACGCTGCTGCTCCTCTATTATCACGTCGAAGGTCTCAAGTTGCGCGAGATTGCTCGAATCGTAGAAGAGCCAAAATCTCCAATCCGTAGATGGTTCCAGCGTCGTAGTTCCAAGCGTAGTCGCGTGCACGAATCGACCGTGATGCGTTGGCTGGACAAGGTCTATCGAAAAGTGCACGAGCGATTTCACGCTGAGTTGGCCGGCAAGCATGGTCTGAAGCCGGAAGAAATTGAGATATGTAAGGCGATCGCGGCAGAGGACCCAGCCCAGACAATTAACCTCTCGCCGGTGACGAGGAGCGGACTGAAAAAGGAAGAGATCAGGAGCGAAGGCGCCTCATGAAGAGCGCGGAACAGCAAAAGGGCGATCCACAGGTGACCGCAATTCGGCGGGCCATCGACGTGCGCCTGAAAGCGCGGATGCGTGATGAAGCCATCGCGCGCGCGGCTGCCGCTCATCCTGACGAGGACGTGATCAATGCTTATGTTGAAGGCTGGCTCGAGGAATCGAAAGCAGATTCGCTCACCTCACACCTGGTAAACTGTGCGTCGTGCCTTCATTTGACTGCGCAATTGATCCGCTTCGATCCTGAGTTGGACGAAGCTGCGGCCCCGAGCGCAGACGTCGATCAAGGTCCGTTACAGCGATTCTTCGATCGTCTTGCAAGTGGTGTGGTGCCTTCGATGGGCGAGGACGCAGTCTTTGCCTACCAGGATAACGGCGAGTCTCCCGACGACGCCGAGAAATCGGATGCGGACGTCAATCCTCCGGACCCGGAAAACAAATCCACTTAATCGAAGAATCCACAGATTACGCAGATTACTAACAATT
>Ga0207428_10007421_pt1 | contig 9995 bp, 6 predicted proteins | sample RhiMethybrSRZTD1_FD_187600 | JGI IMG/M metagenome (GOLD analysis project Ga0207428, IMG submission 187600) | Populus rhizosphere microbial communities from Tennessee, USA - Rhizosphere MetaG P. TD hybrid SRZTD1 (SPAdes) (version 3) | ecosystem: Host-associated > Plants > Roots > Rhizosphere >... | reverse complement strand
CGGTTAGGGCTCCGACTTTCCGCCGGTCCTCTTCAGAAGGCGCAGAGCGGGCCGTCACAGTGACAAGTGCAGCTCCCAATTTCATCCGCGGACGCCCGGCGTTTCGCTGCAAGGGTCATGGCCTTTGCGGGCGGGGGCATCTGCGTCCTGTTCGTCCTGGCCTGGACGAGCACGGATCCCGAAGTCGCGCACCTGTTCGACGTCCTGCACTGGGCATTGGCCTACGCCACCGCCGCGGTCGTCGCGTGGCTCGGTGTGCTCGACGCTTCGGGCGCCGACCGTAAGGCGCGGCGCTGGTTCGCGATCGGCCTGACGCTAACCGCTGTCGGCGACCTGATCTACACGTACTACCAGCTCACCACATTTACTCCGATCCCCGAGCTCAGCGATGCATTCTTCCTGATGCTCGGGCCGTGCTTCGTGCTCGGTTTCGTCGCCGCGCTGCGCCAGCATCGCGGGCTGCAGCTGCGTACGTTCCTGCTGGACGTGTTTGCACTTGCGCTGGTGCTGCTCACGCTCACGCTGGATCTCTACTTGCCGCGGCACGTATGGATGAGCTCGATGGATGTCGCAGTGCTGATCGTCTTTCCGATCTGCCTGCTGGCGCCGGTCTGCCTGCTCGCCGTGCTCGTGCCCACGATGCGTCTGCGGCCGGACTATCGCCGCCTCGCGCTGAGCGTTGCGATGATCGGCAACGGCGTCGTCTGGATGATCTGGAACGCCGACGTCGACTTGCAGATCCCCGCCGCCGGCACCTTGCTCAACTTCGCGTTCTCGGTCTTCGCGCTCGGCATCGGTTACGGTGCATCGGTGTGGCGGACGCAGGTCGAGCCGAGCGCAGCCTGGGAGCGACGGTGCGAAGCGCTGCTGCGGCTCATCCCGCTGGTCACGATCGCAGCAGCCGTCGTGACCGTAGCGATCGTCTGGGCTGCGCCCAACGTGCCGCCTTCGGTGCAGATTGCGACGATGGCGGGTGCTGCGATCGTCACAGTGCTTGCAGTAGTGCGGCAGAACATGTCGCTGCTCGAACATGACCGGCTGGTGGCCGCCGAACGGGATCTGCGCGAACGCACGCACGAGCTGCACGCGAGCAACGAGCGGCTTGCGACCCTGGCGGAGATGGCGCAGGTCGCGAACCAGGCGAAGGGCGAGTTCCTCGCCAACATGAGTCACGAGATCCGCACGCCGATGAACGGCGTCATCGGCATGACCGATCTGCTGCTCGACTCGCCGCTCGACCGCGGCCAGCGCGAAACCGCCGAGACGATCCGCAGCAGCGCCCAGGCGCTGTTGACGATCATCAACGACGTCCTCGACTTCTCCAAGATCGAAGCCGGCAAGCTCGACCTGGAGTCGATCGAATTCGCGCCGCGCGAGCTGCTCGATCACGTCGTGCGGATGATGCGCGTGTCGGCCGAAGCCAAGGGTCTCGCGCTCAAGGCCGAGGTCGCCGACTCGGTGCCGGCGATGCTGCGCGGCGACGCGGGGCGGTTGCGGCAGATCCTCGTGAATCTGTGCGGCAACGCCATCAAGTTCACGGAGCGGGGCGGTGTCACGCTTGCGGTGACCGCGGCGGAGTCCGCGATGGGCGGCAAGATGCTGCGCCTGGAAGTGCGCGACACCGGCGTCGGCATTCCTGCGAATCGCGTGCACACGCTGTTCCGGCCGTTCTCGCAGGTCGATGCCTCGACGACTCGCCGTTACGGCGGCACCGGCCTCGGATTGTCGATCGTGCGGCGACTCGCCGAGCTCATGGGTGGCGAAGCGGGCGTGGAGAGCCGCGAAGGCGTCGGCTCCACGTTCTGGTTCACCGCGCGCTTCGATGTCGTGAGCGCGCGGATTTCGGCCGCTGTGCCCGCTAGTGCCCATGTCGACGAGCTGCGCGGCGCGGGCAAGCGGATCCTGCTGGCGGAGGACAATGTCGTGAACGAGAAAGTCGCGACGCGCTTCCTGCAGAAGCTGGGTTATGTCGTCGACGCAGTCGTCAACGGGCGCGAAGCCGTCGATGCCTGGGCCAAGGGCGGCTACGACCTGGTGTTGATGGACTGCCAGATGCCGGTGCTCGACGGCTACGCGGCGACGCGGGAAATTCGTGCGCGCGAGCGCACCGGCGAGCACATCCCGATCGTGGCGCTGACGGCGAACGCCATGGCGAAGGACGAGCTCGAGTGCCGGCAAGCGGGCATGGACGATCACCTCGCCAAGCCGATCGATCGCGACGAGCTGGCACGCTGCCTGGAGCACCACCTGCGCGCCGCTGCCGCGGCGTAGGCCCGCTCAGCGTTTCTTTGCGGACTGCTCGACGATCAGCAGCGCGCGACTGCGCACGCCGAACTTCCGGTACACGTGATGCAGGTGCTTCTTGACCGTCGCTTCCGCGATGCCCAGGGTCTGCGCGATCTGCCGGTTGCTCATGCCCTGCATCAGCAGGTCGACGATCTCGCGCTCGCGGCCGGTAAACGACGGACTGATCTCGCGCGCCGACGGCGCGGTCTGCTGCCGGCGCTCCCCCTTGCGGCGCTCACCCTTGCGCCGATCGCCCAGACGACGATCCGGGCTCTTGCGTCGCTCGATGAACGGCCACTGCAGCTCGGCCGGAGGATCCCCGTTCGGAATTATGTCTTTGCCGCTTGCAAACAGCCCGTGGGCGGCCTGCTCATTGATGTTGTTGGTCAAGTGATGCGCTCTTCCCCACTTACAAGCAGGACACGAGCGAGTTTCCGAAAGGGTTCCATCGATAGTTGCAGGCGCCGTTGACGATGTAGCTAACCTGTGCAACTGTCTTTAACAGTTAACGGCTCAGCCAATCGCGCGGAGGCCGTGCTATCGTCCGGCGCCATGCGTACACCAACAACACTGGCACTCCTTCTTCTCCTGGGCTGTGGCGTAGCGCACTCCGCGGACTCTTCAGCGGAACACCTGAAAGCGGACACACCGAAGACGACCGCGCTCGGCAACACATTCATCGCACCCGCGGGATGGAGCGTTGCGACGCGCGGACCGGCCACGACGGTCGAGGCGCCCGAAGGCGATTCGCGGATCGTGATCGTCGATGTCAAAGCCGACAACGCCGATGCCGCAGTCGCGGCCGCGTGGGCCGCATACCAGAAACCGAAGTGGTCCTTGAAGGTCGCCACCGACCAGCCGGACAAGGACGGTTGGTCGAAGCGGCGCAACTATAGCTATGAGACGTCGCCCAACGAGCGTCGCGACGTATTCGCGGCCACGTTGTTCGCCAACGGCGGCTGGACCGTCGTGCTGTACGACATGGCGCAAGCGACCGGCGAGAAGCGCGGCGCCCAGGTCGCGCTGATCTTCGGCAAGCTGCTGCCGAAGGGCTATTCGCGCGAGTCGTTCGCCGGCAAGAAGGCGAACCGTCTGGACGCGGCGCGCATCGCGATGCTCACCAGGTTCATCGAGGACGGGCAGAAGGCGACGGGTGTGCCCGGCGTGTCACTCGGTCTCGTGCAGGATGGCAAGGTCGTGTACTCGGGCGGCCTCGGCGTGCGCGAGCTCGGCAGCCCGGCCAAGGTCGATGGCGACACGCTCTACATGATCGCGTCGAACACGAAGGGCCTCACGACACTGCTGCTCGCGAAGCTCGTCGACGAAGGCAAAATCACCTGGAAGGAGCCGGTGACCCAGCTGCTGCCGCAGTTCAAGCTCGGCAATGCGGACACGACGAAGCGGGTGCTCGTCGAGCATCTGATCTGCGCGTGCACGGGCCTGCCGCGGCAGGACTTCGAATGGCTGTTCCAGTTCAAGGGCGTCACGCCCGACGGCGCGCTGGCGACGCTCGCCACCGTGCAGCCGACCAGCAAGTTCGGCGAGATGTTCCAGTACTCGAACCTGCTCGCCGGCGCCGCCGGATTCACCGGCGGGCACGTGTTGTATCCGCAGCTCGAGATCGGCGCCGCCTACGACAAGGCGATGCAGACCCAGGTGTTCGATCCGCTCGGCATGAAGTCGACGACGTTCGACTATGCCAGGGCGCTGTCGGGCAATCATGCGGGCGCGCACGCTCCCGACGTCGACGGCAAAGCTGCGCGCGCGGTGTTCGATTTGAACTACTCGATCATCCCGCTGCGTCCTGCCGGCGCGGGCTGGAGCAACATCAACGACATGCTCAAGTACGTTTCGATGGAGCTGGCGAACGGCGCGCTGCCGGACGGCCATCGCTACATCTCGCAGGCACCGCTGCTTGCGCGTCGCGAGGCGAAGGTACCGATCGGCAAGGACGCGGTGTATGGCATGGGTTTGATGGTTGACACGACGTACGGCGTACCGGTCGTCCATCACGGCGGCGACATGATCGGGTTCCACAGCGACATGATGTGGTTCCCGGAGCAGCAGGTCGGCGCCGTCGTGCTCACGAACGGCGATCCGGGCTGGCTGATTCGCAGCGGCTTCCGCCGCAAGCTCCAGGAAGTGCTGTTCGACGGGCGTCCCGAGGCCGACGCTGATCTGGCCTCTGCCGCCAAGAACTTCTTCGCGCAGATCGCGGCCGATCGCAAAACGCTGGTCGTGCCGGCGGATGCGCAGGATGCCACCAAGCTCGGCGCACACTACAAGAATGCCGCGCTGGGCGGGCTCGAAGTGCAGCGCGCCGGACCCAAGACGACATTCGACTTCGGCGAATGGAAGAGCGAGGTCGCTTCGCGGCGCAACCCGGACGGCACCACGTCGTTCATCACGATCTCGCCCGGCGTCAGCGGCTTCGAATTCGTCGTCGGCAGCGGCGCGAAGAAGACGCTCACCACTCGCGACGCTCAGCACGAGTACGTGTTTGATGGTGTGTAGGAGCCGGAAATTCCTCTCGCCAAGCACGCCAAGACGCCAAGCAGAATTCAGCAATTCCGGCTCTTAGAAATTCTGGATTCTTCCTTGGCGTCTTGGCGATCTTAGCGAGAGATATTCTTCTTCAGGGTTCCACGTACGCGACAATAGGCGCAAACACAGCCTCGATGCGCGTCCGCTGCTGCGGTGTGACTTTGCTCCACAGCGCCCTCTGAAAGCGCTCGATGCGCACGCCGGAGACGAGGTACTGCAGCCGATATGCCTTCAGCAGGCATGCTTTCACGGCGTTGCTTCGCGCGCGGTCGAGATAGACGCCCTCGCAACTGCAGAAGTATTCACCATCGGCAGAAGCTTGCTCCTGCAGGATGCGATCGAGCATTCGCACCAGCTCGATGAAATCAGCGACAGCCGTATCGATCTGTTCCGGCGTCATCGCGTCGTGCACGCGCTGCCACTCCAGCTCGTCCAGCGTGGCGTGCTGCGCTTCCTCGATCCAGTGGTAGTAGAAGACATCTTTGAACAGTGAGGACAGGTCACCGTCCTCGCGGATGCTGTGCAGGTAGTGCGCCTGCGTGAAGATCTCGACGAAGCAGGTCAGCGCCAGCACGGCCCACGTCGATTTGCGAAGCATTGCCGCGGCGGTGGCGTCGGGATCCGCGGTCATCGTGTATCCCGTCGGCAGCGCGAGCGCGGCCAGCTTTTCGATGCGGCGAAACAGCTCCTGGTGCTTCAGCTCTTCCTGCACGAACTGCAGCAGCGCCGCGACCGCGATTTGATCGCCGAAGCAGTGTGCACGTCCCAGCTCCAGCACCTTGGCGTTGATGCAACGCTCGATCAGGCCGAAGAGGTAGGCATACGTGCGTCCCTGCACCTGGCTCAGCAGCCGCTGCTGCTCAGCGCTCAGGAACGGCAGCTGCGTCACCAACGACAGCGAGTCCGGCAGGAACTTGCCGGCCGTGTCGAGCTGGCGGAAGCGGATCACATCGGAGTCGATGTCCCAGTTGACCTTCTGCGCGTTGTGCAGGCAGCGGGCGTAGCGGGCGGAATCGATCGGTTCGGGAGTCATGGCGCGGCTCGCGGTGGTGGAGTGTTCCCACGATGCGCGATCGCACGCCGTCCCTCATGAGGCCGCGGCCCTAATTTGCGGGGAGCGGCACCGGGACAGATGTCCCGGCCGGGATTGACTAGCCGCCGACCTTTACAAACCGCGCGACCGTAAAGGTGAGGACAGTCACGGCCAGCAAGGTGCCGACAATCCATTTGATCAATGAACTTTCCAGATTCGACACATCATTCTTGGTCGCCAGGTGCATGGCTGTTGCGGACAAGCCGCTCACCTCTGCGCGGATGCTGGCTACGGAGCTCTCCACGTTCGCCAGTCTTTTGAGCACGTCGTCCATACCACCACCATCACTACCAGAGTGTTCCGTGTGTGCGTGAACCGAAGGCATGGCCGGTTTGTACGCCGGCCCCGTCGAAACGAACGCCAGTTTATTCCGCCTTCATCGAGATATCGAATTCGACTTTGCCCTCTACAGCCCCGTTTCCTTGGCCATGACGATGGCCTGTGCGCGTGAGGACACGCCAAGCTTGTCGAAAAGATTGGTGATGTGATTGCGCACCGTCTTTTCGCTGATGAACAGGCTGGTGGCGATCTCGCGATTGTTCAGTCCCTTGGCGATCTCGCCCAGGATTCTCTGCTCGCGCTGCGACAGCTGCGCTATGCGCTCGCGGGCGGCAGCGTCACACCGCGGCGGCGCGCTGCCGCCTGGCACGTGCCGCGTGAACACGCTCTTGAATTCCTGCCAGCCGGGCTCGTCCTCCAGCAGGATGTGATTGCGGCTGTCGATGCTGACGAACTCGCTGCCGGCAATCTCGCTTGCGACGCCGGGTGCGCTGCGCGGATCGATGACCTGCTCGCGCGCAATCTGGATGACGAGCGTCGGGACGCGGATCAGGTTGAGGCGCTTGAAGATGCTGAGGTCGCTGAGCAGTGTCAGGAAGCGGCTCGCAACCTCCTTGCTGGCGCTCTTCCTTTGCAGCTCCGCGTACCACTGGCGCATCTGCGGCGTCGACTCCGGCAGGAACAGGTGCGCGAACATCGCCGGGAACGCCATGTTCTCTTCGCCCCACCCCGCGAGCACCAGCTCCTGCATCGATTGCCACGCCTGGGAGTAGGAATCCATTCGCGGACGGCGCCAGCCGGTCACAAGCGGCGCATACAGAGTCAGGTGACTGACGCGCTCCGGATGGCGGATGGCGTATTCAGCAGCCACTGCGCCGCCTTGTGACATGCCGAACAGCGGAAACGACGCCAGCTCGAGACGATCGACGACGGCTTCCAGGTCGGCGACCCAGTCTTCGAGCGTGATTTCGCCGACATCGGACTGCGACAGGCCGCAGCCGCGCGGGTCGTAGCGCACCAGCGTGTGCCGCTCCGACATGAAGCGCAGCCAGTGGGCCCAGATAGGGCTCTCCCAATCGTGATGCACGTGGGTCAGCCACGTGCCGGCCCGCACTAGCGGCGGGCCCTCGCCGGACAGCGCGTAGGCTATGGTCGTCTTATCTTTGGAGCGCGCGAAGGCGATTCGCTGGTCCACGGCAGGCAAGCGTAAGCAAGCCCAGCGCGAGCAGCAACAGCAGATCGACTGCGCCGCCGCCGGAGCGGCGAGTCGGGGTCGTCGCCGGCGGCGGCGGTGTAGGCGGTGGGGGCGCAGTCGCGAAGTCCCGCACCGTGACAGTCACGGGCAGCACTGCGACGTTCGCGCCGGCGGTCGTTTCCAGCGATGCATTGGTCGCATCGAAAATCTCCATCTGGAACGTCCCGCTCTGGCCGGCGCTGAGCGTCGCGGCGTCGAGCGCAACGGTGATGGTCTTGGCGCTGACGTCGCCGTCCGGCCAGATCACATCGCCTTGAGCGGCCGTCACGCCGCCGTAGCTTCCGCCCGCGACGGTCCGATAGCTCGCGCGAGCTTCGCCGCTCGCCGAGCCGCGTCGGGTGAGCGTGACGTACGCCTTGGCGCGTGCTTCGTCGATGGTCGGCTGTTCATCGAGCATTCGCAGGCGCGTCGTCTTGCCGCTGTCGCCGATCGTGACTTGCGTCGTTTCCGGATAGTCGATGCTCGCGCCGCCGCGCGGATCGACGAGCCGCACCATCAGAACTTCCAGGTCTTCGTCCTGAGCGTCCGACGCAAGATTCAGCGTCGCAGTCTTCGGCGTCGTGTCGCCGTCCGCCCAGCTGAGCGTCGTGGAAGCGAGCGTCGCGTCCGCGGCAGTCGCGGTCGCGTAAAGCACATCGAGCTGCACCGAGACGGCGCCTGCGCCGCCGCCGTTGCGATTCACGCCGATCGTGAGCGCCTGTCCCTCGATGCCGGACATCTTCGCAGTGGCCACCGTAAACGCGCCGCCCGGTGTCGCAAGCGTCTCGTTGTGCAGCAGATACAAGCCGCTGTTGATGTCGCTGACCGCGAGCGTGCCGCTGGCGAAGAACGGATAGACGCCCCAGGCGCCGACGAAAGCGGTCTCGCTGTTTGCTGGCCACGTGTCGAACTGGCCGATGCGCACCGGCGCGACCGGGTTCGTGATGTCGAGGATCGTGAGCCCTTCGCTGTAGTTGGCGAAGTACAGGCGATTGCCTTTGACGTAGGTGTTGTGATCGATCGCGCGCGTCGGTCCGACCCATGACCCGACCAGTGCAGGCGCGCGCAGGTCGGCCATGTCGAAAATCCGAATGGTCGTGTTGAGACCGACATCGCGCTCGTCGAGCTCGTCGTTGACATAGAGGTAGCGTCCATCATCCGTCCACCAGCCCGTGTGCACGAAGCTCGCGTTCGGATAGGGCTGGCTCGCGAGCAGCTGCCGCGCGGTCGGATCGGTCACGTCCCAGACGTCGACCGTGTTCTCGTTGAAGTCCGTCAGCACCTGGCATACGGGCCGGCTCTGCGCGTTGACGCACTGAGTGTTCTTGCGTGCGTCCTTGATCGGGAAGGAAGCGAGATCGTGCGCGTAGCCGGAGGCCGAGACGCTCAGTAACGACGGTGCCCGCGGATTGGTGAGCGAATACAGCCGGTGATTGCCACCGACGAGATTCGAGCCTGCGATTGCGAGCACGGGCGTCTCGCCGGTCTGCGAGATGCCGTAAGTAAAATCGGAGTTCAGCATGTAGTCGGTGTGCGCTGAGCGGTGATCCGACTGGAAATCGACGCGCTCGATCGCGTTCGGCAGGCCGCTCAGGTCCAGCAGCATCAGCACGTCCTGCACCGCATCCGCCGTGATGTAAGCGTATGCACGCCAGCGCTGCGCGCTCGCGTCGAATACCTGGTAGACCTCGATGTCGCGCCACGTCGTGCTGGTGCCGGTCGGCGCGCCGACCTGCTCGGGTGCGGTCGGATCGGTGATGTCGATGATCGCGACGCCGTTCTCCACGCCGATGAATGCGTACTCGCGGCCGGTGTTCAGATCGGTGAAGCCCCAGATGTCGTTCGCCTTGGTCGAGACCGGCTTCAGCACGTCGAATGCCAGGTGCGACAGCAGGCTGACGGACAGGCACGGAAAACCGCTCGAGACATTGCTGCTGCACGGCGCGGCCGCGTGGCTCTTCTCGGACTCGGTGACCTGCGACGTGAGCTTACTCATGCGCCGCCGTTCCGCGTTGGTCACCTCCAGTCCCTTGGTGTCGGCGATCACCGTGAAGCCGGCGGCCTCGAAGCGCTCGCGGAACTCGGGCGGCACGCCGATCAGCAGCGTCTCGCTCCGTGCATTGCGCTCGGAATAGGCGCTGTATTTGCTGAAGCCCGCCTTGACTCGTCCCTTGGCCGAGAGCAGATCGAACAGCTGCGCCGATTGCCGGATGACGTACGTGCCTTCCGCGACCTGGATCGAATCGCCTTTGCTCGACTGCGCGATCGCATAGCTGAGCGAGCGGCAGGGGCGGAAGCGGTTGAGGCAGTCACCCTCGTCGCGCCCCGACCCGGAGACGTAACGAGGTTTGCCGTCGTCGGCCGCTGCTGGGAAGATGCAGCAAGATAGCAACGCTGCGAAGAGCAGCGAGACAGTGCGAGTCGTGAGGTTGCTCATGCCCAGGTTTCCCCTGCGAACCAGTGCCGGCGCGCCGCTCATCTTACTGCCGGCGCTGGCGCTCGGCATGATCTTTCTGGCGTCGTGTGGCGCCGGCACTGGTTCGCAGGGGAAACCTGGGC
>Ga0207428_10007417_pt1 | contig 9999 bp, 3 predicted proteins | sample RhiMethybrSRZTD1_FD_187600 | JGI IMG/M metagenome (GOLD analysis project Ga0207428, IMG submission 187600) | Populus rhizosphere microbial communities from Tennessee, USA - Rhizosphere MetaG P. TD hybrid SRZTD1 (SPAdes) (version 3) | ecosystem: Host-associated > Plants > Roots > Rhizosphere >... | reverse complement strand
CAAACATTAACTTTATCTACTTGTATTATTTGACTTCTTCTATCCCTTTCTTTTTTGCAGGGATGACTTTGGCTTTTATTTATATCTCAATGCCAAAAGAAATAAGCAAGCTATATTTTGTTGATTTGATTGGCGCAGCAATTGCTACTCTGGCGCTTGATTCCTTAATGCAGAACTTGGGTGCAGAGACCACGATTCTGTCTATAGCAGCGATTGTAGCAACGACTTCTACATTTGCTGTATTGCTTTTACTAAAAACAAGGGACAAAACGAAAGATTTGTCAAAGGTGTTAGATTTAGGAAATAAAAGCAAATCTTTCTTAATAGGTGTACTATTTGTTACCATAACAATAACTGTAGTTAATCTGTACAGTTCAGACCATGTTATCTCAATAAAGCCAGGTGAAAATAAAGGGCTTCATAATGCGTTAGCCGATCCAGGTGTAAAACTCTTATCAACAATATGGAATTCGTTTTCTAGAATAGATGTCACCCAAAAAGCAAATATGGACTTAAACAAGGATAGAAAACTCGCGTCGATAATGGTTGACGCTGATGCTTCCACCAATATTCAACGATGGAATGGCTCAATTTCGGACTTACATTGGCTAAAAGGGCAGCTGGATTATTTGCCATATGATTTATTGAGAAATAGAACCATTACTAATACACTCGTAATAGGCAGTGGAGGCGGCACGGACGTCTTAATGGCATTAGCCGGGGGTTCTGTAAAAGTTACCGCCGTTGAGATAAACCCATCCATAGTTTCAGAAGTCAAGAAATTCGGAAAATTGGCTGGTAACGTGTACCAAAGAAAGGATGTAGATTTGCACATTGACGATGGCAGGCGATTTATTAGTTCTAGCAATTCAAAATATGATACCATAGTAATACGTCTGGTCGATTCTTGGGCAGCACAACTTGCTGGCGGCTATGCGCTATCAGAGAATTATCTTTATACAGTCGAAGGGTTTCGACAGTATTTTCAGCACCTAAATCAAAATGACGGTCTACTTTTTATGGTCAGATGGAATATTGAATTGCCTAGACTGATACCCCTTCTGACTGAATCGTTACATCAAGATGGGGGCAATAAAACTATTGAACAGATAGCTAAACAGATAGTAATCATTGAGGACTGTCGCGAGAAATGCAACAAAGAAACCGCCATAAGTCCTGTTCTAGTATTAGTTAAGAATACACCTTTCAATCAATCTGAACTGGAGATCATCAAAACTAAAGCCGAAAAAAGCAACGCCAAGTTACTAACAATGGCAGGCCAGGATATTCAACCTACTATAAAGAACCTTATATTTGCTAATGATTCTAAACAAAGTTCAAGTCAAGAAACCAAAATCGATGGAACTTCACCAAATTGGCAACGACCAATTTCTGGATTGAAATTGCCTACTGACGACTCGCCTTTCTATTTTGCAAAAGAGCCAATACCTAGGCAAATGTTAATACTTTTGGAAACTGTATTAATAATTTCAGCGGCCCTTACTGCAATTTTGATCTATTATTCAAGGATTAACAAGGTCCAAAAAAATATGAATATGGTATTTCAAATTCTGTTTGTCATATTCATCGGATTTGGGTTTATCTTTTTAGAAATTACGTTTATACAGAAATTTCTACTCCTCTTGGGAACTCCTATCCTGGCTTTGACTGTAATTTTATTCTCAATATTGCTTTCTACGGGTATTGGTTCGTATTTAAGCGGTCGGCTATTTAGCAAAGATCCGTTTAAGGCCATCGTCCTATCAATACCGATTTTAGTTGGTATCGTGTTGCTTTACTATATCTCCCTTCAAGACATTATCTCCTCTAATATAGTCCTGCAACTTTCTCAAAGAATTGCGTTAAGTATCGCTTTATTATTCCCCGTAGGAATTGTCATGGGATTCCAATTTCCTAGTATCATCCGAATTGCCTACTTGCCAACGCTAACAGATAACAAATTAGAACAATCCAGTAAAGAGAAAAAAACTGTTGTCACACTTCTTTGGGGAGTCAATGTAATCGCCTCGGTAGTCGGCACGGTAACGACTATTATATCTTCAATGACTATAGGTTTTAACGGTAACTTACTAATAGCAGCAGGGTTATACTTGGCAGCTCTCTGTGCTGTTGTACTTGCAAGACAAAGACAAAGGCTACCACAAATACGGAAAAACGTCTAGGATCAAACTCACAGGCAAGACAAAATTAGTTTTAGGTTTACATTCTGGAAGTATTTCCTTCGTGGTTTGGAATTAGAGGGCTATTTGGTATGGTGGTCACAATGAATAGAGGATTAATGTTTAGCCTTGCAGTCGATAATGTCTATGAGGCAGGAACGATGCGATAAATTCTTGAAATATTGTCTGGACGCTGGTTTGAAAATTCGTTATAAGAAAGGATATACAAGTATCCGTCAGGACCGGTTTGAATATCTGTAATAGTATCAAAACCTGTACCCCATATCAACTTGGATCTTTCATCAGAGTTATCAGCCACTTTGTCGGCTAAGACTCCTTGACTTTTATCAAAAATTATACCGTCCCTGTTGTTATTTAACTTGAAGAAGTAAATGTTACCGTTACTATAATCCCCCACAAATAGGTTGTTTGTGTATTTTTCCCCCAGTTTAGTGGAGTTTAGGAATCCCAAAGCTGTAATTCCAATAGAGTTCTTCCAGCTAAATTCGGGGTCCGAATATTTTGAGCCAGGAAAATTAACCAAATCCTCTTGTGTAACATTGAAAGTAGGCTTCAATTTTAAAGCTTTCCAAGTGTTAAAACCGTAAGCGTTTATGTCAGTTTCTGTTGCATTAATACGATTCATCGGACCCATAATCTTAGCCCAACCGCTATTAAAACCAGGCGTTACCAAATTTAATTCATCATAGTGATTCTCTCCATTTTCAGTGTCCCACAAGTTCCCTGTTATAGGATCAAACGCTAATCCAAAACTGTTCCTTATACCATAGGCGTAATACCTACTCAATAAACTCGTATTATAGATCATTGTGCTAGTACTGATATTGCTTTCAATACTACTGGTTTCATTAATTCCATAGTAAGTTCTCGCAACTGAGATAAATGGATTATTTGGTGCAGACAAGCCATTTTCTGGATTCACTCTTAAAATAACGGACGTGTTGTCAGGAGCGGTTGTATATTTTAGATTTTGAAGTTGTCCACGATGTCCTATGGGACAACACAATGCCTGCTTTACCTGCGAAGTGGCCTCATGGATTGGAACGGTTCTGTTCGAAAGGGTCACATCGCCTATAACAACATACAAATAGTCATCGGGTCCGATCAATATTTTTCCGCCATCGTTATTTTGCCCGGGGGAAGCCGGCAAATCTAGAATCAATGTTGGATTAATGAGTTTACTTCCGTCCCAAAGATATTTGTAAACTCTGTTTCCAAGAACTTCACCGTTTAGTGTTATTTCAGAGTAATAAAGAAAAACCTCTAGATTTGCTGCTAGGGAGGCATTGTTAGCATTAATTTTTCTCGCAGTTATGCCAAGTAATCCACGTTCATTAAATTGACTACAAACTGCAGAATTTTTTGTGTCACACAGACCGCTAGGAACAATGACCACTGGTTCAGCCTGTAAACTACCATTTGCAATAAGATTGACGGTTGTAAGTCCACCCAAAGAAAAACCGCTTGTATATCTCTGCAAGACTAAAATATTGGATTTGTCAAGGAATATCATCCCTGTAGGGACAGATAATCCGTCTGCTACCAATTCAATTTTCAAGTGGGAATCATAAAGCGTGGGCAAAGGGTGCTCGAACGGGGTAGCATCCTCAAGGGAGTTTGGATCTTGAGGGTACACGTTTATTGGAAAAATCGATGAAAAGATGAGAAATACAAATCCGATGAAAGCTATCATCAAATTTCTCATGTTCATGCGATGAATCCGTTAACAACATTCATTTGCTCAGTATAAATTCTCTTCTAAACAGTGGTAACTACTGTTATGGATAGCAGAAAATACGCTACGTATTACTAATTTATTAAACACAACGAGGGGTAAAGTCTAGATTTTAAAGAGACATCTATATCAGAATCCTGAAAATTCGCTGTCCAGCGGCTTAAATACGTGGCCAGACCAAACCACATGCTAAAGAAAGTTCTTAAATCCCACAGAACTATAGGCTAATCCTAACTTGAATAATGGAAAGACAGACAACAAAACAAGAAAAATCCAAAGTGAATTTAATCGATACTATGGCTCAATAATTTTTACATCGATTATTATTCTGGGTGGAGCAGTTGCATTTTATCTGTACCATCTTGACTATCATTCACTATATTTCTATAGTGATTCAACTACACATGCGCTTCAGTCAAGACAATATGTCGATTCTGATCGACCAGGTCTATTTGAACACTTGGGAACAGTTTGGCTTCCAATACCCCATCTTTTAATACTACCGTTTAGTTTGATTGATCCTCTTTTTAGAAGCGGGTTTGCAGGGTTAGCAATTAGTTTGCCATTCCACGCTGCGACGTCTTTAATACTGTACAAAATTGTCCGAAGACACGTCAGTAACCCATACATCCCTCTTGTAGGGGCGGCCCTATATGCATTCAATCCAAATTTCATGTATCTGGCATTAACACCTATGACGGAAGCCCCTTTCATGTTATTTTTTGTTGCATCAGCATATTACTTTCAAAGATGGTTATTTGATTCGAGTGTATTTATTTCAAGTATGGAAGTAAAATTCCATGACTCTCCGAGTACATTGAAGACAAAAAGTATTCTGGTCAATAATCCCTTGAGATGGCTGAATTTGATAAAATCCGCTGCCCTTATTTCCTTTGCAACTTTATCTAGATACGAAGGTTGGTCCATCGCTATTTCTATGGTATTTGTTTTAGTTATTATATTCGCAATAGGTCACAAAAAAGTTGGTTATCGTGTAGTAAAAAGGAACGCTATTTTGACTATTATCGGATTCTCTATAATTTCACTCTCTGGAATAGTTTTTTGGATCACGTGGAATTGGTATATCTATGGAGATCCATTAGAGTTCTCTGCTAATCCTATATATTCTGCAAAAGCGCACGCAGCCAGAAACGACAACCGTGATATCTTGTTTTTGCAACCAATAAATGTATTACTTGTATACGGAACAGTTCTGCTATATGTATTTGGACCAGCAATTTTAATAATTGCGTTGCTTGGATTCCTTTCTAGCACCATTTTTAGAAAGGATAGTGATGTCCACAAACGTATAATATTATATCTATTTTTACTAATTGCTCCAATCTTTACTATTATTTCTTTGTTGATCGGAGTTGGTGAGATGAACCTCGGGGATTGGTATAACTCACGCTTCTTAATTCTTTCCGCTCCGCTAATAATTGTACTAACTTGCATGTTTCTATCCCATGTTTCAGAAAAAATAAGGATTAGAAAACAAAGTACTATAATAATTGGATTAGTAATAATATCGCTATTTGCCTATCAAACGATTTCGCCATTCTTTACAGTGGTAACGTATACCGATGCATTTGAGGATTATTCACGTGACTATGTAGTTCCTTCACTTGAGACAGCACGATTTCTTTCATCGATTTATGACTATGATGGTAAAATATTCATAGTTGCAACTGGAGGGCAACAAGGAGTAATTGCCATCGAAAGCGGTTTACCCCTAAAGAATTTTCAGGTAATAAGAGATTCCGATGCTGGCAGTACTAAATTTCGTGCGCCTTGGCTCTATTCAAACTATTTTGTCATATCAAAAGAACCTCAAGGCGATATTAATAACGCCGTAAAATTCTGGAAAAATAATGATCTACGTTTGGAACAGTTTTATAACAAAGTTTATGATAACGACTATTACACTATATTCTCCAAAAAGCATCTCGGAGCCCCTAACTGTGTTGAATATGACTCGAGGACTACGACCCTCTCCATACGATGCAAGTCGATAAATCTGATCGACTTATATAGTAGTTTAAATCGTACTGATCTTTTAAGTAAGCTCCCTTTAAAATCCTGGTTACTCAATGCAAACCTTGTAATAGAAAATGGTTCGAATTTCTATATTAATTCTACTGATACCAGCTGGTTAAAGATTAATTCAACAGGGGTTCCCCATAGCATCAAAGTTCATGGTAATTTGAATATAAACTCAGTTAGAATAACCGGGTGGAATACGACAAGTAATGATTTTGCGAGAACCGACAAGAACGGTACCATTTCAAGGAGCTATATTCTCGTCAATCACGGCACAGGAACAACAAACATCACGGATTCGGAAATCGCATATCTTGGATACAATGCGGACTCGAGTTTCGGTCTTACTTACTATACTGGTGCAGGGAGCGTTTTAAAGAACAACAAGATACATGATTTGTTCTATGGTTTCTATTCTTCGGATGCAAGCGCACACAATATAATAATAGAAAATAACACTATATACAACAACACATTGTATGGGTTAGATCCACATAGCGCTTCTCACGATCTCCTGATAAAAAATAATCATGTCTTTGGAAATGGTAAACATGGTATTATCTGCTCTACCGATTGTTATAATATTCTTATCGAATCAAATAATGTATATGAAAACAGATATGAAGGTATTATGCTGTATCGAAATGTGTCAAATTCTACTGTAAAAAATAACATTCTTTCTTATAATAGAGAACAAATTGCGCTATATGACTCCACTAATAATAACAAGGTCTATAATAATACCATAATTGGAGGTAAGGTGGGCATTAGAATTATTAGTAATTCGTCACATAATCTAATAAATAATAATTCCATTGCTGATACAGACTATGGAATATACCTTCTTAAAGGAGCTTCGTACAATGAGATTAATTCTAATAGAATTATTAATACTTCTGGTTTTGCGGTGCTGGTACAAAACGCAGGCACTGACAATAACATTTTTAAGAATAATACCCTAGCTAACAACACAAGGAATGAAATAACCGAGTCTAATCTGGGGGCAAGTCGTATATCCATTGTCGATAACACAATATCGCAAACAAACAGATAAAATAAAAACAAAACTTATCGGATTAATTTATGAAAAACTAGTTCATAAAATATTAATAGTGAGAAAAATCAAATATTGACTCCTGTATATACTAGGTAGCAGGTACAATCCTGTAAATTCTAGATACGTTCGCTGGATGGAGTGGAGAGTATTCACTATATGAGAGAATGTAAAGGTAACCATCTGGCCCGGTCTTTATATCAGTAATAACATCGAAGCCCGAACCTAGCGTAATTTGTGAAACCTCCTTGGAGTTGTCAGCTACTTTGTCAGACAAACTTTTTTGCACGTCATTGAACTCGAGTCCATTCCTTTCTTTATTTAATCTAAAGAAGTATAAATTGCCATATACATAGTCCCCAACAAAAAGATTATTTGCGTATTTTTCTCCTAACTTAGATGAGTTTAGAAAGGCCAGAGCAGTTACCCCAATAGCATTTTTCCAGCTGAATTCAGGATCGGAATAATTTGATCCTGGGAAATTAACCAAATCCTCCTCGCTTATCTTACTTTTATTATCTAACTTCAAAAGTTTGAATTGGTCAAACTTGTATGCACGCAAATCCGCAATTGTTGCATTGACTCTTTCCATCGGGCCCATGGTTTTTACCCACCCGCTATTAAATCCAGGTTTTACTAAATTAATCTCATCGTACTGAAACTCTCCGTTCTCAGTATCCCACAGATTCCCACTTACAGGATCAAAAGTAAGTCCAAAGATATTCCTGATACCGTATCCGTAGTATCTGCCTAGTGCATTGTCAGTACCTTCCACAAAGCTCTGATTTTTGTCTTTATAATTTTTAGTATAGTTGCTTAATTCAGAAGTGAAATTGAGTTTATCATTGTCTGTATGAACGAAGGGGTTATCATAGGCTGGCATACCCGTTTCTGGATTAACTCGGAATATTGCGGAGGTGTTATCAGGTGGCCCTCCGCTAATTATATTTTGAACCTGACCTCTGTGGCCAATCTCATCCCCTATCATTTCGCGAACAAGCATCGGATCTTCATGTACGGGAAAGCCCTTCGTAGCTATAGTCTTATCACCAATCGTAGCGTACAGGTAGGCATCCGGGCCGATCACTATCTTTCCCGCATTATGGTCTGGTCCGGGACCTCCAGGAAGGTCCAATATCAAGACAGGATTAATCAAATGTTCTCCATCCCACAAGTATTTGTAAACTCTGTTTCCAAGAATTTCTCCTGTTAGAGTTATCTCCGTGTAGTAAAGAAACACCTCGAGATTTTTAACTAATGATTCATTATTTGGATTAATTTTTCTTGCAGTTATTCCAAGTAATCCTCTCTCGTTAAACATCCCGCAGCCAGGTTTGGGATTTTTTCTGTCGCATATTCCGCTAAGCACGACCAATGCAGGATCACTCCGTAAATGGCCATTTGTTACAAGGTTCACAGAAGTAATCCCACCCAAAGGAAAACTGCTTGTATATCTTTGCAAAACTAAAATATTATTCTTATCTAAGAACAAGATGCCCGTAGGTACCGTCAAACCATCGGCGACTATCTCTACCTTTAGTTTAGGGTCTCTAAGTACAGGCATTGGGTGCTGATATTGAAAGCTTTTTGTAGTATTTTGATTAGACTGGGCTCTTAAATCGTGATTGCTCGTATGTGCTAATCCTGATAAAAAAGAGGAAATAATTATCGTAATAGTCAACGCAACTAGAAAACTTCGCTCATTTTGTGTTTTTCTTGATATCATGGAAATAAAACTATTAGAGAACTAATAACGTTAATAAAATAGTTTTGTCGGTTCAAGCTAAATAGGCACTCTGTTTTGAACATCAGCTGCTGTTTTCACTTATTTCGCACAAATTAAGATTTTTGCCGAGATCAAGCTGATTCTGATTCTGAAACATTATGAAAATGCCTTGATTAAAAGTATACTTACTGCAAATGGAGTTTCAATCGCAATTTAAGATTTTCATATTAAATTTAGGTAATTTTACTACAAAAATTATATTGTAAACTTCATATAGGAGTGAAAACTAAAAAATTTTAGGTTGTTTAGGAAAAAGTCTGAAGGTCAGGCAAATCTAAAAGAGTTAAAGTCTATCGAAGGCAGAGTAGACAGACCCGGATCACTCGAACCGTTCTATATTCAAAATGCCCTAAACCCTTCTTATCATATTGTAACTGAGGAAGAGGAGAGAGGTTTATATAGCATACCGGACGTCCAGAGAATTCTTAATCTTCTGATTAACGATGTAAAGGAATTAAATCCGTCATTCGATCTGAAATATTATTGCAGATATCATGAGATAGAGCGCGTAACTGAACTGAAACCAAATGAAATTCCTGGGCTTTTGGAACGTTTGACTAGGTACAAGGTACTTGAGGCGCACTTTCATGAAAAAGTCATTATTTGTAACAAATGTTCTTCGCCTAACGTGGCTTCAAGATTTTTGTGCTCTCATTGTAAATCAACAAACATTTCACAAACGAGGACTATAGAACATTCAACATGCGGATATGTTTGTCCTGAAGACCAACTCGTGCAAAGCAGTGATGGACAATCAAAACATTGCCCCAGATGCGGTTTAATTCTGGACTTAAATGGAGGGCCCGATGTCAGAATGAACGAGGGCTGGTTCATATGCAGTGATTGCTCAAAGGTGTCACGGGATCCAGTTACTTTCTACTTCTGTAGAATGTGCGAGAGACTTATATCTATTTCAGATATTAAGTTTGTCAATCTCTATTCATACAGCCTGAGCAAGAGCTTTAATTCAGATACAGTTATTCTGCAAGAGCCATACCGAGAGTTATTTAGACAACTAGGTTACCAACTCAATAGTCCAGGAAACCTTTCAGGTAAGAGTGGTATAGAATATATGTTTGATATAGTAGCGACCAAAGACGACAAGTCTGTTCTTGTGAATATAGTTTATTCTGATGTTATAGTTACTGATTCAGCCCTTGTCAAGATGTTTGGTGCTGTCTAT
>Ga0207428_10007414_pt1 | contig 10001 bp, 11 predicted proteins | sample RhiMethybrSRZTD1_FD_187600 | JGI IMG/M metagenome (GOLD analysis project Ga0207428, IMG submission 187600) | Populus rhizosphere microbial communities from Tennessee, USA - Rhizosphere MetaG P. TD hybrid SRZTD1 (SPAdes) (version 3) | ecosystem: Host-associated > Plants > Roots > Rhizosphere >... | reverse complement strand
AGGCGCGTCTGCGCTTGTTGAAAGTTCAAGCGCGAGGGCTACGCGTATCGCGATCGAAGAGGTCGAGCAAGGGCTAATCGGCTTCGAATTCATACCCAAGGACCCGGGTTTGAGAAAAGGGCGTGATAATCGAGGCGATCGTGGGCAAGATGATGTTGGAGAGGACAGACGCGAAGTAACCAATCAGGCGCCTGTCGCAAGTCAAACATCTGTCACAAGACTTGGCGGCCAATATGCTTGGTACTTTCCTGTTCATCGTTGTGTTAGCCTTGACCCGAAGATGGCTTGCCATTGTAGCATTATTGGTGTGAGCGAAGTGGCGTAACGCCGGATTAAGTGGTACCTTGTCGTATGAGCTTATGAACAAGGAGCCCTGCTATGAAAACGCTGCTCGTTTATCCGGAGTTTCCTGAAACCTACTGGAGTTTCCGCCATGCGCTTTCGTTCGAAGGCAAGCGCTCGGCCTTCCCGCCGCTCGGCCTCTTGACCATCTCCGCCATGCTGCCCGACGCGTGGGAGCGGCGGCTGGTGGATATGAACATCCAGCGGCTCAAGCCGTCCGACATCGGGTGGGCGGATGTAGTTTTCTGTAGCGCCATGCTCGTGCAGAAAGATTCGCTGCGGCGCGTCGTCGAGTTATGCAAAGCGGCGGGGAAGCGAGTGGTCATCGGAGGCCCGTATGTCACGACCAGCGCGGAGCATTTACCCGAGGCCGATCACATTTTCCTCGGCGAGGCCGAGAGCACCTTGCCTGAGTTCGTTCGCGACCTAGAGCGCGGCGCCGCCAAACGCGTCTACCAGGCCGCCGAGCGGCCGGCGCTCTCCGCAACGCCGATTCCTGATTTCCAACTCGCTGACCTCAGGCGCTATAGCGCGATGCCGGTCCAATACTCGCGTGGCTGTCCCTTCCAGTGTGAGTTCTGCGACATCATCGAGATCTATGGCCGCGTCCCCCGCACGAAGAGCAATGAGCAGATGCTTGCCGAGTTGGATGCGCTTTTCCGCCTTGACTGGCGTGGGATGGTTTTCATCGTCGACGACAACTTCATCGGCAACAAGCGCAACGTCAAGAAACTGTTGCCTGCATTGGCCGACTGGTCGGAGCGTCACGGGCATCCTTTCTCTTTTATTACTGAAGCCAGCGTGAATCTCGCCGAGGACGACGAATTACTCGACGGGATGCGGCGCGCTCATTTCCGCCGCGTCTTTCTAGGCATCGAGACCCCGGTCGAGGCGAGCCTCAAGGAGGCCCAGAAGGGGCAGAACATGCGCCTCGACCTGCTCGATTCAGTCAAGAAGATTCAAAGCTACGGCATGGAAGTGATGGCCGGATTCATCGTCGGCTTCGACAACGACCCCGATGACATCTTCGAGCGGCAGATCGAGTTTATCCGGGAGAGCGCCATTCCGCTTGCGATGGTGGGTTTGTTGACGGCGCTGCCCGACACTCAACTCTGGCGGCGGCTCGAGCGCGAAGGGCGATTGCTCGTTGAGAGCACGGGGAACAATACCGATGGTTCGCTTAACTTCGTCCCCAAGATGGACGCAACGCGCCTCATCGAAGGCTATAAATCGATCATGCGCGCCATCTATAGCCCCGGCGAATACTATCAGCGCGCGCTCGATTGCCTTGAGCGGGTAGTCGCAGTCGCGCCCGCGGCGCGTCGCAATGGGATTGCCAGCGACGTGGTGACTCTCTTTCGCATCGTGCTGACGCTCGGCGTGCGCGACCGCGCGCGCGGCGAGTTCTGGCGCTACCTGCGCCACGCCCTTACCAGGCATCGCGAGAAGTTCGCGGAGGCTATGATACTGGCCGCGGTGGGCTATCACTTTCGCAAGCTGACCGAAGATTGATTTAGAGACTGTCCAATATTGCACAGCAATTTATTCCAGGCTGGCCGATCATCAATGCGGAATTTAAGAATTTACCGGGCGCAAGTAGTTATCAATGTCTATTCAAGATGTTCTGAAAGCGGCGTGATACATGCGCAGCGCGAAATTTGAACAAGACCTTCTACAGTTATGGCGCGGGGTCGAAAATCTAAAAGGGAAGTCGCAGTTCTAGAAGCTTAGCTTGCTGAGATAGAGCAGAAGAATCTCCGCTCCCCCGTTCTGCTTCAGAAGCTAGGCGAGGGCTTCGGTTTTGGAGCCGCTGGGAAGCTAGGCTGGGCTCGATTCGAGCTCAATTTCAAACAGGAACAATTGGATCGCTTCGAGGCTTAGCCTGAGATGCTGAAAGTAACAATTGAAGATGGAAACCAGATCATCTCAAGCAGGTTGAGACAATTGCGCCAGGGGCAGTAAGACTAGCTCAAATCAAGGTGGGCACGCCTTGGAAATCGTCGTATACAAAACCCCTTCAGGAGAAACAAATGATTAACGTTCGTATCCTCGCGATTGCAATTTTGGGGACCGTTTTATCAGCGCCTTCGATCTATTCACAAGATCTTTCCAGGTACCGGGGATTCCAATTTGAAACGGGCCTGCCCGCAATAGCGAAACAAGCACATCTGAAACCATCGGACGCGAGGGCGATCCACCGGCGCCCGGCGGTGATTCAGGAACTGACCTGGGAAGCTCAGAGCTTTCCCTCTTCTTCACCGGGATCCGAGTCGGTCAAGAATATCCTTTTCAGCTTTTACAACGGAGAGCTTTTTCGCCTCGTGGTCACTTATGATCCGGATCGGATCGCAGGATTAACGGCTGAGGACATCGTCGAAGCCGTTTCGGCGAAGTACGGAAATGCCACCAGGCCTGACGCCGAGATCATCCTCTCTTCGACCCATTTCTATAACGGCGGCGAAAAGATCATTTCAGACCGGAGTGGAAAGGTCCTTGCGCGTTGGGAAGATTCACAGTACTCGTTCAACCTATTTCAGTTCTCCCTCGAGTCTACTTTTGGGATGGTCATATATTCGAAACGGCTGGATGCGCTGGCCCGGGCTGCAATCGCCGAGTCCGTCCGGCTGGATGATCAAGAAGCTCCCCAAAGAGAAACCGAACGTCAAAAGAAGAAGGATGAGGAGAACCGCGTCCGGCAAGAGAAGGCCAGGCAAGCGAACAAGGCGCCGTTTCGCCCTTAAGTAGACCGCAGACCGTGTCTTTTTTCGCTCTTCGCTGATAACTCTAATAACCGCTAACTGGAGGAATGTATGGATTGGAGTGGAATACTGGGATTCGCCATCGCGCTGGGAGTTATCTCGCTCGTTTCCTGGGGCGCGGAAAAGCTTATAGGCCATTTGGAGGACAGTAGTGTGAGGGATCTGCTATTTTCCGGTTTTCGACCCGCCAGCTTCCAGATAGGCGCGCGCCGCATCGTAATCGCGACAGGCGTTCCGAATGCTCTCGGTTGATTTGACTGTTTGTCGTACAAACCGCTGTCAACATAATGCTCAGCGTCACCGCGAGTGAAATCACGTCTCTGACTGACCACGGTTTGAATCTCCGTCTCACGACGCTTCGCTTCAAACGCGGCTTCGCGCTCTTTTCGCTGTTTAGAAAGCTTTTCGCGTTCTGCTCCGCGCCCCGCTTTCAATTCGTCCAACCGCTTCTGCAATTCTGAATTCATGTTGTGATTTTTCCATTTCCTTACGCAGTGAGCTCATCTCTCCAAGTAGCAATCTCAATCTTAGCTGAGTCGCTGTTGATGAGATTTTCGATCTGACTGAGGAACGCCGCGAGCGTTTCATCAGTCCAACCATTTTGAGGGATTCTGAGCGACCAATTCTCGCGAACGATCTCTTTCAAAGCGTTACGAAATCCATCCCTGAATCCTTGCTCCTGTACCGTGACGCTGTTCTCATTAGCGACCGGTATGAGCCTCTTAACGATATCTTCCAAGTGATATAGCGCTAGCATTTTATTCTTTCACCTCGTTCTTTATGTCTTCCAATTTCGGAAGACAGTTTGTATCAAATTCATCGTCGTCGTTATCGTCTTCACTAAGATCAGATGCAATTCGCGTACTTTCTTTTCAATGAACTCATCAAGCGCTTCGATCTGTAGCGCAGTTATTAGGCGTGCGTTCCTTCCAGAGCTGAGAGCGCTTTAAGTGAACTCAAAACCAGTTCCCTGTATCGAGTAGCTGAATAGACATTATCAACGCCAACCGCTGCGCTGATCATCAACATCAATTCTTGAAGGGCCTCTCGAAGATTCTCTTTCATCGCTCCATGAGCGTTGATCAAACCGTCTCGAATTTCCGCGAGAAGCGAATCATCGTTTTGCTGTTCGAGTTGCGATTGCAACTTTTCAAAAGTCATAAAGGTTTTCCTTATTAGGTTAGCGATCTACGGCCTGAAACCGAAAGAGCAAGTTCTGTTACTTAGCAATTCAATCGTTGAATCGCAGGGATTGAGATAGATTTCGGATCGGTCATTCGACCGACGCGGATTCTTAGGATTTAATGAGTCGATGCTGAGCGGCTAGATGAAATAAATGTCTCCAAAAACGGACGAGGGTAGGATTCGGGTCTATACTGTAGTTAGAGGAGTGTGGAGAACTCTGAATAGGACGCTATCCGGGGGAACTCGCACTCCTCTTTTATATTTGTCCCGCTGGTGAATTTGATAAGGTGGAAGGTGGGGATTCGGGTGTAGAATATAGTTGAAAGGGTATGGAGCCACTCCAACGGGGTTCGACTCCCAGATCATTGGGGCTTTAGCGTCAGAGGTTCGGAGCGAAGCTCCGTTGGGGAGATTCCGTACCTTTTCGTTTGTCGTTTGTCACCGAAACCCGAAACCGAATGTCCGTAGAGGGCTCGGTTTCGGTTTTTTTTGTTTTCATATATTCCGCTGAGGAATTCGATAGAGGTGGGAGGTAGGGTGTAGGCTGTAGAAACCGCCGCTCAATGCCGAACCCGTGCAATACCGCCTCCTCAGACACACCAGCCATACGCTGCAATCTCTCCTTCGATTTTATCTTTCGCTTCCACTGGCGCTCGATCAGGTCGGACATCGTAATCCGGCGGCGGAGTCTCTACATAGCGAACCGGCGTCTCATCAGCTTACAGCAACTCATTCTGGCCTCACCAAACTAGCGTCAGATCCGTCTTATACGCGATATGTCATATTCATTTCCCAGACCATCCCAGCCTCGACTGCTTCGACAATCTGTGAGTGAGTTTTGATGTAGTTATCAATTCCGCACGCTTTCCTATTCCATTGGCTCAGAATTTGCCGTCTTCTGTTTCACGAAGACTCTACCTACGATCGGATAAATTGATCATCCGTCGCTCGACGAAATAATCGTCTTGTTCAAGGGGTTGAGCAGTCTCACTAGGAAACAGTAGGCGCACATTGCGACCTCTGAATGCGAATCCAATGGGATTTTACCCAGACTAGGAGAATCGACATGGAGATCAAGCCACAGGCGGTTGTGATATCAAAGGAGACCGACCACCTCGAAAAGGGGAAATACGGCCCGATCTTTCCAAAGACGCCGGCGTGTTATGGATTCACTCTCATCGCGAACGTCAAGCCGGGGAGAGCAGCGACGATCCGCAGTTACGGGTACAGATTGGCGGAAGCGTTGGAGGCTAACCCCCATGTGCTTGCGCCACTCAAGCTCCACTACCTGCGCTGGGTGCTCTTCGACAACGACACGCGGTTTATGTACCAGGGAATCTTCGACACCGATTTCGACAAATATACTGAGGACGCGATAGCTCTCTTCACGAAGACCGGCATCAACACGGTTTTCGAGAACCTCGAAGGGTTTCCGACAGACTGGAAAACGAACCCTGAAGCGTTCATCAAGTTCGTCCGGGACCACCAGTGTCCGAGCTTTATCGAATACGGGGAGTATCCGTATGTCACCGCCGACGAGATCAAGAAGGCCTTGAGGATCAAGAACGCCTTGTCTGAGATGCTCGATCAGATGCAATAAGATTTGCTCTCGTAACAAGGCTTGGGGCGGCGCAAAAGAAGGAAGAAAGGATGAATAAATGAGCGAAACAAAAACTGCGAGGACGTACAACCAGAACCATGTCCCTCGGCCTTACACGCCTGGACGGCGACGGGTGAGCATCTACATTTGCTGGAGCTTTCCGGCGGAGGCCAATCGTCATCCCGACGACCTGGACAACCGGTTCTCGACGATGAACGAGGTTAGGCGGGTCGAGTGGCCGAGATGGGAGGCGCCCCAGTGGTCGGATCCGCTGCAGTTCCAACAGGGGATTGCCGGCGGCTTGGAGCTGTTCTTCCGTGCGTGGACGCCTTTTCAGGACTTCGTCGGCGAGCTCACCGGGCACGTCGTCCCCGTGTTTCAACGGATTGACCAAGCCGGATTCAAGCTGCCGCTCGATGAGCGGGCGCTGGCGGATGCCGACACCCTTCTGGTATTCGGGCTGGACCACGCGGTGACTGGTCAGGTCGCTGCGCCGGAGGAGATCGAGGCCGTTCGCCAGTTTCTCAAGCGCGAGGGAACGTGCCTGGTCCTGGGCCCTCACCACGATGTCGGAGCGTCTGAGGACCTGGAGGAGCGGAACATCGAGTACTACCACCACGGAGACGCATTGGTTCCTCGCCAGCAGCGCTTCGGCCTGTACCTGCGATCTCTGATGGCCGGGCTCGGCGTGCCCGTCGAGAATCGCTATGGCCTGCGCCCCGCGCGGGCTTCCGGGACGAATAAGCCAGCCCCCCTGTCCATTGTCCGTGACCTCGATAGCAAAGGGTGGCTCAAGGGGGTCACGAATTTCAACTTCCACATGCACCTGCCGCACTACGCGGTGACCACCGACGACACGAAGTCCGTCCGTGTGCTGGCGAGGCAACCGATTGACCTGTCCAGGCCACCGCACCCATTCGTGGAAGCCGGGAACCAGGAGTTCAACACATTCCTCTGGATGCCGCCGAGCGGCGACCGAGCGGGCGATGTGCTGTTCGCGGATTCCACAGTCTTCAACACGTTGTTCGGGAGCGATGAGAGCCTGGAAAACTTCTGGAAGAATATTGCTACAGCAAGGTGAGGCCGCCTGGAAAAGAGAGGATCCATGACCGGTGAACCGAACGTCATACTCGAGCTTGATGACATCCAGAGCGGAGTTCTGCGCCCGCGGCCGACTCCGTACGCGGCGACTTACATTGCGCTCCGCGTTGACGACCGCAATGCGGGACGAGAGTTGATGCGGCGGTTGAGCGCAGTCGTGACTTCGGCCGCTAATCCGGCCAGCCCTTTAGCCGATACCTGGGTGAGCGTCGCGCTTAGCTACCAGGGACTTAAGGCTCTCGGCGTGCCGCAGGATTCGCTTGACAGCTTCGCCTGGGAATTCCAGCAGGGGATGGCCGGGCGCGCAAAAGCTCTAGGCGACACCGGCGAGAGCAGCCCCGAAAACTGGGAACAGCCGCTCGGGACGCCGGATGTCCACGTTGTGCTTGTCGCAGTGGCGCCAGACGCTCAGCGGCTTGAAGCGGCGCTTGATCGGCCCAGCAAGGCATACAAAGAACTGCCAGGGATAACTGCAATTTGGCGCCAGGACTGTCATGTGCTGCCCACCGAAACGGAGCCCTTCGGATTCAGGGACGGCATCAGCCATCCGGCGATCGAAGGGAGCGGAATTCATGGGACCAATCCCAAGGAACACCCCCTTAAGGCGGGCGAATTCGTTCTGGGCTATCGCGACGAGTTGGGCGGCATTCAGATGACCCGTCCCGAAATCCTGGGCCGCAATGGAACTTACGTCGTCTTCCGCAAACTGCGCCAACGTGTGGCTGAGTTCCGCCAGTACCTGAAGGCAAACTCTACCGACCCTGAGGATGAAGAACTACTGGCGGCAAAGATGATGGGGCGCTGGCGGAGCGGCGCGCCCCTTGCGCTCTGCCCGTTCCACGACGATCCAGAACTGGGCGCCGACCCGCGACGCAACAACGATTTCCTCTATGAAGAAGATGACCCGGCGGGATTCAAGACCCCTGGCGGCTCGCACATCCGGCGGGCAAACCCGCGCGACGCGTCCGTGGCCGGCGTAGTCAGATTACACCGAATGATCCGGCGCGGAACCGCATATGGCCCGCCGCTCCTGGAAGGAGTCCTGGAGGACGACGGCGTAGATCGCGGGTTGATGTTCGCGTTTGTCGGAGCGCACCTGGGGCGGCAGTTCGAGTTCGTCCAGTCTCAATGGATAAATGATGGCGTTTTCTTTGGGGCGGGCGAAGATAAGGATCCCGTCACTGGGTCGAACGGCGAGGGCGGCAGCTTTACAGTTCCACGGCGGCCGGTTCGCAAACGCCTCCAGGGCATCCCGCGGTTTGTCGTCACGCGGGGCGGCGAGTATTGCTTCATGCCAGGACTGCGAGCCCTGCGCTGGCTCGCCGACCTCCAAACATAGTAAGGAGGTCGTAAATGTTAGACGTCATCGTTATTGGCGCCGGACCGGCAGGAGTGCTCGCCGCGCTCCGCGCCGCAGACCTGGGCGCCAGGACAGCGCTCATAACCCGTGACGAGTTTGGAGGCATGGCCGCCAATGACGGTCCGGTTCCTGTGCGGACACTGGCCCATGCCGCCCGGCTGATTCGAGACGCCCGCCAACTCAGTCTGTACGGCATCGATGTGAGCGAACCATCGCTGGACTATACCCGGCTGCTCGCGCGCGTGCGTGAGGTCGTCAACGATGTGCGCAAGCATTCGGCCTTACGTGGGCAGATTGATACCCTGGGAGTGACCGTCTACGAGCAAACCGGCTCCGCGCGCTTTGTCGATCCGCACACTATCGAGGCCGAGAGCGGGCTGCGGCTGCAGGCTGAAAAGATCATCATTTGCACGGGCGGCGCGAGCCGGCGACTCTCAGCCCCCGGCTTCGAGTTGACCGCCACACACAGCGACGCCTGGAGTCTGACCTCTGTCCCGCCGTCGATGTTGGTCATTGGCGGTGGCGCGACCGGAGCGCAGGTCGCCTCGATCTTCAATGCCTTCGGTTCGCGAATCCAACTCTTCCAGGCAGGCCCGCGCATTCTGCCTGCCGAGGACGAAGATGTATCGGCTGCGGTCGCGAACGCCTTTCGCGGATCAGGAATAATGGTGCGCGAGGACTTCGGCGAGATTGAGTCTTTCGAGAAGACGCCGAGCGGCGTGCGTATGATCTTCTCGAAGGATGGCGCATGGGACAGCGCGGAGGCTGCGCTCGCGGTCGTGGCGGTGGGATGGTTAGCCAACTCCGCCGGGCTGAGCCTCGCGACGGCAGGCGTCGAGACCGATCATCGAGGCTTCGTGCGGGTTGACGCTTACCTACGGACTTCTGCGCCACATATCTTCGCCGCCGGGGACATCACCGGTCGTTTGATGCTGGTCCCACAGGCGATACAGGACGGTTTTGTGGCGGCCACCAACGCCGTGCGAGGCTCGATGATGACGCTTGGAGACCAGGCGCCCCCGATCGGCAGCTTCACCGACCCGGAGTATGCGCAGGTGGGGCTGACCGAAGCGAAGGCGCGTGAAACCCAAGACGTGGTCGCGGCAGTAGTACGCTTCGACTCGACCACGCGCACGATAATCGACGGGCGGACGACCGGCTTCTGCAAGCTGATCGCCGACCGCGCGACCTACAAAATCCTGGGCTGCCACGTTGTCGGCGAGCGCGCGGTAGAGATCACCCAGGTGGCGTCGATAGCCATTGCCGCCGGGATGCGGGTGGATGATCTGGCTCAGGTTCCACTCTCGTTTCCCACTTACGCCGGGATCCTTGGTCGCGTGGCGGCGAGCGCGGCTCGTCAGCTAAATCTGAAAGTGATCTGGCAGGCGCATCAGGCGGAGATGGATTTACGGTAGGAGAATTCCCCATTTCGAACCTGATGTCGGGACACTTTTGCTTTTGGGAGAGACGCCATTCTTCGCCGCGTGAGCGGCGGCTGACTTTAGCCCAGCGCTTTAGCGCTGGGTAACTACCAAGCAACTTCAGAGATTTTACGTGGTCGAAGTTTTCCGGCCACAACCTCCTATCCCTGGTTCTCAAGGATCAGAAACTGTTTCTCTCCCTTACGGGACGAGTGCCTTTGACCAGCGGCAAT
>Ga0207428_10007409_pt1 | contig 10003 bp, 8 predicted proteins | sample RhiMethybrSRZTD1_FD_187600 | JGI IMG/M metagenome (GOLD analysis project Ga0207428, IMG submission 187600) | Populus rhizosphere microbial communities from Tennessee, USA - Rhizosphere MetaG P. TD hybrid SRZTD1 (SPAdes) (version 3) | ecosystem: Host-associated > Plants > Roots > Rhizosphere >... | reverse complement strand
ACGGGACGTCGCTGGTGCCGGATTCCAGCGTCAACTGGGCGGGCGCCAACAACCCGTTCGACTGCGGCTGCACGATCGTGTCGCCGTTGTCGATGGACACGAACAACGTCTTCTGGGGCGGGACGACGGCCGGACCGGTCCAGAAGATATGGACGCTGGGTCAGGTCTCGCGCGCCCAGCCGATGGGATCGCCGTTCGTGATCACGCCCGCCCTCACCACCGCGTCGGCCGGGTTCTGGCCCAGCGGCGCCACCACCTACCTCTACTTCGGGCTGGTCGGGAACATCATCAAGTTCAACGCCAGCAACCAGACCCTGGACGCCACCAACACCAATCCGGGTTCGGCCGCGATTCGCGGCCGTGTGGTGCCGACCGTGCACGCCCGCGTGTACGCCGGAGACGACGGTGGGACCATGTGGGCGCTCAACCAGGACCTCTTCTCAGGCACGCAAAAGATCTGGAGCTACGCCATCGCGGGCGACTCGATCCAGAGCGCGCCGTATTACGACAGCGTCGCGCAGGTCCTGCACTTCGGCACCGACGGCGGCAAGGTCATCGCGCTCGACTCCGCCGGGACGCCCCTCACTGGCTATCCCTTGGTCCCCGGTTCGACCAGCGACTCGATCCGGACGGCGCTGCTCTATTCGGGCGGCATCCTGGTCGTCGGCACGACGACGGGCAAGCTCTTCTTCCTCGACCGCCACAACGGCACGACGGGACCGGCGCTGGTGCGGCAGTACTACTTCGGCCCGACGGAAGCGGTGTCCGGCATCGGCTACGACAGCTTCGTGAACCGCTACATGGTGTCGACCGCTGATCCGGCCACCAACGACGGTCGCCTCTACTACATCGATCTCATCGCCGATCCCACCCCAGCCACGCCGTAACGTCATGACAACCGCGCAGACAAACCCGCTTGGATTTCGCCATTTGCTGTCTCTCGCCTTGGGCGCGGCGCTGGTTTTCGCCGCGACGGCGGCGCGCGCCGAGGACTGGCCGACGCCCGGCCTCGACGCCGCACACGCGCGGCTGTCGTCGGAGCGGTCGGGGGCGCGCTTCACCGACGGGCGCTGGACGGCGTCGGTGGCGGGGGGCGCGCGCGTGCTCGCGAGCCCGGTCGTGTCGGACGGGTACGTCGTCTCCGTCGATCTCGAAGGCGCCGTGCGGGCGCTGCGCGCCGACGATGGCCAGCCGGTCTGGCAAGCCTCGCTCGGCACGGCGGTGCAGGGGACGCCGGCGGTGGCGCGCGGGCGGGTGTTTGTTCCGACGGTGGGGAACAGCGTGGTGGCGTTGCGTCTCGCCGACGGCGCGAAGCTGTGGACGCGCGACGTGGGTGGGATGACGCTGTCGTCGCCGACGCCGATCAACGGCGATCTGATCGTGGCGGCCGGTTTTCCCCAGCGGCACGTGATGCGGCTGTCGGGCGCGACCGGCGAGGTGGTGTGGCGCAGCCCGTCGGTGATGGAGCAGTTCAGCAACACGTCGCCGGCGGTGGGCGCGGGACTGGTCGTCGTCGGCGCGAACGGCGGCCACTACTACGCGTTCGACGCCGCGACCGGGACGCCGCGCTGGGACTACGTCGCCGAAGGCATCGTCCACCTGGCGGCGCCGCTGATCGCGGGTGGGCGCGTCTACATGGCTGGCGGCGGCAAGAGCGACCGCGTCTACGCCCTCGAGGCCGCGACGGGCGCCGCGGTGACCGGCTGGCCGATCACGCTGGCGACGCCGGCCGCGGACATCGCGGGGACGCCGCTCGGCCGGCAGCGGGCGGTGTCGTCGCTGGCCGCGGTCGCCGACCTCATCATCCTGCAGACGCGGCTCGACGACGCGCTGGACACCAACGCGGACGGAAGCGCCGACCGTTATCTGTCTCGTGAGACCGTGGTGGGCATCAACCCGGCGTCGGCCGCGGTCGTCTGGCAGCGGGATCTCGCGCGCGCCGAGGTGGGCGACCCGAACGACGTCCCGAAGTTCTTCGTTTGTCCGACGCCCGCGGGCTTCGCGAGCGATGGAGGCTCGGCGCTGGTCGCCGCCGCCTCTTCGCTCGCGGCCGCGGTGGTGGTGTACGACGGGGCGAGCGGCCTGGAGCAGAGCCGCGCGGGGACGTCGGGGGCGGCGCTGGCGTCGCCGGTGTTCGCCAACGGCCGGCTCATCACGGCCACGATGGCGGGCGCGATCGAGGGGCTGGCGTCGAGCGTCAACCACGCGCCCTCGGCGCCGATTGCCGCGGGCAACACCCGCCCGATCGACAGCGCGGACGTGACGCTGCGCTGGCTGCCCGCCGCGGATCCCGACGCCGAGCTGCCGAGCTACGAGATCCGCATCGACACCGACGGTGAGCTGCTCGAGACGTGGCAGCAGCAGATCTACGTCGGCGCCGGGGTGACGTCGCTGCGCCTCACCGCGCCCGTCACCGACGGGGTGACGTACACCTTCGCGGTGCGGGCGCGCGACGCGCGCGGGGCGCTTTCGCCGTGGTCGCTGCTCGAGAGGTTTTCGGTCGTGACCAATCCGTCGGTCAGCGTGGGCGGCACGCCGGCCACCAGCCTGCGGGCCGCCGTCGCGGCCGCGCAGCCGGGTGACGTGATCGTGCTCGGGGCGGGGACGTACACGCTCACCGAAACGCTGCGGGTCGGGGCCGGGGTTTCGATCCAGGGCGCGGGGGCGGGGCGGACGACGCTGGACGCCGCCGGCTTGGCGGTCGGCGTCAGCTTCGACAGTAGCGTCAGCAGCAACAGCTCCGGCCTCGACGGGCTCACGATTCACGGCGCGGACACCTGCGTCCAGGTGGCCAGCGGCGCGACCGGCGTGCGGCTCGGCCATCTCGTCGTGCGCGACTGCCGCGTCGAGGGCATCGCCGTGCGCGCCAACGGCGGCGCCGACGTCGTGAACGCCACGCTGGTCGGCAACGCGATCGCGGTACGCGCGGCCGGTACGACGCGGATGCGGAACAGCCTGCTGACGGGCAACGGCACCGCGGCCGCGAGCGACACGGCGGGCGCGCTGACCAGCAGCTACAACGACCTCTACGGCAACCAGGCCGACTACGCCGGGGCCAGCGCGGGCACGGGCGATTTCTCGACCGCCGTCACGTTCAGCGATTTCGCGGTGCGCAATCTGCGCCTGACCTCGGCTCAGCCGTCGACTGACAGGGGCGATCCCGCCGATCCCGTCGGGGCCGAGCCGGCTCCCCACGGCGGCCGCATCAACCTGGGTGCCTTCGGGGGCACTGCTGACGCCGAGCTGACCGACCCGTCGACCACGATCGGACCGCCGGGCACGCCGGGCGCGACGCCGGGGCGTGATCCAAACGCGCCCCCCGCGCCCGGGGCCACGCCTACACCGACGCTCACACCGACCCCCGATCCATCGGGCGACGACGACGGCGGTTGCCGCGTCGCGGGCCGGACCGATCACGGGTGGGTGGCGCTCATCTTGGTCGGTGCGTGTGCGCTGATCGTGCGGCGCCGGCGCCGGGCGCAGCCACTCAAGTAATTGCGTTCACCGGTCGATCTCCTGAACAGGAGAGCCGACATGCTGAGCGGATTGGTGAGTGCGCTGCTGGTCCTCGCGGGCGGAACCTGTGCCGTCGCCGGGTACGTGCTTGGCTCGTGGCACCAGCGCCGCGCGATCGAGGCCGAGATGAACGGCGAGCTGTTCGCCGAACGGGCGCTCGACCTGCTCGATGAGCCCGGCCCGCGGCGCGTCCAGCGGCCGAACTAAAGGCTCGGTCGTCCGTCCACGTAGACTTCCTCGATCGCCTCGAGGTCGTTGAACAGCGGCGCGGTGTCGTAGGCCGGATCGGTCGCGTCCGACTCCGCCGCCTCGACGCGCAGGAGCTGGAAGCGCGTCAGCTTGAGCGGCAACATCTCCAGGGTCGCCAGCATGTAGTCAATTGTGGCCAGCAGCTGATCGCGCCGGCCCTCCAGGGAACGCGCGTCCTTGAGCTGGGCCTCGCGTTGCGCGACGCCCAGCTGGTAGCGCGCTCGAGCTTCGCCGGTGGCCGCGTTCGCCTCCTTCGTGCGCACGCGCTGCGTCTCCGCCTCGATCTCGGGCAGCGAGATCTCGGCCAGGAACCTGCCCAGATATTCGACGCGCGCGGCCAGCAGCACGATCCGGCGCTCGATCTCCGCCACGCTGCGCAGGCGGGCCAGGATTTCGTGCTCCGGATCCTGCGGGCTGTGCGCGACCGCCGCGGCCAGCGCGCGCCTGGCCTGGCCAAGACGCCGAATCGCTGCCTGCGCACCCACATCCGAATACCAGATGAGGTCGGGGAGCTCGATCGGGCTCTCGCGCGCCGTGCGCTCCGCCGCCGTCCACGTCCGGCCGTTGCGCAGGCGGACCAGGAACAGCACGCCGAAGATCACCGGCACCGCGATCAGGGGCGCAACCAGTTGACAGGCAAGCGCAATCAGCGATGCGGCGCCCAGGGTCGCCAGCGTGACCGGGTTCTTGGCGGCCTGCTGCGCTGCCAGCGTCGTCGCCCTGCGAAGCCTTCCTTCGCGAGGCGTCAGATCGCCGACGAAGTCTCGTTTCAGCATCTGTTGCCCGTTCATGACCTACCTCCGCTTTGCCGACGCTTCTTGCCAAGTTGCGCTTCGATCGCGCCTTGGGAAGGGGCGGCCTGTCGGTAATGAACGGGCGCGCGATCAGGCCAGGCGCGCGGTCTTGAGCGCGGTCAGGATCACGCGCGTCGCCGGGGACTGGTTCAGCGTGTAGAAGTGAATCCCGGGCGCGCCGCCGTGGAGCAGTTCGACGGCCTGCGCGGTGGTCTGCGCGATGCCCAGCGCGGCGACCGCCGCGTCGTCGTTGCGGCAGCGCTCGAGCTCGGCGCGCAGCGCCGGCGGAATGCTGGCGCCGCTCAGCCCGGTCATGCGTTCGATGCCCGCCACGGTGCGTATCGGCATCAACCCCGGGACGATCGGGACGCTGACGCCGGCAGCGCGGGCGCGCTTGACGAAGTCGAAATACACGCGGTTGTCGAAGAAGAGCTGGGTGACGACGAAGTCCAGGCCCGCGTCCACCTTGGCCTTGAGCCGCGCGATGTCCAGATCCAGGTCGCGGCATTCCACGTGGCCTTCCGGATTGCCGGCGCCGCCGAGGCAAAGCTTGCTGCCGAAGCGCCTGCGGATGAAATGCACCAGGTCGGCGGCGTAGGAGAACCCACCCTCGGTGCGCGCGAAGGTCGCCTGTCCGGCCGGGGGATCACCCCGTAACACCATGATGTTGTCGATGCCACCTTCTGCCAGTCGGTCGACGACCCCGCCGATCTCGTCCTGGCTGGCGCCGACGCAGGTCAGGTGGGCCATCGCGGTCAGGCGCGCCTCGCGCTCTATCCATTGCACCAGATCGATGGTCTTCGTGCGCGTCGAGCCGCCCGCGCCGTAGGTCACAGACACGTACGCCGGCTGCAGCTCTGCCAGCTCCCGGATGGTGCGCTCGAGCGTCTGTACGCCCGCGTCGGTCTTGGGCGGAAAGAACTCGAACGAGAACAGCCGCCGGTTCGCCGAGAACAGCTCCGAGATCTTCATTTCGGGCTCGCGATGCCCCCGCCGCCGCTCATCCGGTCGAGGTGCGTCGTGATCGTCGGCGCGTCGATCATCACGGTCTCGCCCTTGCGTTCGGGCGCCTCGAACATGACGTCGTGGCAGATCTCCTCGACGATCGTGCGCAGGCTGCGCGCGCCGGTACGCCGCCGCAGGCAATGTTGGGCGATGGCGCGCAGCCCGTCGTCGGCGAAGCGCAGGTCGACGCCGTCCATCTTCAGCAGCGCCTGGTACTCGCGCACAACCGCGTCGGGCGGGCCGGTCATGATCAGGTGGAGATCGTCCTCGGACAGCGGTTCGAGCTCGACGCGGACAGGCAGCCGCCCCAGGAACTCGGCGAGGAAGCCGTAGTCGAGCAGCTCCTTCTCCGTGACGCGCCGGGCGGGCGCGGCGCCGCCCTCGAGATCGGCGCCGAAACCGACGGCCTTGGGCGCATCGGCGAGGTGCATGTCGGAGAACGTCCCCGCGGCGATGAACAGGATGTCCTGCGTGTCGACGACGACGAAGTCGTGTTTGTTCCAGTGCTGCGTGACGTTGAGGGGCGCGAAGATCTCCCGTCCTTCGAGCAGCTTGAGCAGACCCTGCTGAACGCCCTCGCCGCCGATGTCGCGGGACCCGGCGCCGGTGCGCGCGCCGTGGCTGCGCCGCGCGATCTTGTCGATCTCGTCGATGAACACGATGCCGCGCTGCGCGAGCTCGACGTCCTGATCGGAATGCTGCAAGAGCTCGCCGACCATGACCTCGACGTCCTTGCCGTAATAGCCGGCCTCCGTGTATTCGGTCGCGTCGGCGACCGTGAACGGAACATCGAGACAGCGGGCGAGCGTGCGCGCGATGTGCGTCTTGCCCGAGCCGGTGGGGCCGAGCAGCAGCACGTTGGACTTCTTGATCAACCGCTTGCCCGCGGCGGTCGGCTGCGCGCAGCGCTTGAGGTGGTTGTACGCGGCGATGGCGACCGTGCGCTTGGCGCGCTCCTGGCCGACGACGTAGCGATCGAGGTAGTTGAAGATTTGACGCGGCGTCAGCGGCTCTTTCCGCTCGGTGACGCGGGGATTGGCCTTCATGCGGCGGCGAGTATCCCACCGCCCTGTTGACCTCGCTAGTCGCTCCGCGCCGAAGGCGCGGTGTGCGACTACTTTTTTTGACAGGCAGCTGCATTCCGCGCTTCGCGCGGAGCAGCTGGTCGCACCGCCGAATTCCCGGGGTACTCTTCGGGCATGCAGGGACGCTTCTTCGAGGATTTCGCGGTCGGGCAGAAGTTCGGCTCGGGGACGATGACCGTCAGCGCCGAACGCATCAAGGCGTTCGCGCGGGAGTTCGATCCGCAGCCGTTTCACGTCGACGAGGAGGCCGCGCGGCACTCCTTCTTCGGCGGGCTGGTCGCCAGCGGTTGGCACACCGCGGCCATGACCATGCGGCTCTTCGTCGACAGCGACATGAAGCCGGTGGGCGGGTCGATCGGCGCGGGCGGGTCGGACCTGAGCTGGCCGCGCCCGGTGCGGCCCGGCGACGTGCTGCACGTCGAGATCGAGGTGATGGATCTGCGGCCGTCGCGGTCGCGGCCCGAGGTCGGGGTCGTGAAGGTCCGGATGACGACTTACAACCAGGCGGGCGAACCGGTGCAGATTGCGTCGCCCACGATGATCGTCCCCCGCCGTCCGGGGAAGTGACGCGACCCCTTTTGTGATGGCGTCCGCGGGCGGGACCCGGTAGAAACCCGCCCCATGAGATTCACGCAGAAAGCCGTCATCGAGAGCGTCCTCGCCCGCGAGATCCTGGATTCGCGCGGCAACCCCACCGTGGAGGTGGATGTCACGCTGGAGTCGGGCATCGTCGGAACGGCGGCCGTCCCTTCGGGCGCGTCCACCGGCGAACACGAGGCGCTGGAGCTGCGCGACGGCGACAAGAAGCGTTATCTCGGCAAGGGCGTGCGCAAGGCGTGCGAGAACGTCGGCAAGCTGCTGGGCCCGGTGGTCGTCGGGCGCGACGCCTTCGATCAGGCGGGGCTCGACGCCGCGATGCTGGAGGCCGACGGGACGCCCAACAAGGGCAAGGCCGGCGCCAACGCGATGCTGGGCGTCTCGATGGCGGGGGCGCGCGCGGCCGCCGCCGAGGTCGGGCTGCCGCTCTACAAGTACCTGGGCGGGCCGGGGGCGCGCGTGTTGCCCGTGCCGCTGATGAACATCATCAATGGCGGCGCCCACGCGGACAACTCGCTCGACTTCCAGGAGTTCATGATCGTCCCCAAGGGGCTGCCGAACTTCGCGGAGGCGCTGCGCGCCGGGGCCGAGGTGTTCCACACCCTCAAGAAGCTGCTCCACGATCGCAAGGCGTCGACGGGCGTCGGCGACGAGGGCGGCTTCGCGCCCGACCTGCCCGGCGCGGAAGCGGCGCTGGGCGCGATCATCGAGGCGATCGAGAAGGCCGGCTACAAGCCGGGCAAAGACGTCGCGCTGGCGCTGGACGTCGCGTCGAGTGAGCTGTGGGACAAGGCGAGCAAGACGTACAAGCTGGAAGGCGAAGGCAAGGAGCTGGACGGCAAGGGGATGGTCGAGTTCTACCGGAAGCTGTGCGAGCAGTTCCCGATCGTGTCGATCGAGGACGGCATGGCGGAAAACGACTGGGACGGCTGGGTGGCCTTGACGCAGGCGCTGGGCAAGCGGGTGCAGCTGGTCGGCGACGACCTGTTCGTCACCAACACCGAGCGCATCAAGGAGGGGATCGCGAAGAGCGCCGCCAACAGCGTGCTGGTCAAGGTGAACCAGATCGGGACGTTGACCGAGACGATCGAGTCGGTCGAGATGGCCCACCGGGTCGGCTGGACGACGATCATCTCGCACCGCTCGGGCGAGACCGAGGACACGTTCATCGCCGACCTGGCGGTGGCGATGCGCTCCGGCCAGATCAAGACCGGCTCGCTCGCGCGCTCCGAGCGCGTCGCCAAGTACAACCGCCTGCTGCGCATCGAGGAAGACCTCGGCACCGCCGCCATCTGGGGCGGCTCCCTCGGCCGGCTGTAGCCCTCGCCCGCAGGCGATCCGCTCGGCGGCTTCCGGAGGGTCGGGTATTCCCTTTCGGGGACCGCTCCTGACGTGGCCGCTTCGCGGCCACCGTCGCTCCTATTCGCGCTGGCATCCTCGCCGCAGACGGTCCCCGGAAGCCGGCGAATGGGTCGCCTGCGTCGCCCACCGCGATCTACGCGCCGAGGATGTTCTTCGCGATGACCATGCGCTGGATCTGGCTGGTGCCTTCGTAGATCTGCAGCAGCTTGGCGTCGCGCATCAGCTTCTCGACCGGGTATTCCTTGGTGTAGCCGTAGCCGCCGAAGATCTGGACGGCGTCGGTGGAGACGCGCATCGCCGCGTCGGCGCTGTAAGCCTTGGCGTAGCTGGACACGATGCTGTCGGGCTTGCCGCTGTCGACGCCGGCGGCCGCCTTGTGGCACAGCAAGCGTGTCGCCTCGTAGGCGATCGCCATGTCCGCGAGCATGAACTGAATCGCCTGGTGCTGCGCGATCGGTACACCGAAGGTCTTCCGCTCCAGCGCGTACTTGCGTGACTCTTCGAGCGCGCGGCGGATGATGCCGGCGGCGCCTGCGGCGATCCACGGTCGGGTGCGGTCGAACGAGCGCATCGCGACCTTGAACCCGTTGCCTTCGCCACCGACGATGGTCGCCTTGGGGACCTTCACCTCCTCGAAGATGACGTCGGTCGTATTGGAGCAGCGCTGCCCCATCTTGTTCTCCTTCTTGCCGACGGACACGCCGGGCGTCTGCCGGTCGACCACGAAGCAGGTGACGCCCTTGTGCCGGGTGGTCCCCTCCTCGCGTGCGAACACGCTGTAGAAGCTGGCGACGCCGCCGTTGGTGATCCAGCGCTTCTGGCCGCTGATCACGTAGTCGTCGCCCACCTTCTTGTAACTCGTCTTCATCCCCGCCACGTCCGAGCCGGCGTCCGGCTCGGAGCAGCAGTACGCCGCGAAGATCGGCTCGGCGAGCAAGCGGCCGAGGTACTCCTTTTTCTGCGCCTCGGTGCCGGCGATGATGATCGGCATCGTTCCGAGCATGTTGGCCGCCAGCGTCGTGTTGACGCCGGTGCAGCCGTACGAGATCTCCTCCAGGACCAGGCAGTGCGCCAGGCAGGTGAGGCCGAGGCCCCCGACTGATTCGGGGATCTCGCAGTTCATCAGGCCGGTCTCCCAGGCCTTCTTGCAGATCTCGGTCGGGAAGGTGCCGTGCTCGTCCAGCTCACCTGCGACCGGGACGATCTCCTTGCGCGCGAACTCGCGCGCGGTGTCGATCAGCTGCTTCTCCTCGTCGGAGAACTCGAAATTGGGCATGCGCCATTATACGGGCTAGTCGCACCGCGCCACAGGCGCGGTGTGCGACTACTGTTTTTTCAGGTAGCCGATATCCCGCGCTCCGTGCGGGATCGGCTAGTACCTCGCCACAGTGAAGA
>Ga0207428_10007406_pt1 | contig 10005 bp, 7 predicted proteins | sample RhiMethybrSRZTD1_FD_187600 | JGI IMG/M metagenome (GOLD analysis project Ga0207428, IMG submission 187600) | Populus rhizosphere microbial communities from Tennessee, USA - Rhizosphere MetaG P. TD hybrid SRZTD1 (SPAdes) (version 3) | ecosystem: Host-associated > Plants > Roots > Rhizosphere >... | reverse complement strand
GGCGACCCTCGCACCGGCCCTGCAAGGGTGGTTGATCGACAGCCAGTCCTGGACCTGGATTTTCTTCAGCGTGGTGCCGCTGGCCCTGGCGGCGACGGGCCTCTTGCTCATCGCCGACCACCCCATGCCCGCCAGGGTCCGGCAACATTCGTTTGACTGGCTCGGCTGTGCACTGATCGGTGCTGCGCTGTTGTGTTTCACCTACGTGCTCAGCCAGGGCAGCCGCTGGGATTGGTTCGATGAGCCGCGGATCCTGATACTGACGGTGCTCGGCGGAGCCGCGCTGCTGGCCTTTCTCGGCCAACAGATCTTGGCCAACGGCCAGGGGCTGCTCGACTTCAGCCTGTTCAAAACAAGCGATTTCACCTTTGCCTTTTGCGTCAGTTTCGTCGCCGGAGCCACGCTGTTCGGCAGCGCCTACCTGATCCCGGCGTTCGCCCTGTCGGTACTCGCGTTCACACCGACCGATGCAGGCTGGCTCCTGTTGCCCAGTGGCAGTTTTTTTGTCGGCTCGTTGCTCATCGCTGCCTGGTTGATCAAAGTCCGCCGCCTGCCGCCGGTGGCGACCGTGCCCTTGGGCATCCTGCTGATCATGGCGGCGATGTGGATGCTGTCCGGCTCCACCAGCGAAAGCGGCACCGGCGACATGATGGCGGCCATCCTGTTGCGCGGCCTGGGCCTTGGCTTCCTGTTTCTGTCGATCACCCTGATCGCCTTCAGTCACCTCAACAGCCGCAACCTGGCCAGCGGCATCGGCCTGTTCAATACGGGGCGGCAACTGGGTGGCTTGATGGGCGTCGCGGGGCTACAGACCTTGATCGACCATCAGGTTGTCAGCAATGGCGTGGTCCTCGGCGCCAACGTCACCCCGGGAGGGCACGCGCTCATCGAACGGCTGATGACCACAACCGCGATGCTGGCGGGGAAGGGCATGGATCAGGTGGCCGCTGGCCGGGCAGCCACCAGCCTGCTGGGCAAGGCGGTGTCAGGTCAGGCCACGGTGATTGCCTTCGATACGGCGTTCTTCGCCGTGACCCTGTTGTTCGTCTTTGCCGCGCCCATTCTGGTCGCCATCAAGATCGGTCTCTCGCGACACGCGAAAGTGCACGGACAACCAACGAATTGATGACCCGCACGAAAAAGCCCGGCGGGTGAGGCCGGGCTTTTCGTTGAGTCCTGCGGTAAAGCACTGCATTCAGACAGCGCGGCTTTCGATCAGACGATCCGAACCGCCTTCAGCGACACGGTTTTGCAGCAGCTTGTCGGAACCGCCTTCAGCGACGCGGTTTTGCAGCAGCTTGTCGGAACCGCCTTCAGCGACACGGTTTTGCAGGAGCTTGTCGGAACCGCCTTCAGCGACGCGGTTTTGCAGCAGCTTGTCCGAACCGCCTTCGGCAACGCGGTTTTGCAGGAGCTTGTCGGAACCGCCTTCGGCAACGCGGTTTTGCAGCAGCTTGTCGGAACCACCTTCAGCCACACGATTCTCGATCAGGCGATCGGAACCACCTTCGGCCACACGGCTTTCAATCAGACGATCCGAGCCGCCTTCAGCGACCACAGGTTGAGCAGAGTTTGCGGCGAAAGCGTTAACTGCGAAAACCGAGAAAGCGATGCTGAGGAGGGTTTGGCGTTTCATGATGGTGTGCTCCGGGGTGCTGATGGGTTGGTATGGAGCAGATGTTACGCCGGGGATTTTTTAAGAGAACTTCATTGAAATGATGGTGACTATCGATGCAGTCAATGGATCGAACACCACACGTGCAAGCACCGCTTTTTGTGGCGAGGGGGCTTGCCCCCGTTGGACCGCGCAGCGGGCCTGAGATCAGCCAATGGTGTTCTTCCTGACAGATAGCATGTTTCGCTCTTACGGCCGCTGCGCGGCCGAACGGGGGCAAGCCCCCTCGCCACAGGGTTATCGCAAGGCAATCAGGCTTCGCTGATCTGGCTCACGCTGGTGATCTGCCCATTCCACACCATCTCGTAATGCGCCGCCTGCACAATCGACGAAACCGGCCTCGGCGTCATCAACGCCCAACAATGACTGCCTGGCATGCGCACCGAGTGATAACGCATTCCAGGGCAACCGGTCTTGCGAACATCCAGGCCAAGGCGTCGGGCGTCGCTGTAATCGTCCGGCGCATACACCGGATCGGTCAGCGGCAGGGCGGTGGCGTCCTTCATCCCCCCATCATCAAACGCACACGCCAACCCCCGAAACACAAACCGCTCATAGTTCAGGCTCGGCACCTTCGACCAATACAGAGCCTGGTGATGCCGCACCTCGGCCAGCGCCGCCTCCATCGAATCCGCCAGGTACAACACGCCAAAACTGCCGTCACTGAAGCGCGAACCCGCCGGGTTGACGTGGGTAAAGGGCGCAATGGCGTACGAGCAGCCCGCAATCCCGAACGGAATCTCGCTGCGCGCAATCAACTCAAGCTGTCCCAGCTCATTCTTCAACCGCGGATTGGTCAGTGCCTGAATCTCGAACAACAGCTCGAACTCATCCGCGTCCGCCACATCATCAAACAACGCAATGGGCGGAAACTTCGAATTGACCAGGCGATAAGCCTGCAACGACTGACCGGCAAACACCGCCAGCTCACTCGCCATCACCATTGCGCACCCCGCAGCATGTCGATGCGGCGGAAGGTTTCATACAACGCAATCATGTCGCCCTGAGCCATGATCTCCAGCGGCGAACGCCCGTTGAAAAACTCGTTGTCATTGGCCATCGAGGCAAAGCCGTAGACGTTGTCCGGGTTGTCGAACACCAGCCGCAACGTCGCGTGAATGTTCAGCACAAAACTGATGCGCTGCATCTGGTCCGCATCCAGCGCCACCGCCCAATCCGGGTCACGCTGGCGAGCGCGGGTGTAGGTGCTGCGGGAAATACGCAGGATGCGACAGGCCTGATCGCTGGTGGCTTTCCACTTTTCCAGAATGCTCACGGCGGCGCGCAGGCCGGTGACGCATTGGTTTTTGCTGAAGGATTGAGGTTGCAGGGGGACGGCCATGATCAATACCTATCTTGAGTCCATAGACTCAAAGATAGATATATTGAATCTGTAGAGCAAGTCGGTTCGACCAACGGAAAAACTCCTCGCGTCGAGCATCACTGATGAAACGTCCGCCCCAACGCATCCAGCCGAGTCGCAATCGGCGGCAAGCGCCGACAGCGCATCCACGAACCGCCGATGGCGCGATACAACAGCATCAACAACACGCTGGTGCCACCGCCCACCAAAAACGCTTGCTTGAAGGTGTCATGCCAGAACGCCTAGCCCACTGTGAAGACGAACATCAGCCAGATCAGGCCCAGCATGATGCGGTCAGCTTTGCGGTAGTGGTCGAGGAAACGCGGGGGGAAGGGCATTCACGCTTACTCCATGTAGTTGAGTGAGGATGAAGCAGAGGTGGATCTGATATCGATCAGGCAAGCCTGACACCGACCCCGTGGCGAGGGAGCTTGCTCCCGCAGGACTGCATAGCAGTCCCCTTCTTGGGGCCGCTTCTCAGCCCAACGGGACGGTGCGGCGATCCGACAAGCTCCCTCGCCACAGGTCTTTTAACGCTTGAGCCATTTAGGCAAATCGATTGCCGGCGTGGTCGAGGTGTATTTGAGAAGCCGTGGAGGGCGTAGCCCTTGGCCATCATTCCAGGCGGGTAAGACGTCGCTTGTGGAAAAACAATGTCCGATATGGAGGCAAGTAATGCCGAAGTGACGAGGAGTACGACAGGCTCCGTTGCAAAGCCTGTCGTCCACCCGAGGCAATTACGATTTCTTCGGCGGATAGTTGCTGCGCAAGCGACCGGACTTTTTACCGGTTTTGCTCGGCAGATTCGGCACCAACGGACGGGATCTGGGTTGGGGGTTGGAGCGGCTTTGGGGTTGAGGTTGTTTGCTCATGGTTCGCCTCCTGAATTTTCAGGTATTCGCGAAGTGGTTTACTGATGAAGTTTAGCTAATTGACTGTGGGCGGGCTCGTTTGGCACTTGGGGGGGATGTGTTGTGAGCGATCGGCTTTTTGTTTCGGCCCTGCTGATAGACCTCCTTACGCAATCCTCGGATTTTGCCTACGGTTTTGGCAGGAGTAACCCGCTATTCGAAATCCGAAGGTCCATGGCCGAAACCCGAAAACTCACGGCAGAAGAGCGCAAGCTCAGGCAAAAGACCTTCTGGTACCCGATCGCGGTGGGGGCTGGTACGGTGACCGCTATCGTCGCCGCTGTCAGCCTTTAGGCGAAGCTTTGAGCATTCGTACTCGCCACAGCAGACACGACTCGTGACCCACACAGGAAGTAGCAGCATGTCCACACAACCTACGAATCAAGCCAGCATTGAACAACTGCACCGCGACGTTGCAGCTTTTGCCGAAGAGATGCGTAGTCCCGCCCCGAACGCGATCCGCTCTACTGTGGTGCCGTTCAGCATCGGTGCCGCGCTGGCACTGGCAATCTTTGCCGCTACCGCCATAGTCATCCGACTGGTCTAGTCTCTTGTCCTCCCCTCCGATGGCTGGGGCGTCTTGTTGCTTGATACGTATTGAATCGAGAAGCGTCATGCCGACGTTAGCTGCCTTTGAAATACAAACGCCTGATGCGGTGCATCAGGCGTTGGGGGTGAGCAGGTGCAAACCTGCTTCAGGACTAGACAAAATATAAAAATAAAGCTGTCCACGTTGTCCTGATTTTTAAGCCGACACTTGGTCGGATGCATGCAACGCCAGCCTCACTCAGGAAAGCCTTTATCAGAATCAGCAGCGAGAACTTTGGTTCACTGCCGTTGGCCGACCATCTGCTTTTACACACTCTGGGCTGATAGCAGTCGGTTACAAAGGGCCGCAGTCGACTGATGCAGTCGTCGTGATCGTCAAGCGGATGCCCTTGTTTTCCCCTTAATCCTTCTCGCATTTTGTCTGCGGGCTATGCCTTGCGTATGCCAAAAAGTAACGACCACCGTCGAGAGCTAGTAATGCCACCGGTGTCCATATTGGAAAGTAGTCATCCACTGTTCTGTCCTAATCTGCCTGCCCAAGTGATGGGAGGCGACGACCGGACAAACGAAGTGGCAAATTGCTACATACAATGAATGCCACTATCTGTGCGGCGGGCAGTAGAAGGTTGCAAGCGGGTGCTCTACGGCGACACCGATGCGGACAGCACAGCCGAGTTTGTCACCCAGTTCAGCAGCGCAAGCACCTTGGCAATGAGTGAACTGAATGAAAATGAGTGCTGACCTACGTGGCCTCGACGAATTTCGATGAAATGCCCGGCGGCTTTACCTCGCCTGTTACTGGTGACAAATAACAACACCGCCGCGTGGGTTGCCACTTGCGGCCCTGAATAAAGGAAAAATTACACATGGCCGTGATAACAGGCACTACGAGCAACGATGATCTATTGGGGACAAGTGAGGCCGACAGCATTACCGGCCTGGCGGGGGATGACATTCTCGACGGCGGTGCGGGCCAGGATACGGCTATTTATATGGGCAATGCTGGCGACTATCGCTTTGGATGGAGCAACGGCCAGCTGACGGTTACCGACCTGAATGTCGCTGATGGCGATGATGGTACCGATTACCTGCGCAATATCGAAAACCTGCAATTCGCCGACAGGATTCTGAGCGTCAAAGCGGGCGGTGAAAGCCGGGTCAGTACGCTTACGCCGATGACTCAGGACAATATCTCCATTACCGGGCTGGCCGACGGTGGATGGCTGGTGTCCCTAGAGTCCAGAGATCCAGTCAATGGGAACGATATTTTAATCCAACGCTACAGTGCAGCAGGCGAGAAGGTGGGCGATGAGATTACTGTCGCCCCTTCGCAACACGCTCAGGGATATTCCGATGTCGCCGGGCTGGCTGACGGTGGCTGGGTGGTTACCTGGTATACCTATCAGATGGTCGAAACTGGCGACATCTATGCCCGGCGGTTCAGCGAGGCTGGTGATCCCATGGGCGATCAATGGCGCGTCAATACCCACACGACTGAAAGCCAGAACAGCCCGGCTGTTACAGCACTGGGTGATGGTGGTTGGGTGGTGGTATGGATGTCGCGGGACATCGCTGGCAATAACTTCACGATCGAGGCCCAACGCTATGACGCAGCGGGGATAGCTGTGGGGGGTGAAACCCAGGTCAACACGACGACAGGGGATAATCAGATCGTACACTACAGCTCTGACGTGACGGCCCTGAAGGACGGTGGCTGGCTGGTGACCTGGCATGCGACTCACCCAGGCGAAAGCCGCTTCGATATTTATGCCCAGCGTTACGATGCAACCGGTAACAGGGTAGGCAGCGAAACTCAGGTCAACACCAACACGCTTGATGTCCAGTACATTCCTGCGGTCACGGGCTTGAACGATGGTGGCTGGCTGGTGAGCTGGTCATCCTCCAGCGTAGCTGCCAATGGTAGCGATATCTACTTCCAGCGCTATAACGCCAATGGTGAGGCGGTCGGCGGTGAAACCCTCGTCATAAACAGCCCTCACTATGCCACTCAGTCTCAGAGTTACTCCGATGTAACGGCATTGGCTGATGGCGGCTGGGTGGTGACCTGGGAATCGGGCGGCGAACAGGATGGCAGTGGGATGGCTATCTATGCCCAGCGCTACAACGCAGCGGGCCAAGCCGTCGGTGGCGAAACGCTGGTCAACACCACCACTGACGGCTCACAGGTTTCCGCCAAGGTCACGTCTCTGGAAGACGGCGGCTGGGCAGTGACCTGGATGTCTATAGGACAGTCCAGTCATGTCAATGACGGTATCCATGTCCAGCGCTTCAGTGCCGATGGCACCGCGATGCGGCTGGAGGTCACTGGCGGGAGCGGTGATGACACGCTGAATGGTCAGGGTCACCTGCTGTTGGCCGGGGGTGCTGGCAATGATACTTACGCAGTGGTCGATAGCCTGGTTCAACTGCGTGAAGAGGTGGGTGCCGGCACTGACACGGTCAAGTCGGCTGTGGGCTGGGTGTTGGGGGCCAACCTGGAGAACCTGACGCTTACAGGAACTTCAACGATCAATGGCACCGGTAACGGCCTCGCCAACACGCTGACCGGTAACGCCGCCGCCAATACGCTCAACGGCGGTGCCGGCGCCGATGTGATGAGCGGCGGCCTGGGCAATGACATCTACTACGTCGACCATGCCAGCGACGTGGTCAACGAAACCTCCGCCACCGCCGGCGTCGACACCGTCGTTTCCAGCGTCAGCCGCACCCTCGGCAACTACCAGGAGAACCTGACCCTCACTGGCAGCGCGGCGCTCACAGGCACGGGCAACAGCCTCGCCAACACGCTGACCGGTAACGCCGCCGCCAACCTGCTCTACGGCGGTGCCGGCAATGACTTTTTAAATGGCGGCGCAGGCGTCGACAGGATGACGGGTGATGATGGTTCTGACATCTACTACGTCGACAACACGGGTGACGTCGTGGTTGAAACCAATGCCACGACCAGCACCGGCGGCAGCGACACGGTCTACAGCTTTCTCGGCGCCTACACCCTCGGTGCCAATGTCGAGAATGGTCGCGCCCTCTCAACCGGAGTCGCCGCACTGGCAGGCAACAGCCTCAACAACACCCTCTATGCCGGGGTCGGCAACAACGTCCTCAATGGCAGCACCGGCATCGACACCGCCTCCTACCTCTATGCCAGCAGCACAATCACCGCCAGCCTGGCCGTGACCACCGCCCAGTCCACCGGGGGATCAGGCGCCGACACCCTGATCGCTATCGAAAACCTCACCGGCTCCAGCTACAACGACACGCTCACGGGCAACGCGGCCGCCAACCTGCTGAGCGGTGGTGCCGGAAACGATACGCTCGACGGTGGTGCGGGCAATGACGTTTTGAATGGCGGCACTGGCTCCGACGGGATGACGGGCGGTGATGGCTCCGACATCTACTACGTCGACAACGCTAGTGACGTCGTGGTTGAAACCAATGCCACGGCCAGCTCCGGCGGCAGCGACATGGTCTACAGCTCTCTCGGCGCCTACACGCTCAGCGACAATGTCGAGAACGGGCGCATCCTCGCCACCGGGGGCGCTGCCCTCACGGGCAACGCCGCGGCTAACTTGCTCAACGGTGGCACCGGAAACGATACGCTCGACGGTGGTGCGGGCAATGACGTTTTGGATGGCGGCGCAGGCCTCGACAGGATGACGGGCGGTGATGGGTCTGACCTCTACTACGTCGACAACACCGGCGATGTCGTGGTTGAAACCAATGCAACGGCCGGCACCGGCGGCAGCGACACGGTCTTCAGCTCTCTCAGCGCCTACACCCTCGGTGCCAATGTCGAGAGTGGCCGCCTCCTCGCCACCGGAGTCGCCGGCCTGACGGGCAACAGCCTCAACAACACCCTCTATGCCGGGGCCGGTAACAACGTCCTCAATGGCAGCACCGGCACCGATACGGCCTCCTACGCCTATGCCGGCAGCGCCGTCAGCGCCAGCCTGGCCGTGAGCATGGCCCAGGCCACCGGCGGCTCAGGCTCCGATACCCTGATCGCCATCGAAAACCTCACGGGCTCCAACTACAACGACAGGCTCACGGGCAACGCCGCCGCCAACCTGCTGAGCGGTGGGGGCGGGAACGACATCCTGGTCGGCGGTACGGGCAAGGATGTTCTCACCGGCGGCGTTGGAAACGATACTTTCGATTTCAATGCCCTCGCTGAAACGGGGCTGACCAGTTCCACCTGGGACATCATCACCGACTTCACCCGTGGCGCCGACAAGATTGATCTGTCGACACTGGATGCCAACACGGCGACCACCGCCAATGAAGCCTTCACTTCGGTCATCGGCAGTACCGCTGCCTTCAGTACGGCCGGACAGTTGAAAGTTGCAGGTGGGGTGCTCTACGGCAATACCGATGCCGACAGCGCCGCCGAATTCGCCATCCAGATTGTCGGTCTCAACAGCGCGACCACGGCGGACTTTATACTTTAACTTGCGGATCTGGCATCTGACAGGGTGACGCGTAGCGAATCACCCTTGATTTTCTAGACGCATCTGACTGTCTCCTTATTTGCTGACGTGCCGATAAATTTCAGATTTAACATAGACGCGCACACTTCAATTTTGGCGACGCGTTTTTACACACTCTGGGGCGATTGCTGCCTGTCGCGAAACGCAGCAATCGACCCAAGGCGGCCAATTGAAGAACCGGGCAGACCAGAACGTTGCCACCATTGATCGTTCAGGTCTCCTGGAGAGGTCACCACCTACCGCGCAGCCAGGTGGCGGCATCCAGTCTCGGCACCACATGTCCAATAACCCGGGTGGTATCTGCTGTCAGCAAGGTATTGATGATGGCTTCTTGTACAGCTTCTTTGGCGCCAGGAAACAACATCACTGATGTAGTTGTTCAGGGCGTGCCGATTTTTGCCTGCCCCGAAGAGCGTGTCAGATTTTTTGTGTGCGGGCCGGTAATGGCCTGCCGTCAGGCAGGCCTTCATTTCACCAAGTCGGCATCATTCCCTCACCACAACCGTTCCTCTGCCTCGTCATATTTACTGGCGACGTTCAAAAACGTTTCCGCCCCCCCCACTACTGAGACTGAGCTCTTGCAGCTGCCATAAAGACAGCTTTGCGAAGGTGCAACAGCATCTGCAAAAAAGCACAGTGCTTTTGCATCCGATCGAACAGGTCGCCAAACCTGGTCGCCATTTGGGCGATGGGGCGGACCATAAGCTTCATCAAGGTCATGGGCAAGGTGAGGAATTCCGAGGCTGACGTAAGATCCCTGACGATGAAACTTCAGACCTTTCCCCTCACGTCGCTGGAAATATAAACCCAGACCTGAGATGTTCACCGCCCCTTGGTTTCAGCCACCAACGCTATCCTTAATCATCGCTCTCACCGTCGAGATGGACCTTCCCGAATGCAAACCCCACCCCCCCAACGCCCTCTCTGGAAAACCTACCTGCTGTTCCTCGCCCCAATGGTCCTGTCGAACTTCCTGCAATCCATGTCCGGCACGGTCAACAG
>Ga0207428_10007405_pt1 | contig 10008 bp, 4 predicted proteins | sample RhiMethybrSRZTD1_FD_187600 | JGI IMG/M metagenome (GOLD analysis project Ga0207428, IMG submission 187600) | Populus rhizosphere microbial communities from Tennessee, USA - Rhizosphere MetaG P. TD hybrid SRZTD1 (SPAdes) (version 3) | ecosystem: Host-associated > Plants > Roots > Rhizosphere >... | reverse complement strand
CCTGAGCATGGCTACACGGCAGATCTCGGCGGCAAAGGGCCTGTCGCTGTCGGAGAATGCGCGTGCCCTCGCGTTGATCATGATGGGCATCAGCGACAGCCTCGTCGCATCGTTCTACAACAAGTACCAGTACAACCTCTGGCGGCCGGAAACGGGGATTCGGAACGGCTCGGCGGATGACAATCCCAAAACCGACGGCGATCCCGGCTTCGCGACGTTCATCCCCACGCCGTGTTTCCCGAGCTACCCGTCGAATCACGCCAGCGGCACCAATGGCGGTCTCGAGGTCATGAGGCGTCTCTTCGGCGCCGCCGGTCACGACATCACGATCACGAACAACGTGCCGGCGCTTGGATCGCTCCCGGCCGCGACCATCACTCGGCAGTACTCGCAGCTGAAGGCGATCGCCGATGACGTGGATGATGCGCGGGTGTATGGCGGCATTCACTGGCGCTTCGATCAGGCCGGCGGCAACGTGCTGGGACGCGCGGTCGCGACCGCGGTGGTCAAGAACAACCTGCGCGCGGTGCATCCGTAGTTCTGAGCTCAGCAAGGCCGAGCCGCCATACTGGCGAGGCTGTATTGCCCGCAGTTGGCGGCTCGGTTAGAAACAGACTCGACATGTCAGACATGCAGTCGCAGATTCAGTACACGTGTCCGCGTTGCCAGAGATCAGCGGGGCACGCCTACAAGACGGCGGACGACGGGACATCGCTTCGCGTCTTGATCCGATGCGACCAGTGCCAGCATCGCTGGTCGGCGATTATCGAAAAGGCTGCTAGGAAATGATGCCGCGGCGCACGGCGTAGAGCACGACCTCGGCGATGTTGTGCACGTCGAGCTTCTGAAGAATCCGCGCGCGATGGGTTTCGACGGTGGCGGGGCTGATGTCGAGCAGCGCCGCGACTTCCTTGTTGCTCCGCGCTTCCGCAATCAGCTGGAAGATTTCGCGCTCGCGCGCCGACAGCGTTTCATAGCGATCGGCAAAACCAGACGCGCTGGCGCGATGATCGTTGTCATCCTGCACGAGGCGCTCAATCGACTTGCTGAAGTATTTGCGGCCGGCGGCGACGGTCTCGACCGCCTTCAGCAGTTCCTTGCCGGCGGAATCCTTGACCATGTAGCCGGTCGCGCCGGCCTGGAGCGCGCGCATCACGTACGCTTCGTCGGCGTGCATGCTCAACATCAACACCTTCGTTTCGGGCACGCGCCGCACGATCTGCTGCGTCGCGTCGACGCCGTTCAGGAGCGGCATCGCCACGTCGATGATCGCGACATCAGGCTTGTGGGCCACCGCCTCACGCACCGCTTCGCGCCCGTCGCCGACCTCGGACACGACTTCCCAATCGGGCTGCTCTTCCAGGATCTTCCGCAGGCCGTGACGGACCAGCGTGTGATCGTCGCCAAGTAGCAATCGTAGTTTAGGCAAGGCTCTTCTCCGGCAGGCTGACAACCAGGCGCGTGCCGGCCCCGGGCCGGCTGAGGATGCTGAAGGTGCCGCCGAGGCGCGCGGCGCGCTCGCGGATGCTGACCAGACCCAGGCCGCGCGCGATGATCGGGCGATCCGTGTCTTCGACGAAACCCACGCCGTCGTCTTCGACTTCCACCACGAGTCGATCGTCGAGCTGCGTCAGGCGCACATCGCACCGCGAGGCGCGGGCGTGCTTGGCCACGTTGGTGAGGCCCTCCTGCACGATGCGGTACGCCGCCAGCTCGATCTCGCGCGGCAGCCGCTGCGGAAGATCGACCTGCCTGAGCGTGCCGCGGATGTTGTAGCGGCGCTCGAGGCCGCGCAGCGCCGCGTCGATCACCGCCGGCAAGCCCAGATCGTCGAGCGCGGCCGGGTGCAGCAAGTGCGTGAGGTTGCGGACCGTCTGGAGCGCGCCGTCCGTGATCTTCTGCGCCTCGGCGAGCGGCGCCGCGGATCCGCCAGCCTGTCCGATGGCGCGCTCCGCGAGATCGAGCTCGACGCGAATCGCGGTCAGGGCCTGGCCGACCTCATCGTGCAGCTCGCGCGCGATGGTGCGCCGCTCTTCCTCCTGCGCGTTCAGCACCTTCGCGGCCGTCTGCTGCAGCTCGCTCGAAATGCGCGCGTCACGTTCGAGCTGCATCCGCAGCCGCGACTCGAGGCGGCCGGCATAGGCGCTGGTCAGCAGCAGCGTGCCAAGGCCGATGACCAGCGCCATGCCGATGCGATCGCGGCTCTCGGACTCGGCGCCGCGATTGATCGCTGCGATGTCGGCCTGCTGCTGGATGAAAGCCTGGCGGTTGATCGCCTGGATTTCCTCTGAAATCGACACCGCCGCTTCGCGATGCCGTCCGATGTCGCGGCTCAGGATGTCGCGGATTTGCGCCGGCGTGCGACCGGCCGCGTCCGCCAGCACCTGCAGCGATCGTTGATGAAACTGCGCGACCTCGTTCGACAGGCGCGTGATCGCTCCGGTGTCCGTGCCGTTCGAGAGTACCGGCTCATAATCGGCGAGCGCCATATTGATCGCGTGCGACGACACCGCCAACTGGTCGCGGCAATCCTGGATCGCGGCCGGCGTCGGATCGAGCATCGCGTCGCGAACGCGTACCGAGCTTAACAACACCTGCGCTCGCACGGTCGCCAGCAGTTCCTGCGCGCTCGTGTAGCGCGCCGCGACCTGAGCAGCGTCGCGCTGAACCGTTTCGATTCGCCTCGTGAACGCATAGTTCGTGTACAGCCAGAGGCCGAGGGTGCCCAGGAAACCGACGGCCAGGGCAATCCGTACGGAGATGCGCACGCGCTCGCCGCGCTTCATTCCCTGACTATACGGCGTTGAATGTCCGGACGCACGCGGCGCGCGGACCCGCCCTCCCGTCTCGACAGTATTTACGTCGCGCATACGCTGCGATACAACGAAGGCATCCGAAACGGTGGCCATGACGCCATCCTGGGTTGCCGTTCGGGCCGCTAATCACCGGGTCGGCCCGGGGACGCCTTGCGTCCCCGGCCTTTTTTTTTGCCCGCGCACTCCATAAAAAAGCGGGAGGGCCTGAGGCTTGAACCCTCCCGCGAATTGACTCCCCCACAGGAGCCAAGAGGCTCGTGGCCCGGCGCGGCTACCAGAGAAACCGGAAACCAACCCGTGCCGTGCGCGGCGCGAGAATCGCGGATGGTTTCTGGTATCCGAGTCCGGTCGCGCGGCTGATCGTTTCTGACGCGTGGCTGTTCGCCAGGTTGAAGAGATCGAGGAACAGCCGCAGGCGCGACCGCGCGCCGAAGTTCAGCGTCTTCTCCGCACGCACGTCGAAGACCCAGATGCTGTCCTCGCGATTGGCGCTCATCGGTTCGACATACGCAGTGCCGCTCGCGATCAACCCGGAGCCTGTCGGGACGCTGATCGACACCGTGCGCGCATAGTTGGCGCCCGACTGATGACGAAGGACCGGCGACACGCGGACCCCGCCTGGCGCGTCGTAGCTCCCGGTCGCCTTGAGATTCCACGTCGTGCGATCTTCGGCGCCGGGCTGATTCGGGTTGTTCGGATAGCCGTTCGGGAAGTCGGTCAGCCACGTGTGCGCGCCGCCGATGGAGGCCGACCAGCGGCCCGCATAGCGACGGCTGAACGACAGCTCCGCCGTCTTCGCGCGCGAGTACTGCGGCACGTTCATGACAACGCTCGTTGTCGGGAAACTGGCCGCTTGCGACGACGGCAGGCCGAGCATCCGGATGTCGGCGTCGTCAGAGGTGCCACGGCGTCCGTCGAGGCCGATGTCGACGTAGGTGAATGGCACCGTGTAGGCGTCGAGGCCGCGGAACGGCTGATAGCCGCTATCGATCAGATCATCTTCGGTCTTGTAGACGAAGCCGGCGCGCATGCCAAGCGTGTCCGCCAGTTGCCGCTCGATCCAGACGCTCGCCTCGTGACTGTACGGCTGCGAAATATCGTCCGCGAGCTCCACTCCGCCTTCGAGCGCCTGGCTCAACAGGTTGCCCTGTTCGCCCGGCTGCCATCGCCGGTCGTTGTTGGTGTCGTTCCATTGGTAGGTCGCCTGCTTTGCCGGCGTATTCGGGTTGGCGCTGCTGCCGATGCCAACCCCGGGGTTGTGCCAGAAGAAGCCATAGTTGCCCTTCAGCACGGTGCGGCCGTCGCCACTGAGGTCGAAGACGAGACCGATACGTGGCGCCAGGCCGCTCCAGGCGAACATGTCAGTCTCTGCGAAGGTCTTCGCCGGCACGACGACGGGGCCCACTGTCGCGGCCAGCTGCTTTTGCTCGGGCAGGAAGCTGCCGTAGTGGTCGTAGCGGACACCGGCGTTGACGGTGGCGCGGCCGATGCTGACTGTGTCGTTGAGGAAGAAGCTCTGCACGTTGAGCGCCGAGGCGGACGTCAGGGCGCCGGACTTGCCCAGTCCCAGCTTCCCGGCGTCGGTCGCGGTCGGAATACGGAAGATCACCTGGTTCGAGCGCCCGTTGTTGTAGACGTGTTCGATGTTGCCGCCAACGCCTTGCAGGTAGCCCTCCCAGCCAATCTCTTTCAGGATTTCGCCGCCGAACTTGAACGTGTGGCTGCCGTGGCTGGTATCCAGGAAGTAGGTGGCGGCGCCGGTGATCTGCTTGCGATCGCGATCGAGCTGCCACTTGCGGTGCGCGCCGTCGATTTCGAGCGTGCCCGAATCACGGAAGAAGAAATTCTCCTCGCTGTTGGCGAGGGTCGGGAAGTAATAGCCGAAGTCGCCGTAGCGGGCCTCGACATACAGCTTGTCGCTGAGCGTGCCGTTCCATTCGCCCTTCCACACCCAGCTGCCCGAATCCTGCTTGTAGGTCGGGCCGGCGGAGTTGTAGGTGTAGGTGCTGAACGGCAGCCGCGTCGCCTGCAGCTTCTGGCCCCACTGGTAGTAGCCGACGAACTTGTTTCTCTGGTTGGCCTGGAAGGTGCCCTTGCCGACGGCGTTCCACAACGCCGTGTCGAAGGTCGAATCGAAGTTGAAGTTCGGCTGCGCGACGGCGTTGAACTGCTTGTTGTAGGTGCCAAACCACCACAGGCGGTCCTTCTTGATCGGACCCCCGACGTTGAGCGAGTAGTTGTAGTAGCGATCGATTTCGTTGCTGTGCTCGCGGATCGGCGAGTTGTTGAACGCCGTCGGCGCCGTGTACGAGTCCGGAATGTTGCTGCCCTGGAGCGAGTTGTTGTACCAGTCGAGATAACCTTCGCCGGTGAACAGGTTGCCGCCCGACTTGGCAATGAACTGGCTCTGCACGCCGGGGTTCGGCATTTCGGCGGACTGCCCCGAGGTGCCGAGGAACACTTCCTCGAGCGACGAGTAGTCGAAGTAGAAGCCGGCGCCGCCGGTGCCTTCGGTCGTGTTGATGCCTTCAATCAGCACGCGCACCTGGCCCGAGAAGCCATAGGCCGTGTAGCCGGTCTGGGTGCCGGCGCGATTGCCGCCGACGTCGATGCGCGACATCTGCACCGCTGGCGTCACGGCCAGCAGCGCCCACATGTCACGCGCATTCGGAATCGACTGCAGCTCGGTGAGCTTGAAGTTCTGCACGGTGCGGGTCGCCGTCGTGTCGATGATCGGCGACGCGCCGCTCACGGTCACGGTTTCCTGCAGGGTCGCCAGCGCGAGTTCGACGTTCACCGTCGCGGTGAAGCCCAGACGGATTTCCACGCCCTCGCGCTTCAGTGGATTGAAGCCGGACAGCTCGTAGCCCAGCGCGTACGTCCCTGGCGGGACCGCCGGAAATCGATAGTTGCCTGTTTCCGACGACACCGCAGTTTGTACGCCGGGCATCGACGGACTGGTCGCCGTGATCGTCACGCCGGGCAGCACCGCACCCTGGGCGTCGACCACGCGACCTTGAATGGTGCCGGTGCTGCTTGCGCCTCCGCCCTGCGCCAGCACCGGCGCCGCGACGGCAAGCACGAGCACGAGCGCAACTCCGACTGTAGGGAGCTTCATGTGAGTCCTCCTTCGGCACGCACCGGCGCGGGGGGCCGGCGCCGTCAACGATGACGAGTGCGCGACCTCGCGCGCCCGTCCCGACACGAGGCGCACTTGTACTCGGCGCCAGCGACGCCCACAATCGGGTCGATGGTCTACAGCACTGCGTCTACAGCTTCGCGTCTACAGGGTTTGAGTTACCGGATTCGCCTTACGGCGCCGGCCGTATTTACCGGCGCGGCCGCGAACGGTACAAAGACGCAGCTACTCGGTCACCTTGGGCGGCGGCGTCTCGTCGCCCGTTTTTCCTTGGAGGATGCATGAGGCTGCTGACCAGGACCCTCGCGATCAGCTGTGCGCTCCTCGTGCTCGCGCTGACGCCGGCGAACGCGCAGGATTTCCGCGGCCGGATCAACGGCACCGTCACCGACAACACCGGCGCAGTCCTTCCCGGAGTCACGGTCACGGCGACGAGCACGGCGTTGATTCAACCGCAAGTGCAGGTCTCCGGCGCCGACGGATCATTCAGGTTCCTCGCGCTGCCACCGGGCGTGTATGAAGTCTCGTTCGAGCTGTTGGGATTCCAGTCGACCAAGCGCGGAGGCATCCGCGTGGTCATCAACCAGACGTTGACCGTCGATCAACAACTTAATGTGGCGACATTGCAGGAGACCGTGACGGTCACCGGCGCATCGCCCATCGTCGACACGTCGACGACGGCGATGGGCACGAACTTCACCAAGGAGCTGCTGACCGAGATTCCCAATGCGCGCGACATCTGGGCGGCGATGGCGCAGGCGCCGGGGCTGCAGATGACGTCGTACGACGTCGGCGGGTCGCATACCGGCACGCAGACGGGGTTTCTCACCTACGGCTTCAGCGGGCAGAATCAGACCAAGCTCGAAGGCATCGACACGACCGAAGGCCGCGACGCCAACGCCGGCTATTTCGACTTCGGCAGCTTCGAGGAATTCCAGGTCGGCGGCGCCGGCAGCGACGCCACCAACTTCGCTCCCGGCGCGTCGATGAGCATCAGCGTCAAGTCGGGCGGCGATCGCTTCACCGGCAGCTGGTACAGCGATTTCGAGAGCGACGCGACGATCAGCGACAACGTGCCCGACAACCTGCAGCGGTCCAACGTCGCGGACGACAACGGCTACTTCGTCCGCACCGCGCTGGAGCGCGGCAACCCGATCGATCGGCAGTACGACATCAACTGGAATGTCGGCGGCCCGATCTGGAAGCAGAAGGCGTGGTTCTTCACCAGCTGGCGCCTGAACGATCAGTACAAGTTCTCGCTCGGATCGGACCTGATCGAGCGCTCGAAACTCTCGAACAAGTACACGTTCAAGGGCACCTTTCAGCTGAATCGCAACAACCAGTTGATCATGTTCCTCAACAAGCGCGAGAAGCTGCAGGAGACGCGCGACCTCGGGCCCGATACGCCGTTGTCGGCGGCGCTCTATCAAAGCTCGCGCAACTATCCGTGGAAGAGCGAGTGGACCAGCGTGCTCGGCAGCCGCGCCTTCCTCGACGTGATGTACGCGAACTGGTACAACTTCTTTCCACTGCGGCCGACGCGTGACTTCGGCTTGTATGACGGCCCGTGGGGCCCGGGACGCACCGAGACCACGACCGGCGTGTTTTTCGACGGCGGCGCCAACTCGTCGTACCAGGATCAGAAACGCTACAAGCCGCAGGTCTACGTGTCGCTTGCGTATTTCAAGGAGGGCTGGGGCGGCTCGCACGATTTCAAGTTCGGCTTCGACTGGAAGCGCGATCGACGGAATTTCTTCCGCGATCAGCCATTCGATCTCTTCTATCGCGACACCAACGGCCTCACCAATCAGATCGACCTCTACAACACACCGGTGTCGCCCACTAATGACGTCGTCTACCACAGCGGATGGATGAGCGATACCTGGAAGCTCGCCGACCGGATGACGGTCAACCTCGGTCTGCGTGTCGAGCGGTATCGCGACGGCTGGGACGAACAGGAGTTCGCGCCGAACGGCCATCCGATGTTGGCGAGCTGGACCGACCCGGTCTATCGCGACTTCGTGGCGCCACGCACCGTCGACGCGAGAACCGTCTCCCAGACACTCGACGTCGCACCGCGTGCCGGGTTCGCCTACGACCTGACCGGCAACAATCGCACCGTGCTGAAAGTGTTCTGGGGGATGTTCAATTTCAACTCGGCGGACCTGCTCGCCGATCAGGAGAACCCCGTCGGCCGCGCGCAGTTGCGCTATGCGTTCACCGACCTCAATGGCAATCGCCTGCTCGACGGCCCGCAGGAGCTCGGGCGGCTCATCTCGACGCAGGGCGGCGGCGGCTTCGTGCGCGTCGATCGCAACATCGATCGGCCGACGGCGCAGGAGCTGTCGGTGAACGTCGAGCGCGAGATCGTGCCGTCGCTCTCGGGCCGCGTGTCCTGGGTCTACAAGAACATGCGCAATGTCTGGGGCGAGATCGATGCGATCCGCACGCCCGCCTACACGGTGCCCTTCACAATCAGCGATCGCGGCGCCGACAACGTCGCCGGCACCGCCGACGATCAGACCTTCCAGACGTTCGATCGTCCGGCATCGATCGGATCCGATCGCGTCTACACGAACCCTGACAACAACAAGGCCGACTTCCAGACAGTGGAGGTGGCGCTCAACCGGCGGCTCACCGATCGCTGGATGCTGCTGACGTCGTTCGGCCACACGTGGCTGAATCAGGTCCACGGCTCATCGACGACGGTGTCATCGGGCAACGGCCAGACCTTCAGCTATCGCCCGGCCGATCTGCTGTTCGGCGACAACGGCTACGAAACGTCGACGCTGTGGAACTACAAGATCATCGGACGCTATGTACTCCCGCTCACCATCGGCATGTCCGGATCGTGGAAAGTGCAGAGCGGCGGCAACTGGGGCCGGTCGTTGAGCGTCACGTTTCCCGGCGACGGCACGCGTACGGTGCGAGTCGAGCCCGTGACCGCCAATCGTGGGGAGACCGTGCAGATCCTCGACCTGCGGTTCGACAAGAGCTTCCGGCTCGGCGGATCGTCGCGCCTGACCGCGATGGTCGACACGTTCAACCTGACCAACGCCGGAACGGTGACGACGTTCCGCAATGCGACCGGAGCCACGTACAAAGAGGTGACGGCGCTGCTCGACCCGCGCATCGTGCGCTTCGGCGTTCGCTTCGACTTCTAACGGCTTTCCGTTTCGCGGATCCATCCAATTGGGGCCGGTACCGCCGCCGGCCCCAGCCTTTCATCACCTCGATCGGATTCCGGGCCAAAAATGGCCCAATTTCTGCTTTTTTCAGCGCCCTTCCGCCTCAGCACGTCGCTTGCATTCGCCGTCCCTGCGGATCTACCATCCGTCCGGCGGATTGACGCATTTGCACACTTGTGACACGTGCGTTCGTGCTGCTTTTCGTTTGCGTTAACTCTCTTGAGTTGGTTGGAGGACGAATAATGAGGCTGAACAGGCTGACCGTGTACTGCCTGTGCGTTACGCTGCTGTCGATCGCAGCGCCCACTTTCGCGCAGGAATTCCGCGGCCGTATCAATGGAACCGTGACCGACAACACCGGCGCTGTGCTGCCCGGCGTGACCGTGACGGCTTCCAGCCCTGCGTTGATTCAACCGCAGGTGCAGGTAACCGGTGCCGATGGCGGCTATCGCTTCCTGGCGCTGCCTCCTGGCGTCTATGCGATTGACTTCGAGCTGACCGGCTTCAACCAGGTCAAGCGGCAGGACGTTCGCGTCATCATCAACCAGACGCTCACCGTCGACATGCAGCTGCAGGTTGCCACGCTGCAGGAAACGGTCACCGTCACCGGCGACTCACCGATCGTCGACACCTCGACGACCGCGATGGGCACCAACTTCACCAAGGAACTGCTGACGGAAATCCCGAACGCCCGCGACGTGTGGGCGGCGATGTCACAGGCGCCCGGCATCCAGATGACGGCGTTTGACGTCGGCGGATCGAACACCGGCAACCAGTCGGGCTACCGTTCGTACGGCTTCGACACGCAGAACCAGACGCGCGTTGAAGGCATCGACACCACGGAAGGCACCAACGCCAACGCCGG
>Ga0207428_10007398_pt1 | contig 10015 bp, 8 predicted proteins | sample RhiMethybrSRZTD1_FD_187600 | JGI IMG/M metagenome (GOLD analysis project Ga0207428, IMG submission 187600) | Populus rhizosphere microbial communities from Tennessee, USA - Rhizosphere MetaG P. TD hybrid SRZTD1 (SPAdes) (version 3) | ecosystem: Host-associated > Plants > Roots > Rhizosphere >... | reverse complement strand
GCTACTGACGAAGGCGATCACGCTGCCGGTATCCGTCGACGCGACCGCGTCCGACGGATGGCTGTAGGCCCAGCGCAGCGCGCCCGAGGTCGCGTCGAACCCGAACAGGAAACGGTAATCGTGGACGACGACGGTGTCGTCGCGGAAGCGGGCGCGATCGCCCTCGACCGCGACGCGCCACAAGATGTGGTTGCGATCGATGGCGGAGTACTGCGCCTGCTCCGGCCGGTACAGGTCGTACCAGTAGAACGGTCGGACGAACGCCGGCAGCTTCGCCAGCAGATACCCCGGCGCCTGCCGCGAACCGCGCGCCGTCGACGGCGCCAGCAAGAATACGCCGCGCGAGCCGTAGAACATCCCTTCCGGCAGCCCGCGCACGAACGTCGCCGCCTCGGCCGTCGACAGCACCTGCGCCAGCTCGCTGCCCGAAGCGCCGTCGAGCAGGATCACGTATTGCGAATCGACGGGGACGGCCACCAGGCCGCCGCGCACGGCGGGACCCGCCACGCGTCCGGTCGGCAGCTCGTGCTGCCAGCGCACCGCCTTCGTGCGCGGGTCCAGCGCGACGACGCTGCCGGTGGTTCCCCGCTGCGTCGCGCCGACCTTCTGGATCACCAGGTAGACCGCGTTCGCGTCGATATCGTAGCCGGCGAGCCGCTCGCCGCTGGCGAGCGCGTGTTGCCACAACACCGCGCCGTTGCCGATGTCGCGCGCGACGACGACGGCCGGCGCCGGACCGCCGGCTGCAGCGGCCACCGGAGCGTTGCTGCCGTGAATGATGATGTCGCCGCCCACCGCGATGCGCGTCGTGACGACACCGGGCTGCGTCCACACCAGTCGCGAGGCCGCGAGATCGTAGGCCGCCACGCGTGGGCCCGCCGCGCCTTCCAGCACCAGGAACGCCAGGCTGCGCGCGGCCGGCGGCCGCGGCTGCGATCGCGCCAGCGCGGTGGCGACCTCGCCGGCGTTGCCGGCCCGCTTGTACGGGCTGGTGGCGCACGCCGACAGCGCCGCCGCCGCGACGGCGACCGCCAGGCACGCGTACGCGCGCGCGCCGCTCATCGAACCGTCTCCCGTTCGTCGAGCAGCTTCTGCGCCTCGCGCTTCGATGGGCGATCGTCCTTCGCGGGCACCGACGCGATGTATTCGACCAGCGCGGTCGTCGCCCCGGCCCCCGCCAGCTTGGCAATCGTGCGCACGACCTCGAGCCGCAACCGATCGGGCACGTCTCCCCGCTGCGCGTATTCGCCCAGCGTCGTGGCCAGCACGCCGTCGTCGACGCTGCCGGCGAGCTCGGCGATCTGCGGAATCATGTCCGGGCCCGCGAGCGCGGCCAGCGGGCTGGCCGCGCCAGCGTCACTCTTCTTCAGCAGCGCGAACAGGCGCACTGTCGCCACGCGATCCCGCCGCGCCGCCAGCGCGTCGCCTGCCGACGCCCGCACCCCCGGCGCCGCGTCGCCCAGCCGCGCCAGCAACGTCGTGGTCGCGCGCGGATCCTTGACGGTCCCCAGCGCCTTGACGGCGCGCTGGCGAATCTCCGGCGCGCGGTGCCCCGCGTACAGGTCCAGCACCTCGAACACGCGCGGCGCGGTCAGCGCGCCCGCGCCGCCCAGCTTGCCCAGCGCATCCAGCGCCGCTTCCGTGCGCCCCGCCGCGGCCCCCGCCGCGAGCAGCTCCGCGAGCGGCTCGGCCGCGTTCGCAGCGCCCGATGCACCCAGCGCCGTCGCGGCCGCGATCGCCGCTGCGTCGTCTTCGGCCGCAAGGTCCGCGCGTAGCGAGTCGAGGCGCGCGGCCGGAAGCGCGCGCTTACCCGCTTCGGACGCGGCCACCGTCTTGGTCTTGGCGGCCTTCGTCTTGGCCGGCTTCGCTTCGCCGGCGGGCTTCGTCTCGGCCGCCGGCGCCGACGTCGCGCCCAGCACGAGGCCGAGCGCGATCGCTGTCCCGACGCTCCTCACCAACACGACGCGCGCGCTATCAACGCGCCCCCGGCCCGTGGATCACTTCGCCTTGGCCTCGGAGTCGCTGAACTCGACCTTGCCGCTGTGGGTTTCGCCCTTGCCCAGCAGCCAGAAGGTCGTCGTCGCGAGCGTGCGGCCGCGCGACTCGATCGTCATCATGTAGTGCTTGCGCACGTCGAACTCGGGCTTCGCCAGCTCGATGCTGGCGCCGAAGATGCGCGAGCCCCGCTCGCGCGTCATCTGCGGATCGCCGGCGACGAACTTCTTCTCGCCCGCCGTGATGTCGTAGAACTTCACCTGGATCTCGCTGTCGTCCAGCGGCTGGGCGAAGAACGCGATGTACTCGATGTTCCACTTACCGGTGTCGCCCTTCTCCTCGCTCGGCCAGATCTTGTCGATCCGCCCCTTCTGCAGCGCGGAGACGAACGCTCCCTGCGACGAGAACTTCATCGGTAGCCGGTTCTTGGTGATGATGATCTTCCCCTTGAACACGTCCTCGGGCTTTGCGGCCGCGGCCGGACGCACGAAGGACAACACCAAGAGAGCGAGAACGAGGGCCAGTCGCTTGTGCATGAGTACTCCTGTGACGCGTCAGCGAAGCGCCCCATCTTAGGCCAGTTGGGGGGGTGAAACGCAAGTAGATCAGGCCGCTTCGGCCCTCGTGGCGGCGGCTCGTACCTCGACACAGTGAAGATGACCGTTTGAACGGGACAGACCTCGGGCATCAGGCCTCGGACCTCGGGATCCGAATAGAAGCTAGACGGGCGCCGGCTCCGGATCCCGAGGCCTGAAGTCCGAGGCCCGAGGTCCAAACCAACCGATCATGATCTCTGTGGCGAGGTCCTAGGTCGGTTTGCCGTTGCCGCCGTTGCCGCGGCCTTCCGAGAACAGCGCCTCGATGCGCGCGGCGCCGGCCGGATCCAGCTTCGTCTTCTCGCGCGCGAGGCGCAGCACGTCGCGCCCCACCAGCCGGTACAGCGCCAGCAACTCCGGCGCGCGCGCCTCCAGCGTCTTCAGGTGCCGCTCGACCGACGAGACATCCCCGCGCTCGACCGGCCCGGTCAGCGCGCCCGGCAGCCCCAGCTGCGCGAGGTTGTGCACGACGCTGGTCAGCAGCGGAATCAACGCCGGGAGCGCCTGCTCGGGCGGCACGCCCGCGCGCACCAGCAGGGTCTGCGCCGTGTCGGCCATCGCGACGACGTAGTTCGACGCCATCACCGCGCCCGCGTGATAGAGGGCCAGGTTCTCGGCCTCCAGAAACACCGCCCGCGCGCCCAGCGCCCGCACGATCCGCTTCGCGATCGCGCGCGCGGGCTCGTCGCCCTCGATGCCGAAGGCGACGTCTTTCAAGGTCTCCACCGCGACGCGCGGATCGGCGAACGACACCAGCGGGTGCAGCGTCCCGACCGCGCGGACGAACGGCAGCGCGGGCGCCAGGATCGTGCGGGCCGGGTTCGCGCCCGACGTGTGCAGCAGGATCTGATTCGGGCGCAGGCGCTTCTCCTTCGCCAGCCGGTCGGCCACTTCAGGCACGCGTTCGTCGCGCACCGAGATGATCACGACGTCCGATTCGCTGATGATGTTCGGGATGTCGCCGGTCGAGGCGACCACGCCCGATATCGCGCGCGCCGCGTCCGACAGCTCGACCTGACGGCCGTGCAGCCCGATGACGGGAACACTGGCGCGCACCAGGCGCGCGGCCAGCGCCGTGCCGACGACGCCGGCCCCCATGATGAATACCGACGGTGTCGGTTCGGCCGGCCCATCGGCCAGCGAGCGGGCGTTCACCTCTGCTTCGGACATGTAGCTCATGCGAGCTCCTGGTATAGCCCTTTTCGCCGTATGTAGTCGAGAACCGCGCGCGGCACGAGCCCGTCGGGGGATTTACCAGCCGCCAGCGCGGCCCGCACCGCGGTCGAGCTGACGTCCGGCATCACCACCTGGTCCGGTTCGCCGCTGGCCGTGCGCCCGCCGCGCCGGCCGACGACGATGAACGGTATCGCCCGCGCCAGCTCGTCGCCGCCGTACCAGCCCGCCACCTCGCCCGTCAGGTCGCTGCCGATCACCAGCGAGAACGCGTGCTCGGGGTGCAGCGCGGTCAGGCGGCGGACCATGCGCAACGTCAGGCTGCGGCCGCCGAGCGCGCGCTCGACGTCGCTGACCTGCGCGCGCGGCCCCAGCGCCGCCGCCGCCAGCTCGCACATCGCCAGCCGATCCTCGAACGCGGCCAGCGGCTTGCCGAACGCATGTTCGTAGGTGGGGACGAACCAGAGGGCATCGACCGGCGCCGTCTCGAGCACGTACAGCGCAACCAGCTGGTGGGCGACATGGGGCGGGTTGAAGCTGCCGCCGAACAGCGCGATCCGCATCGTTTAGCCGTACTCCGGGATCAGCGCGGGCTGCCGGAGCTCGGCGAACTGGCGCTCGAACGGCGCGAAGGCCGCCTCGATCTCGGCGATCGGCGCGCCCGCGTCGATCGCCGAGCGGACGTGCTCGCTGCCGGTCAGCAGATCGATCGCGGGCGGATCCGCGACGAACTCGTACGGCTCGCTGCGCCAGCGGAAGGCATCGCCCCCCAGCTTGCGGGCCGCCGCGATCAGCGCGACGCCGGTCCGGTAGGGTCGGAACGCGGCCGCGTCCGTCACGTGCAGCTGGACGCCGCCGCACGGATGGCCGGCGAACTTGTGGAACGTCGGCCGGAACGAGATCGGCCGCAGCCGCACGCCGGCGGGCTGCGTCTCGGCGAGCGCCGCCGCCCACGCGTGCCCGTCGAGAAATGGCGCCCCGACGATCTCGAACGGCCGCGTCGTGCCCCGCCCTTCGGAGACGTTGGTCGCCTCGAACAGACATTGCCCCGGGTAGACCAGGGCCGTGTCCGGCGTCGGCATGTTGGGGGACGGCATCACCCACGGCAGGCCCGTTTCGGCGAACATCATCGGGCGCCGCCAGCCGCGCGCCGCCACCACCGTCAGATCGCAGTCGAGCGGCTGCGCGAAACGCGCCCCGCCCCACGGCATCCCGGCCACCACCAGCCGGGCCACCTCGCCGATCGTCAGGCCGTGGCGCACGGGGACCGCGCCCAGTCCAACGAACGACGCGCACTTCTCCTGCACCGTGCCGCCTTCGATGGCGACCCCGCCCAGGGGATTGGGCCGGTCGAGCACGACGATGGCGGCCCGCGCCCGGGCGGCCGCGCCCAGCGCCAGCGCCATCGTCCAGACGTAGGTGTAGTAGCGGCTGCCGACGTCCTGCAGATCGACGACGAGCACGTCGATCCCCTCCAGGTCCGCCGCCGTCGGCGTCAGCGACTCGAAGGTCTCGCCGTACAGGCTCGTGACAGGAATCCCGGTGCGCGTGTCGCGCCCGTCATCGACGCCCACCATGTCCTGCGCTTCGCCGCGCACGCCGTGTTCGGGTCCGAAGAGGCGCGCCGGCCGCACCCCGACGGCGATCAACCGATCGACGATGTGGACCAGATCGCTGGTGACGCTGGCCGGATGGCACAGCACACCCACGCGCCGCCCGCGCAACAGATCGAGGCGATCGGCGCAGAGGACGTCGAGCCCGGTTGCTACCCGCACAACTGCATCATACGCCGACGAAAGGGCCTCGGTCCTCAGACTTCAGGCCTCACGTTTTCTGAATCTCGAGGCCCGAGGCCCGCAGCCCGAAGCCCGCTTTCAGTTGATCGGGATCGGCTTCAGCGTGACGTGTTCGCCCTGCGCGTTGACCTTGAAGCGGACCATGCGGCACTTCCACTTCTGCTTCAGGCCACCCTCGATCAGGCGCAGCTTGGCGGTGAAGGCCTGGACCGTGATTCCCTTGGTCGGCTTTCCCTGGCTGCGGAGGGCCGCGACGTATTCGTTGAAGATGCGCGCGTAGTAGATCGGCTCGCTCTCCTGGCCCAGGACGTTCGCGTCGGGGGTGGGCGCGGCGGTCGGACCGGAGCCCTCTTCGACCTGCATCTGATCGGAGCGCCAGCGCGAGCTCTCGTCCTGCTCCTCTTCGGGCTCGTCCTCGTTGGGCTCCTCGCGCCCGAGCAGCCTCGCCAGCATCACGTTCAGTCCGTTCGACAGGCCCTCGAAGTCGGGGCCGACGGGACGGAACTGGTAGTCGATGTTGCCGTTGATGATCTCGGCGACGCCGAGCTCGATCTTGTCGAGCGGCTTGATGAAGCGCGCGGCCGTCAACACCACCGCGCCCAGCAGCACCAGGATGGCGAGCACGCCGAAGCCGATGATCTTCGCGCCCACGGCCGACACTGGATCCAGCGCGTCCGAGATCGACGCCAGCGTCACCACGCCGCTGGTCTTGTCGAACGCGTTGCCGTGCAGCGGCGCCGCGACGCCCGTGTACTCGCGCCCGTCGAGCGTCAGGTGGAAGATCTCGGTCGGCGCGTTCTTCTGGATCGCCTGGTTGCCCCACGCATCGGCCGAACCGAACAGCACCTGGTTCAGCGCCTGGGTCTTGTTTCCGTCCTCTTTGGCGTTTTCGCCAGTCCCCTCCGAGATGAAGCTGGACGTGTGCACCTTGCCGTTGTGGAAGTAGGCGACCTCGGTGCCGAGCCCGTCGTGTTTGACCTGCGCGTCGCGCGCCGTCAGCACGTAGCCGACCAGCAGCGCGCCGCGAATCGTGCCGTCCGGCTGCACGATCGGCGCGACCGCGACACGGTTCATCCGGCCCTGCAGCGTCCAGATGTCCTTGGTCGCCTTGCCCGACAGCGCGGTCCCGACGGCCGGGAACTTCGACCGCAGGTCCTCGCCGAACATCGCGTTGACGTTGAGATCGCGCGCCAGCACCTTCCCCGACGAATCGAGCATCGCGACGATGTCGGCCTTCGGCTTGCCGCCGGTGCGGAGCTGGCCGTTGATCTGCTCGCACTGCTCGAACGCCGCCTGCCGGCGGCTGTTCTCGTCGGACTTGTCGAACACGCCCACGACCGACGGGCGGTGCGAGAGCTGGGCGACCAGGTTCTCGAACTCCATCGCCTCCAGCCGGGCCACGTCGCCGTGAATGCGCTGGGCCCGCGAAACCGCGGTGTCCAGGTCCTGAACGACCGAATCCTTGAGCTCGCGGGTGACCAGTACGTAAAAGACTGCGGTCAGGGCGAGTATCACGATCGCTGCGACAAGCCCGATCTTCATGCGGTGCATGCCTGGCTCCTCTGGTCGGCTGTGGGGTGGGGCAACGTGGCGAAAGGCAGCTAGCTAGCGGTAAGCGAGGGGAAAGGCCCGTGATCCGAGGCGAAGATCGGGGGCAACGGGGCTTCGAGCGGGCCGGATTATCGAGAGTTGCTCCGCCGCAGTCAATGATTCCGGGCGCGGCGCGCCAACGGGTGCCGTGTAAAAAATTTGACGGTCGGCCTACCTACAACTACATGTAGGACAATCGTCGCAAATACCTGCGACACGGAGGTCCCATGCAGCTGCCAACGCCTAGCTCAACTCGCGTCCTCGACCGGCGCCTCAAGGGGCGCCATCACGGGTCCGACCGCCGCTACAACAAGCGGGTCAAGGTCGACATGTTCATCAACCGGTTCCTGAACGGACAGCCGTACATGTGCCGGATGGTCGACATCAGCCGGTCCGGCATCCGCCTGGCCCCGATGATCGAGCCCGACGGCGGCGTCGCGCCGAACTACATGGGACTGCAGTTCCAGCTCCCGGATCGGAACGACGTGCTGACGGCTTCGGGTATGGCAATCACGCGCGACGACAAGACGGTCGGCGTGCGTTTCACCAGCCTGCCGCCCGACTCGGCCTGGGCGCTCGACTCGTTCCTGTCCTACGAAGTGCGCTGAACCGATCCGGGAATTCCCGGGGGCGGCCGCGGTGGGTGAGGCCCACCGCGGTCCGCGTCGATCCGCGTCGATCCGCGCCGCTCCCGCGCTTCAGCTGCCGCGCTGCTACGCCCAAGCTCGACAGGCGGCGACGGACCTCAAACACGCTGTGTTTTGGCGGGGTTCGCTTGACAGCCTTGTAGGGCGTCAGTATGGTCCGTGCTTCGTCGTTACCGTGTCGGCCCTTTGTTTTTTTTCGACCGCCACCCCCGCCCGTACTGACGTAGCGCGCGTGCCCTAACCACGCCGGAGGAGTCTCGTGGATCAGAATCGTAAACCTGGCGTTCCCCCGACCAAGGACATCAGCGATCTGAAGGCCCGTCTCGGTCTCAAGCGGCCGGATGGACAGGCGCCCGCGCCGACACCGGCCGGCGGTCGTCCGCAAATGCCGCCCGGAGGATTTGGGCAGCAACCGGGCCGCGCACCCGCACCCGCTCCCGTGCCGGCCCCGCAGGCCGCGCGCCCGGCGCCGCAGGCTGCGCCCGCGGGAATGAACCCCTACTCGAAGATGAAGGCGCCCACGGGCGGCTTCGACCTGCGCTCCGCCGACGACGGGATTCCCGCCGCCAACGTGCGCAGCGGCGGCGGCAAGGCGGTCCTGTTCGCGTCGGTGCTGGTGGGCGCGGTCGCCTTCGTGCTCGGCGGCTGGTCGGGCATGGTGAGCGTCGGCCGATCCAACTTCAACACCGCGAACAGCGCCGCGCGCTCGGTGAAGGCCGAGATCGAGGGAATGCAGAAGACGCTGGGGCAGATCGGCCAGGCGGTCGCCCTCAGCCGTCAGCGGCTCGCGAAGGAGAAGAAGGACGCCCTCGCGTACGATCCGCTGTTCATTACCGACCTCGAGAAGATCAAGCTCGATCCGCGGCCGAACACCGCGAAGATCTTCCGCGTCGACTACTTCCGCCTCCCGGACGCGGACGTCGACAAGCTGTTCAACTACTACTACGACTCGATCGCCCTCTACGCCGAGGTCGAGCGCCACATCAAGAAGTCCAAGGCCGACGCTGAATCGCTGAAGGCGTTCGCCGACAAGGCGGCGGCGGCGGGCACCGCCGAGAAGCACTACGGCATCGTGTTCGACAACAGCCAGGGCAAGCTGATCGTCGGCAACCTGGTCGAGATTGGCGATCCGGTGTGCAAGGGCGGCGGCAAAGACTGCCCGGCGGCCGACATGACCGGCTTCAAGATCCGCTCCAACACGGGCGCGCCGTGGGTCGATCGCAAGTCGGGCGCGAAGCTCGACCTCGCCAACGTGATCCCGATGAAGCCGACGCCCTTGATGGACGCCGTGATGAGCGGGTCACCCGACCAGGTCCGCCAGGAGAGCTACAAGCAGCGCACCGCGAACCTCGGCGCGCTGTGGAGCCGCACGACGACGAACCAGAAAGAGCTGTTCGAGGGCATCACGAAGGACGCTTCCCGCCCCGACATCTTCACGATCTTCTAGTCGGCCGGCGGGCAGAGCCCGCCTTTCAACCTGGCGCGCCTTCCGCTTCCTTTGGCTAGGCGCGCCTCCCAGCTGCATCTACCGTCCCGCTCCGCCCTCGGCTCGGCCAGGCGGCGTCGCTGTCGCCCCTCGCCTCGGCTAGCGCCCACGGCGCCGTCGCTATCGCGCGCTAGGCCCGCGGCGCCGTCGTCATCGCGCCTCGCCTCGGCTTGGCGCCCGCGACGCCGTCACATCTTCGGGAGGCAATTGCGCGGATCCCTGTCGCGCCCCCGGTCGCCCGGCGCCCGGCCCGACATCCGCGGATTCAAGTTGGGTGAGGTCGCGCCCCGGTCGCCCGGCCCCAACATCCGCGGATTCAAGTTGGGTGAGGTCGCGGCGCCGCGGCGGGATGCTCCTCGAGCCGCAACGGACCGCCGGCGCGTCTCCATCCGACGCTCGCCATCCACGTGGCGGGCGGCGCCGTCGCCGGGGGCGAGTCGGTGGCCGCCGGCGGGCGCTGCCACCCCGAAAAGTGAGGCCCCGAGCTGCGAGGGTCGACGCACGCGGGCGCGCGGAGGTGCTTGCGGAAGTTGAGCAGCACGTAAACCATGCTGATCCGCATCTGTTGCGGCGTCGTCAGCGGGCGGGCGTGGTAGCGGTCGCCCACGACCTGCCCTTTGCGACCGAGCGCGCTGTTGACGGCGAGCGCCAACCGGATCGCCAGCCCGTGCATGCCCCCGCGGGCGCGGCGGGGCTCGTCGCCCTCGACGATGAAGTGGCCGTGGTCCTGCT
>Ga0207428_10007397_pt1 | contig 10015 bp, 9 predicted proteins | sample RhiMethybrSRZTD1_FD_187600 | JGI IMG/M metagenome (GOLD analysis project Ga0207428, IMG submission 187600) | Populus rhizosphere microbial communities from Tennessee, USA - Rhizosphere MetaG P. TD hybrid SRZTD1 (SPAdes) (version 3) | ecosystem: Host-associated > Plants > Roots > Rhizosphere >... | reverse complement strand
AGCGCTCCGGTGAAGCCGCGCCATGAGGCCGCACAGCAGCGGGGTGGCGGCGCGCGAGGCACCCGTGTTCGTGACCGGCGCCACGGGCTACGTCGGTGGTCGGCTGGTGCCGCGCCTCCTCGAGGCCGGGTACCGGGTGCGCTGCGTGGCGCGATCGGCGCCCAAGCTCGCGGCCCGACTGTGGGCGAGCGACCCGCGCGTCGAGATCGTCGAGGCCGACCTGGCCGATGCCGACGCGACGGCGACGGCGCTGCGGGGCTGCCCGGCCGCCTACTACCTCGTGCACTCGATGGCCGCCACGGGCGCCAGCTACGCGGAGGCCGACCGAAGCCTGGCCCAGACGTTCGCGACGGCCGCGGCGCGTGCCGGCGTCGGCCGCATCATCTACCTCGGCGGCCTCGGCGAGCAAGGACAGGGGCTGAGCGAGCACCTTTCCTCGCGCCGCGAGGTCGAGCGGCTGCTCGCCGCGGGGCCCGTGCCCGTCACCGTGCTGCGGGCGGCGATGATCATCGGTGCCGGCTCGGCCTCGTTCGGGATCCTCCGCTACCTCGTCGAGCGCCTGCCCGTCATGATCACGCCGCGCTGGGTGACGACGCCGTCGCAGCCGATCGCGATCACCAACGTCCTGGCGTACCTGGTGGCGTGCCTCGCCGTGCCCGCCACCGTCGGCCGCACCCTCGACATCGGCGGGCCCGACGTCGTCAGCTACCTCGAGCTCATGCGGATCATGGCCGAGGAGCGCGGACTCCGCCGGCGGCTCGTCATCCCGGTCCCGGTGCTCACGCCGCGCCTGAGCTCGCTGTGGATCCACCTCGTCACGCCGATGAGCCACCGGATCGCCCGGCCGCTCGCCGAGGGTCTGCGCAACCCCGTCGTCTGCCGTGACGACGAGGCGGCGCGGCTGATCCCCCAGCGCCTGCTCGGCGTGCGCGAGGCGATTCACGAGGCCCTGGCGCAGGCGACGCGGGGGCAGGTGGAAACCGGCTGGTCAGATGCCGGCCCGATCCCGGGCGACCCCGACTGGGCGGGCGGCACGGTGTTCACCGACCGGCGCCAGACCGAGGTCGCGGCGAGCGCCGCCGACACGTTCGCGGCCGTCGCGCGCCTCGGCGGGGACACCGGCTGGTACGGCGCCGACTGGCTCTGGCGGCTTCGGGGGTCGCTCGATCACCTCGTAGGCGGGCCGGGCCTCCGCCGCGGGCGGCGTGGTGCCGAACGCGTCGCGTACGGCGACGTTATCGACTTCTGGCGGGTGACTGGCGTGGAGCCCGGGCGGCGCTTGGCGCTCCGTGCGGAGATGCGGCTTCCCGGCCAGGCGCAGCTCGAGTTCACGATCGAGCCCCTGCCCGGCCGGGCGGACCGCGTGCGCCTCGTCCAGACCGCCCGGTTCCGGCCGCGCGGGTTGTTCGGCCTCGCCTACTGGTACGCCGTGCTGCCGCTGCACCACGTGGTGTTCGGCCGTCTGCTCCGAGGAGTCCAGGGCGCCGCCGAGGCTCGAACGATTCGGATGGCTCCGACAGCTCGAGCACGACATGAACGATGACGGCCGGCGCTCGCCCTTCCGCCATCCCGCGTGGCGTGATGACGTCTCGATTGAGGGAGAGGCAGGACGCGCAACGATGACGCCGATAACTGTCCCCCTTCGCCGGGTACTGATGGCTCTATGCCGCCTTCACGGCCGGCGTCCTCCTGCTGCTCGCGCTCGACCTCGACGTGCTCCACCGCAACGCGCACGAGGTCGGCTTCCGCGAGGCGGCCGCGTGGAGCACGGTGTGGATCGCGCTGGCCCTCGCCTTCGGCGTGGCGCTCTACCGGTACGCTCTGTGGCCTGGCCGCTCGCCGTCATCGGCGCGCTACTCGGCGCCTCCCTCGTGCTGTCGCTCGTGATCGCGCCGCGTGGGGCCGCGGCCCCTCCGGTTGTTCCCCCGTCTGTCCAGCGTTCCCATGGCCACGACGACGCCTAGCCGTCTCGGTCGGATCCGGCTCGGGGTCTCCGCCTGCCTGCTCGGTGAGGAGGTGCGCTTCGACGGAGGCCACAAGCACGATCGCTTCCTGACCGACGTGCTCGGCCGCCACGTCGAGTGGGTTCCCGTCTGTCCCGAGGTCGAGCTCGGTCTCGGGGTGCCCCGGGACACGCTGCGGCTCGTGGGGACGGCGGACGCGCCGCGCCTCATGCAGGAGAAGACCGGCGAGGACCTCACGGCGCGCATGCAGCGGTATTCGCGCGACCGCGTGCGCGAGCTGGCCGCGCTCGAGCTCGACGGCTACGTGCTCAAGCGCGCCTCGCCCTCATGCGGGCTCCTCCGCGTTCGGGTCTACGGCGACAACGGGGTTCCCGCCGCCGACGGCCAAGGGCTGTTCGCTGGGGCGCTCGTCACCGCGCTGCCCGCACTTCCCGTGGAGGAGGAGGGCCGGCTCAACGACCCGGCGCTCCGGGAGAACTTCATCGAGCGCGTCTTCGTCGCCGCGCGCTGGCGCAGCTTCCTGAAGACCCGGCCGCGCGCGCGCGACCTCGTAGCCTTCCACACCGCGCACAAGTTCGCGGTCCTCGCGCACAGTCCCGCGCACTACGCGCGGCTGGGCCGACTCGTCGCCGCCGCCGGACAGGCGTTCACGCAGGCTCCGCTCGACGAGTACCAGGCGCTGCTCATGGAGGGCTACGCCGTCCGGGCCACGCGCGGCCGGCACGCCAACGTGCTCACACACATGACGGGCTACTTCAAGCGGGAGCTCGGCACCGACGAGCGGGCCGAGCTCGTCGAGGTGATCGACGAGTATCGCCGCGGCCTCGTGCCTCTCGTCGTCCCGCTCACGCTCGTGAAGCACCACGTCCGTCGGCTCGGGGTGCGGTACCTCGCCGACCAGGTCTACCTGAACCCGCATCCGAAGGAGTTCATGCTCCGCAATCACGTCTGACCGCTCGGGCGCCGCGCGCGCCACGGGGTCAAGAGAGTAACGTGCAAGAGGGCGCCGTTCGCCACGAGGATCGCGTCCCCGGCGTGTGGGTCGACTGCGAGGGCTTCCCGCGAGTTTCCGTCAAGGTCAACGCCAAGACCAATCAGATTTGTGTTTGTTACGATGGCCCACACGGGACCGCGACAACGAATTCCTGGGTGGAGTTTGGGTGGGCGTTGTTGAGAGCACCGCAGCCAAAACCGCGCGTGCTACCGAACCTTTTCGTTGGTGCGTACAGGGCCGCCATTTTCAGGACCTACCTCTCCGCGCGTTTCCTGTCTGCCGCCTCGAGCTCGTGATTGTGTCTGCCGTTTCGAGCTCGTGAGTCGCCCGCCTCAGTCTCGAGGATCGCGCCGGGCCCGGGCATCCGAATCAGCATCCCGGTGTCCGAGAACACGTCGTGGAGGCGCCGGGCGGCGAATAAATGTACCAGCCCGATTCGTGCCACGTACCTTCAATCCGGATCCGCCCATCGACGACGAACAGCTCCTCGCCGGCGGGATGGGAATGCGACCGGAAGCGCACCCCGGCCTCGAGACGAAGCAGCGTCGTATACTCCGCGTCACGGCTCACCGGCCATGGGCTCCTCCTCTGGCGGCGCCGATTGGCGCGCCGCGCCCAGACAGCGTTGACAATCGCGGTGCGTGGGAGACCGAAGCGTCGTATCAGTGAGCCACCTGCCGTCGCCGAGGCTCGGCAACCAACTCACGCAGGGGCGACTGCCGCTCAGGCGGCCGAGTCCCGTCCTTGGCCTCTGCCGCCTCCCCACCTTCTGGGCGGGCAGCATGGCGCTCGCGCGTTGCCGTCAAGAGCCGCGCACTGAGCCGGCCCCGCTCATTCGCCACGCCGCACCGGCACCGTGAACGTGAACGTCGAGCCCTTCCCGACCTCGCTCCTAACCCAGATCTTGCCGCCGTGGAGCTCGATGAACTTCCGCGACAGCGCCAAGCCGAGGCCGGTGCCTTCGACCTTCTTGGCCGCCGTTCCCACCTGCCGAAACTCCTCGAACACCGCGTCCTGATCCCCCGGTGCGATGCCGACGCCGGTGTCGCTCACCGAGACCTCGATGAATCCGTTGACGCGTTTTGCCCTGACGTCGATGCGCCCGCCCTGCGGGGTGAACTTGATGGCGTTTGACAGCAGATTGAGGAGGACCTGGCGGATCTTTCGCTCGTCACCCTGGATCTGCCCGAGCCGCTCATCGACGGCCCTCTGCAGCTCGATGTCCCGGCGCGCCGCCCGCTCGCGAACCAGCATCAGCGCGTTGTCGATCGTAGCGGGGAGATCGAAGTCCGATACTTCCAGATCCATCTTACCCGCCTCGATCTTCGAGAGATCGAGGATGTCGTTGATGAGCGATAGGAGGTGCTGCCCGGAGGCGTAGATGTCTTTCAAGTACTCTTCCTGCTTCTCGTTCAGCTCACCGAACATCCGTTCGCTCAGGACCTCGGAAAAGCCGATGATGGCGTTCAGGGGCGTCCGCAGCTCATGCGACATGTTGGCGAGGAACTCCGATTTATGCTGGCTGGCGACTTCGAGCTGGCGGCTCTTGTGCTCGATCTCCAGGAACAAACGGGCGTTCTGAATCGCCAGGGCGGATTGGGTCGCAAACGTCCGCAGAAGTTCGATGACCGCCGGCGGAAAAGCCCCGGCGACCTTGCGGATCACGGTCAGGCCGCCGAGCAGGTGATCCTCGCGCACAAGAGGCACAGCAAGCAAAGCCCGATATCCGGCGCGCACGAGAGCGCCACGCACCCGGCTCTCGGCAGGCGCTGTCAATATGTCGGGGACTTGGTTCGGCTCGTGTACCTGCGCGAGCCGCCCGGTCGCGCCTTCCCCTTTTCGGACTGGCGTCGCAAGCATCGTCTCTACGATGTCAGCCTCGAGCTGCTCGGTGGCTCGTGGTACGAAAATCTCGCGTTGCTCGTCGTACTCATAGATGACACCGGCGTCGGTGCCCGAGAGATGCGTGGCTCGCGTCACGATCGTGCTCAGCACGGTCCGCAGATCCAAAGTGGAACTGATCGCCTGACCCACTTCGCCGAGGGCCCGAAGCTCACCCACCGAGCGCGTCAGCTCCATCGTGCGCGCTTGCAGCTCTGTAAACAGGCGCACATTCTCGATGGCGATAACGGCCTGGTCAGCGAACGTCTGAACCAGCGCGACCTGTTGTTCGGTGAAAGGCCGAACCTCCCGCCGCCACATGCTCAAGACCCCGACGAGCACGCCGTCGCGCAGGAGCGGCACGGAGAGGACCGTCCGCGCCTTCTCAAAATGCAGCGAGACTGGAGAAAAGCCGGGCTCAATCGTCATATCAGCTACATGGACCGTCCGTCGCTCTAGTGCCGCCAGCCGCGTTGGGCCCTTCCTGTCAGGTGTCAGGGGGTTGCGTTTCATGTGATCCACGAACTCCGAGGAAGCGTTGTGGATGGCGGTCCCGATGAGTTCTTCCCCCGACACTCGCCACAGCGCAGCCAGATTCGCGCCGCAGAGCCGGCACGCGTTGGCCAGGATGGCCTCAAAGACCGGACCGAGATCGGTGGGCGAGCCACTAATGACCCGGAGAATCTCCGCAGTCGCCGTCTGCCGCTCCAGTGCTTCGGTCGCCTGGGCGTGTGCTGCCGTAAGCGCGCGGTTCTTCTCCTGCAGCTCGGTAAACAACCGCACATTCTTGATGGCAATGACGGCCTGGTCGGCGAAGGTCTTCAACAACTGTATCTGTTGATCTGAGAACGCTCTTCCCACTTCCCGACCTACCGTGATCGCTCCAATCGCAAGTCCGTCTTGGAGCATGGGCACCGACAATACGCATCCGAAGTCGTTGGCACGTGCGAGAGCCTCGAGCTCGTATTCCGGATCTTCGCGTATATCGCGGATGTGGACGATGCTGCCGGTCAGGACGGCGCGATGGGTACCGCCAGCCCGGCCTGGGCGCGCCGGATACGCCTCACGATAGGCGGCGGCACCTTCCGACGACACCTGATGAAGAGCCACGAGATGGATCAGCTTGCCGTCGAACCGGAAGACGGTACACAACTTGGCGTCGCAGAGCCGGAGCGCAGTGGCCGCGATGGCCTCGAACACCGGCTGAGCGTCGGTGGGCGAGCTGGAAATCATGCGAAGGATTTCGGCGGTGGCCGCCTGCTGATCCGACGCCTCGCCCAGCGAGCGTCTCAGCCGCTCATTGTCGGCCTGCAGTTCTACGTGGAAGCCGACAGTGGCAGCGGCAGCGTCAAGCGGGGCCCCACACTTCAGGCAGAACTTGGCTGCCGATGGATTGTCATGCTGACACCGAGGGCACTTCATGCCGAGCCTCCAAATGAATCGGGCCGGGCGTCAGGGCAGGACGAAGGTAGCCCGCTGGAGGGCCGCCGTCAACGAACGGCGTTTTGGAGAAAGATTCGGCCAGGAAAGCTTGGGATTAGAAACCCAGTGGCCCCTCGTAACATCGCGATTTTGCTTGGTCGCGTCGATGGCTTCGAACCCAGTACAGTGGGTTATGAGCGCAATGTTCCCTCAAAGGCCGTGGGCCAGGCGGGGTCGGCGACAGTCGATAATTGGGTGCTCGACCCAACGCACGGATTCGACCCAAGCCGCGGCCGCAAACCCCCACGTCATTCAGTCGAAAATTATCACTTGTCACGTAGACGCCTTTGGCGCTCTGAGCTCTCGTTGGAAGCAACTTCCTGGGTAATTCCTGGGTGAAGCCTGGGTGCCGTGAAGTTGCTATCCCCGGAGAAAGGGCGATCCGATCCCCCGCGGTCTCTGCGATTCCGGTTCCGCCTCCGCCCGCTCTGCCAGTACGTCATCCCCACCGCGCCAAACATCGTCATCGCGGTGGCGAGGTGTGCCTGGCGCTCGCGCTTCTCCATGCGGGCTTCGGAAGCTCAGACTCCCGCGACGCGGACCGCCGCCACGATTTCGTCGTCCGTCGGGAAGCGGCCGTACTGGGAGATGTCCTCGGGCGACGGGCTCTCGATCCAGGTCCAGCGCACGACGCCCGAGCGATCCTCCCCCGGCTGCAGTGGCGGTCGAGAGCTTGCCATCGGTATCGTCATGCCCGCTCTCCCTTCGCTGGCACGGACCATGGCCCGAACCGGTGCTTCCATCCCCACGCCGCTCAGCTTCTTCGCGTCGATCTGGCTCTTGACCCAGATCTTGCCGCCGCTAGCCGCCCCTCAGAGATGGGTCCTGCCGGTGCGCGCAGCTTGACCGTTCTCGATCGGTGCCGCGGGCATGACTTCGACGGGGGGCGCGAGCGCACGGAGCACTCGGGGGGGAAGGAACCAGACGAGCCGTCCCCGGCCGGCCAGCCCATCAGGAAGGTCCACCAGCGCGGCGCCGCCCCTCGAGAAGCCGAAGCGCGCGGCGTCCGTGGAGCCGACGAGCTGCGCGAGCAGGGCGCCGAGCATGGGCTCGTGGCCGACGAGGGCCACCGTCGCGTCGGGGGGATGCCCCGCCAGGGCGGTTACGATTGCCTCGACGCCCTCGCCGCCGAGTGCCGGCTCGATCACGGGCTCGACATGCCTGATGGCGCGGGCCGCGATCCCCGCGGTCTCCCGCGCGCGCGCCCGCGGGCTCGTGAGGAGCACATCGACCCGGCCCACGAGCCGCGCGAGCCCGCGGGCGGCGAGGCTGAACCTGGCCCGGCCTTCCGGCGTGAGCGGTCGCTCGGCGTCGAGTACACCGGGGGTCCCTCGCGGAAGCGCGAGCGCATGGCGGACCAGCAAGATTTTCATGCGTTTAGCGTAGTCGCCGGGGCTGCGCGAACCTATTGGACTTTGGTCCAGTAGGAAAACCGCCGGGCGACGGCTAGCCTTGGGGGGGAGGAGATCATCCCCGTGGACGAGATCAAGCGGACCTCAGGGCCGCAAACCATGGACGGACGGCGGTGGGAGGTGCAGCTCAGCGATACCCCGTCCCGCGACTGGTTGGGTTACTTCAAGGAGTTCTCCGCCGAGGTGCTCCCGCAGCGCGTCGAATTCGATCGGGCCGCCATCGCGTTCAAGAGCGACGAGGCCCAGGTGGCGCACTGGGTGGAGACCATCGACCGATGGATCGCCTCGACGAACGCCAAGCACCGCGCCGCACTCGAGTTGGGGCACCGTGCTCGCTTCGATCGATTCGAGGCCGAGGAGAAGGAACGCGACCGGATCCGGGGCCTGAACGAGCGGTTCAAGAACTTGTAGGGCTGATCATGGCCGCTGACTCACGCCCGCGGCATCGGCCGGGCGATCCGGCGAGATTCGCGTCCCGTCTGGCTCTTCGCGTCGGCGACGTCGTCATCCGGAGCCACCGGCTGCTCAAGACCCGCGGGACGGTGGTGCGCATGGGGATCGCGCGCTCGCGAGGCACTCAGAGAGTCTGGGTGAAGTGGGACCATCCCCATACCCTGCCCAATCCGAGCCTCGAGCAATCCGAGATGCTCGACGGCGTCGCGGAGCCGGACCGCCCCTAGCCGATACGGGTCATGCGCGAAGTGACGGGGTTGATGCCTAGGTCGGAGCTAGCGGGGGCGCGCGCCGTCCTGGCCGCGAACCCGTAGCCGCTCGAGCTCCTCGACGATCTCGCGGCGCTCGGCGATCAGGCGCCTCGCTTCCTGAGCACGCGTCAGGAGGAGCGCGCCGAACCTGAACTGGTGGCGCAAGCGGCCCGTGCCGACCAGATATCGATACGCGATCAGACCCCCGAGGGGGAGCGAGACGAGAAAGGCCAGCGCCCAGCCGAGACCGGCCGCCCAGCCGACGAGCGCCGTCTCGAGCGTCCAGAAGAGCGGAAACGCGATGACGCTCCCGAGGAGCCGAGTCGTCGCGTAGTCCGTCGGCTTGCGTGAGGTCCGCCCCGCGAGCCACCCGGGCAGGTAGTAGGGGAGGAAGTTCACGGCCGCACCGTATGCGAACAGCGGGAGCGCCGCGATCGTCTGCCAGGACCGTGCGACCTGCTGCGGCTCCGCCGGCCCTTCGAGGCGCGTCCGCACCGCCTCGTCACAGAGCCGGTGCGCGGCAAGTCCGGCACGGTAACCGAGCATCCGCTGCCAGCTCCGCTCGATCTGCGCCGGGTCCCTCGTGCGGACAAGCTCCACGGCGGCGGCGATCGACCCGGAGAAGGGGATCCGGTCGATCTTCCGACCCGACAGCCCGCGCTCCTCCCACAGCTCACGCTCGACTTCGCCGTGGTAGAGCACTTCCATCGCGCGCGCGAACGCCGCCGTATCGATGCGCTCGACGTGCACCACTTCGCGCTCCATCGCCGACCGGATCCCCATTGTGACGGCATGCAGCGCCTTCGCCGGCTCCTCGCGGTAGACGGCGAGGTGCGACGCCACGTCGACCGCCTCGCCGAACGAGACAAGGACGCGCCCGCGGAACCGCTTGCGGGCTTCGAAGCTCAGCCCGACCGGCACGACGGTGAGGCGTCCGGCCGCGTGCGCCTCGTAGCCCAGCGCGATCCGTGCCGCGCCCGTCTTGATCCGTTGCACATGCGCCTCCGAATGGGTGGCGCCCTCGGGATAGATGGCGACCAGCCGGCCGCGATCGAACGCCGTCTCGCACGCCGTGAACATCTCGCTGCTGCGGTCCGTCCCGTCCGGGTCATCTGACCGCCGGTGCACGGGAATCACCCCCAGGGCTACGAGAACTCGCGCGAGGAGGGGGTTGCGAAAGAGGGTGGAGGTGGCGAGGTAATGCACCTGCCGTGGGAGCACCGACCCCACGAGCAGCGAGTCGATCAGGTTGTTCGGATGGTTGATGCAGAGGAGCACCGGGCCCTCCCGCGGTATCCGCTCCGGGTGCCGGACCTCGACGCGCTCGAAGAAGAACCAGATCCAGAACCGCGCGAGAACCCGTACGACGGTGTAGAACGGGTTCGTGGTGTCCGGATGCGCCTGCACGACGCGGCGCTGCCATCGCCACACGAGGACACCCAGCACCACTGCCAGGGCGAGGAGGCCGGCGAGACCGAGCCATCGCTCGGCTCGGTGCACGTCGGCCATGATCGCCTCGATCTGGTCCGTGAAGAAGTACGCCAGCCCGAACACCAGCGGGACTCCGACGACGGCGGC
>Ga0207428_10007392_pt1 | contig 10018 bp, 10 predicted proteins | sample RhiMethybrSRZTD1_FD_187600 | JGI IMG/M metagenome (GOLD analysis project Ga0207428, IMG submission 187600) | Populus rhizosphere microbial communities from Tennessee, USA - Rhizosphere MetaG P. TD hybrid SRZTD1 (SPAdes) (version 3) | ecosystem: Host-associated > Plants > Roots > Rhizosphere >... | reverse complement strand
TGAGCGCCAATGTACTCTTTCTTGGCGAATACACAAAGAGTTGGCCTTCGTACAACTTCTGTCGCCGAACCTCGTCAGAGAAGGGGGCATCGTAATACACGGTGTTGCTGTTCATAGTTCAAACTCCTTTTCCCGAGACATCTCCGGCCTTCATGACCTCTTTTAGAAGCCCGTGTTCCATTAGCGCCTGTGCAGCGGCATGAATTTCCTGAAACGGAATGCCTGCGCGCTCAGCGATATCGAGCAACGTATGACACCCGTCTGAAAGGTTCAGCACCCATAGCATAATGAGTTCTCGGCTTTGTTTCTCCTGTTGTCCGGCGACCGTTCGATAGAGGCCTCGCCGTCCCAACTGCGGCTCGCACTTCGGATTGGTATTGCAATACATGTGATTGTTTTCAAGGATATCGAATAACGACAGACACAACTCATACGCTTGAGCCAGCGACTCCGGTTTCACAAAGTCAAGGTTATCTGCCGATGTATGATATTCCGGGTATTGTCCATGAGGAGTCCGCATGAAACACCCGACTGGCAGGTTAAACCCCGGAGAACAAAACTGCCGTTCATCGTATCCGTACGGGAAGAAATCGATGATGGTATGTCTTTGACCCGAATGCTTCAGCAAGTGTGTCATCGCCCTATCAATCTCGGCGTTGCCGCGGCGACTCCGCTTATACGTCACTGAGCCTGAATCGCCAAGGCCAGTCAACACCAAACCATGTTTGATTTTTGTCAGGCTCTCCTCGTTCCTCGCGAGCCATGTGATGGAACCGATTGTCCCGGGGCAAAACAAGAATCTATAAGAGTACGTGTGAGATACATGGGTCATGGTCTCGGCCAAGTGTACCGCTAGCGAAATTCCGGACAGGTTGTCGTTCCCCATGGAGGGATGACATACATGGGTGTAGATTAGAACCTCCTCCATAGACTCACCGGGCAGAAAACATTCCCCATAGGTCAAATGGCCGTCCCTCAATGTCGAGTTGATGACGACTTCATATTCGCCGTCCTCGAGGTGCTGCAAATCATTGTGACTCAGGCAGAAACCCCAGTTCTCCTTATAATAGGACGTGCGATACGGGATCCACTCGGGATGTTCGGGAATGGAGAACAGGTGCTGCTTCAACTCATTCAGAGATATTGTCTGCCGTATCGGCGTACTGTAATGCAGGAGGTGTAAATTCGAACGGTGAAAGTCGATGACCTTTTCGCCGGCGGAATTTCTGACATACGCATCCTGCACATTCCATTCACGTGGAACTGTCCAGTCGAAAACCTTCGTCCCCGATGGAACTTCATGAACTTGTAATGGAATGTCCTGCGCAATCCGACGAAGTGTCTGACGAACTCCGTTTCCGGTTATACTGCGGCAGATTGGAAAGAGGTCGGCAATCAGCTGATGCATTTCTTTGCCGGTTTTCTCCGGCATGTGCCTGAGGACCGCCCGAACGTCTGGCTTCGACATAAAGATTGGTATTCAGACCTACCTCTGATTCAACGCCTTAGCCGACAATCTTGACGTCGGGCACCGGCACGATGAATTTTCCGCCTCTTCGACGATATTCTTCCTGCTGGGAGAGGATCTCATCGACGAAATTCCAAGCCAGCAAGACGACGTAGTCCGGCTGATCGGCCAGCAATTTGGCGGGTGGAACGACGGGAATATGCACTCCAGGGCAATATCGTCCTTGTTTCAGTGGACTCTTGTCTGCAATGTATTCGACCAAATCGGGACCAATCTCCAGAAACCCCAGCAGTGTATTCCCCTTGGCCGGAGCCCCATACCCAACAATTTTCTTACCGTTCGCACGAAATTCCTTTAAGGTGCGCTGGAGGTCCTCCTTTAAGCGCACTGTCTTTTCCGCGAACCGCCGATACGTCGCGACCTTGTCGAGGCCCAGACGACGCTCGGACTCGAGTATCTCCGCAACACTCGACTTTGGCGAAACGTCTCCTTTCCGCTGGACAGTCACTCGTAATTGTCCATGATGGAGCGGAAGCCGCTCTGCATCCACGACTTGCATTCCGTGTTTCTCGAACAGATACATCATCGGTCCCAATGCCCAATAGGAGATGTGCTCGTGGTAGATCGTATCAAAAGCACATTGCTCCAAAATATCTACGAGATAGTGGGCCTCGATAACAAATGCTCCACCCGGGGCAAGCGCCGTTTTAATCCCTTCGACAAAGTCTTGAAGAGCCGGGATATGAGGAAATGTGTTCGTCGCCGTGATGGCGGAAGCTGGCCCCCATTTATCGACAATCTCCTTGGCAGTCTTTGAATTAAAAAATCCAATATATCTTTCAATTCCATTGTTTTGCGTCAAAGCCGCCAAGTTGCGAGCCGGATCCACCCCGAGCGTCCTGACACCGTGTCGCCTAAAGCCAGTGAGCAAGGTGCCGTCATTACATCCAATGTCGATGACTAAATCCTTTGAACCCAAGTTGCGTCTTTTGATAACGATGTCGCTCAAGTCGAATAGATGAGCCTTGAGCGTATCGGACGCGGAAGAGACGTAGAGATAGTCCTCGAACATCGCACTCGGCGGAACCTCTTCCGTCAACTGTACATGGCCACAGGTATGGCAATAACCGACTCTCAATGGATATTTGGCCTCCGGCTTCGACAGCTCTTCCTTGGTGAGGAATTTGTTCGCAAGAGCGGTTGCACCTAGATCCAAAAAACGCTCGACTGATTGTTTCCCGCATACAATGCAGGAAAGGCCTGAGACCATTTGCTGCTGCTCATTCATCTTTTCTACTCCAAGAGAAGGATTTGTGAACCATGCACCTCGGGACCGATTGTCACATCAGGCAATTCCGGCAATGCTTTTCTGACGGCATCCTGCTGGGCTGGCGGGACGACGAATAAGAGAAAACCTCCGCCTCCCGCACCGCAGACTTTTCCGCCATAGGCCCCGGCCGCACACGCACGATCATACCAGTCATTGATGGTGCTACTTGAAATGGAGCCGGCCAATCCTTGCTTAAGCTGCCATCCCCGATGGAGGATTTTTCCGAAGGCTTCCATGTCACATTGTCCGTTACCTACCACTCGCTGGAGTTCCAGCGCTTGTTCCCGCATGGCCACCAGCGAGTCCATCTTCTGCAATGTTTTTGCTTTCTGTTCGGATAAGACCTCGCTGGCGTCGCGGAAAATGCCAGTCCAAAATAACATCAGTGAGCCAAATAGCTTCTTTAACGCGTGATTCGACATGCGTTGAGGCTCGACTGTCACGCTCCCTCCCGGTCGGAAGCGGAAATAGTTCAAACCGCCGAATGCGGCCGCGTACTGGTCTTGCCGCCCGATCGGTTCCTTCAGCACGTTGATCTCAATGTGACAGGCTTCCTCGGCCAATTGTCCAGCAGACACCCGATCGCCACGAAAGGCATGGAGCGCATTCAGTAGACCCACCGCAAAACAACTGGAACTCCCGAGGCCTGTGCAGGCCGGCAGGTCGCCCACCGTGCTGATGTAAATGGGTGTATCGACCTGCAAGAATCGAAGACATTCACGGGCAATATTGTTTTCAATTTCATCAATCTTCTGAACTTGCTCACTTTTGGAATAATTTAACCGGATCCGTTCTTCAAACACCGACCCATGTTCCTTCACTGTCACATAGATGTATTGATTGATGGCCGTGCTGAAGACCGCACCGTGACCGTGCTCATAAAAGTCAGCGAGATCGGTCCCCCCACCGGCAAAACTTACGCGCATCGGTGTACGGGTGATAACGAGCCGTGGATTGGACGTTTTCATGAAATTAGCCATGCTGAAGCCCCCAGTCGTACGGGATGTCCTTGGTAAAAGGAGGCATGCGCAGCATTTCCTTCGGATCGTGCGGCTCCGTCCCGCAATTCGCCAACACGACCATTTTATCGCCATAGGCTTTATAGCCATTGGCAATTCCCGGCGGAATCTGCACGAGACAATAGTTATCCTCGCCAAAAAATACTACCTGCACTTCTCCCTTTGTCGGAGACTTCTCGCGTAAATCGTACATCACGAGCTTGGCCCGACCGGAAAGCACCGCGTTATTGACCGTCATCGTTTGATGGATGTGCCAGGCCTTGACGGCGCCAGGCCATGCACAGGAAAAGTAGATCTCCCCGAATTTGATAAAGTGGGGATCGGTCGCTTTCAACATATGCATGATCTTTCCACGTTCATCTACAATCTGCCGTAATGGAACAATCTTGACACCGTCGATCATTTCTTGCCCCTCTTTATGCCTGTGTGTTCCAGTAAAGATTCTTGTCTAACTTGTTTGTCTCCAACAGATGACGCAACCATTTCAGTCGCGTAAAGCGCTTATCGAGAAACATTTCCCGCGTGAGCCCGATCCGTTTGAATGTTTCGTAGAGTTCTTGCGCACCTTTTGTGGCATTCCACTTCCACTCAAAATTTGGAAACACTTTCGCGAACTTTCCAAAATCGGCCTTGTATGTGCGCTGATCTGCCCCAGCCTGAGCTAAGACTTCCAAGGTGCAATCAGGCACGGTTTTGGTCACGATCTCAGCCAGCTCGATCACCTGATGATTCAAATGATTTGCCCCCGTATTGAAGGCCTGGTTATGGACATCTGCCAACGGAGCCTGGAGCACTGTTAAAAATGCTCTCGCCACATCTTGGACGTGAATTACCGGTCTCCATGGCTTGCCGTCGCTGAAAAGCTTCACCTGTTTCGTCGTTACGGCGGTTCCGACGAGGTCGTTCAATACTGTGTCAAACCGCATGCGCGGAGAAATTCCGTAGATCGTTCCGTTGCGCAAAAACGACGGTGAAAAGTGATCGTCTGCCAGTTTTGAGATGCCTTGTTCTGCTATGACCTTGGACCGCGCATACTCCGTTTTAGGATCCAACGGTGAATCCTCGGTCACAACCGAGGCAGTAGACATACCATACATGATGCAGGAGGAGGAGAATAAGTATCTTTTAATTCCCGCATCCTTCGCCAGTTCGGCAAGCTGAATGGAGGCACGACAATTAATCTCTTCGGTCCAACCGGCGACGAGGTTTCCGATGGGATCATTACTCAGAGCCGCAAGGTGGACGATTGCATCACAGCCTTTGAGGTCGCTCGGGACCAGGTTACGGATGTCTTTTCGAATCGCTGGCACTTCGTATTGATGTGGCATCAGCGTACATTCATCAAAGTACCCGGTGTCCAAGCCGATCACTTCGATTCCGGCCTGTTGGAAATGTGGCACCATCACAGATCCGATATAGCCGTTGTGCCCCGTAATCAGGACCCGTTTCACTTGTGACATGTTGCGTTACTCCTTCGACTATGTGTCAATAAGAGAACCTGACCGCTTCGCTCACCGTGCTGAAGAGATACAGTCTTGCCGGCGCTCGAGTCCCAACACTTTATGCGCCGCGTCCAGAAGAGTTTCGTGCTCCGAGAGCAACATCGGTGGGCACCCTGCGGCATACGCCGCCTCTGCATCGCGCTCATCGTCGCCGATAAATGGTGTTCGCGACAGATCTAATTGATGCTCACGCTGCGCTCGAAAGAGCATGCCTGGTTTTGGTTTCCGACATTCACAGTCATCGTCCCAGCCATGCGGACAATAATAGATCGCATCAATACGGCCGCCGGCCTGCACAACCTCCCTATTCATGTGGTGATGGATGTCCGCGAGATCTGCCTCGGTCATCGCGCCGCGAGCGATTCCCGCTTGGTTCGAGACCACAATCACACGATACCCGGCATCGTTGAATAATTTCAGCGCATGCTTCGCCCCAGGACGCCATTCAAAGTCTTTCCATGTTCGAACATACTCCGCTCGAGGAGGCTTTTCGTTTAGGACACCATCGCGATCAAGAAATATTGTTGGAGTTCTCTTGAAAAAGGCTTCCGTCAGCGGCAGACGTCGATGAGAGCCGATACTGTAATAGCGATGGTCAGTTACATAAGCCAGCATTTGATGTTGGGCTGCTAATCGAGGATACACAGTGGCTTCGAAAGAAACGTTCTCATCAGGGAGCAACCCAATAATTGACTTGGACAGAAAAGCGAAGCCGATTTCAACGCCCTGGAGATTTGTATTCTTGGCGCCTTTGACATACTCCGACACATACCCGTCTTGCCCTACCCGGACATTATTGTTTGTATACTCATCTTTGTTGCTATACACCGTAATCATCGACAATACGTTTGCCTTGCGGAACCTGTTCCACATCTTCTCCATCGGCATGGGCCAATAGTTGTCGCAATACATCAGGAGGAAGTATGGATCAAGTTTGGACATCACCGCTTTTAAACGAGGGCCTGTTTCGTCTTCAACTGGCGTCACTGAATATTCGATCTTTACCCCCCAGCGCTCCCCATCTCCAAAGTATTCCTGCACGACCTCGGGCAGATAACCCAGCAGTAGAAGAATGCGCTGCACACCTTGCTCGCGCAACATTTCTATCAAATACTCAAGAAATGGCTTACCTTCAATCTTGATCATGGGCTTCGGTATTGTATCCGTGATGGGAGCCATACGCGTCCCACGACCGCCCGCCAAGATTACCGCTTGCATCGAATCAGTCATCGTGCCTCAACTTACCTTGCCATTCTGGTAATTGGCTTACTTCTCAGACGGAGCATCCTTGCCTGCTGCGGCCACGCATGCCGTCAAAAGATGACAAACCATCTCATGCATGGGCTCCACCAGTCCATACAAACCTTTTGCGGTCTGAACCACTAGGCAGTCGTCCGTGAGCTGCCTTAGCACTCCGCCATCAAATCCTAAGAGGCCAATAATTGTCATGCCTCTCGACCTCGCTACCTCAACAGCACGCACCAGATTGGATGAATTGCCGCTTGAAGAAATGACCACCAAGACATCATCTTTTTTGGCGAAATTTTCAAGCTGGCCTGCGAATACTCTGTCATAACCCTCGTCATTCGCCAATGCGGTAAGCCATGAGACATTATCGCTCAAGCTCATGACACGAACAGGAAGCGACCCGGATCGTTTCGTCGCCTTGCCAAGATCGTTGACCCAATGAGACGCAATTGCTGCGCTCCCGCCATTGCCAGCGACATAAATCGTGGCCTCATTCTCCCGAGCCACACAGAGGCGACGAGCGATGCGCTCAATGGCATTGCTGTCTATTGCCTTCAATAATCTTTCGAACGCCGGCAAATAGTTTTCGATCACATCCTTCAGTTCCGTTGGTTGCATGGAGGAGAACATTTGGGTACTCCCTCTGTGGTTTTCTCGCTGTTGTTGCACTTGCCCTTGTTTAATGGCTCTTTTTCGTTCAGCTTGCTTTCGGCTCACTGCAAAGCAGATGTGATCTGCTTGCACACATGTTCTGAGAACGGAATCGAACAGGTAAAAGCCGGCGAGACGGCATTCAGAACGTGCATAGACTTGTCGTCGCCCTCCAACACGAAATCCATTTCTAGTGTCTGTTTTTTAGTATTGATGAGCTGAGCACGTATACCGGGGCGCCCCCAGTTCCTGTAGTGCTCGGACTTCACTCCTTCCGCCAACTCACTGGCAAGCGAGACCATCCGGGATTTCGAAAACTTTGCCATTTCCTTCATGGCAAGCATGCCAAAATCGAATTTCGACTGGAGGAGCAAGCCTAGTCCACGCCACGTCACATCAGCAAATTCATTGAAGTGAAAGTTCTCCAGTCCTACATAATGTTCGCGCCAAAAAACCGGAATGGCGGTCGGTCCAATCTTGGTCTTGCCATTCGCTGCCACTGTAAAGTGAACACCGAGGAACGGATGCTTCAGATCCGGAACCGGATAAATGTTCGTGCGCATCGATCCTGGCTGCTCACTAGAATAGAGGTAAAGTCCCTTAAAGGGAAGAATTCGATAGTGCTCTGAAAATCCGTAATCGCGCGCAATGTGATCGGCATAAAGACCCGCTGCGTTCACGACATATCCGGCATCGTAGGTGCCTTCCGTCGTCTTCACCTGTCCTTTGGATGATTCAAGATATCGGACTCCACAATGTACCTTGACGTTTTCGTTGATAGCATCCTTCTTCATGGCCTGCATCACTTCAGACGGATCCACGGTCGATGTCGATGGCGAGAACAATGCGCGTTCGCATGTCTTAACACGAGGCTCTATCGCCTTAGCCTCTCTCGCAGATATATCTTCAAGGGGTATTCCATTTGCGCGTCCCCTCCGCAACAACTCGTTTAGCCCAGAATGATCTCCCCGATTTCGCGCCACAACCAGCTTGCCGCACTTATTCAATTGGATCTTCTTTTCTTCGCAATATTCGGTCAGAAGGCGATTGCCTCGCCATGTGAATTGAGCTTTAAGACTATCTGGTGAATAGTAAAAGCCGGCGTGCAACACACCGCTATTCCGGCCGCTCGCATGCAACCCACAATCAGGCTCTTTTTCTATAAGGTGCACTGAGGAATCAGAGAAAGTAGCCCGAAGTCTTCGTGCTATGTTCAGTCCAATTACCCCGCCGCCAATTACGAGAAAATCCGCCTTCAAGTTTCGCCTGTATTCTGCCGGTGCCTAGGGCGCCACTAGAACAAGAACTTCAATCCAACGAAGTATGCGCCATCATTCTTTGAACTTCCGAACGGAAGCTTGCGTGTCCACCGTACCTCCGCAAGCGTCGGAGTGCCGGCCGAGCTTGTCGGCGTCGGCACAAGAACTTTGAGCACCTGCTCGACCCCCGGCGCATGGTCCATGAGCACTAACATCCCTCCACTGCTGATATTGAGAGACAATGCCTTCCCGCTGTTCGCCGAATCCGAGGGATCGTCTACTTGGGTCGTCATCTCGAACGGAACCGGTCTCAATAAAGGCACGCGTTCGCGATGGTTTTGAAGATGGGTCGAAATCGGCCATTCCCACTCGGTCTGTGTCACAACTTCCCCCCTGTTTGCCCGGTTCAATGCGTTGACCCCCGTGATGTCCTACAGGGGCCAGTATAGGGAGGCCTTCAAATGCCCGACAATACCGATGACGTAGGTCTGCATAACAAAAGGAGGGTGTTGACTCCCTCTAAAGGGTTAGGTAGAATCCACCGAACTGTCTAAGGTTGAAGCCGGTTTAGCGTTCTCTCCGTAACCAGTTACATTTAAGCTTTCCCCCCGAGCATGAGCAATCCACTGCCTGTTCCCGACCCCGCAGAGACGCTTGCCGACCAACGGGCAGGACCGGGGATCGTCGTTCTTTCGGCTTCCATGCAATTGCTCCACATGAATCGTCAGGCCTCGGAGCTCTCTAAACAGATTAACGTGGCCGAGCATGGAGGCGGCAGTTCCCGAGCGGCGCACGGCGTGCTCCCGACGGCTTTGACCGAGCTTTGCGGCGAAATCGTCAAAGCCTTGCATATCCGGACCGAAGCGAAGGATTGGGAACAATTTGAGATCAAGCGGGTTGCCGGTAATCCCGAACAGCCCGTCCTGCTCAGGGGATTCGGTTTGCCTGATCGAGGGGGCGTGCAATTTGCCAGGCTCGTGGTGACCCTCGAAGAACTAGGTCGCCGGCAGCAGTTGAACACCGACCAGGCCAAGGAAAAGTTTTCGCTTACAAACCGCGAACAATCGGTGGTCGAGCACCTGGCTAAAGGGTGGACAAACAAGGAAATTGCTAATGCGCTTCAAATCACCGAGCAGACGGTCAAGGAGCACATTAAGCACATCATGCGGAAGACCAACGCTACTACCAGGACAGGAATTCTGGTCCAAATCTTCAATTCCTAATCCCTTTCACACCATTTCCCACACTATAGTCTGAAAAATGCAATAGTGCGGTATTTGACACACAGCGGTTTGTCAATGATTCATCAATTTTTCAATAGGTTATATTATCCATCGATGGGCCCGCTGATTGCAGATCTGAAGGGCAGCATGAGAACAAACCAATTATTGCTCGTGAGCCTGGCCCTGCTATCCATCGGCTGTCAGTCCGGACAGCCGGTCAGACAGCCTGCCGCAGACAATGGCAGCTTTATGGGTCTTTGGTCTGTGTATTCCCACTGCCAAAATGCCAAAGAGTTTGAAGAATTAAAGCATGATGCC
>Ga0207428_10007389_pt1 | contig 10019 bp, 8 predicted proteins | sample RhiMethybrSRZTD1_FD_187600 | JGI IMG/M metagenome (GOLD analysis project Ga0207428, IMG submission 187600) | Populus rhizosphere microbial communities from Tennessee, USA - Rhizosphere MetaG P. TD hybrid SRZTD1 (SPAdes) (version 3) | ecosystem: Host-associated > Plants > Roots > Rhizosphere >... | reverse complement strand
AAATGCCACGCTCGCCCGGCAATCTAAGCAGTTGGGCAAAAATTTTGCGGTGTTTATCGTAGGGGCAGACCTGTGTGTGGGGCCCCGGTGTCACGTCGTACACCCGGCCGGGGCAGACACACAGGTCTGCCCCTACGATGGATAATGCCGGATTATTTTTGCGCGAGTGCTTATATTTCTGGATCGCTGATTGCTCAAATCGTTAGTTATGGCCAGGACGAGGTCAGAGCTACATGAGAGGATGAAGAGAAAAAGACCGCCCCTATTGATCTTTATTATTTTCCCTCTATGGCTTTGTGGCGAGTCAGGTGTTTACCAGCGTGGAATTTTCGGAATTCAGAAAGTGACACTCTGCTCCAATGAAGGCCTGGGTACTATGGCCGCGGAAAACGGCAGGTGGTCGGTTTAAGCGCTTAATTCAAGCCTCTGAACCTACCCCGAATAACTCAAAACGTCCTGGTTCCATTTCCAGGAATTCAAAGGAGAATCGCATGAAGAAGTCACTGATAGTCAGCTTTATGATCACAGCTTTGATTTACGCCTCGGCCACGCCGCGCGTCAGCGCCCAGAATTGCAGCACACCAGGCGTTTTCCGGGAAGCGATGCAACAACTGACCAAAGAGTGTAAGCAACTGGGCACGTTTACCGATCTGGTCGCATGTGTCTCGAACCCTAAGATCTATCCCCAAGTCTTAGCCTTGTGGAATAAGATCGCCAACAACGGCGTGTTGACCGTAGGTCCGCGCGAGGCGATATACAATCAAGTCCAGCATGGATCGGTCCAATCGCAGGGGGATCGCAGGTTTCTTGCCGCCCCCTCTGATAAACCCAGCGTAACGCTCTCCGTCAAGAAGGTTGAGGGCAAAAGCAAATTACTCCTGTCCATCTGCAAGGTGGATGGAAACGGCAACCCGACCCTTCTCGACACGTTCACTTTCCAATCAGACGCTCCCGCAGGCCAGGAATACAAGAAGACCTTCTCTGGAGTCCTCGGACACGGCTTCGATATTTTTCTGGATGGGCGGGGCGGGCTCACCAAGTTCGAGTTCGATCTCAAACTCAGCAAGTAAGAGAGAATACCCGCTATCTTTTACCGGGCGGCGCGTGAGGTTGAACGCGCCGCCCGGTTTTTCATATCAACGCCCCGGCGCCGCGCCGTAATGGAATTTCCCGAATTCCGAAAATGCCACGCTCGGGCGCGGGCGCGCGGTTATACTTTGCGCGCCGCTTCTCAGGCGGCGTTTCATTGACCAATGACCGGACGCGCACAGGTATGGAAAGAAATGCTCTGATGGAGGCGTCGATCGCGCGGGCTTTCCAGCTTGCTTATTTCATCCATGGCGACAGAGAGACGGCGCTGAATATCGCCGCCGAAGCGTTAGCCAAGCTGGAGGTCGCCGCGGCGGCGCAAGACAAAAGGCTCTATTACACGCCGACGGGCCGGGCGGCGCGGGCCGAGCGTTTTCGGACCAAGGTCAGCGTCGGCGAACTTCACCTGCTGCAGCGACTCGTTTACGTCGAGTCGGAACCTTATGAGCGGCAGGCCGAGCAGTCCCCCAACGGCGAATCCCCCGATGAGGAAGACATGCTCATTTACTTCATCAAACATCTGGTGCGAATCACCGTCAGGCGCAACTCTTTTTACGTCACGCTGGGCTTGAGCCGTTTATTGCACAATTACTCGACAGCCGAGGCGATGGAGATGTACAACGTCCTGGTGCAGGATCCCGGGCGAGTCCGCGACGATTATTACTATCGCTCGCGCAAGGGGAGGCTGATGAAAGAATTGAAAGAGCGCTTTGGCGACCGGCTCCGGGTGACGCGCGGCGCGCGCGGCGAAGAGCGGTTTCAGACCGAGGACGGGCCGGACCGGCATGCCGAACTCGCGCGCGAATGCCTGCAAGAATTCACTCCTTGGAGCACGGAATGCGCGATCCCCGCCGGCCTTGACCCTCTCGCTGAAGAGATTCACGATCTCGTCTTCGACGGCTCCGACCCCGACAGGGAGCACGCAATCGAGGTCAACCGCCTCCACGCCGCGCTGCACCCTGACTGCTTCGCGCGTCTGGCCGCCAGCTTAAATTTCGCGTCGCCGGCCGATCGCCTCACGACGCCCTATTTCTACATGGCAAGAGACCGAAATCATGACCAGGACCGCAAGCCGCCGCGAAGTTCGGGCCGCGCGCCGCGACTCGACGAGGCGGAGATGAACGCCGTCAAAAATGCGCTCGCCGAGCGGTCGTCGCGGCGCAAGACGGCTGCCGCCGGGCTGCTTCGCATTATCGTCGATGGGAGCGAGCGAGCGCGGCTCGACCTCGATCGGACAAGTCGCGCCCGCTTCGAGACGCGGGAAAATGACGAATTGATCGAAGTTCGCTCTGCCGACGGATTGTTGCTCGCAACATTTTTGCTCAATCACGACGAATCGCAGGAAGCGATTCGTCCCGAGCGAAGCTCGATCGTCTTGGAAAACGGTCAGCGGATTTCATTCTCTACAGTCAGGAACGTCGATGGCGAGACGGCGGGCGCGACGATTGACCTCTCTTACCGCGAGACCCGGCTGAGCAGGGCGGCTGCGCTCTACTTGCGGCGAATCGGATTCGTCGCAGGCGATCTCAGGCGCAGGACGCGGAGCGCCGCGTGGAAGCCCGCGCCGGCGTTCGCCGCGCTCATAATCATCGCGCTGGGATTGATCTTCTATTGGAGCGGCCGCGAGCGCGAGCAACAAGATAGTATGGCGGAAAATAATCAGCCTCAGAAGACAGCGTCTCCCCCGACGTCTCCTTCGCCCTCTATTTCGCCGACGCATCGCGGCGGGAAGAAACATTCCGCGCCAGTCCGGCGAACACATTCGACGCCGCGGGACGTCGTTAAACGCGAGCCGCAGCCGAACGAGCAGGAGACACAACCTGAGATCGGCCCCGAGATTCGCAGCGTTGAAAGACTCGCCCTCGACGGCGCGACGCTAATTGCGGTTAAAAAGGTCCACGTGGATCCGTTCGGCGACGATTCGATCGGCAAGCAGTTCCGCGACCAATTAACCTCCGCGATGCGCGCCAACCGGCGCTTTAGCTTGACGGCAAATCGCGATGAGGCGGATGCGGTATTGAAAGGCAGGATAACAACTGCGCGCCCCGAACTGGTGTCAGCGACCGTCAGGCTCGTCAACGCTAAAGGCGAGGTGCTCTGGCCCGTCAAAGGCCCCGTCACCGGCAAGCAGTATCAAGGCTCCGTCGACATTATTACCGCCCAGATCGCCAGAGATTTACTGGCCGACATGGAGAAAGCGGAGCGCAAATAACAGGCCATATGAAATACGCAAGTTTCATCGTAGCTAGCCTTGCAGGATGAACGCCGCTGCGTGTACGGTGTGGGGCGATTTGTTTAATCGCCCTGTTTGCGGTTTTGCCCAATCAGGAAAGAAGCGCGAGTAAACAACTCGAGCCACAGCTTCCGTACACGCAAACCGCTATAAGGCGTCGACCGGATCAGTACCGCGAGCGGTAGCGAACGGCCTTTGGCGAAGGCTCTGCTCGCTATCGCTCGCTGTGCTGACTCGTCGCCTCAATCCAGATCTTGGCGCGCCCAACATATAGTAACGAAAAACTTGTGAAAGGCGCAGTAGTTGCAATCGCCTGCGCTCAGGTTCCGAAAATGTCAGTTTTCGAAACGTAAAGTGAACGGAGTCCGGCCAAAAGGCCGTAAACAATCGCTACGGAGAAACCTGAAATGGCATATTTCCTCCGCAATCAACATGGTCATCCCATATCACTCAGGCGCGCACGATGCGGTCGTTCGGCTGTCAATTTTGGGCGATCGCGCGAAGGGCGTGTGGCATGTTGAAGAGTAGTCTTATCAGGCTCAGTTTCATCGCAGCGCTGCTCCACGCGCCTGCCGCCGCCCACATCAATGGGCTCTCACTTGCGAGGTTTGAAACCACCTACGGCGGGAGAGCGGAAGCGGCGCTTGAGGTGAAGCTGTTCCTAATCGCGGTGGATGACGCTGGTCGTTCGGGCAAGAAGATCGGCTGTGACGACAGTGTAGTCGCCGTCACCCGCGATCTCCGGCCGACCCGCACGCCTTTGAGGTCCGCCCTTGAGGAATTGCTACGGATCCCCAGGATATATGGCTCCAACCCTGAGTTATACAACGCGTTACACCAATCGCAGTTGAGGCTGAAAAGCGTCTCCGTCCGCCGCGGCGTGGCGAGGCTAAGCTTCGCAGGGCGACTGGTCACGGGCGGCGTGTGTGACAACCCTCGTGTGCAGGCGCAGATCGAAGAAACGGCGCTGCAATTCCCGACCGTGAAGAAAGTGAAGGTGTTTATCAACGGCCTGCCTCTTTCGGAGTATCTCTCTGAGCGGGGTTGAGACACCGCGCCTTCCACATGTAGCTGACCGCTAAACAGCGTGCGTATTGAAATCAGAGGCCACAGGCGGCAGCCTGCGCAGGGGGCCAGGCTTCTCTGGCGATGAGCAATACATCCAGTAATTAATAGCGTCTTCGATTTTAAATTCAGGTTCAATCAACCACTGGGACGCGGGAATCACGAGGAAGAGAAAAACTAAACGTCCCCGCGTTCCCCGTGTTCTCCGTGGTTTGTTATTCCTGAATACTCATGTGAAAAATACTGTAAGTAGAGAGGAGAATGAGCATGGGCAATCCATTAACTTATCATTTCAAACTCCCACCTTATCAGGGCCCTCCGCTCCCCGAGCCCCCGAATTCATGGTTTCCAGGCGTCCAAGCGCACCATGCGGCAAGTACGAGCGATCGTACACTCCGCAGCGATGGAAAAATCAGAGCCTTTGTTATTCACGCGACAGCCGGAAAGAGTTCGGCGGGGGCGATGAGTGTCATGTTTAGCCACCGTGCAAGTTGGCACTGGCTTATCCCTGACGAAAATGAACAGGAACATGGGGTGCGGGTGTGGGCCTGCGCGCCTGAACGGCGCGCGGCATGGCATGTGCGAAATAACGCCTCGCATTCCGACGTGAATAATGGCCGCAAGAACGTCAATTATTGGTCCCTGGGGGTAGAAATCGTCAACACTCAAAACGCCCAAGTCGAGGACCCATTTTCGGATTGGCAGGTAAAGCAAGTTGCGGCGCTGGTCAGGTACGCGTGGAGCAAGTACCCAGAACTTGTCGACGTCGTGAGCCATGCGAAGCTCGATCCCGAGCGGCGGACTGATCCCGGGAAGCATTTTCCGTGGGACCGTTTCCGCGAGATGGTGCTTGCTCCTCCGCCTATAGTCGCCGCTGTTACCCCTATGGTTGTGGAACCCATCCAGGTCATCGGTCCGGATGGGCGACAAATTGATTGCGATCCGCGCCTCTCGGATGGGGTAATAGTCGTCGAGCCACGAGCTCTCATGGAGAGTTTAGGCTTTCGTGTCAAATATGACGACGGGCCTCCAACGACCATGCGTATCCTCAGGGCTCAGCATGCTTAGCGCTGCTAGGGAAACGGATCCCAAAGCCGTAGATACCTGAGCCGGGTGAGCAGGTCAAAAACGACTATGCATACCCGGCTTTCGTTCGTGATGGCGCTGTTTTGCCTCGGCTCATTAAGAACAGGGAACGCCTCGCGCCGAAATCGAAGAATCGTCAGGAACGGAAGAGGGGAAGGCGCCGACAGTGGCGTGAGCTGCGCTATCAAAGCGGCTTCGAGGCCGTAATCCAGGGCGCCCCAATCGCACGGCCCGAAGGCGGTGTCGCTAACTCGCGCCGGATCGGCCAGCTTCTTCGCTGTTCCGACGAGGTGGATGTTCCGATATTCGCGCTCGAGGGTGGCGTACCAATGGATGTAAGCTCACTGGTAACTTCTGAAACCGGGGCAATGTGGCTACTGCGATTGGCACGAAGTTTGCCGATAGATGCGACGCCGCTTTGCATGACCTCGGTACGAAGCGCCACTCAGTACAGGCGAATTCGCTCCTTGATACAGATCGAAGCGCAAACGTACAGGATCTTGCCGATCATTCCCAATACCACACCGACCTTCCTCGTCCAGCGCGCGAACGGGGCCGTTCAGAAAATTGTGGTCCATGGACTTGTCATCAAAGCAGCAAAAGATTGTCCCGCGTCGACCTTGACGAAGATTGCGGTAAAGACCTGAAAGGTGGCGCGCAGAGCCATGAGCGCCGAGAGAGTCCTTCCGTCTTTCAGGCGAGAGCAACCGGCGGAGGCCATCTCGCTTGTTCTTACTCGCTTGGGGAAAACACTATGGCGCTCGAGAGAAGGGAGTTTCTAATTAACAAACAGGTCATGCTGAGTAAGGGAACTGTCTTTTACCAGCACTGCTATGCCTTGATAAGGTTGAACGGACCCGGCGCGACGGTAGGCTATTACGAAGACGGCGACGGCGGGAAGTTACTCTTTTCAGAATCGTTCTAGCCGGTTGGTAGATCACCCGGTAAAACATTTAAATTCGCCCACAGCAATGAATAACTATGGCATATCAGTATAGGATGCAAAAATTCACTATCATTGCCCAAGACCCAAGTGTCAGGAGCAAAAAGAATGACTGGCCGGGAGGAGATATCCAACCCTCCAGCAGTTGGGCCGGAGGCGATGAAGAGGAGGTGATTCTCACAGCTGAAGTTAACGTACCGGCGGAAGAACTCGCTCCTGGTCCGCGCGGCTATCGTGTTCAAGTCATTGATTACAATTCCTCGACCGGAGAGATTTACACGCCGGCGGAATATAAACTGCTCGAGGAGGGCAAATATTGCGACCCATTTATCGGAGAGCCGGATGCGACGCTGTTAACCAACCCAACCTTTCACGCTCAGAATGTGTACGCGATTGTTATGAAGACGCTCGCGCGATTTGAGTTTGCCCTCGGACGGCGGGTAAGTTGGAGCTTTGATGGTCATCAGTTGCAGGTTGCTCCGCACGCTTTCGCCGATGCCAATGCGTTCTATTCCAAACGTGACCGGGCTTTGTTATTCGGCTATTTCCCCAGGCGGAAATTGAATTCGCAGCAAATCAGCGGCGGCGGAAATGGCGAGGTTTTGGCATTTGAAGGACATACGGCGAAAATGGAATGGGTATTCACCTGTTTATCACATGACATTGTGGTTCACGAGACTACGCACGCTCTAGTGGATGGATTGCGGGAGAGGTACACCGATCCTTCGTCACCTGATCAAGCGGGTTTCCACGAAGGATTTGCCGATGTCATCGCGTTGCTGTCCATCTTTTCGTTGCCTGGAGTGGTTGGGCGAGTCATTGACCTGGGCAATCAGGCCGGAGGCGATTCTCAACGGATCGCTCTTGAGAACCTGGACGCTAAGGCGCTGCGGAAATCCGTGATCCTGGGGTTAGGTGAAGAATTTGGCCAGGAGTTGGATGGCAGCGTAACCGGCATACGAAAAACCGCCTTGCGCAGGTCGGTGGAAATGAAGCCGCCAGCGGAAATGGTTCCGCCGCAACCTGCGGATTACTACTCAAATCAAGAAGAGTTTAAAGAACCACACCGCCGGGGAGAGTTGCTCGTTGCGGCGATGATGAACGCATTTCTGCGCGTTTGGTGCGAACGCCTGAAGCGACTCGGTGATGCTCCCATCCCTGGGTCCAACCGCCAACCGGCGCGCGAGAGATTTCTGGACCGGCAGCGGGTGGTCGAGGAAGGCGCCGCCGTCGCCGAATATCTGATCACCATGTCAATTCGGGCGCTCGATTACACGCCGCCCACTGACCTTGAATTTTGCGATTTCCTGAGCGCTCTTTTGACTGGGGATTATGAAATCAGGCCGGATGATTCCAAATACAACTTTCGCAAGACGATCAAGGAAAGTTTCCTGGCATATGGCATGGCTCCGACTTCCAAATACGGAGGCGATGAAGAAGGCATATGGGAGCCCCCCAACCATTCGCTTCATTATGATCGTACGCGATTTGAATCTTTGACTCGCGATCCCGATGAGGTGTTCCGATTCATCTGGGAAAACCGTGAAGCGCTCGGCCTGGAGGAAGGCGCTTATACAAGGGTGCTCTCGGTGCGTCCTTGTATGCGTACGAATCCTGACGATGGATTTGTGTTGCGCGAGACGGTGGCCGAGTATTACCAACAGTTGAACATTATGGGGGATGAATTGAAGCAGTACGGCATCAAGATCCCGCCGGAGATGCCGGCCGGTAATACGGTGACTATCTACGGTGGCGGGTCGCTCATCTTTGACGAGTTCGGGCGCGTGAAGTTTCATGTCCGCAATCGCATCCTGAACCCAGAACGCCAGACCCGGAGGCTTAAGTATCTATGGGAATACGGTTACTTTGATCCTTCAATGGCGGCGGACGGCGGGGACTTTTACGGCGGGCGGCGGTTTGCTGAGATACACAGGAAGCGCTTTAACATTTTTCCAGGAATGTTGAACAAGAGGAGAAGCATCAATGGCGAAAACATCGAAAACGAGCAGTGGGCGTGACCGTACGCGAGCAAGAAAAACGACGAATGGTTCGACCTCAGCCGCGAGGATAAGCAGGCTGACCAGTAACTCGAAGCCTTCTAAGCTGATTCTCCGCGCATACCAGGTCGGGTTCGGCGACTGCTTCCTTCTCACCTTTCAATACCGGTTGAAAGCAAATAAAACGGAGGAGCGCCATGTGTTGATCGATTTTGGTAGCACTGCAAAACCCCGTGACGCGCCCGAAGATTTGATGTTGCGTGTTGCTGAAGACATTAGAAAGACATGCAAGGGGAAACTGCACGCCGTAATCGCTACGCACCGTCATAAAGATCACATCAGCGGTTTTGCGACGAATGATAATGGAACGGCTCCGGGCAACATCATCGCCGGTTGTAAGCCGGAGGTTGTAATCCAGCCATGGACAGAAGATCCTGAAGCGAAGAGGAACGCCACAAAACCGACGAAACTCCATCGAAAAGTGAATGCTGCGTTTCTGGCTTCGATGGGATATATGCAGGCGGTATCCAGCTCAGTCCTGGCTGAGGCTAGTCATCTGCGTCTGGGACCAAATCCAAATCTGTTCGATCAATTGAAGTTTCTGGCTGAGGATAATGAAGGGGATAAAAATCTGAAAAACAAGTCGGCCATTGATAACCTAAATTCTATGGCGAAAGAAAATTTCTATGTGAGTTTTGGCAGCAAGTCCGGGCTGGAAACCATCTTGCCGTCTGTGAAGACGCATGTGCTCGGCCCTCCAACGCTTGAACAAACAGAAGAAATAAAGAAAGAAGCAAGAAAGCATGATGAATTCTGGATGTTGCAAGAAGAATTCTGGATGCTGCAAGCCGACGCTGGAAGCGGCATGCGGAGTGACGGCGGACCGCTCTTCCAAGGCTTTCAGTCGTTATATTCTAATAAGCGAACTCCGCTTCATACCAGACGGTTCATCCGTCAACTGAATAACGTGCGCGCCACGCAGTTATTGGAAATCGTTCGTATACTGGATGACGCCATGAACAACACCAGCATTATCCTGTTGTTTGAAATTGGCGATCATAAATTGCTGTTTCCAGGCGACGCGCAAATCGAGGATTGGAACTATGCATTGCGGGACGCCCCTGAAAAAGAGCGCGAGAAGATTCATGCGCTTCTCGAAGACGTCTCGTTATATAAAGTAGGGCATCATGCGAGCCTCAACGCGACGCCGCATTCATTGTGGGATATGTTCAGACGGCGGCGCGATAAACAACCGCGAGGAGATCTTCAAACGATTGTTTCTACGCTGGAAGGCCAGCATGGTAGTCAACGTAACCGCAGTGAAGTGCCGCGCAAGACGCTGGTGAAGGCGTTAAAAAAGGGAAGCGAGTATTTTTCAACTCAGGAACTCGACGGAGACGATGAGATCTGCAAAGTTTTTTCCATTGATTTATAAGTGTTGAGCCTGACGATAACTCAGCACGACTATATCCATTCGCTCGTCTCTCCCCGCCGCGTCAGCGGCGCATGACTTTAGCCGTGGGTTTCAACCTTGTCTTTAGCCAGAATTGGTCAATTTACGGGCGATCAGAACGCCCTCGACCAAGTTTTGTAAAAGTTGCCAGCC
>Ga0207428_10007386_pt1 | contig 10020 bp, 11 predicted proteins | sample RhiMethybrSRZTD1_FD_187600 | JGI IMG/M metagenome (GOLD analysis project Ga0207428, IMG submission 187600) | Populus rhizosphere microbial communities from Tennessee, USA - Rhizosphere MetaG P. TD hybrid SRZTD1 (SPAdes) (version 3) | ecosystem: Host-associated > Plants > Roots > Rhizosphere >... | reverse complement strand
ACCTTGTGGGTGGCCATGGCGACCGCGCCGTCGAGCAGCGGCTTGTAGGCGATGACACGGTTGACCTCGATCCCGCACGACGCCGACAGGATCAGCCGCGGCTTGGCGTCGTCGATCCGCTTGGCGAGCTCGTTGGAGGCGAAGCCGCCGAACACCACCGAGTGCACCGCGCCGATACGGGCGCAGGCCAGCATGGCGATGACCGCTTCCGGCACCATCGGCATGTAGATGATAACGCGGTCACCCTTGGTGATGCCCTGCCGCCGCAGCGCGCCGGCCATCCGGACGACCTCGTCGCGCAGCTCGAAGAAGGTGAAGGTCTTGATCGTGTCGGTGACGGGGCTGTCGTACACGAGGGCCCGCTGCTTGCCGCGGCCGCGATCGATGTGCAGATCGAGGGCGTTGTAGCACGTGTTGAGGACGCCGCCGGCAAACCACCGGTAGTACGGGGGGCGAGAGTCGTCGAGCACACGGTCCCAGCGCCGCTCCCAGTAGATGTCCTCGGCGACCGCCGCCCAGAACGCCTCCGGGTCACGCAGCGACCGCGTGTACGCCTCGTCGTACCGGCTCCTCATCGGGTCTCCTCCTGCCACCGGAAAGGTAGCCGCGCGGGCCAATCCTCGCAAGCCCTCGTGTACGATGTGACGCGCGAGAGGAGAGGCCATGGGCCGCTATTTCTGTCACGAACATCCCGACGTGCTGAGTCTCGAGACGCGCGTGGTCGACGCCCGTCCGGGCGCCGTGGTGCTGGAGCAGACGCCCTTCTACCCGGGCGGCGGCGGCCAGCTTGCCGACCGCGGCACGCTTCGCTGGAATGGCGGCGAGGTCGCCGTCACCGGCTTCGAGCCCGCCAGCGACGGCCGCTTCTGGCACCTCCTGGCCGAGGCGGCGGAGCCAGCGGGCTCCGTGGTGGCGGTGGTCGAGCCCGCGTTCCGCGCGATGATGGCCGAGCTGCACACGGGCACGCACATCCTCAACGCCCTCGTCTTCCAGCAATTCGATCGGGCGCTGGTCACGGGCGCTCAGCTGAACGACGACGCCACCGCCCGGATGGACTTCGATCTCCCCGACGCCGACAACGACAAGCTGCGCGCGCTGGAAGCCGGCCTCAACGATCTGATCCGCCAGGATCTGCCGCTCCGCTACACGTACGTCCCCCTGGTCGAGGCGACGGCGCAGCACGGCCTCATCCGCAGTCGCTCGGTGGCGCCCCCGCCCGGCGACGACGGGCTCATCCGCATCGTGGAGATCGTGGGGCTCGACCGTCAGGCGTGCGGTGGGACGCATCTGGCCTCGACCGCGCGCTCGCGTCCGCTGCGCATCTTGAAGATCGACAACAAGGGCCGCCACAACCGCCGCATCCGCATCGGCCTGGGGGGCTGAGGCGGATCGCGCCTCAGGCGATCAGCGCGTCACGTGCGGGGTTGCGCCAGCCACGGCATCGCCGCCGCGTGGCGTGCTTCGAACTCGCGGATCTGCGCGTCGTAGCTGAGCGTCAGTCCGGTCTCATCTTGCCCCGTCAGCAGCATCTGCTTGCGGAAGGGATCGATCTCGAAGCGATGGACGGCACCGTCGGGCGCGGTCACCGTCTGCGCCGCCAGATCCACGGCCAGCGCGGTGCCGGGATTCGCCTGCAGCTGCCGGCGCAGGCTCGCCCCTGTCTCGGACGACAGGATGACGGGCAGCACGCCGACCTTGAAGCAGTTCTGGTGAAAGATGTCGCCCAGGCTCGGGGCGATGACCGCGCGAATGCCGGCGGCGTCGAGCGCCCACACCGCGGCCTCGCGCGAGGAGCCGCAGCCGAAGTTCTCCGCTGCCACGAGAATCTTTGCCGCCCGGAACGCCGGCTGGTTGAGCACGAACTCGGGGCGTTCACGCTCGCCGTCGTAGCGGACGTCGTGGAAGAGGAAGTCGGCGTAGCCGGGTGTGTCGCGGGGCTTGCGCAGAAACCGCGCGGGAATGATCCGGTCGGTGTCGACGTTGGGCAGGTCGATCGGCGCGGCGACGGCACGGAGCTGCGTGAAGGGCTGCACGTCAGCCCGCCAGCGTGCGCACGTCGGTGAGGCGGCCGGTCACCGCGGCGGCCGCCGCCATCGCCGGCGACATCAGGTGCGTGCGCGCGCCGGGTCCCTGGCGCCCCTCGAAGTTGCGGTTGGAGGTCGAGGCGACACGCTCGCCCGCGCGCGCCGTCTCGCCGTTGATCCCCACGCACATCGAGCAGCCGGACTCCCGCCACTCGAAACCCGCCTCGGTGAACACGCGATCGAGCCCCTCGGCCTCGGCCGCCTGTCGGATGAGCCCGGAGCCCGGCACGATCCAGGCGGGGACCACGGCGCGCCGTCCCTTGGCCACTGCCGCAGCGGCACGGAGGTCATCGAGTCGGCTGTTCGTGCACGAGCCGATGAAGACGCGATCGACCGTCACCTCGGTGAGCGGCGTGCCGGCGGTGAGCCCCATGTACGCGAGCGCGCGGCCCAGGCTCTCGCGCCGGGCGCCGTCGAGCTGACTCGGATCGGGCACGCGCCCGGTGATGGGCGCGGCGTCTTGTGGACTCGTGCCCCACGTGACCATCGGCGAGATGTCCGCCGCCGGCAGCGCGACCTCGCGATCGAAGACGGCGCCGGCGTCGGTCGGCAGCCCCGTCCACTCCGCCAGCGCGCGGTCCCAGAGGGCTCCGCGCGGCGCGAACGGACGGCCGCGGACATAGTCGAAGGTCGCGGCGTCGGGGGCCACCATCCCGCTGCGAGCCCCGGCCTCGATGGACATGTTGCAGACGGTCATGCGCTCGTCCAGCGACATCGCGGCAATCGCCGAGCCCGCGTACTCGATGGCGTGGCCCACGCCGCCGCCGGCGCCGATCGTCGCGATGATCGCAAGGATCACGTCCTTGGCGGCCACGCCGGCGCCGAGGCGACCGTCGATGGTGACCCGCATGCTCTTGGGCTTGCGCTGCCACAGGGTCTGGGTGGCCAGCACGTGCTCGACCTCGCTCGAGCCGATGCCGAACGCCAGCGCGCCGAGCGCCCCATGCGTGGCGGTGTGGCTGTCGCCGCACACCAGCAGCATCCCGGGCAGCGTCAGCCCCTGCTCCGGCCCGATCACGTGCACGATGCCGCGCCGGACGTCACCCTGTCCGAAATGCACGATCCCCTGCTCGGCCGAGTGGGCCCGGAGCGACTCCACCATCCCGCGGATCTCGGCGTCGGGCGCCGGCGCCCCCGGTGAGGTCAGCACGTAGTGGTCCGCCGTCGCGTACGAGAGATCGGGCCGGCGCACCCGGCGCCCCGAGCGGGCCAGGCGCTGGAAGGCGCTGGTCGAGCCCTCATGCAGCAGATGCCGATCGATGTACAGCAGCGTCTGACCGCCGGGCCCTTCGGCCACGACGTGACGCGCCCAGATCTTCTCGAACATCGTGAGGGCCATCGGCGATTGCCGCTCAGTTTCCGATGGAGTTCTTCGCGGTATCGTGCCGCGTCTTCAGGACGTTCGAGACGCTCGAGAACCCTGCCTTGACCGATCGGCCCTCGCGGGGCGGCAGATCTTTCGTCGCGCGCTTGGGGGTCGCCTTGCCCTTGCGGTCACTCTTTTTCATGACATCCCCTCAGTTCCCCGACGGGGTCACCGGAAGCACCACCTCGACGCGCTTGGCCTGCAAGGCACCCCGACCGGTTTCGTAAGCCGCCACCACGGGCTCGCCCGGGCGAATGTCGCCGAAGCCGCCTTCCTTTTCTCCCACGACGATCAGTGTCTCCTCGGTGACGACCAGCGCGACCGAAGTCAGGCCCAGAAAGCCCGAGGAGATGCGGATGGTGCGGGTCTCGCGTTCGATCGTCTCGACCCGGCCGCGCGCCTCGACCAGCGCAGTGCCGCGGCTGAGAACCGGCACGATGTCCCGCCACGCAGGCATCACCGATGCGGCCGGCTGGATGAGGGCGACGACGACCACAGCCCCGGCGAGGATGGACAGCACGCTGACCCAGCGCTTGCGCTGAGAGCGCTGACGCGCGCGAACGCTCTCGAGCCGCTGGAAGTCCAGGCTCATGGCCCCGAGGGGTCGCCCTCGATCAGCCTACCCGCGCTTCGTCGACGACGCCGACGTTGTCGGGATCGCCGTTCGACAGCTCGATGGGCTCGCGCCGCCCACGGGCGCGTCCGCGCGGATCGATCGTCGCCAGCCACTGCTGATATGTCTCCAGGCTGTCGCGGATGTCGTCGACGAGCTGCAGACGGCTCTGGGTCAGGCGGTCAATCTCCCCTCGGATCGCGATCTCTTGCTCTCGGGCGTCGGCGAGCAACGAATCCGCCCGGGCCTGCGCCGCGGCCACCAGCTCCTCGGCCTCGGCCAGCACGCGCACCTTCATCGTCTCCGCGTCCTGCCGCATGGCCGCCTCCCGCTCCTGCGCCTCATCGAGAACGACCTGCGCGCGTGACTGCGCGCCGTGCAGGAGCGCCTCGACCTCGCGCAGCGCCGCGGTCCGGAGCACCTCGATGTGGCTCGAGGCGAAGGCCTCGCGCTCCCGGGCCGCGCTCAGCAGCGATTCGGCCTGCGCCTCCGCCTCCCGGAGTACCGGTGACGGTGGCACGGGTTGCGCCTCCCGGGCTGAGAGCCCCTGCGACTCCAGAACTTTCACGCGCTCGATGAGCGAGGCGTTGGCGTTCTGGATGGTGCCGAACGCCTCGGCCACGTCCTCGAGGAATGCCGAGACTTCCTCGGGGCTCAGGCCATGCAACAGGCGTGAGGTGAAGCGCTGCGAACGAATGTCCTCCGGGGTCATCGATCTCTCCTTGTTCGCCGTGGTTGGCGCGTGCGCGTTACTGGTCTTTCGTCCGAGAGGTGTTCAGGAGCCAGTCGATGGCGGCCGTACCATCCCCGGGCTCCGAGCCCGTCGTCGCATCACCCTGAAGCGCCGGTGCTCCCATCAGCCGATTCGTCGGTGGCGTCACGTCGCGCGCCGGCGGCGCCTCGGGCTGGGTACGACGGGGCACGACGGCATCGGGCTTGGCTCCTTCGGCGGGAGTCGGCGATGACGCTCTCGTCGGCGCGCTCGTGATCGGCGGTGCCAGCACCGCCGGCGGTGTCGGCGCCTGCACCGCCGGCGGTGTCGGCGGCGGCTGCATTGCCGGCGGTGTCGGCGGCTGCATTGCCGGCGGTGTCGGCGGCTGCATTGCCGGCGCCGGCGGTGCCGGCGCTGGAAGCGTCACGGCGCCGACCGGAACGTGAGCTGGCGCGGCGCCCGCACGTTCGGGCAATGCGCGGCGAATCGCCGCGAACCCGAGCGCGCACACGCCCGCCATCGCGAGCACGAGCACGCTGATGAAAATTAGCCGCCGCTGCTGACGAGAACGTCGTTGTGCACGAACCCGCTCGAGACGCTGGAACCGGAGGTCCGCAGCGGCTCGCTCGTTCGAGCCAGGATCGACCGCGTCCGGGCCAGATACTGTTGCCAATGGGCTCCCCACTCCGTCGCCTCCCGCGACGGTCGTAGACCCCGGAGGCTATGCCGAACGCGGAGCCCCGTCAATCGTCAGGGAAACTGACAGGTTGGGGAACGGCTCAGGCGGGGGCGGTGGCCAGTCCTTCGATGGCGGTGATGCGGCGGTACGCGATCGCGATCGGCTCGTCGGGAAGCTCCAGGATGAGGCCGTCGTCGCTGACCTCGCTGAGCGTCCCCACCAGGGGCTCCCGGCTGTTCGCCACGGAGATCTGCACGCGGCGGCCGAGGTGGGACTTGGCCTCCCGCTGCCAGAGCGCGCCCATGGTCCGGGTGACCTCACCGAATTCGCGGATGTTGCCGACACCGGGCAGGGCCCGCTCCCGGGAGACCGGCGCAGTCGCGAAGGGGGACGGCGCGACCACCTTGGCCCGCGCTGCTTCGAGCGCAGCTCCGGAGGGTGCCGGAGTCGGCGCGCGAGGCGTCGGCGTTGCCGGCCCTGCTGTCGCCACCGCCGGAGCCGCCGAGATGGGGGGGGCCTCGGCCGGGACGGGCCTCCGGACGCGGTTGGCATGGTCGACGGCGGCCACCATAGCCTGGACCACCTCGGACATGCGGCCGAGCATCACACGAAACATCCAGAACCCCAGCAGGGCGACCGCCAGGGACAGGCCCAGCCCCACCTGGGCTTCCGTGCGCTTGATGACGTCCAGGGCGTGGAGGGTCCAGGCGAAGGTCAACAGGGGCACGATGGCCACCAGCGCAAAGATGACCGCGGCGGCCTGTCGGAGGCCATGCTGCCTACTCGTTGCCGTACCCTGGGTCATCTCGCCCTCCTCCCCGACTATCCGACACCACCCCATCGGGCCGGAAGCTTTCAGGTGCGGGTCGGCTGGTGCCCGACGGAGCCCTCGTACTTGTCCAGCTCTTCGGCCGGAAGGTAGGCGGCCTCCCAGCTCCGGATGCGGTCGAAGCCAGCGAAGGTATGGAGATCTCCGACGGGGTGCCCCTTGAAGCGCTCGGCGAAGCGCGCCTCGGCCGCCGGACCCTCCTGGCGGAGCGCGGCCGCGAAGTCCCACAGGGCCTGCAGCCCGACCCGGAGCATGGCCCCGGGCAGGATCGTGACCGCGATGCCCAGGTCGGCCATCTCGGCCGGCGTGAGACGGGGCGAGAGTCCCGTCTGGTTGTAGAAGATCGGCCCCCGCACCTCCCCGCAGACGCGGCGAATCTCGTCCACGCTCGTCGGCCCCTCGACGAACGCCAGGTCGGCCCCCGCCTCGAGATAGGCGTTCGCCCGCCGGATGGCCTCGTCCAGGGAGCCCCCGTGGGCGCCGCGCGCGTCCGTCCGGGCGATGAGCACGAAGTCGGGGTCGAGATCGCGGCGCACGGCGTCGGCCGCGCGGTACTTCCCCACCGCCTCCTCCAGGGGGATCACCCGCCGGCCCGCCACGTGGCCGCACCGCTTGGGGATCGCCTGATCCTCGATGTGGATGCCGGCCACGCCGGTCTGCACGTACTCCCGCACCGTGCGCATCACGTTGATGGCGTTGCCGTAGCCGTTGTCAGCGTCGGCGATGACCGGCACCGCGACGGCGTTGGCGATGTAGCGCGCGTTCAGGTGCATCTCGGTCATGGTGGCCAGGCCGGCGTCCGGCAAGCCGAGCAGGGCGAGCGACGTCCCGTACCCGGTCATGTACACGGCGGGAAAGCCGGCGGCCTCCAGCACGCGCGCGCTGAGCGCGTCATAGCAGCCGGGAACGATCAGGGGTCGAGTAGACGCGAGAAGCTGGCGGAGTCGCGTGGTGGCGCGCACGGTGACCTCCTTCGGTATGCGGTGTCAGCGGGGAGCGGGCAGCCGCGAGCGGACGAACGTGTCGAAGGGACCCGACACGCGCACGATCTCGTTGAGCGTGAAGGTGCCGCGCCGGATGACGATCACGAACAGGTCGCCGGCGATGCCGGCCCGGCGCGTGGCCTCGGTGTCCGGCGCGAAGATCACGGCCCGCGGGGCGTCACCGTCGGTGAACGAGGCGAACTCCGTCGACGTCCCGTCGCCGCCCACGGCGACCAGACGCGCGTTCTGGCGGTCCGCCACGACCAAGTGTCCGGCCGGGCTGGCGCTCATGCCGTACGCGATCGGCCCACGCAGAGCGAGGTGGCGGCCCTCCGGGCCCACGCTCCAGATCTCGCCGGTGCCGCGCTGCCACGGCGCCTCGGCGTCGCCGTCGCTCGAGATCCAGAACCGCTCGCCGTGATTGACGATGAGACGCGGGCGAGTCAGCGAGAGCCACTGGGGGTTGAGCAGGCGTCCCGCGGGGTCGAGCTGCACGACCGCGTTCTGCGCCCGGTCGGCCACGTACAGATTGCCGGCGGGATCGAGCGCCACGCCCTCGGGCTGCTTCAGGAGCGGGGTCCCGCCGGGCGCGGGTGTGCCGCCGGCCACCATCTCGGCGCGACCGTCCACGATGCGATAGAGCACGCCCAGGCTGCGATCGCGATCGTACGTCGTGACGAGCAGCTCGTGGGCCCCGCGAACGGCGCCGACCTGAGGATTGGGCAGCGGCGGACCGTAGAGGAAACGCGCTTCGGCCGCCTTGCCCAGCCGTCCGCCACCGAGCGGCACGCGATAGATCGGCCAGATGTCCTCGACCTCGCCCCCCTGGTAGCGCCGTCCGTTGCGGGCCAGGTAGAGGATCCCGGTCGGATCGAAGGCGAGCGTCGAGCTGGATGGGATGCCGGTGGCCGCCCGCGTGCCGTCGAACCCTTCACCGCTGACGTAGACCTTGGCGGTGAATCCGGCGGGCAGGACCATCTCGGCGCTGGCCGGCGTCGGGGCCACCAGCGCCATCGCCAGGAGCAGGGCGTACGCGCGTCGCACCGCAGCGCCTAGCCCTTCACGCCGCCGGCGGTCAGCCCCTCGACCATGTACTTCTGTAGATAGATGTACGCGGCGATGACCGGCAGCGTGGTCAGGACCGCGCCGGCCATCAGATAACCCCAGCCATACACGTCGCCGGTAATGAAGCTGGCCAGACCGACGGGCAGCGTGCGCAGGCGTCCGTCGGTGATGAACACCAGCGCGTAGAGGAATTCGTTCCACGCCTGGGTGAAGGCGTACAGGCCGGCGGCCAGGACACCGGGAGCGGACAGCGGCAGCACGATGCGGTAGAAGGCGCCAAAGCGCGTGGCGCCGTCGATCATCGCCGCCTCTTCGAGCTCCTCGGGGATCGACTCGAAATAGCCCATCAGGAGCCACGTGACGAAGGGCACGGTGAACGAGGGATAGGCGGCGATCAGGCCGGCCAGGCTATTGGCCAGGCCGAGGTTGCGCATCTGCGCATACAGCGGGATGAAGAGGATCGAGGGAGGGACGAGGTACGTGATCAGCGTGGCGCTGGCCATGAAGCCGCGTCCCAGAAAGCGCAGCCGCGCGAGCGCGTAGGCGCCGATCGTACCGACGCTCGTGGCCACGAGCGTGCTGCTCACCGCCACGAACACGCTGTTGCCGTACCAGGCGGCGAAGTCGGTCTTGGAGAGGAGCTGGTGGTAGTTCTCGGTGACGATCGGCTTCGGCCAGAACATCGAGACCACGCTGCGCATCTGCTCCTCGCTCTTGAACGACGTGATCGTCATCCAGTAGAACGGGAACAGCACCACCAGCGCCAGCGTCACGAGCACGGCGTAGGCTCCTGCGCGCTCGGCGAAGTCGGAGCGGCGCCTCGCCTTCACGCCTTGCGCCCCTTCCGCATGTAGCGCGCCAGCACCATGATGGTCACGGCCAGCGCGGGCAGCAGGTAGAGGGCCACCGCGATGGCCTCGCCCAGCCGCTGCGCGCCGAACGCGGTCTCGTAGGTGAACACCGGCATCACCATGGTGGTGCCGCCGGGGCCGCCCTTGGTGAGGATGTAGATGATCTGGAAGTCGTTGAAGGTCCAGATGGTGGACAGCAGCACCACGATGATCATGATGTTGCGGATGCCCGGCAGCGTGATGTGGCGGAAGCGCTGCACCACGCTGGCGCCGTCCACCTCGGCCGCCTCGTAGAGCTCGGCCGGAATGGCCTTCATCCCGGCAAGGAACGAGATGCCGAAGAACGGAAAGCCGCGCCAGATGTTGACTGCGACGACCGAGGCCATGGCCAGGCCGGGCTCGGAGAGCCAGCCCAGGCCCTGGGGGAGCACGCCGAGGACCCGGACCAGCACGTAGTTCAGCACGCCCAGACTGCCGTCGAAGATCCACAGGAAGTTCAGCGCCGAGACGACCGTGGGCGCCACCCACGGGATCAGCAGCACGCCCGTCCAGAACGAGCGCCAGCGGATATTGGCGGTGAGCACCAGCGCCATCACCACGCCGAGCACGAGCTTGAAGCCGACCGAGCCGAACGTGAAGATGAACGAGTTGACGACGGCGCGCTGGAAGAAGCCGTCCCAGGTGAGCCGGATGTAGTTCTCGAACCCGACGAAGACCGGGGGCAAGCCCACCAGCTTGTGGGTCATCGAGAGGTAGATCGCGTACGTGAAGGGGTACGCGACCAGCGACAGCACCAACAGCACGATCGGTGTGATGAACAGGTACGCCATCCGGTAGT
>Ga0207428_10007370_pt1 | contig 10036 bp, 10 predicted proteins | sample RhiMethybrSRZTD1_FD_187600 | JGI IMG/M metagenome (GOLD analysis project Ga0207428, IMG submission 187600) | Populus rhizosphere microbial communities from Tennessee, USA - Rhizosphere MetaG P. TD hybrid SRZTD1 (SPAdes) (version 3) | ecosystem: Host-associated > Plants > Roots > Rhizosphere >... | reverse complement strand
GTAAAGCGGACATGACGTTTTGCACCGCACATGTCTGCTTCTGACCCAAAGCAGACATCTTTGCTCGATAGACACACCGGGCTCCCGACCATAAGCTGGGTCCGAAATCGAGTGGTTAAAGGCAATCTATGGCTGAAGCGCGTGTCGAACGACGGCTTGCCGCGATTATGGCAGGCGACATCGTCGGCTACAGCCGGTTGATGGGCATCGATGAAGAGGGGACCCTTCGACAGCTAAAAGCGCATCGCAAGGAGCTGATCGATCCCAAGATCACCGAGCACCGTGGCCGTATCGTCAAGACCACGGGCGACGGCATGCTGGTGGAATTCGTCAGTGTCGTCGACGCGGTGCGCTACGCGGTCGACGTCCAGCGCGGCATGGCCGAACGCAATGCAAATGTAGCCTCCAATCGTCGCATCGAATTTCGTATCGGTATCAACGTCGGCGACATCATCAGCGACGAGAATGATATCTATGGCGATGGCGTCAATGTGGCAGCGCGGCTGGAAGCACTTGCCGAGCCCGGCGGCATCCTGGTTTCACGCAATGTCCATGATCAGGTATGCGACAAGTTGAGCTTCGGCTTCGAGGATCTGGGTGAGCAGACCGTCAAGAACATCACTCGGCCAATCGGCGTCCACCGCGTCTCCCTCGCCGAGACACAGACATCTGCCGCCGCAGCTTCTAAGTTTGAAACTGCAGGCTCCAACCGGCCCTCGATCGCCGTGTTGCCATTCGCCAACATGAGCGGCGACCAGGAGCAGGAATACTTCGCCGACGGCATTTCCGAGGACCTTATCACCGGGTTGTCGAAACTGCGCTGGTTCTTCGTCATCGCGCGTAATTCGTCTTTTACTTACAAGGGCGCGGCCGTTGACGTAAAGCGCGTCGCCCGTGAATTGGGTGTGCGCTACGTCCTGGAGGGCAGCGTCCGCAAGGGTGGCAACCGCGTGCGCATCACCGCACAACTCATTGACGCCGCAACGAACAACCACATCTGGGCCGACCGCTACGACGGCGATCTGACAGACATTTTCGAGCTGCAGGATGAGATTACGAAGAAGGTCGTCGCCGCAATCGAGCCGAAGCTGTTGGAAGCTGAAGGCATCCGCTCCCAAAACCGCTCGCCGGAGGATATCGGCGCTTGGGATATGGTCATGCAAGCAAACTCCCTTTTCTGGCGTTTGACCAAGGACGAGGGCGAGGCCGCAATTGCGATGCTAAGGCGAGCTGTCGAGCGCTACCCCAATTACGCACCGGCGCACAGCATGTTGGCGTTTATGCTCCTAGTTTCGGGCTATGCCGCGTGGACATTGTCAGAATTGGAACCACAGGTTCGGCAGGCAGAAACTCTGGCCACGCGAGCGGCCACGCTCGATGATAGCGATCCGTGGGCTCATCTCGCGCTCGGTTACGTGGCATTCACGCGGCGTCAAACGGTCGAGGCGGTTCAGCAATTCCAACGATCAATCGATCTGAACCCAAACTTCGCTGCTGCTCACGGTTATTTTGGCTGGGCCCTTTCGCTCGATGGCCAATCGGACCGTGCAATACCTCATCTGGAACAGGCTATCCGCATGAGCCCGCACGATCCGCAAAACGCTATATTTTTTGTGGGCCTCGCCGCCGCGCATTACCTGATAGGCCGATACAGCGAAGCGGTTAATTTCGGTCGCAACGCTGTGCAGCACCGATCTACCTTTACTGGCGGTCATCGAATTTTGTGTGCGAGCCTTGCACAAGCCGGGCAGCCTGCGGAAGCTCGTCTGGCACTCCAACGGCTCAAGGAATTGCAGCCGGAGATCTCGACGGCCTGGATTGAAAAATACGTGCCCTATACCCAAGGCCCGATGGCAAAATTCCTCGAAGGCATGCGCAAAGCCGGATTGGAATGAATGTCCGCTTCTGGCCCTTAGCCGACATTCGGTATTGCGCCGCACATGTCCGCTATTGGGGGCAGAGCAGACATGACGGGTTGCCGATGTCCGCTATTGCGATCGCTTTCAGGGGTAAAGCGGACATTGCTTTTTGCGCCGCATATGTCGGCATGTGACCCAAAGCGAACATTTTGCAGCGCAAAACCCAATTAGTGGTCAATTTTATACAGACTGCCCCTTGTTACGTGGCTTACCATTTTTCTAAGACACTCGAACCGCTGGGCACATGATCCAGTAGGCCGTAGGCCGCGGTCGGTCGTTCTCCACGTACGGGAGACACGTCGCAGAGGCGCTATGCAACCAACGAACTTCAGGAAACAGTTCACTGCCGTCGCTGACGCGTGTGCGCTCGCTCAAGGTATTGTCGACACTGTTCGCGAACCTGTTCTTGTGCTCGACAAAGAACTGCGTGTGATCGCCGCGAGCCGATCTTTCTATTCGGCATTCAAGGTGAGGCCCGAGGATACCCAAGGCAGACTTCTGTACGCTTTGGGTGATGGACAATGGGACATTCAAAAACTTCGAGTGCTGCTGGAGAAAATCATACCTGAGCACGGCGTGATGGAGGGCTATCAAGTCGAGCACGAGTTTCCGGATCTAGGGCACCGCACGATGTGCTTGAACGCCCGCCAAGTGTTCTACGAGGAAGGCGCGGAGCCAACCATACTGCTTGGCATGGAGGATGTTACCGAGCGGCTCATCTTGGAGCGCGAAAAGGACGAGTTGTTGCGACAGAAGGACGTGCTGCTTGAGGAAATGGACCACCGAATTGCCAATAGCCTGCACATCATTGCCAGTATTATTCTATTGAAGGCGCAGAGGGTAGAATCGGAAGAGACGCGAGTTCATCTGCAAGACGCACACAAGCGGGTCCTGTCGGTTGCTGCCGTACAGAAACAGCTCCACGGGTCCGAGGCCAACGGGTCCATTGAACTGGTCCCGTATCTCTCAAGACTTTGCGACACTCTTGCAACCTCGATGATTGGCGACACTCGGCCAATCTCGTTGAAAGTGGTCGGCGAAGGAGGCGTCGCCACGTCCCGTCAGGCCGAGAGTATCGGTTTGATTGTGACTGAACTGGTTATGAATGCTCTAAAGCATGCCTTCCTCCCCGATAGAGTCGAAGGAAGGATCACTGTCGCATATGACGTTGCCGGAACGAATTGGAAGCTTTCAGTTTCTGACAATGGTATTGGCAAGCGGCACGACGTCTTTGCTCAACCAAAAAACGGGCTTGGCACGAGTATCGTCAAGGCGCTCGCGCAACAGCTAGGTGCTCAGGTTGAAACTCTTATCGGCCCCGCGGGCACGACCGTGTCGATCACTCACGCCACGTTCTCGTCGAAGGCAATCCGTGACGCACAAATGGCTGCCATGAGCAATTAGGGTTTGGCGCGTATTCAAATGTCGACCCCTCGGCATTTGAGATGCCAGTACCCGGCAGATGAAGCCGGGTTTTTTTATCTCCGAGGGCAAGTGAACAGTGCTTTGGAGGCGGCGATGATAGTATGGAAATACATCCTTCTGTTTACTTGTCTTGGCATTGGGGTGGCGCTTTGCGTTGGGGCAATTAGCATCTTGAGGAGTCCTCTCGACAACGGGCCACCCGCTTGGTTCGCGGCGGCGTTTGGCGCGATGTTCTTTTGGGGAGCTTTTGAGCTAGCGCGCTGGAGGCTCCAATAACATCTACAAGCGGGGCCGATCATTTGCCCCGAACCACACCGCGCGATAGCTGACCAATGTCCGCTATTGGCACTTAGCGGACATCGGCTTGTGCGCCGCACATGCTGCTTTCGGGGGTAGAGCGGACATGGCTTTTGCGGCGCAGAATGTCCGCTAATGACCCAAAGCGGACGATTGGACCGCCACGGGAATGCCTCTTTGGAGCGAGTTGGCGACCATACTGATCGTCCTGGTTCTCTCGATGAGTCTTTGAGAGTCGGAGCCGTCCAGCATCTCGCACGACACCGCCATCCTCGCTCCTGTTGTTAACAGCGGATTGCCCGCCATCTCAACTGTGACACTGACGGCGATCTTTCCTAGCCCGACCCCCATGTCGTTCGCGACATACCGCAGGTCGTTGCAGAAACATCCTCCGATTGCCAGCGCCAGCAACTCCGCCCCATTGAAGCCGAGTCCTCGCCCCCCGGCCTTGCCCGGTGGCCGATCGACAACGATTGTGTGGCCGCCAGCCCACCCCATTGCCGCTTCAGTGCCCTCAACATTCCGCAACTCAACAGTCATGGACGCCATGGTTGAAGCCCTCGCCAGCGGGAAAGTGAACAGAGCGCAGAATGTTAGACGCAGACATTTCGCGCCGCAAAGTCAGGCGAGGGCGACTTCTGGCACAAAGCAATTGAGACTGGGTAATGTCCGCTATTGGCCCAAAGCCGACATGAGCTGTTGCACCGCACATGTCCGCTATTTGGGGTAAAGCAGACATGACGGGTTGCTGAAGTCCGCTTTCGCAGTCGCTATTGGGGGTAAGGCGGACATCGCTTATTGCGGCGCATACGTCTGCTTATGACCCAAAGCGGACATTGGTCAATATCCTGCGCGCGCACTGATCACCCTATTTCCAGCGGTAGTTTGCGCCAGTACTTTGAGGCGGCTCGAATCGGCACTCAAGGGGTAAGTAGATGTTGTTTGGTCCTTGCGCCCAAGATGCAGCAGCCTCATTCCTCCCAGCCACGAGTTCGCTCTGCACCGGCGGCGCTGGTTTCGTCACCGCGATGATGGCGACGCTGGCTGCAAATGCTCGCACCGCACCAGCTAAAACGCTTGGCCACGCCGTCCCCCAAGTCGATCGCCTTGCCGTGCGCATGGTCACCGACAATATCGTGATCCAGTTCATCCAATCTGAAACCCGGGAGGGATTGATTATTGAGCGGCGCAACCGTGCCAATCTTGCGCCCGACCGGCAGCCGCGCACCGCACTCAATGGCGAATGGGGTCTCGCCATGTACGCTGAGTCCCAGCGCGGTGACGAAACACGTCATGTTTTGGTCGATTTCGGCTATACGCCGGAGGTGCTGCTGAACAATATGGCGATCCTCGAGGTCGATCCGACAAGTTTCGATGCATTGGTCCTGAGCCATGGGCACTACGACCATTTCGGTGGCATGGTTGGGTTTCTCAATGCGACCAAAGGCAAGCTTAAGGACAACATCCCCTTCTATGTCGGTGGTGAGGATTGCTTCTGCGTTCGCAGGTATCCGTTCGGCAATTACGGCGCGCTTGACCGTAAGGCGATCCTCGACGCCAACCTTGCCCTGATGGTGGCATCGGAGCCGGCGATCGTGGCCGACCATGCCTTCACAACTGGCCGCATTGGACAGACCTCGTTCGAAGATCCATTGCGCGCGACCGAAGAGATTGTCGGTATTTTCGACGGATTCGGCTGCTTCCCGGAGAAGATGCCGGCACATAAGACCACCGGAACCTATATCACTGATGATTTCGAGCACGAGATCGCGACCAGTTACTTAATCAAAGATAAGGGGCTGGTGGTGCTCACTTCATGCAGCCATCGCGGCGTGATCAATACCGTACGCCAGGCGATCGAAGCCTCCGGCGTCAACAAGGTGCATGCGGTCATCGGTGGCTTCCATATCGTTCCGCCGCTCGACGATGTCTATATCAATAAGGCGATTGAGGAATTCCGGCAGATCGATCCGGATTATCTGATCACAGCGCATTGCACCGGTGATCGATTCTACGATCTCGCCCGGCAGGCACTCGGTGACAAAGTCATCCATTCGGCGGTGGGAACGCGCTTCGTATTTGGGAAGGCCTAAGCGGGGTTACTGTCGTGCCCGATGTCCGCATTTGGCCCTTTAGCAGACATCTGGTTTTGCACCGCACATGTCTGCTTTTGACCCAGAGCGGAATTCGGCTTGCTCTTAACGACTACCGTTTGAGCCTTTAGCATACGCTGTCTTACCGCAGGGGGCTGGTATGAGATGGCGATGGCAATTGGCACTAGTGTTATTCTTTCTTTTCATTGCAAGCGGCGCGGGTGGTGCTCCTTGCACCACCGCTAACGCCGACTGCACGGAGTGGATCGAAGTCGCTGGAGAACCGTCGCGTGTCCTAGTCTACCGTACCTATCCGCTGAATATTAAAAACGATGCAATTAGTCGTGCGCTCATCATGGTTCATGGACAGGGGCGCGATGCCAATAACTATTTTCGACATGCCTTCGGCGCAGCTTTTTTTGCTCGATCTCTCGAAAATACAATCATTATCGCGCCACGCTTTGCATCCAATCATGGGGCCAACTGCCGCGATACTTTGTCTGACAAAGAGCTGAATTGGGACTGCGCACAGTCGCCGGAAGGTTGGAGAGTTGGAGGGCACGCTGTAGACAACGGTAAGATTTCATCTTTCGATGTTATCGACGAAATCGTTGCCAAGCTTGCTCGTAAGCATGCCTTTCCAAACCTGAAGGTGATCGTCATAGCGGGTCATTCCGGCGGCGGGCAATTTGTTCAGCGTTACGAAATGACCAATCGGGTTCATGACCAGCTAGGGGTCTCAGTCACATATGTTGTGGCGAACCCATCTAGTTACGCCTACCTCGACAGCCTTCGGCCTACGCGAAGTGCTGTCTCATCCGAGTTTGCCGCTGCATCGCCGGGGTACATGTCACCTTTGCCTGCAAAACCTCCTGAACCCTTCATGTCATTTCCCGATGCTCGGAACTGCACCACGTACGATAGTTGGCCTTACGGGCTCAACAATCGAAAAGGCTACGTCGCAAAAATAACCGAGGACCAGATAACAAAACAGTTCGCTTCGCGGCCCACGACATACCTAATCGGCGAACTCGATATCCTCCCGCTGTATGGCTTTGACGGCTCTTGCTCTGCTGGCGCGCAAGGCCCGACGCGCCTTGCCCGGGGATTGGCGTACGGAAAATACGCAAACGAAAAATACGGCGCAAAGCACACCACAATCGTGGTGCCTGCATGCGGTCATAGCGCCCGATGCATGTTTACTGCCGATCCCGCATTGCCCGTGATTTTTCCTAAGTTGGAGTAACGTCCTGACTATCCGTTTTTGGCTCCGAGCAGTCATGGGACTGTTGCAATGCCCATGTCCGCTTATGGCCCAAAGCAGACATCTCTAGTTGCACTGCAAATGTCCGCTCTTGAGGGTAAAGCGGACATACCGTTTTGTACTGCAAATGTCCGCTTATGACCCAAAGCGGACATTACCGAGCCCTTCCAATATCCCGATTTAAGTCGTTACGATGCCCTTGCGGGTCTGGGGGCGAGCATGAAGCGGCGCGAGTTCATCAGGTTTCTCGGCGGCGCCGCGGTCGCGTGGCCGCTCGCGGCAAGTGCGCAGCAGTCGGAGCGGGTGCGGCGTATCGGCGTGCTCAGTGCCCTTGCCGAGGACGATCCGGAATCAGTGACGCGCCGCGCGGCGTTCGAACAGGCGCTCAAGACACTGGGTTGGACCAATGGTAGCAACGTGCGGGTCGACTATCGCTGGGCCGCAGCCAATGCAGAGCGCATGCGCAAACACGCAGCGGAAGTAATAGCGCTCGCGCCCGACGTTATCCTGACGTCCAGCAACATCGTCTTGGCGCCGATGATACAGGCGACCCGCACCATCCCGATCGTTTTCGTGCAGGTCATCGACCCGGTCGGCTCGGGCTTCGTCGAAAGCTTGGCTCAGCCCGGCGGCAACGTCACCGGCTTTACCCAATTTGAATACAGCCTCGCTGGAAAATGGGTGGAGTTGCTCAAGCAGATCGCGCCCCACGTGACGCGAGCGGCGGTTATTCGGGATCCCACGCGAGGCCCTGGGATCGGCCAGTTCGCCGTGGTCCAGGCCATAGCGCCGTCGCTCGGGATTGAATTGAAGCCGATCAATGCGAATGCGCTTGATAACTCCGAAACGGAACGCGCGATCGCGGCATTCGCGCGCTCCCCCAACGGCGGGCTGATCGTGACGGTGGGCGGAACTGCGTTTAATCGCGATCTGATCATTGCCCTTGCGGCAAAGCACCGATTGCCTGCGGTCTACCCGTATCGCTACTTCGCAAGTGGCGGTGGCCTGATGTCGTATGGGCCCGATACGATCGAACAATACCGGCGCGCGGCTGATTACATCGATCGCATCCTCAAGGGCGAGAAGCCGGCCGACCTGCCGGTGCAGGCGCCGACCAAGTACGAGCTTGTGATCAATCTTAAGACCGCCAAGGCCCTCGGCCTCACCGTGCCGCCGTCCGTGCTCGCCCGCGCCGACGAGGTGATCGAATAAGTGGCGCGATGTCCGCTATTGGCCCAAAACAGACATCACTAGTTGCACCGCACATGTCCGCTTTCAGGGGTAGAGCAGACATGACCCGTTGCGGATGTCTGCTTTCACGATCGCTTTCGGGTGCAAAGCGGACATACCTTTTTGCGCCGCACATGTCGGCTTTTGACCCAAAGCGGACATGGCCCCTTTCAGAATGCTTGGTCGAACCGCTACGATGCCTTGGCCCTGAGCCCTTGAGGTGAGCATGAGGCGACGCGAGTTCATCACCCTAGTTGGCGGTGCGGCGGCATGGCCGATGGTCGCCCGCGCGCAGCAGAACGAGCGAGTGCGGCGGATCGGCGTGCTCGTGGCCTCGTCCGCGGACGACGCGGAATTTCAGGCCCGAGTGGCGGCGTTCAATGAGGGCCTGGCACAATTGGGCTGGACCGAAGGACGCAATGTACGGATCGACACCCGCTGGGCTACGACCAATGCCGACGAGCTTCGAAAACACGCGGCCGAATTGGCCGCGCCGACGCCGGACGTCCTTGTCGGTGCCAGTGGCACCACAACCGTGGCGGCATTGCTACAGGCGACCCGCACTGTGCCGATCGTGTTCGCGATTGTCGTCGACCCGGTCGGCGCCGGTTTCGTCGCGAGCTTGGCGCGGCCGGGCGGCAACGCGACTGGGTTTACAATGTTTGAGTACGGCATGGCCGGAAAATGGCTGGAGCTGCTTAAACAGATCGCGCCCGGCGTGACGCGGGCGGCAGTCCTACGGGATCCGGCCATCGCCTCAGGGATCGGGCAGTTCGGAGCTGTCCAGGCGGTGGCGCCGTCGTTGGGAGTGGAATTGAGCCCAGTCGACGTGCGCGATGCGCGCGAAATCGAGCGCGCCGTCACCGCCTTCGCGGGCATCCAAAACGGTGGTCTGGTGGTGACGGCCAGTCCGTCAAGCACCGTTCATCGCGATCTGATTATCGCCCTTGCAGCCCGGCACAAGCTGCCCGCAGTCTACTTTGAACGTTTCTTCGTCGCCGCGGGCGGCCTGATCTCCTATGGGCCTGATCTGCTCGACCAGTACCGCCGAGCGGCCGGCTATGTCGATCGCATCCTCAAGGGCGAGAAGGCCGCCGACCTTCCGGTGCAGGTGCCAACCAAATTCCAGGTTGTGATCAACCAGAGAACCGCGAAGGCGCTTGGCATCACCGTCCCGCAGTCAGTCCTCGCGCGCGTCGACGAGGTCATTGAATAAGCCGCCATGTCCGCTTCTGGCCCAAAGCGGACACGAGCTATTGCGGTGCACATGTCCGCTTTCAGGGGTACAGCAGACATGACGGTTTGCGGATGTCTGCTTTCGCGGTCGCTATTGGGGGTGAAGCGGACATGGCGGTTTGCACTGCACATGTCGGCTTATGACCCAAAGCGGACTTAATTATTAGCTATGCGCCACACCGTTTGTAGCTCGTTAGGCGATGAGAGGTTTTGCCGCAGTTAAATTACAAAACCCAATGAAATTAGGGGTTTATGGCATTCAAACTGTCTCACCACGGCGCCACAGGTTGTTGCTTCGAGTTCCGTGATGGAACTTTAGGATTATTGTTCCTTGTGGCGTTCCCCCGGTCGGGGCGATTAGTGGGGCGAAGCTATGTGTTCCAATATTGGGTGCCTACGTGTTTTCCTGTCAGCTCAACTAGACCGTTTGCGGCAATTCGTTCCGGCAATTTTGTTTTCAATTACCCTTGCGCTCTCAATTTGGTCGCCGGCGTCGGCCCTAACCATCAGCGCGACTGACCTTTGGAACGGCGCGACTGTTACCGCTAGTTCCGCGATCCACCCTGCCAGCA
>Ga0207428_10007369_pt1 | contig 10037 bp, 7 predicted proteins | sample RhiMethybrSRZTD1_FD_187600 | JGI IMG/M metagenome (GOLD analysis project Ga0207428, IMG submission 187600) | Populus rhizosphere microbial communities from Tennessee, USA - Rhizosphere MetaG P. TD hybrid SRZTD1 (SPAdes) (version 3) | ecosystem: Host-associated > Plants > Roots > Rhizosphere >... | reverse complement strand
TCCTTTCTCGTTGCGGGCGTAATAACCGCGCCGCGTGCGCGCGATCAATTTGCGGGTACCCTGAGAATTGACGCTCACCTGGATGGTGCGGAACGCGCCGTCGCGGTTGTCGTTGGTCGGGTAATAGCTGACAACATATTGCGTGCGCAGGTCTTCGGCGATTTGAGCGGCGATGGCCGGAATCTCGCCTACGTCTTTCGGGAAATATGCGCGCCCGCCCGAATCGTCGGCGATCACTGATAGCAGATCCTTGGCCTTCTTCGCGGGCGATTTTCCGGAGGGTCTCTTATCTTCCATCTCTTCGTCAATGAAGCCGACCAGATGGACCTGGACCTCGTTCTCCTTGATGGCCTCCATCACTTCCTTCTCTTTGACCGAACTGTTCCTCTCCAGTCCGTCCGAGAAGATGACCAGGGCTTTGCGGCGGCGCTTGCCTTTCTCATGCGCGTAATCGGCGGTGGCGATAATCGCGTCGAGCAGCGCGGTTCCGCCACTCGTGTAGAGATTGCCGATGGCGTGTTCGAGCTCACGCCTGTCTGAGGTGAAATCCTGCACCAACTCCGGCTCGGCTTTGAACGTAGCGACGAAGGCTTCATCGTCAATCCGCATCTGCTTGACCAGCGACACAGCGGCGTCCGACACTGTCTGAAGCTTCGGCTTCATACTGCCAGACGTGTCAACCACCAGCCCGAAGCTGACGGGCACTTCTTCGCGGCTGACACTCTCAACCGTCTGTTTGACCTTGTCTTCGTGAACGCTGAAATCCTCTTTCTTGAGATTCATGACCGGGGTGTTGTTCTGATCGATCACCGTCACGTCGAGCAGCACCATGTCCGTGTCGACTTTGATTACCCCATCTTTATCAACTGTCTGTACGTCAGCCTGCGCGCCCTGACTCCTTTCGCTTTTCTTATCCCTGGCGTCTTTCTGTTGTGGAGTCTGCTTAGGCTCCGGCGGTCGCGGCGGGTCCTGCGCGTCAGCCTTATAGATAGCAAGGACACTTAACAACGCGAGAGTCAGCGCCGGTGGAGTAATTCGAAAAGTGGATCGGTTCAACATGACAATTCTGCCCCAAATAAAATCTAAGTTTTACTGGCAGTCGATCTGGTCGAGGAGAGAGCGACAATTATACATCTTCGATTTGGGTGAAGCGCAAAAGCCAAACGAAATTTCTTGAGCTTTTTGGGCCTCAGCCTGCGGCGCCACTTATCCTCCCGCGCCGGGAATACTCCACCCACAGCCGTCATGCCTGGATGGAGATGAGAGGCGCTACTCGCTACCCGGCTCTTCGATGTACCTCCGCAATTTCTCGGTAGTCGCTCCTCCACTGGAGATCAGGCAGTACGAGCGATGCCAGAATACCGGTTTTCGGTAGATCCGACTCAAATATTCTCCGAAATCCCTGCGGATTAGTCTGGAAGACACTGTTTTCAGGTTGTTGATCAACTTGCTCAGTTGTACCGACGGGTTCGTCCGAATCAGAAGGTGGACATGATCAGCTTCACCGTTGAACTCGATCAGTTCACAACTCCATTTCTCAAGCGTCTCCCTAAAGATCACAAGCAGCCGTTCGAGCATCTCTTTCGTGATCGCTTTGCGGCGATATTTCGTCACTAGAACTAAATGGAAATGCAGCGAAAATACACAATGATGCAGCCTTTGTAACTGTTGTTTTGCCATTTGAACTAAAGTATAATACGCGTCTTGATCGTGCGCCAATACAAGCTCTGGCCCATGTCCGCCTGGCGCGGGCGCCCACTACGTTACCTTAAGCATCCGCCGCGAACCCTGGCTGAATCTGCGATAGAACAAGGCAGCGACGCGATTTTCATTTCAAAGAGGCGGGCAAACCGGTCAATCGGTACCAGAGCATCAAAGTCGAAGATTTGAACATTCAGGGGATGGTCAGGAACCATTGCCTTGCCAAGAGCATCAGTGACGCTGGATGGGGACAGTTCATAATGATCGTGATCTTCAAAGCGGAAGAAGCTGGGAGAACAGTGATCAAGGTGAATCCATCGTACACGTCACAGGATTGCTCAAGATGCGGCCATCGAAACCTGATCACGCTGGCGACGCGAATCTATCATTGCTCGCAATGCAGGCTGGTCATACATCGGGATCGAAACGGCGCCAAAGGAATAGAACAGAAGGGGCGGGCAGCCCCTTAGAGGAGCAGGCGAGGAGTCGCTTGCGAAGAACCTAGAACCTACCAGGCGGCAGACCTGGAATCTCCATCTATAACGCGCAAGCGTTTAGATGGAGAGGATGTCAATGTTTGTGACTCGGGCGAGTATTTAAAGCTCGATGATTAAGCGCAACGCCTGCTCCTCAGTTTCTTTTTCAGGCGGCGTGAAAAAGAGGCCGGCAGGCAAGACAGTTCTATTGAACTACATTTGAAGGAAGAGAATCAAAAATGGAATCACGTTCGAAGCTGTTTAGCCGGTCGGTCTCCAGACGGGCGCCTGGGGCTTTTATCTTCAAAGCGCTGCTCATTGCGCTATGCGTCGGATTGGCCGTCGCCTGTTCGAAGTCAAACACTGGTGGCCTGAGTTCTACAGGGCCTGCGGCGCTAACTGTCGACTCCATCCCTTTTGGCGAGACGAACGGGAAAGACGAGTTCAACGCCTCAGACATCGTCCCGCTCGCTGACTCACGCTTTCTCATCTGCGATAACAATACGAATGACGCGCTGTTCGAGCTCAATCTTACGCCCGACGGGCAGAAAAAAGGGCCGTTGATTCGGCGTCCATTGCAAGGACTCGCGCCCGGCGCGGTTGATGACCTCGAGGGGATGACGTTCGTCGAAGAGAACGGGCGCCGCTATGTGTTTGTCACTTCATCACTGTATGTCAAGAAGGCCAAGAAAGACGTACTGGATGTCCCTCCGAGCGGGGTCTTGCGCGTGACCGTCAATCCGGATGACACGCTGAGCGCCGAAAATATGCCGGGCTTCCGTGAATGGCTCATCAGCGCCTTCCCGCAACTAGCCGCGTCAGCGCAAACCAAACCTGACGACGGGGGGCTCAACATTGAAGGCTTCACTTGGGACAAGCGCCGCCATGCCTTCCTCTTTGGCGTGCGCACGCCCGTGTCGGGCGGTAAGCCGCTGATCCTGCCCGTCAGGGTTAAAGACCTGGCCGGGGCGTGGACAACCGGCAATCTGGAAGCCCAGCCGCCGATTCAGCTCTCCGTGGAAGCTACTCTCGATGAGCAAGGGATTCGCGGCCTCTATAACGAGAAAGACCGAGACGCGTTTCTGGTCATTACAGGCAAGTCGATCAGCGACTCAAAGGCGCCGTTCGCGCTCTATGAGTGGAGCGGCAATGCGGACGGCGCGATGCGACGGTTTGACGTCGGATTCGCCAAGAAGATGAAGCCTGAGGGAATCGCACGCGGCACGATTGGAGGCAAGAGCGCGCTCGTCATTGTTGACGACAACGGCGGTTTTCAAGTGGTTTGGGCCGATCGGCAATTGCCCTTCGTAGGGGCTTCCTGAGCCACTAATGCTGCTGCCCGCCGAAGCTTTGCGTGACTTGGTGTCCGGCGCAAGTGAGAGTATGTGATGGAAGATGAGGCGACATATAGTCCCCACCCCTTATCTTCCGGCGCATTTCCGCGCCTCGCCGGCAGATCGATTCTGGCGACTGGCATTCTTATGGAAGCGATAGGCCGGGCTACAGAGAGTCTCTCCACTTTATTCAACCTTTCAGCCTTACATTTGCAGCAATACCCGCCTTCTCTCGAAAAATTGCGCCAGAACCGGATTACTGCGACTTGCCAGTGTCAGGGGAGAAATTGAGGCGGCGCAGTAGGTCGGCCGCTCTCGGGTCTGACTGTAAAGACGCGAACAGCGGCTCTACCTTCAGATAGATCAGCCAGCTCGAGCGGTCCTGGAAAGCCTTTTCCAGCCATTCGAAGGCGCGATCCTTGTCACCGAGCCCGGTATGGATCAGGGCGATGCCGTAAGGCGAGGTGTACTGACGCCGGGCTCGTTCATTCAATTCGGCCAGGACGCGCCGCGCTTCGGCGCGCCGCCCTGCCGCCGCATGGACATAGCCGATGCAGGCCAGCGCCTGTGAATCACCGCTGAGATCGAATGCGCGCCGAAATTCAGCCAGCGATTCTTCATACATCCCTTTGTGAGCGTAGGCGAAACCGAAACGCAGGTGGGCGCGGGCAAAGTTGGGATCGAAGAGCAGCGTTTTACGATACTGTTCGATGGCCTGGTCGGTGCGGCCCGACAGGTAATCGATCCAGCCGACATTGGTATTGATGATCGGCGAGAGAGGATCGAGTTCCAACGCGCGTTTGATCGCTCGTTCGGCTTCCGCCGAACGTCCCTGCGCGATGAGATTGAGAGCGGCCCAACCATAAGCCGTAGAGTAGTTGGGATTGAGTTCGATGGCGCGTTTAAATTCCCGCTCAGCTCCCACCCAGTCCCATTGATAGAAGGTCTTGATTGCGGCCAGTGAGGTGTGGGCCTCGGCCAGGGCGCCATCAAGCTTCAGCGCCTGCGTCGCGGCGGCCTCGGCCTTCGGAGCGGAATCCTGGGGGGCCAGTACCGTGTAGAAATCGAGCAGCGCGTAGGAATCGGCCAGGCCGACATAGGCCAGGGCGTAATCCGGATCTTTAGCGATGGCCTGCTGGAAGTATTCGATTCCTTTGCGCAGGCCGCTTTCGTTGCGCTGGTTCCAGTGGTAGCGGCCTCTCAGATAAGCGTGGTAGGCCTCGTCGTTTTCGGTGGGGCGTTTGGTGAGTTGCGCTCTCTCGCTCTCCGAAAGTGTGCGCACGATCGCCGACGTGACCTTCTCGGCGATCGCATCTTCGACTGCAAAGAGGTGAGTGAATCGTTCATCGAACGCGTCGGCCCAGAGTGGCGCCCCGTCGTTGGTCCGCACCAGGTTGACTGTTACTCGCACGCGGTCGCCGGATCGCTGGATGACGCCGTCGAGCACGGCGTCCACACCCTGCTCGCGTCCGACTGCCAGCGGGTCGGCTTTTGTGTTGGCGTACTTGGTGATGGCGCTCGTCTGCCGAATCACCAGTCGCCGGGTGTTGTTCAGCCTGGTGATCAGGGCATCGGTCATCGCCAACCCTAGATACTCGTCGTCCGAGTCGGCGCTCAAAGTGTTGAACGGCATGATGACCAATGAACGGACCGTCCCCTGGTCGGGCATCCGCAGCCAGAATAGTGTCGCGGCGATCACCGCGATCAGCATCCCGGTAAGGAGCAACAACCAACGGGGCCGCCGGCTCAGCCATCCCGCTCGCCTGTCGCTCGATTCCATCACCGAGCCGGTAGGAAGCGCGGAGTCGATGCCGGAAGGCTCTTGCAGGAGCGGATCGGTTTTGCCGGCTGGGATTATTGTCGAGGCTGAAGATCCGGGTAAAGCCGCTGGTTCCGGCCTGCTCCCGGGGACTTTTATCTCGGCCACGAAGCGGTAGCCGCGTTTCGGAACGGTCTGAATATAGCTCTGGTCGTGGTCGTCGGCGCCGAGCGCCTTGCGCAACCGGCAAATGATCACGCTGAGATTCCCCTCTTCAACGATCGTGTCCGGCCAGATCCTCGCCAGCAGTTCATCTTTCCCAACCAAATGCCCGCTGTTTTCGACGAGCAACACCAGGGCCTCGAAAGCCTTCGGCGTCAGGGACACTTCCACCCCGTCACGCTCTAAGACCTTTTCCATGAGGTTTAGGCAGTAATGGCCGAACTCGTAAATCTTTCCGTCTCCGGTGCTCATGTTAGGGCTGCAAGGTTTTTTTAAGGTTTTTGCAAGCCAGGCTAAAAGACTTAAATCCGTAATTTTACTACTGTGAGGCCCGTCATTTCAGACCGCTAGAAAAAGAGGCTGCATGACAGAGACGCTCGATTAAAAGCGCCGGTAATGACCTTAGTTAGGCTGGAATAAATAGGATAACCGCAGTCGATTCGGATCGCAATATTGTTCAGTTTTCTAACACACACTAACTATTGACTGCTTCAAAAGCATGTGGAGGAACTATGAATCCGTTTAATCTTAGCGGACCTGACTTCCTGGTCATCTATATTTTCTTCAGCACCGGCGTGCTCGTTGCCGCCTGGTATTTTCGCCGGCAGGCCGAATCGGGCCCAACTCCCAAGATGGATCTTTCCGATCCTTATCTGATTGCCTGCTTGCGAGGTGGCGAAACCGAAGTGCTACGGTTGGGGGTGCTCGCACTGATCGATCGCGGGCTGTTGATCGCCGACAATACCTGGATCGGGAGGGCCGCTCACGCGACCCAAAAGGACACTCACAATGCCGTCGAAGCTGCAGTGCTGAGGGCGGTCGGTACCAGGACTCCGGTCGCCTCGATCCTCAATGACGTATCGCTGAAGAAAGAGTGCAGGCCCTATCGAGAGAAGTTGGAAGCGGGAGGACTGCTGCCGGATGAATCAACGAAGAGCCAGCGGAGGCGAAGGTTCCTGCTGGCCTCTATGGCGCTCGCCGGCGTGGGCGTGATCAAGATCGCGATTGGTCTCTCGCGCGATCGGCCGGTCGTCTTCCTGTTCATCTTGACGATCGCCGCGGTCATCGTCCTGGCTGGCGCCTCTTTCTCGCGGTTGACCGCCCGCGGCCGTCAGGCCATCGATGATATTCAGGCCATCTACGGCGGCCTGAAAGATCGAGCCTCCGACATCCATCGCGGCAGCGCTACTGCGGAGATGTTGATGCTCGTAGCCGTCTTCAGCGTCACGGCGCTCCCCCCGACGGAGTATGCGTTTGCCCGGACGATCTTCCCACAGGCCGCCAGCTCGTTCGGCGGCGGCGGCAGTTGTGGAGGAGGCGGCTGCGGTGGAGGCGGCTGCGGTGGAGGCGGCTGCGGTGGCTGCGGTGGCTGCGGAGGATGTGGAGGATGATCATGATTCCAGCTTCGACCGCCGCCGGAAGTGATCGCTTCGGATTGGGCTGGAGACGAGAACTGGCCGTGGGAATCCTCTCTCATCTCGACCGGATCGACGTCGTCGAAGTGATGGCTGACGACTTCTTCGACGCTCCTCGGCGGGAGCGTCGCTCGCTGCGAACACTTGCGGCGCAGACATCAGTAGTGTTGCATGGCGTGTCGCTCGGGGTCGCGTCGTCGGCGCCGGTGGAGACCGAGCGGCTGGACAAGATCGCCCGGCTCTGCGGCGAGGTCGAGCCGCAATTCTGGTCGGAGCATCTGGCCTTCGTCAGAGGCGGCGGCATAGAGATCGGGCATCTGACGGCGCCGCCGCGAACGCTGGCTACGGTCGAAGGCGCTGCTGCGAACCTGAATCGTGCTCGATCCATCGTCGGGACCGCGCCGCTCGTCGAAAACATCGCCACCCTGATAGATCCGCCGGGCAGCGACCGCGACGAGGTCACGTGGATATCTGAGATCCTCGCGGCCTCGGATTGCCCGATGCTGCTCGATCTGCACAATCTTTACGCCAACGGATTGAACTTCGGTGGCGATCCGATGGAGGCTCTGGCACAACTGCCCATGGATCGCGTCGCCGCGGTGCATCTGGCGGGCGGGAGATGGATCGGCGCCAGCGGAGCGCGGCGATTGCTGGATGATCATCTGCACGATGTCCCCGAGCCGGTCTACGACCTGCTGGCCGAGGTCGGCGCACGGGCGCCGTACCCGGTGACCGTCATTCTCGAGCGTGACGGTCGATATCCGCCGATAGGGATTCTACTCGACCAACTCGAACGGGCGCGACGGTCATTGGCTGTCGGGCGTGCCCGGCGGGCGGCTCGAACCGATCGGGGGGCCGCATGAGTACGGCGCGATTTGAAGCATTCCTCGCCAGGATCTATGTGGATGCGGAAGCCCGCGCCCGTTTTCTGGCCGACCCACGCGGTGAAGCGATGCGTGCCGGGCTGGCTGAGCGAGAGGCCTCTGCGCTCGAAAAGATCGATCGTGTCGGATTGGAGCTGGCGGCGCAAAGCCTTCAGCACAAGCGCCGCCGCCGATTTCGCCGGCTCTTCCGCACCCGTTAAATGATCGGTAGCGCTGCAAATGTAAGTCGGAGCGATTGTGATGTTGACCGAGATTACGGATCGTAACGTGGCGCCTTCTCATTTTTGTTTATCAGTCTTATTTTTATCGGATGTGAAGAACATCCGTATTGTAAAGTCTCGATTGACGACAAAGTCCCGCCTACTTTTACGATTAAGGATTATGGCGAAGTATATTTCGTTCGAATAACAAAATATCCGGTGAAGCCTAAAACTGATATATTTCCGAATGAGGCCGGGATCTGGCAAATTGAACGTAAAGGAATCTGGCACTATGCGTCTACTGAATTCAAATACGGTACAGTCCCTGACGGGTTTATTCAGAAGGTTCCCAAAGACGTAGCGGCTCCGCCAGCGCTCAAAGAAGGCGAAGAATACTTCTTTTTTGCGCCCACTCCAGCGCATGCTGGGGGGACAAGATTCAAGATCGAGAACGGAAAAACGATGGTTGTAGATTAAACCTGGAACCTGAGCGCGATGACATATAGTCTCCAACTCCCCGCCAATCGAAAACTTCGGCTGGTTGTGAACTCTGATAATTACAGCCTGCGATTTCTGCGATAAAAGACCGCCGATTCTCGGCCTGTCACCGTTCGGCCTGATGTTCCATGGGTTCACTGTCCGAATCGCCCGCGATCTGCTTCAGCCTGCCGCGCAACTCTTTAGTCACGCTCGCATGACATCCAAGACAGAGGGTTCGTATGTTTTCAATTCCGCATTCACCGCCGCCTTCGGCGACAGGCACAATATGGTCGGCCGCCCAGGGGCTAATAAACGGCTTGAACCATGGGAATTGCAGCCGAAACATATCGAGCGCCCCATAACGCTCCGGCTCGCGGTCCACTTTCCGGGGGAATTGCGCCGGCTTAAGCCCCGCCTTTCGCAGCAATGCCTTAAAGACCCGCATGACCTTATCGCAATCGGTTCCACAAAGCGCGCAGACCCCGAAATCACGCTGAAAGACTTGTTCTCGAAGGTAGCCCGGATCGCTGCGAAGTTTGTGATCATGGACGCAGACGTCAGAACAAAATGACCGCCGACCTTTCGGAACCTCGACGCCGCACCACCGGCAGAGCGCGCGGCCGTTCGGCCCCTGTGGGAGCTCTTTATGATTTTTCCAGCCTGATCCCGGCCGGACTCTGTGTTTGCTCATCTCGCAAGGCTTTCTGCCACTGCAAGTACGTCATTAAGCTTGACGTCCCTTTAGATTGACTCGCTTCAAGCTCTTCAAGCCGCGGCGTCATTGCTTTATTTGTTGCGCCCACTGGCTGACAGCGCTGCGGCTGACGCCCAGGCGGCGCGCGATCCCGGCTCGGGAGAGGTGGCATTCGCGGAGGAGGGGATCACCCTCCGTCCGTCTTTCTTCAACCTGCTCAGTAGTCAGCTTGCTGGTTTGCCACATGGGCAATCATTGTAAAGCTAATAACCAGAATCTCAATAAGTGCGTTTTGGTGGCTGCTTGCTCGGCGTCGCAATAGCTTTGGCTTCCGACTGAACCTTTATCGGCTCGATCGTTTCGTTCTCCACTTGGATTGACGAGCGGAAGATTGTCAAAGAACCATTTCTCGTTGGGTAATAGTTCCAGCACACAAAGGATCAAGGATAGAACAGAAGCAAGATTCTATTCGAGAAAATAACTCGGTAGTGATTCAAGATGAGAATTTGAATGTGGCCCCAAATCAAAAAGGACGCCGTTTTGGCGTCCGTAAATTATTGATTTTAAAAGTCTGGACGGCGGGATTTGAACCCACGGCCTCTTGCACCCCAAGAAAAAAATCCTCTTTCCCCTCCTGATCCTTTCTGATCAGACAAATAAAGTCGTGAACTGTGAAAGTGGGCAAGTGCTTGATGAGCAAAGATGACGCCCCTCGACCAGAGGGCAATGCAGGCAGGGCGCCACTATGCCAACGAGAGCGTAATAGGGCTACGAAGTCGATTTGCACAAATCTGCTACACCTGTCTTTCAGCTTCGGTGAGCTGATAGGGCTCAGATTTTACGTAAGTTTACCGGCTTACCGAAGGCACACG
>Ga0207428_10007368_pt1 | contig 10038 bp, 6 predicted proteins | sample RhiMethybrSRZTD1_FD_187600 | JGI IMG/M metagenome (GOLD analysis project Ga0207428, IMG submission 187600) | Populus rhizosphere microbial communities from Tennessee, USA - Rhizosphere MetaG P. TD hybrid SRZTD1 (SPAdes) (version 3) | ecosystem: Host-associated > Plants > Roots > Rhizosphere >... | reverse complement strand
ACAGCAATGTGACAAGGTGCTGGACGCTGCGAAGAACCTCAGCTGTTCCGTCTCCGTCTTCGCCAGAATGCTGGAGGCCAAAGCTGCCAACCAGATCCCCGAATACTATCTGGCGATCAAGAAAAAACATGCACGAGCGATCGAGGCCAGCGCCGATCTGAAACCACTGTTTTCCATGTTTGGCCACCAATCGCTGGCGATCCTGGCGGCGGTCGGCAACTTTTCCATAAAGGGTTCGACACAGCATGAAGTGCTGCGCATCCATCCGCATGCCAACGACGCTTATGTCGCTGGCGAGGTGCTGCCCTTTATTGATGTCGATGGGCCCAATGGTGCTTCGGCGCGTTTTGTTGTGGATACCGGCGCACCGCAAACCCGGGTCAACATCGACACGGCGAAACAGATGGGCATCAGGTTGTTGCCCGATGCTCAGTATCGCTACAGCACCTTTTATGGTGAAAAGGGTCTGGCCGCGAGGCTGGGCATTCTCGGGTCACTCAAAGTCGGCACCCGTGAGTTCAGGAATGTCCTGGTGTTTGTCAGCGACCGGGATAACTTGTTGGGGCTGGACCTGATCAGCAAACTGGGGCGCTTGAAGATCACCAGAAGCGCCCTGGAGCTCAATCCTGCGCCTGCCAGGCGCTGCGATGCGTTCATTGCCTTTAACCGCGTGGATCTCAACCAGCGGCTGGTGGTTGCCGCTCAGCTGGATCGCCGCACAACGCAGGCCATCATCGATACGGGAAATGTCGACTACCTGACGTCCGCTTTACCTGGCAGGCAGGTCAATGCCGTGCAGGCACTGACACCGGGAAGCTCGAACGGTTACACCGGCGACAACAAGCACTTCCAGCGCTTCGACGGCGTATTGGTCATGCAAGGCAACATCATGGCGGTCAGCTACAAATACTACCCGGGCTTCACCATCCCGCCGTCGCTGCTGGACGGGCAATACGTGCCGTCGATATTGCTCGGTTGGCGCGCCTTCAAAGACTTTGAATTGAACCTGGACCTGGACTCAGGTCGCTCATGCTTCAATAAGGTCTGAACGCGTTGGTGTTTACCCACAATCCCTGTTGGTGGTTCTGTGGATAACATGTTCGCCCCTCGCTACACCCCATACAGATCAAGCCCTGTAAGGCGTCGTTCAAAAAACAACCAGACTGGTTCGTGGTTTTTCCAAGCTTTTTCAAGGGGATAAGTGCTGCTGTCAACGCAGACTTGCCCCCAATCTCTGTTGGCGCTTCTGTGGATAAGATGTTTGCTCTCGGCTGCAGGCCTTGTAAACAGAGGTGCGCAGCCATCTGGTCATAAAATGATCAAAAGGTGGTTTTGCATCGTCGGCTTTCACGCAAACACTGGATTTTTCAAGGTTTCAGCGGTTTTCCACAGAGCCTTCCAAGTTAACCCCAAAGTCTGTTGGCGCTTCTGTGGATAAGGTGTTTGCCATCCTCTGAGAGCCATGAAGGCCGTGGCTTCTAGGCTTTAGATCAAAAAACGATCAGTCCACTCTTGGAAGCAAGCTTCTGGATAAGTCACGGTTTTTCTTTGATTTTTGTGAATAAAATTTCCAGCATATCCACAGTTGTCCCCAATAGCTGTGGGTGGAGATGTGGATAACTTGTTTGCGGAAGGCTGGAAGGTGCGGCGGGCATAGGTCTGAACGAGATAGGTCATATTTCGTACAGTTCTATGAATGGCGGGCAAGCCCCTGTAGGAGCGAGCCTGCTCGCGATAGACGTCAACGAAAACGTTGGCAACCTGACACCCGGCGGCGTTCTCAGGCTCATCGCGAGCAAGCTTGCTCCTACAGGGAGTGGATTTAGCCTTGGACCGGAACGCCCTTGAGGTAAGGCGCAGGCTCGGCCCCCAAGTTGCTCAGCAGGCGCTCGCTGTACCAGTCCACGAAGTTCACCACGCCGAACTCATAGGTCTTGGAGTACGGGCCAGGCTGGTAGGCGGTGGAGTTGATGCCGCGCTGGTTCTCTTCGGCCAGGCGACGGTCCTGGTCGTTGGTGGCGTCCCAGACCTGGCGCATGCGCTCCACGTCGTAGTCCACGCCTTCGACCGCGTCCTTGTGCACGATCCACTTGGTGGTGACCATGGTTTCCTGGGCGCTGATCGGCCACACAGTGAACACGATGATGTGGTCGCCCATGCAGTGGTTCCAGGAGTGCGGCAGGTGCAGGATGCGCATCGAACCCAGGTCCGGGTTCTTGATGCGGCCCATCAGCTTGGCACAGCCCTGTTTGCCGTCCATGGTCATCGACACGGTGCCCTTGAGCAGCGGCATGCGCACGATGCGGTTGCGCAGGCCGAAGCTGGCGTGGGCGTACGGGATCTTCTCGGCTTCCCAGGCGGCGGCGGAGGCGGCCACGTGGTCCTTGAACGCCTGGTCGGCGCGCGGGTCGGTGACGTCGTCCCATTCCAGCAGGGTTTTCAGCAGTTCCGGGTGCGATGCGTTGCAGTGGTAGCACTCGCGGTTGTTTTCCAGCACAAGCTTCCAGTTGGCCTTTTCCATCAAGGTAGTGGTGATCGCCACCTTGGTGTTCTCCATGTCGTACGGTTCCATGTAATGGTTCAGCGTCGACAGGAAGTCATCAATGGCTGGCGGGTTTTCCGACAGGCTGATGAAGATGTAGCCGCCGGCAGTCTTCACGTTCACCGGTTTGAGGCCGTACTGATTCATGTCGAAGTCGGCGCCCATCTCGGTGCCGGCGAACAGCAGGCGGCCGTCGAGTTCGTAGGTCCACTGGTGGTAGTGGCAAACCAGCTTGGCGACCTTGCCCTTTTCGCTGGTGCACAGGCGCGAGCCACGGTGGCGGCAGACGTTATGGAACGCGTGCACCACGCCTTCGGCGCCACGGATGACGATGATCGGGTTCTTGCCTATCTGCAGGGTCAGGTAGTTGCCCTTGGTAGGGATCTCGCAGGTCATGCCGGCGATCAGCCACTCTTTCTGAAAGATTTCCTGCATGTCGATATCAAACAGGCGCTCGTCGGAGTAAAACGGCTGCGGCAGCGAGAACGTGCGCTCGCGCTCCTGCAGCATTTGCGCTGTGGCCTTGCGTGCGGGTTCCAGCGGATCGCCCAGGCTCAGGGTAGTAGTGACGTCCATCGTTTTATCCTCAAGGCCATCTGCGTGGCCGGCGAAAGTGGCTAATCAGGGGTTGCTACGCAAGGTGTAAAGAATGTGTCTTGGTATGGGGCGAGTGTGGGGCCGGCGCTGGCCAGAACCTTATCCATGGGCGACATGGTGCAATCTGTTCCCGACGCGCAAGCCCCGGTCGTTGGGGGCTGGTCGCGATAAGCATGTCAATGTCGCAGATAGGTAAATGGGTGATCCGCGCTATACGCAGAATCGCCAACATGAAGGCCGACAGTCGGCCGTGGAGATCAGCATGTCCAACAGCTTCCTGAATCCGGTAACCACCCAGACCTGGGCCAATGGTCGGCACATCGTCCGTTGCGTCAAAGTCATCCAGGAAACCTGGGATGTGCGCACCTTTTGCTTCATGGCCGACCAGCCGATCCTGTTCTTCTTCAAGCCGGGGCAGTTTGTCACCCTGGAGCTGGAAATCGAAGGCCAGCCGATCATGCGTTCGTACACCATTTCCAGCTCTCCGTCGGTGCCGTACAGCTTTTCGGTGACCATCAAGCGCGTGCCGGGCGGCAAGGTCTCGAACTGGCTGCACGACACCCTGCACGAAGGCCAGGAGCTGGCGGTGCACGGTCCGGTCGGGCTGTTCAATGCCATGGACTTCACCGCGCCGAAGGTGCTCTACCTCAGCGGCGGCGTGGGTATCACGCCGGTCATGTCCATGGCGCGCTGGTTCTACGACACCAACGGCAATGTCGACATGGTGTTTATCCACAGTGCCCGTTCGCCTAAAGACATCATTTACCACCGCGAGCTGGAGCACATGGCGTCGCGGATCGAAAACTTCAGTCTGCACCTGATCTGCGAGAAGCACGGCATGGGTGAGCCCTGGGCCGGTTATCGCGGTTACCTGAACCACAGAATGCTTGAATTGATGGCGCCTGACTTCCTTGAGCGCGAAGTGTTCTGCTGCGGCCCGACGCCTTATATGAACGCGGTCAAGCGCTTGCTGGAAGCCGCAGGTTTCGACATGTCGCGTTACCACGAAGAATCCTTCGGTGCGACCCCGCCAGAGGCGCGCGCCGATGCGGTGGAGCACGCCGAGCAGGCAGCCGAGGCACCGGAAGTCGACGCCGCGGACCTGCACCAAGTGGAGTTCACCGCCTCCGGCAAGAGCATCCGCGTGGCCCCGGGCGAGACCGTGCATGCGGCGGCGGCCAAGGTCGGCCTGATGATTCCGAAAGCGTGCGGCATGGGCATCTGCGGCACCTGCAAGGTGTTGAAGCTGGGTGGCGAAGTGGAGATGGAGCACAACGGCGGGATCACCGAGGAAGACGAAGCCGAAGGGTTCATCCTGTCGTGCTGCAGCGTGCCGAAGGGCGACGTGCGCATCGAATTCTAAGCGTTACGCAATACCCTTGTAGGAGCGAGCTTGCTCGCGATGGACGTCAACGATGACGCTGGCAACCTGGCATCCCGCGGCGTTCTCAGGTTCATCGCGAGCCGGCTCGCTCCTACAGGGGAGGGTTTTAGTCAATAAACAGGTCTGTCATCAGCTTGTCGCTGCTGCCTGGCGCAAACCGATAGTGTTCGAACTCGGTCGCGCCGTTCTCCCGCAAGATCTCCTCATCGATCAACAACCGCCCGGTCAGGCTGCGGTTTGTGCTGCTCAGAATCACATGCGCCGCATCCGCCATGATTGCAGGCGTTCGCGCATGCTTGAACGATTCCTTCGACCCCAACTGAAACTCGATGGCCGCGGTGGCAATCATCGTCTGTGGCCACAGCGAGTTGACGCTGATGCCGTAATTCCTGAATTCCTCACTCATGCCCAGGGTGAGCATGCTCATGCCGTACTTGGTGACGGTATAGGGGCTGTATTGGGCGAACCACTTGGTGGCCAGGTTCAGCGGCGGAGACAGGTTGAGGATGTGGCCACCGGACTTCTTCAGGTACGGCAGCGCAGCCTGACTGCACAGCAATACGGCGCGGGTGTTGATCTGGTGCATCAGGTCGAAGCGTTTCAGTTCAAGGTGCTGGACCCCGGTCAGCTTGATCGCCCCGGCGTTGTTGATCAGTGCGTCGATACCGCCGAAATGTTCGTTGGCCCGGGCCAGCGCCTCACGTACGGCATCCTCTTCACGTACGTCTACCTGCAAGGCCAGCGCTTGGCCGCCTGCGGCTTCCACTTCCCGGGCCACGCTGAAAATCGTGCCCGGCAGCTTGGGGTGGGGTTCGGCACTTTTGGCGGCGATCACAATGTTGGCCCCATCGCGTGCGGCCCGCAGCGCGATCTCGCGGCCGATACCGCGGCTGGCGCCGGTGATGAACAGGGTTTTGCCTTGCAAGGACATGCTGACGCTCCTGATTGTTGTTATGTGAGCGGATTGGCCCGACAAACAATGTAGACGAAGTCGTTCAGGCGCTGCGGCAAGAGATGTGACTGAATGTGGGCAGGGGGGAGGTGAGCGAACCTGTGGCGAGGGGGCTTGCCCCCGTTGGACTGCGCAGCAGGCCCATAGCCTGAGCACGCGACCTGGCAGGCAGATCGCATGAGTCGGTTTTACGACGGCTGCGCCACCGAACGGGGGCAAGCCCCCTCGCCACACGGGATCGCGGTTATGCCATGACTTCTCGGATATCCCGCGCCAGCTCACGTACGCGCGCTTCTTCGGTGTCCCACGAGCACATGAAGCGTGCGCCGCCGTTGCCGATGAAGGTGTAGAAACGCCATCCCCTGGCGGTCAGGGCAGCGATGGCCGGTTCCGAGAGTTGCAGGAACACGCCGTTGGCCTGCACCGGGAACATCAGCTCCACGCCAGGAATGTCGCTGACCAGTTCGGCCAGCAGTTGTGCACAGCGGTTGGCGTGGTTGGCGTATTTGAGCCAGGCATCGTTTTCCAGGATGCCGACCCAAGGCGCCGACAGGAAGCGCATCTTTGAAGCAAGCTGCCCGGCCTGTTTGCAGCGGTAATCGAAGTCTTCGGCCAGTTTGTGGTTGAAGAACAGAATCGCCTCGCCCACTGCCATGCCGTTCTTGGTGCCGCCGAAGCACAGCACGTCGACGCCGGCCTTCCAGGTCAGGTCGGCCGGGGAGCAGCCGAGGAATGCGCAAGCGTTGGAGAAGCGTGCGCCGTCCATGTGCAGGTTCAGGCCCAGCTCCTTGCAGGTGGCGCTGATGGCGCGGATTTCGTCCGGGGTGTAGACGCTGCCGACTTCGGTGGCCTGGGTCAGGGTCACCACGCGAGGTTTCGGGTAGTGGATGTCCTGGCGCTTGAGCGCGACCTCGCGGATCGATTCCGGGGTCAGCTTGCCGTTTTCAGTGCGGGCGATCAGCAGTTTGGAGCCGTTGGAGAAAAACTCCGGGGCGCCACATTCGTCGGTTTCGACGTGAGCGGTTTCCGAGCAGATCACGCTGTGGTAACTCTGGCACAGCGAGGACAGCGCCAGCGAGTTGGCGGCAGTGCCGTTGAAGGCGAAAAACACTTCGCAGTCGGTTTCGAACAATTTGCGGAAATCGTCGGAGGCGCGGGCGGTCCATTCGTCGTCACCGTAGGCGCGCTGGTGGCCGTGGTTGGCCTGTTCCATGGCCGCCCAGGCTTCAGGGCAGATGCCGGAATAGTTGTCGCTGGCGAATTGTTGGCTCTTGTCGGTCATGGCCTGCTTCCGTGGTCGAGATGCCTATGGTGAAGCGTCCCGTGGTCAATGAGGGTGCGCACTGTACCCAAGATCGTCAGGTGGAGCGCACAGGATGTCGTTGTGGGGAAAATACAGTGTCGAAGGGCAATTATGCACGTGACAACACACAAGATCATGCACAAGACCATGCACTTGAAGCAGCGCGACGGGGCACTGGATCTGCTCAAGTGGCTGGCGCTTTTGAGCATGCTGCTCGATCACCTGCGATATGTCGGTTATTCCGCCGATTGGTTGTATGTGCCGGGACGCCTGGCGTTTCCGTGGTTCTGCCTGGCGATGGCGGCCAATCTGGCGCGCGAGCGGACTACGACGACCGGTAGCCAGTGGCGCTATCTGGGGTGGTTGTTGCTGTTTAGCGCGGTGAGTGAAGTTCCCTACCGGATGTTCATTCCCCATCCCGACACCTTGAACGTGCTGCCCACCCTTGCCCTGGGCTTGCTGGTGGTTCGTGGCTGGCAGCAGCCGGTGCTTGCATCGCGACTGCTGGCAGCTGGCGCGGTCCTGCTGGCGACGTTTTTCTCCCAGCGACTGATGTTCGGTTTCTTTGGCGTGTTGTTGCCGTGGGTGATGCTGCTGGTGTTCCGACGACCCTGGTATTTCGCGCTGGTGGCGGGGTTGGTCTGTCTGGGGGCCAATCAATGGCAGGTGCTGTATTACTCCGTTCGATTGGGCAATCCGGTGGCGATGGCGGCAGTCGCCACTTGTCTGAGCGCGCCATGGCTTGGGCTGTTCTTATTGCGACATGTAAAAGGCGTAAATGCACCGCCGATGCGGCGTTGGGCGTATGCGCTCTATCCCCTGCATTTCCTGGTGTTGCTCGCAGTGCGACAGGCCATCGCCTGACCTGTGGGAGCGAGCTTGCTCGCGATGGCGGCGGGTCAGCCGACATCAATGTTGAATGTGATGCCGCTATCGCGAGCAAGCTCGCTCCCACAGGAGGGGCTGCGCTGGATCGACGGTCGTGTTTGGCCTGCCATTTCTTCCCATGTCGTAAACGCACCTTTGCGTGGCGCCCGTAGGCATTTGACGACTCCAAGCCAGTCATACCATCGCTATCAAAGGGCACTGCCGAAAAACCAGTGCCTCACCGAGACGAATGGCGCACCGCCGCCGCTGGGAGAGACGCGATGTTCAGCAAGCAAGACCAGATCCAGGGTTACGACGATGCACTGCTGGCGGCGATGAATGCCGAGGAGCAACGTCAGGAAGATCACATCGAGCTGATCGCGTCGGAGAACTACACCAGCAAGCGCGTCATGGAAGCGCAAGGCAGCGGCCTGACCAACAAATACGCCGAAGGTTACCCGGGCAAGCGCTACTACGGTGGCTGCGAGCACGTCGACAAGGTCGAGGCCCTGGCCATCGAGCGCGCCAAGCAACTGTTCGGCGCCGATTACGCCAACGTCCAGCCGCACTCCGGTTCCTCGGCCAACAGCGCCGTGTACCTGGCCCTGCTGCAAGCTGGCGACACCATCCTCGGCATGAGCCTGGCCCACGGCGGTCACCTGACCCACGGCGCCAAAGTGTCGTCCTCGGGCAAGCTGTACAACGCCGTGCAGTACGGCATCGACACCAAGACCGGACTGATCGACTACGACGAAGTCGAGCGCCTGGCCGTCGAGTGCAAGCCGAAGATGATCGTTGCCGGCTTCTCGGCCTATTCCAAGACCCTCGACTTCCCGCGCTTCCGCCAGATCGCCGACAAGGTCGGTGCGCTGCTGTTCGTCGACATGGCCCACGTCGCCGGTCTGGTTGCTGCCGGTCTGTACCCGAACCCGCTGCCGTACGCCGACGTGGTCACGACCACCACCCACAAGACCCTGCGCGGTCCGCGTGGCGGCCTGATCCTGTGCAAGGCCAACGAAGAAATCGAGAAGAAGCTCAACGCAGCGGTTTTCCCGGGTGCCCAGGGCGGCCCGCTGATGCACGTGATCGCCGGTAAAGCGGTGTGCTTCAAGGAAGCGCTGGAGCCTGGCTTCAAGGCTTACCAGCAACAAGTGATCGACAACGCCCAGGCCATGGCCGGCGTATTTATCAAACGCGGCTACGATGTAGTGTCCGGCGGTACCGACAACCACCTGTTCCTGGTCAGCCTGATCCGTCAGGGCCTGACCGGCAAGGACGCGGATGCCGCCCTCGGTCGCGCCCATATCACTGTGAACAAGAACGCTGTGCCGAACGATCCGCAGTCGCCGTTCGTGACCTCCGGCCTGCGCATCGGCACCCCGGCGGTGACCACGCGCGGCTTCAAGGTGGCCCAGTGCGTCACGCTGGCCGGCTGGATCTGCGACATCCTCGACAACCTCGGCGATGCCGATGTCGAGGCCAATGTCGCCGAGCAAGTGGCAGCCCTGTGCGCGGACTTCCCGGTTTATCGCTGAGTGCGGTTTTGGAGTAAATGACTATGCAACGCTACTCGGGCTTCGGCCTCTTCAAACACTCCCTCAGCCACCATGAAAACTGGCAGCGCATGTGGCGCACGCCGACCCCGAAAAAGGTCTACGACGTGGTCATCGTCGGCGGTGGCGGGCACGGTCTGGCCACGGCTTACTACCTGGCCAAGGAGCACGGCATCACCAACGTGGCCGTGGTCGAGAAAGGCTGGTTGGGCGGCGGTAACACCGCGCGCAACACCACCATCGTGCGCTCCAACTACCTGTGGGACGAGTCGGCGCACCTGTACGAACACGCGATGAAACTGTGGGAAGGCCTGTCCCAGGACCTGAACTACAACGTGATGTTCTCCCAGCGCGGCGTCTACAACCTGTGCCACACCCTGCAGGACATCCGTGATTCCGAGCGTCGGGTCAGCGCCAACCGCCTCAACGGCGTGGACGGCGAACTGCTCGATGCCAAGCAAGTGGCCGACGAGATCCCGTACCTCGACTGCTCGAAAAACACCCGCTACCCGGTGATGGGCGCAACCGTCCAGCGTCGCGGCGGCGTGGCCCGTCACGATGCCGTGGCCTGGGGCTTTGCCCGGGCCGCCGATGCCCTTGGCGTGGACCTGATCCAGCAGACCGAAGTGATCGGTTTCCGCAAGGAAAACGGCGTGTGCATCGGCGTGGAAACCAACAAGGGCTTCATCGGCGCCAAGCGCGTCGGTGTAGTGACTGCCGGTAACTCCGGGCACATGGCCAAGCTCGCCGGTTTCCGCCTGCCGATCGAATCCCACCCGCTGCAAGCGCTGGTGTCCGAGCCGATCAAGCCGATTATCGACAGCGTGATCATGTCCAACG
>Ga0207428_10007365_pt1 | contig 10040 bp, 5 predicted proteins | sample RhiMethybrSRZTD1_FD_187600 | JGI IMG/M metagenome (GOLD analysis project Ga0207428, IMG submission 187600) | Populus rhizosphere microbial communities from Tennessee, USA - Rhizosphere MetaG P. TD hybrid SRZTD1 (SPAdes) (version 3) | ecosystem: Host-associated > Plants > Roots > Rhizosphere >... | reverse complement strand
GTATCGCGACGTGCGACAAGGGACTGCCTGCGACGATGCTGGCACTTGCTGGCACGAAGGCGCTGCCCGGCGTGATCGTGCCAGGTGGAGTGACGCTCCCGGCGCGGGACGCCGAGGACGCGGGTCAGGTTCAGAGTCTCGGCGCACGCTTCGCGCACGATCTGATCAGCCTCGACTATGCGGCCACGATGGGTTGCCGGGCGTGTGGCTCCTCGGGCGGCGGCTGTCAATTCCTCGGCACCGCGGCAACGTCGCAAGTCGTCGCTGAAGCGCTGGGCCTGGCGCTGCCGCACAGCGCGCTCGCGCCGTCCGGAGAACCGGTGTGGCTGGAGCTCGCCAGCCGCTCCGCGACCGCGGTCCAGCGCCTCGATGCGATGGGTGTGTCGATCGGCCAGATACTCACCGCCGCCGCCGTCGAGAACGCGATGATCGTTCATGCCGCGTTCGGCGGCTCCACGAATCTGCTCCTGCACATCCCGGCGATCGCCGCAGCCGCGGGTCTGAAACCTCCAACCGTCGAGGACTGGATCCGGATCAATCGCGCCGTCCCGCGTCTGGTTGATGCGTTGCCGAACGGCCCGCGCGGTTTCGCCACCGCGCAGGTGTTCATGGCCGGCGGCGTTCCGGAGGTGATGCTGCATCTTCGCCGCATGGGCCTGCTGAACGGGCGTGTGCTCACCGCGACCGGTGACACGCTCGACGCCAGCCTCGACTGGTGGGAGTCGAGCGACCGGCGGCATTCAGCACGCGCGCGGCTCGCGGCCGCCGGTGCTGTCGATCCCGATCACGTCATCATGTCGCCTGACGCGGCTCGCGGTGCGGGCTTTACCAGCACGGTGGTCTTCCCACGCGGCAACCTCGCGCCGCAGGGCTCGGTCATCAAAGCGACTGCCATCGATGCATCGGTAATCGATGCCGATGGCATCTACCGCCATCGCGGTCCGGCGCGAGTGTTCACCGACGAGCGAGATGCGATCCAAGCAGTAAAGGGAATGGCCGCGAGACCGGTGCGCGAAGGCGACGTCATGGTTCTGATCGGCATGGGGCCGTCGGGGACCGGCATGCAGGAGACGGCGCAGATCACGACCGCGCTTCGCTACCTGCCCTGGGGCAAACGCATCGCGCTCGTCACCGACGGTCGCTTCTCCGGTTTGTCGACCGGCGCCTGCATCGGCCACGTCGGGCCGGAGGCGCTGGACGACGGGCCCATCGGGCGCGTTCGAGACGACGACCTCATTGAGATCGTGATCGATCGCACCACGCTGACAGGCACCATCAATGTCGTGGGTGCGGACGGTGTACCCCTCGATTCGAAGACGTGCGAGACGCTGCTCCACGATCGGCCACGCCATCCTGGGCTCGCGCCCCACGACCGACTGCCCGACGACAGCCGCCTCTGGGCAGCACTGCAGCGCGCGAGCGGCGGCACGTGGGCGGGGTGCGTCTACGACGTCGATCGGATCGTGGCGACACTCGAGGGTCGGAGGCACGATGGCAGCGGCTAACGAAGCGGGACGTCAGGGACGTACTCGCGCTCACGGTAGTCGAACCAATCGAAGTCAGCCGCAATCGCCGTTCCGGCGAGATCCTGACACGCCATCCCGACGAACGCCCCGGTGAAGTTCGGCGACCCGGGCGCGCTGGCTTCGTCCGACAGAATGCTGGCGTCGAACTGCTGCGGCAGCCACTGCCATGCTCCTTCGCCGACGCGATACCCAACGTGCAGCCGCTCGTAGTCCACTTCGACACGCAGCTCGATCGGCCGGCCGTTCTCGATCGCGATCGGCGGCGTGAACGCGTCCGCGATGACCTGATCGGGGATCGCCGACATCACCCGGAGATGCTTTCCGCCCTCGTCTCGTGACACGTAGACGTAGTGGAACTTGGCGCTGTTGTAGTAGCACACCAGGCCGGCCATCTGCTGGAAGTGCTCCGGCTCGAACTCCACGATCGTCGAGGCGCTGAAGCAGTGCGCTTGTTGCCGTCGCGCCACGAGCGCCTGTGTGAACAGGCTGCCGATCGTCTCGCGGCCGTAAAGACGCAAGTGACTTTTCCGCGCGCGCAGGCTGAACAACTCGTCGGGCCACGGCGATCGCAGCCATTGAAACGCGATCGGCAGCGTGTCGGTGTCGAAGTCCTCGCGCACCGGCGCAGGTGACTGCGGCAGCGGCGTGAGACTCGCCGGCGCTGGCACGTCGACGATCGGCACTCCCTCTCCGTCCGTTGTGCGCAGCCAACCATCCGCACCCCACGTCATCGGCTGAATCGCCGTCTCTCGTCCGAGTGTGCAGCGACCGCGGTTGCTGAGCGGGCGTCCACACAGATAGACCATATAGGTCTCCCCTGACCCGGTCTCGACCAGGTCCGCGTGGCCCGCTCGTTGAAGCGCGAGGTCCGGACGATGACGCGCGGTGAGGACGTAGACCTCGGGATGCACCTCGTAGGGTCCCAGGAGCGTGCGCGATCGCGCCATCGTGACGGCGTGTCCCCATCCGGTGCCGCCTTCGGCGGTGATCAGGTAGTACCAGCCGTTACGCTGGTAGAGATGCGGCCCCTCGGTGAAGCCCAGCGGAGTGCCGGTGAAGATGTTGTGCCGCTCGCCGACGAGCCGCTGCTCGGCCGACGAGTACTCCTGCAGCACGATGCCGGCGAAGCGGTTCTGTCCTGGCCTGTGGTCCCACAACATGTTGAGGAGGTACTTCCGGCCGTCCTCGTCATGAAAGAGCGATGGATCGAATCCGCTGCTATTCAGGTATACCGGGTCCGACCAGTCGCCGTCGACGCGCGCGCCTGTCACGAGATAGTTGTGAAAGTCGCGCAGCGACGCCCCCGACGCCCCAGCGGTGGTGGTGCGGCCGTAGCGTTTGACGTCGGTGTAGACCAGATGAAAGAGGCCGTCGGCGTGCGTCAGGCACGGCGCCCAGACGCCGCACGAGTCGGGATCGCCGCGCATATCGAGTTGACTGGCCCGATTGAGCGGCCGTGCCAACAGACGCCAGTGCACGAGGTCGCGGGAATGGTGGATCTGTACGCCTGGGAACCATTCGAACGTCGATGTGGCGATGTAGTAGTCGTCGCCGACGCGAACGATCGACGGATCCGGATTGAATCCGCGAAGGATCGGATTGCGAATGCTATGCAACGGCAGGAATCGGTTCTCGCCGCCGTTCACGCACGACGGTCCAGAGGATCAGAGCTCCGAGCAGGTCGAGGCCGGCGAGGCCGACGAAGAACGGCGTGTATCCCACGCGAGTGACGAGCGCACCCATCAGCAGCGAGAAGACCAGCACGCCGGCGTTGCCGCACGTCCCCGCCATCCCGGCCACGGTCGCGACTTCGCTCCGTTTGAAGAGATCGGATGCCATCGTGATGACCGTGACCGAGAGGGTTTGATGCGCGAAACCGGCAAGGCTCAGCAGCGCGACGGCCACATACGGATTCAGGACCGTGCCGGCAAATGACACCCCCATCATCAGCAGCGCGCCGACGGTGAACGCGCTGCGGCGCGCGTTGATCAGACCCACGCCGCCGTACTTCTGCAGCGCCATGCTGATCGCGCCGCCGAACAGGCATCCGAGATCGGCGGCCAGGAACGGCAGCCACGCGAACAGCGCGATCTGTTTCAGATCGAATCCACGCACGGTCGTCAGATAGAGCGGCAGCCAGAACGTCAACGTGCCCCACGTCGGGTCCGCGAGAAACCTCGGGATAGCGATACCCCAGAAATTCCGTTCGCCCAGAATCGTCGCGACCGACGGTCTGCCCGCTCCGGCGAGGTGTGTCTCCTGGCCCGAGAGGATGTAGTCGCGTTCCCGCGGCGACAGCGCCGTGTGCCTGGACGGGGACTGGTAGAACACGAGCCAGAGCGCAACCCATATGAGGCCGATCAGACCGGTCAGCACGAACGCGAACTGCCAGCTGTGCGTCAGAATCGCCCACGCGACGAGCGGCGCCGCCAGCATCGACCCCAGCGAAGCGCCCATGTTGAAGAAGCCGCCGGCGAGTCCGCGTTCAGTCGCCGGGAACCACTCCGATGTCGCCTTCATGCCTGCCGGATTCGCGGATCCCTCCGCGAAGCCGAGCAGGGCACGAAGGCCGAAGAGCGTTTGCCAGTGGGCGGCGAACCCGTGGGCCATGCTGATGAATGACCACGCGATCGCGAAGATCGCGAATCCGAGCTTCAGCCCGACGGTGTCCATCACGTAGCCGCAGAGCGGCTGCAGCATGATCGCGAGTTGGAAGCCGCTGAGGACCCACGAGTACTGCTGCGTGGAGATGTCCAAATCCTTCAGGACGCTCGGCGCGGCCACTGCCAGCGTGCTTCGCGTGAGGTAGTTGATGATGGACCCGACCATGAGCAGGCCCATCATCCACCAGCGAAGTCCCCGGAGCTTCGTCATCAGACCATAGATTTAGAACGAGAACTTCACGCCGAGCTGCAGCTCGCGCATCGGCGATCGCGTCGTGTTGATGCGGCCGTAGGTCTGACTCGACATGTTCATGTCGGGGTCGCCCCAGATCGGGTTGTTGAGGGCGTTGAAGGCCTCCAGTCGCAACTGCAGACTCTTGCCGCCACCAAAGATGATGTTCCGAATGATCGACAGGTCGACGTTGAAGATGCCGGGGCCCATGACGATGTTGCGCCCGGCGTTGCCATAGGTGAAGTTGGCGGGACGCGCGAACGCGGCCGTGTTGAACCACTGCTGCACGGTCTGGGGGCCGTCGTTCGGATCCTGGCCAGCCACGAGGTTCGGCCGGTACGTCTGTGCGCCGGTGTTGGGGACATCGACGCCGACGGCCGCGTCGCGTGGGAAGCCGCTCGACTTGCTGATGATGGCGCTGATTTGCCATCCCCCCAGGAGCGCGCCGGCCACCCCCCGCTCCGCCAGCGACTTGCCGGGCCCGAACGGCAATTCGTACAGCAGCGACGACACGAAGCGGTGCCGCACGTCGAAGATCGACAGCCCCCATTCGCACTCGAAGCAATTGCTGTTCTGCGGGAACAGCGCATCGCCGGTGAGCACGCGAATGCCGCTGCCGTTGTCTTCGGACTTCGACAGCGTGTAGCCGATCAAGGCCGAGAATCCGCGGTTGAGCCGCCGGGTGAATTTCACCGCCAGCGAGTTGTACCTGGCCTCGGCGACGTTGCCAATCTCCTGGATCTTGGTGAACTCGGGATAGGGTCGGCGGCTCGCGGGGGCGCCTTCGCCGGGCGTCACCTCGTTGGCGTCGAACATCCGTTCCAACCGCTTGCTCCGCGACCCGAGGTAGCCGATTTCCACGGCCGTCGCCCGACCGAGCTCGCGCTGGATGTTGAACACATACTGCATCATGTACGGCGTCTTGCGGTCGTACATGTTGCCGAGGACGTAGTGATTCGACACGCAGACCAGCGGCGGCTGCACGCCGCAGGCGTTGGCGCCCGACCCGAAGAACGGCGCGCTCCAATTGAGGTTCAGCAGCAGCGGGTCGGAGGTGTCCTGCCGGCGACCCGCCGCGTTGCGCGCCATGTCGAACCGCGGATTGCCGGTGTCCTGCATGTAGAAAATCCCCGCACCGGAACGGACCGACCACTTCTCGCTCGGCGTCCAGGCCCAGCCCACGCGCGGAGCGAAGTTCAACTTGTCGTCATCGATCAGGCGGCCGCCCAGGCGGCCGTCACGCGCGACCTGGATGTTCGGCGCGAACCGGATGGGTGAGTCTTCATAGAAGTCGCCCTCGCCAATCCGCACGAGCACGGGATGACGGGAGAGATCCGCGACCGGCGCACCCGTGTCGTGATACGGCAGATACGCGTTGATCAGGGTGCCGCCCTTGTCGAGCCACGGCGGCACGTACTCATAGCGGATACCGAGATCGAGCGTCATGTCCTCGCGCATGCGCCACGTATCGGTGAAGTAGTACGCCTGACTCGTCGAGCGGAACTCGGTTCGCGCCAGCGCCACCGCTGACTCGGAGGTGCGCATGTAGCCCAGCAGGAAGTCGGCAAACGCGGCACTCCCCGCCGTCGCCGTGCCGTTGGGCGATCCCGTGGCCCGTCCGTCGAACACGAACGCCCCGCGCGCGAACTGGTTGCCCACCTGGTTGTAGTGATCGAACCGGATGCTGCCGCCGGCCTTGAACGAGTGCGCGCCGCGGAACCACGACAGGTTGTCGGTGAACTCGAACACCTTGTTCTGGTTGGTGTACGGACCTTCCGTGCTGTCGCCGAAACCGGCGAACCCCGAAATGCCGACCGACGGGATCCCCCAGGATTCGGGGGGGCCCTGCGACACGCCGGGAATGTTGATCTCGGAGACCACGTCGCGGACGAACGCCAGTTCGCGTCCAAACGTGTTGTAGAAGGAGTTGAACCCGAATCGGAACTCGTTCAGCACCGTGGGCGAGATCGTGTAGGTGTTGCCGATCATGCCCTGGTGAATCGTGTTGAGCAGCTTCGAGCCGTTCAACCACAACGCCGGATTCACTTCGTTGTCATGGCTCCAGCTATACCGGCCCATCCAGTTCAACTTCGAGCTCTGGACGACGTCGACGCGCTGGGTGTACTGCTTCCGGTCGATCTCGCGATCCTGCCGCGAGACGTAGTTGAGCGCCGTGCCCGCCGCATTCGGCTCCGGATAGAACTCGAGCAGCTTCTGCGAAATCGGCGCGATGCGATTCGTCGGAATGCGGTTGCCCTGGAACGGCAGGCACGTCCGGACTCCGCCGGAGACGGTGCACGTGGCGGGATCGAGCAGCGGCGTCGCCAGCGCCGAGAAGTCCCCCGACCGCATCGCCAGCGACGGCACCGTGAAGTTGACCAGCGTCGTCTTGTCGTCGATGTAGCCCTCGTAATTGGACATGAAGAAGATGCGGTTCTTCGCGACGGGGCCGCTGGCGGTATAGCCGAACTGATGCCACTTGAAGTCCGGTTTCGGGGCGGCCGCCTGGGCGGCCGTGAAGTCGTAGGAGCGGGCATCGAACTTGTCGTTGCGGTGGAACTCGAAGACCGTGCCATGAATGAGGTTGGAACCGGATTTAGTGACGACGTTCACCTGGCCCGCCGCCCGCCCGAACTCCGCCGAGTAGATGCCGGTCTGCACCTTGAACTCTTCCAGCGCGTCGACCGACGGCAGGAAGATATAGGTGTTGAAGTTGACGTCGGTGTTGTCGACGCCGTCCAGCGTGTAGTAGTTGAACTCGCGGCGCTGACCCGAGATCGAAATCTGCTGATTGGCGCGCGAACCGCCCTGTCGATCGCCCGCCTGCCCGGCGCCGGCGAAGCCCGCACTGACGTTCGGGCTCAACGCGATCAGACTCAGATAGTTCCGGCCGTTGAGCGGCAATTCGACAATGCGCCGGTTCTCGATGACGGTGCCAACCGTCGCGTTCTCCGTCGAGATCAGCGAGGTGACGCCGATCACCTCGCTCGTCTCGGTCAGCGTGCCGATCTCGAGCGCGAGATTCACACGGAGGTTTTCCTCCACGTGGAGCTCCACGGTGTTCTGCGCCATCTTGAAGCCTGCCAGCTCGGCCTTAATCAGATACGACCCGGGCGGCAGCGCGGCAAACGTATACGCACCGACCTCGTTGCTCGCTTGCGTGCGCGTCGCGTTCGTCGCCACGTTTTGTGCCGTGACCGTCGCCCCGGGAATCACGGCGCCGGAGGAATCCTTGACCTCTCCCGTGATGGTGCCGAGCGTCTGCGCGTAACCAGGGGTCCAGAGGAACAGACAAACCAATACGCCGAGGGCACGTTTCAACATGCGCTGCTCCTTGAAGTGAAATAAATAATGGCGGCGATCGGAGCAGCGAAAAGAATGCGGTGGCGGATCCTATACCAATTCAGCCCAGCTGCGAACCTCAGAACTCAGTCAGGTGGGCTGGACGGAGCCTGGGTCGATCTGGTGAGATGTTCTCGAGCATGACTACCACCCTAGAAACCTCAGGTATGGACCAGCCTGGTGCGATCCTGATCGTCGAGGATCATCACGACATCCGGGAGTCCCTACGGCAGTGGCTGGAGCACGAGGGCTACCGCACGATCGGCTGCTCGAGCGGCGTGGACGCACTCACCGTCCTGCAGTCGGGCGAACCGGTCTCCCTGATTCTGCTCGATCTGATGATGCCCAGCGTGTCGGGTTTCCAGTTTCGCGAGCAGCAGCGCGCGACCTCGACGCTGCGGGACATCCCTGTCGTGGTGATCAGCGCCGCGCCACGGCCGCAGGATTACGATGGCAACCTTCGCGCCGTCGCCTACCTCCAGAAGCCGGCCGACCCGGCGCGCGTGCTCGCACTGGTCCAGCAGCATTGCGGAGCGGCGCCGCGTTCGACGGGCGAAGCGCGCTGACCTCGAACAGCCGTAGAATCCTGGCGGCACCCTGACACCGTCGTCTCTCACCCACAGGAATGGGCGTGCAGGCGCTCCAGGTCGCAAAGGACCCGCGTGTGAAGACGTGACGGCACGGGCGGAGGGAAGGCCGCTACGTCCGACGCGATAGCGCGAAGTCGATGAATCCCTGCTCGGGATCGACGCGCGACAGCTTCACGCGAACGCGGTCGCCCACCTGCACCCGGCTGCCGTGGTCGTCGAGTTTGCCTTCGACAATCGGTCGTTGGACACGGACCCACGTGCCCTTCGGCGACGCCCCGGTGACCACCGCATCGAACACCTGGCCGATTCGATGCTGCATCACCAATGCCGCAGCCGCCTTCCTGACCTGACGCTCCACACGGTTCGCCGCGTCCTCGCGCTCCATGCATCGAGCGGCGATCGAGGCCAGCGCATCATTGCTATACGGCGACGGCCGTTTCGCGAGTGCCGCCTTCACGAGTCGCTGCGTGACCAGATCCGCGAATCGCCGATTCGGCGCCGTCGCGTGCGTGTAGTCATCGAGGGCGAGTCCGAAATGGTCCGGCGTCGGTTCGTTCGGCTGTTCGACAACGTACTCGCCTCGACCGAGCAGTTTGACGACACTCAAGGACACATCGGCGAAGTCGTCAGGCCGCTCGTCCCGCTGCTTCAGCAGCCATGCTTCGAGCGCGCGAGCATCCGGGGCGTCAGGGAGCGTCGTACCGGCATCGGCCGCGAGCTTGACGATCCGCGGCCATCGATCCGGCATGCGCACGACGCGACGGAGCGAGGCGAAGCCGCGCGACTCGAGAAACTGTGCGGTGCAACTGTTCACCGCGATCATGAAGTCTTCGATCAGTTCAGCCGCGCGCGTGCGCCGCACGGCGGCCACATCGCGCACCGCATCGCCGTCGAACACCGCCCGTCCTTCGAGGGTCTCGAGGGTCAACGCGCCACGGCGATGGCGCGACGCTTTCAACGCGCGGGCCGCGGCCTCTTGCTGACGCAGGTTTTCGCCAAGCCCCGGCAGCGCGGCGACCGGCTCGGGTGCCGGGCCGTCCCCCTCGAGCCACGCGCCCACTGACGGATAGGCCAGCTTGGCCTGATTGCGCACCAAGGCCAGATACACCTCCGAGCCGCGCACCACGCCGTCGGACGAGACGGTCATGTCGACCACGACGGCAGGTCGATCCTCGCCCTCGGCCAGCGAGGTCAGATCCGTCGACAGCCGCTCCGGCAGCATCGCAAAGATCTCGGCCGGAGTGTAGACGGACGTCGTGTTCGTTCGGGCGTGGCGATCGACCGGTGAATCGCACGACACCATCGCATCGACGTCGGCGATGGCCACCAGGATACCGACGTCACCTGCGCGCGACTCTGCCACCGAGAGCTGATCGAGGTCGCGGGAGTCGTCATTGTCGATCGAGCACCAGGGCAGGTGCCGCAGGTCACGTCGGTCGGCGGTCGTCTCTTCCGATTCGCTCAGGTGCTCAACTTGCGCGACAGCGGCCGCCGGGTAGTCGGGCTCGAACCCGCGCTCCACCATCGCGCGACGGGCGATGGCCCTCAGCATCGCGCGCGGGTTGGACATAGTTGTAGCGTAACCGCAAGTCCTTGGGCCCTGGTGCCTGGTTCTTTGGTCCGTCCCAGGTCCCCGGTCCCTAGTCCGTGCGGACCTGGGACGAAGGACCACGGACTGATCTTGATC